>Ga0066710_100003578_pt1 | contig 13339 bp, 10 predicted proteins | sample GraSoiAngelo_159_FD_79666 | JGI IMG/M metagenome (GOLD analysis project Ga0066710, IMG submission 79666) | Grasslands soil microbial communities from the Angelo Coastal Reserve, California, USA - 14_1009_16_40cm | ecosystem: Environmental > Terrestrial > Soil > Grasslands | place: USA...
ATTTTCCCGGAGCTCGTGAGAAGCTTCTCCGTGTCGGGCGCGACAGTTCTGGCGAACCTGACCAACGACGCCTGGTTCGGCACCTCCGCCGGCCCCCTGCAGCATTTCCAGATGGCCCGGCTCCGGGCCGTGGAGAACCGCCTGTACGTGGTGCGGGCTGCCAATACGGGGATCAGCGCCGTGGTGGATCCTTGGGGGCGGGTGGTGGTGAGCACGCGGCTCATGGAAGAGCGCGTCCTCTGGTCTCGGATATTCCCTCGCAGAACACGGAGTTTTTACGCGCGGCATGGAGATAGCTTCGTGATCCTGTGTGCTATACTCGCGGCCGCAGCGCTGGCCGCGGGCATCGCGAGGCGCGCAGGCAGAGAGGGCCCTTGGCTCGATGAATGAGTTGCTGCTTGAGGAACTGACTTCCCGGGTCGATCAGGTGTCGGCGCGAGTGGCGGATCTGCGGAGGCACCTTTGAGCTGGAGAAGAAGTCCGAAGAACTAAAAGACCTGGAGACGAGATCGGGATCGGCCGATTTCTGGCAGGATCCTGTCACGGCGCAGAAGGCGTTACAGCGACGGACGCGTCTGGGAGAAGAGATCGAGGAAGGGAAAAAGCTTTTGGGCCGCCTGGAAGAGGCCCATGTGATGTTGGACCTAGCCCGGGAGGGGGAGGAGGTAGAGGAGGACCTGCGCCGGAGCGTGGAGCTCTTGGAACGGGAGATGGCAGAAGCAGAGCTGTCTCTGATGCTCTCCGGAGAAAACGACTCCGCTAGCGCCATTCTTACGATTCACCCGGGGGCCGGCGGCACCGAGTCCCAGGACTGGGCCGAAATGCTCTACCGGATGTACCTCCGATGGGCCGAGCGCAAAGGCTTCAGGGTCCGTACCCTAGAGTACCAGGAGGGGGAGGAGGCAGGGATCAAGTCCGCCACCCTCTTGGTGGAAGGAAAGAACGCCTACGGCTTTCTCAAGGCCGAAACCGGTGTCCACCGACTCGTCCGGATTTCGCCATTCGATGCTGCCGCCCGGCGGCACACCTCGTTCGCATCGGTTTACGTGAGCCCGGACATCGAAGACAAGATCGAGATCAAGATTGAGGAAAAGGATCTTCGGATCGACACTTACCGTTCGAGCGGCGCCGGTGGGCAGCATGTAAACGTGACCGACTCCGCGGTTCGCATCACCCACCTCCCTACGGGCCTCGTGGCTTCCTGCCAGAATGAACGCTCCCAGCACCGGAACCGAGACGTGGCCATGAAGATCCTCCGCTCGCGGCTGTACGACATGGCGCAGCGCGAGCGGGATGAGAAGCGCGCAGCCGAAGAAGGCGCAAAGAAAGAGATCGCCTGGGGGAGCCAGATTCGCTCGTACGTCCTCCAACCCTACCGCCTCATCAAGGACCACCGAACCAACCTCGAAATCGGCAACGTAGACAAGGTCTTGGACGGCGATCTGGATGACCTGATTCGTGCCTATCTTCTCAAGAAGCGCGACGAACGGGCCTGAGGTTCCTTGACGGATCCCTGGCAGACTGATAAATTGGCACTCGCACTCCGAGAGTGCCAAACGTGAGGAGCCGCTCCAAGTGTCCGAGATTGAACTCGAAAACCGTGGTCGAGAGGTCCTCCGAGAGATCATTCGAAATTTTATCGAGTCCGGCGAGCCGGTGGGTTCGCGGACCATCGCCAAGGTCTATTCAGAAGGCCTTTCCGCCGCCTCCATCCGGAATATCATGGCGGACCTCGAGGAGATGGGCTACCTCTCCCAGCCTCATACCTCAGCTGGAAGAGTGCCAACCGACCGGGGCTATCGTTATTACGTGGATTCCTTGCTGACGGCCATGGCGTTGCCGCGCTCGGACCGCGAGCGGGTAGCCGAGGTGGTTCGAAGACAAACTTCGCTCCCCGAGGTACTTCACGAGATTTCCAGGCTGATCTCTCACCTCACCCATCAGGTGGGATTCGTCGTCTGCCCGGATCATACTCAGGCGGTCCTCAAGCACATCGAATTCATTTCCCTGGGGCCAAGTCGGATCCTTGCGATCCTCGTGGATCGGGCAGGAGTCATCCACAACCGGGTTGCGGACACCTCTGAAGCCCTCTCGCAGGATGAGCTGGACAAGATCGGTAAATACCTCGTCTCCGAATATCAGGGGAAGACTCTTTCGGAGATCCGCGAGTCTCTCCTGCAGGCCATGAAAGAAGAGAAAGCTCGCTTCGACAAGCTGCTGTCGAGGGCGATTGCCCTGGGGACCCAGTTTCTGCAGGCACAGGAGGAGGTGGACAAGGAGGTGTTCGTGCAGGGGACGCCCAACATTCTTCAGCAGCCTGATTTCTCGAACATGGACGAAATGCGTCGGATTTTCGAAACCTTTGAGGCTAAGGGAAAGCTGGTGAAGATTCTGGATGAGGTTGTAAGTTCGGAGGGTCTCAGGGTGGTGATCGGCTCGGAACACACCGATCCAACGCTCGCACACCTGTCCTTGGTTGCATCCCCTTACAAGGTGGGGGAACAAGGAGCGGGCGTGCTGGGAGTTTTGGGCCCCACGCGCATGGAATATGCCCGTGCCATCGCGCTGGTTGACTATATCTCCAAACTCCTCAGCCGAATATTGACCGCCCCACCCTCCTGACCTATATTTGCGCGCGGGTCATCTTATATGGCGAAGTCACGACCGGAAACTGGTGATCACACAAGAGATGCTCCGTCTCGCCCCACCGACGGAGAAGCGGATGGAGAAGACTCCATCGAAATCCTGGAAGTGGTGGGAATGCAGCCTGGAAGCCAAGAGGGGCCCGAGGGCGAAGCTGATTCATCCATGGGCTCTCAGGACGAGCAGGATGAATCGATCCCCTACTCACGCCGGGACCTCTACGAGATGCTCCTGCGAAAGCAGGCGGAATTTGACAATGCCCGCAAGCGCATGGATCGGGAGAAGCAGGAGAGCCGGCAGCGTTTATGGATGGATCTTCTCCAGCGCTTTCTCCCGATTCTGGACAACTTCGATCGGGCCCTGAGCGAACCGTCCGCCGGCTCGGACGAGCCGTTTCACAGAGGCGTAGCACTGACGGTGCAGCAGATGAAGGATCTCCTCTTCCGTGAAGGCTTGGAGGAGATTCAGGCGACGGGAGAGAGGTTCGATCCCCACCTGCACGAGGCCGTGGAGACCTTGGTGGTGGACGGCCTCGAGGAAGGATTGGTCCTGGAGGATTTGCGGAAAGGCTATCGCTTCCAGGGACAATTGCTTCGTCCCACTCTGGTGCGAGTCTCGGCGAAGGGGTCGGATAGGCGGGAAGGGGAAGCCTGACGGGCGCGCCCCAGGAGGCCACGGCGGAGCATGGGCAAAGTCATCGGCATCGACCTTGGTACCACCAACTGCTGCGTCGCCGTCTTGGAAGGCGGCGTACCGCAGGTAATTCCCAATAAGGACGGGGGAAGGACGACCCCTTCCATCGTTGGATTCACTGAAAAGGGGGAGCGTCTGGTCGGCCAGATTGCCAAGCGGCAGGCGGTTACCAATCCCCGCAACACGATCCATGCGGTGAAGCGCCTCATCGGGCGGAAATTCCAATCGCCCGAGGTGGCGAACGCGCTGCGGTTCCTTCCCTACGAGGTCACCGAAGCAGCCAATGGCGATGTCCGGGTGCGGGTGCGGGATCGAGACTACTCCCCACCGGAGATTTCGGCCATGGTTCTGGCGAAACTGAAGGAGATGGCGGAGGAGTTTCTCGAAGACGAGATCTCGGAAGCCATCATCACCGTTCCGGCCTACTTCGACGACAGCCAACGGCAGGCCACCAAGGACGCAGGGCGCATCGCCGGACTGAAAGTCTCCCGCATCATCAACGAACCCACGGCGGCCTCGTTGGCCTATCGTCTGAACGAGCAGGCGGAGAAGAAAATAGTCGTGTACGACCTCGGGGGAGGCACCTTCGATGTCTCCATTCTGCAGCTCGGAGCCGGCGTGTTCGAGGTAAAGTCCACCAGCGGCGATACGTTTCTGGGTGGAGAGGACTTCGATCAGCGCATCGTGGACTGGCTGCTTACCGAGTTTCAAAAGAAAGAGGGAGTGGACCTGAAGGGGGATCGACTGGCCCTTCAGAGGCTGAGGGAAGCGGCCGAGAAGAGCAAGTGCGAGTTGTCGGTGGAGAGTCACTCGGAGATCAATCTTCCCTTCATCGCCGCGGATTCCAAGGGCCCGAAGCACCTGAACTGCGTGCTGATCCGGGAGCAGTTCGAGGAGCTGGTGGCGGACTTGGTGGAGCGGACGCGCAAGCCCTGCCTGGAGGCGCTGAAGCTGGCTGGTCTGAAGCCCGAGGAAATCGACGAGGTGCTCCTGGTTGGGGGCCAGACCCGGACGCCGAAGGTGATGGACGCGGTGCGGTCCATTTTCGGCAGAGAACCAAGCCGTGACAAGAACCCCGAGGAAGTGGTGGGGATTGGTGCGGCCATCCAGGGCGCAATCCTCCAGGGCGAGGTCAAGGATATGGTCCTGCTGGACGTGACGCCCCTCTCGCTGGGGATCGAGACTCGGGGCGGGATGTTCACCAAGCTGATCGAACGCAACACGACCATACCCACTCGCAAGGCCAAGATCTTTACCACCGTGGTGGACAACCAGGCCAAAGTGGAAGTGAACGTGCTTCAGGGGGAGCGGGAAATCGCCTCCTACAACAAGTCCCTGGGCCGCTTTGAGCTCGTGGGCATCCCTCCAGCGCCCCGGGGAGTGCCGCAGATCGAGGTCACTTTCGACATCGACTCCAACGGGATTGTCCATGTCTGGGCCCGGGACCAAGCCACCGGTAAAGAGCAGAGAATCGTGGCGACTCCTTCGGGGGGCCTCTCGGAGAAGGAGATCAGCGATATCATCGAGGACGCCAAAAAGAACGCTGAAGCGGACCATCGCAAAGCAGAGCTGAACAGGATCCAGGCTAGACTCGAAGGACTGCTGGTCTCCAATCTGAAAAGCTTTAACGAGTTCGGAAGCCTTCTGGACGCAGAGAAGCAGGGGACGGTCCGACGCATCCTGGAGAATGCCCGGAAGGCACTCCAGGGATCGTCAATCTCCGAGAGCACCAAGTGCCTGGAAAAGCTAGGGGAGGCTTCGGCGATTCTCACCGATGTGATTCTCTACTCTCCCCACGGAGGCTCCAAGGCCTCGGCCGGGGGAGGAGCAGGCGAGTCGGAGCCCACTGAGGAATTGTGAGGGTTGGCCACTCCGCCTGCGTCGGGAGGACCGGGCGGAGGGCGGCGGAGTGCCGGTCGCGGCGGCGGCCGGGGGGTTGTTTCGGGAGTTCCCACCTTGAGCAAGCGCGATTACTATGAAGTCCTGGGTGTGCCCCGGGACGTCGATGAAGCCCAGATCAAGAAAGCCTACCGCCAGCTGGCCATCAAATACCATCCGGACAAGAACCCCGGCGACAGGTCGGCGGAGGAACGATTCAAAGAGGCGGCCGAGGCCTACTCAGTGCTCTCCGATCTCGAAAAGCGTCGGAACTACGACCGATTCGGGCACCGAGGCGTCGGTGGAGGTGGATTCTCGGGGTTCGACCCGGAAATCTTCTCCGACTTCGGCGACATCCTGGGAGATCTCTTCGGCCTGGGCGACCTGTTCGGGAGCGTGGGACGCCGACGGGATGCGCCGCGCCGAGGCTCTGACCTGCGTTGCGAGCTGGAGATCAACCTGGAAGAAGCGGCCAAGGGAAGCGAAAAAGATATCCGCATCCCCAGACTCGAAACTTGTACCACCTGCCACGGCACCGGAGCCGTGGGTCCCGATTCCCTGACGGTATGCGATCTCTGTGGAGGACGCGGGACCTTACACTTGCAACAAGGCTTCTTCAGTTTTTCGCGCACCTGCGATCGCTGCCACGGCTCTGGAAGGATCATTCGCAACCCCTGCGCCGAATGCGAAGGGGCGGGGCGGGTACGCCGGGACCGGAGCCTACGTATCCGGATTCCTGCCGGGGTGGAGGATGGCTCGCAGCTGCGCATTCCCGGAGAGGGGGAGGCGGGGACGAGGAGCGGGCCGTCGGGCAGCCTTTTCGTGGCCATCCACATTCCGGAGCATCCCTACTTTAGGCGCGAGGGCCGAGACCTCTACTGCGAGCTCCCCATCACGTTCTCCCGGGCCTATCTCGGAGGCGAGGCGAAAGTTCGCACCCTGGATGGGACCCAGAAGATCCGAGTTCCCGAGGGGATCCAGGGCGGCGCCACGCTCAAGCTCAGGGGCAAGGGACTTCCCGCTCCAGGCACCAGCACCCGCGGCGATCAGATCATCGTTTTTAGGGTGGTGACTCCGAAGGCGGGACGCAACTCGAAGAAGATGATCGAAGTATTCCGCCAGCTCGAGGAGCTGGAAGGCGACGAGCCGAGTCTCGAAGGCCGCGATTTCATCAATCGGGTCAAGGACTTTTTCGCTTGACATGCGGCGCGCCCGCGTTCCTCTCTCCCTGACATGACGTCTCGCCCGCGTTTTCATGCGCCGGAAATCCGTGCCGAGGGCCAGAGGCTGGCATTGAAGGGCGAGGAATTCCACCATCTCCGGAATGTGCTGCGACTCAAGGCCGGCGACCGGGTTTCTCTCTTCGACGGGCGGGGCGCGGGATATTCCGCGACCCTGGAGACCGTCGGCCGGGAGGAGGCGGTGATCCGGGTGGAACGGGAGGAGCATCCTTCTTCCGAATCGAACCTTCGGCTCCATCTGGCGGTTGGCCTCGCGAAGGGCGAAAAGCTCGATCTCGTGATTCAAAAGGTGACCGAGCTGGGGGTTACCGCCGTGCACCCTCTGGCGACCCGCCGGGTCGATGTGAAGCTGAAGCCAGGCCATGGGGAGTCGAGGCTGCAGCGCTGGCGTCGGGTGGCGCTCGAGGCGTGCAAACAGTCGGGTCGAACCCGGCTTCCTGAGATTCATCCGCCCATGGACCTGGACGAGTTCCTGGCCCTGGAGATGCCTGCACCGCGCATCGTTCTGGATCCTGGAGGGGGATCGCTGGCCGACATCCTCCCCGGGGAGATCCCGCGACCGTTCACTTCCTTGACGGTGGCAGTGGGGCCTGAGGGGGGATGGCACTCGGTGGAACTAGACAAATTCCTCCACGGTGGCTACCTGACCTGCAGGCTGGGACCGCGTGTGCTACGCGCGGAGACCGCCTCTATTCTTGCCGCCGGCCTGCTGCAGTTTCTGGCCGGGGACCTCCGCCCGGGTGGCCCACCTTCGCATGGGCCTCACTTCCTAACGCCCACATAATAAAGGTCTAACTCTATTGACTTCCCCGGCGGGCGACCTTACATTTGGCAGCGTTAGCCGACGTGTTCTTGGAGGAGCCGGATGGAAATCAATGATTTATTGAAGATCGCCACGGAACGAAAGGCGTCGGATCTCCACCTGAAGGTTGGGAGCCATCCGGTGATCCGAGTGAACGGGAAATTGATTCCTCTCGCGGAGCTGTCTCGCCTCACCCAGGAAGACACCATCGCCATGGCGTTCTCGATTATGAGCGGACGCCAGAAACAGAAGTTCAAGGACCATTTCGAGATCGACATCGCTTATTCGGTACCCGGTCTGGGTCGGTTCCGAGTGAACATCTTCCAGCAGCGGGGCACGGTTGGGTTGGTCCTGCGTGTGATTCCCGCCAAGATTCTGACGTTTAAGGAGCTCCTCCTGCCTCCAGTCATCGAGACAATCTCCAACGAAGCACGAGGGTTGATCCTCGTCACCGGGACCACGGGTTCGGGGAAGTCCACCTCCCTAGCGGCCATGATCGACTACATCAATTCCACCCGGACCGAGCACATTATGACCATTGAGGATCCCATCGAGTTTCTCCACCGAGACAAGAAGAGCCTCGTGAACCAGCGTGAGGTGGAGGTGGATACAAAGGGATTTGCTGGGGCCCTGCGCTCCGCTTTGCGGCAGGACCCGGACGTGATTCTGGTGGGAGAGATGCGGGACTATGAAACCATCGAGACTGCCCTGACCGCTGCCGAAACAGGGCACCTCGTGCTGAGCACCCTCCACACCCTGGATGCCACCGAGACCGTGAACCGAATCATCTCCGTTTTCCCGCCGCACCAGCAAAAGCAGATCCGCCTTCAGCTCGCGGCGGTGCTGAAGGCGGTCATCTCTCAGCGGCTCCTTCCCAGGGCTGATGATCGGGGCCGCGTGCCCGCGATCGAGGTCCTGCGCACCACCGGTTACATCCGGGACTGCATTGAGAACAAAGAGAAGACCAAGCTCATCCGGGACGCCATCGCCGCAGGGACGTCTCAATACGGGATGCAAACTTTCGATCAATCGATCTACACTCTATACAAGCGCGAGCTCATCACCATGGAGGAAGCGTTGCGGCGCGCCACGAACCCCGACGAGTTTAAGCTGAAGCTCCAGGGGATCGAGTCTACTGCCGATGGCTCTCGCGCAGAGATGGAGAATACCCTCAGCACCGGAAGCGAGCGGCCGCATGCGGCGGCTCCCTTCGAGCTCTCGCGCGCCAAGTTCGGAAAGAATTGAACGAAGGGCCCCGGGCCCGGATCATTTCCGCTTCGATTCCGCCAACGATCTCGAAGGCAGCGCGGGGATCCGGTGCCCGTCCGGCCGTTGCTACCGTCAGGAGCGGTCATTCCTTATGCACATCCTCCAGGGAGCCTGGACCGGGCAGGAGATACGGAAAACCTTTCTCCGCTTTTTTCACGAGCAGGGCCATCATCTGGTGCCCAGCTCTTCTCTCGTCCCCACCGGCGATCCGACGCTGCTCTTCACGAACGCCGGGATGAACCAGTTCAAAGAGGTCTTCCTGGGGAGAGAGAGCCGTCCCTACCGTCGTGCCTGCTCCTCTCAGAAGTGTCTCCGTGTCTCGGGGAAGCACAACGATCTCGAGCAGGTGGGCCGCACGCCGCGCCACCACACTTTCTTCGAAATGCTGGGAAATTTCTCCTTTGGTGATTATTTCAAGGAAGAGGCCATCCCTCTGGCCTGGGACCTCTTGACTCGGGTCTTCGGCCTGGATCATTCCCGCCTCTGGGTTACCGTCTTTCGCGAGGACGAGGAAGCGTTTCGAATCTGGACGTCGACGGTAGGAGTTCCGGCGGAGCGGGTGGGGCGCATGGACGAATCCGACAATTTCTGGTCCATGGGGGACACGGGCCCCTGCGGCCCTTGCTCCGAGATTCACATCGATCGGGGCACGAGGTTCGGTTGCGGCAAGCCCGATTGCCGTGTGGGATGCTCGTGCGAGCGCTTCATGGAGCTCTGGAACCTGGTTTTCATGGAGTTCGATCGTCAGACGGATCAAACGCTGCAGCCACTGTCGGCGCGGGGCGTGGATACTGGCATGGGGCTGGAGCGGCTCGCCTCCGTGCTCCAGGGGGTAGAGTCCAACTACGACACGGATCTGCTGCGAGAGATTTTGGAAGAGGGCGCACGCCTTTGCGAAGTTGCCCCCGGAGCCTCCCCTGAAACGGACGTCTCGCTGCGAGTCATCGCCGACCACGCCCGCGCCGTCACATTCCTCATCGCGGATGGTGTGATCCCCGCCAACGATGGGCGAGGCTACGTCTTGCGGCGGATTCTGCGCCGCGCCATTCGCCACGGACGCATGATCGGGCGGAAGGAACCTTTCCTCCACCGGCTCACAGGGTGTGTGGTGGACCACAACGTCGACGCCTACCCGGCGTTGACCGAGTCCCGCGACTTCGTGGCGCAGGTCTGCCTGAAGGAGGAAGAGCGTTTCGCCTCGACCCTGAGCGTCGCCCTGGAAATGTTCGACGAATTGGTCTCCCGGATCAAGGAGAGAGGGGAGAAAGAGATCCCAGGCCCGGAGGCATTCAGGCTCTATGACACGTTCGGCCTGCCGGTGGATCTGATGGAGGACGAGGCGGAGAATCTCGGGGTGACCCTCGACCACGCTGGCTTCGAGGCCGAGATGGAACAGCAGCGGGCCCGAGCCCGCAGGTCCTGGAAAGGCGGGACCCTGATCCGGGCGGGAAGGGGAGAGTTTTCGCAGATTCCTCCCACGAAGTTCCTTGGATACGAGCACCTCGCGGTGGAGGGGTGCCGAATCCTGGGCCTGCGCACTGGCGAAACAAAAGTCGAGGCGCTGTTGGAAGGGGAGACCGGCGAGGCGCTGCTCGACGCCACTCCCTTCTATGCGGAGGCGGGGGGCCAGGTGGGGGACATGGGCTGGGTGCTGGGCTCCGAGGGGCGTGCCGAGGTACTGGATTGTAAGTTTGCCGCACCCGGAGTGCGAATCCATAGCGTCCGCGTCCAGGCGGGGGCACTCAAAGTGGGAGAGGAGATCGCCGCGCAAGTGGACGCTGGGCGCCGGGGGGAAACCGCGCGCCACCACACTGCCACGCACCTGCTCCACGCTTCGCTTCGGGAGGTCATTGGAACGCACGTCAAGCAAGCCGGCTCCCTGGTGGCCCCCGACCACCTGCGCTTTGATTTCAGCCACTTCGCTGCGGTGGACTCTCCGCTGGTGGGTCAGGTGGAAGACGTAGTGAACAGCGTGATTCGATCCGACACGCGAGTCGAGGTACAGGAGATGCCGCTGGACGAGGCCCTGGCGCTGGGGGCTATGGCGCTTTTCGGGGAGAAGTACGGAGATCGCGTACGAGTGGTCCGCATCGGAGATTTTTCCTTGGAGCTTTGCGGCGGGACGCACACCAGCAGCACGGGCGAACTGGGACTGTTCAAGGTCACGGGAGAGCGGGGTGTCTCCTCCGGCGTACGACGGGTGGAGGCTTTGAGCGGCGAGGCCATGCTCCGGCGGGTGCGCGAAGACTCCGCCATCCTCTCTCACTTGCAGCAGATCTTTAACGTCGATCGGGCCGCCCTTCCAGAGGGAGTGGAGAAACTCGTTCAGCAGAATCGGATCCTGGCCCGAGAGGTCGAGGGTCTCAAGCTGCGCCTTGCGACAGCCGGCGGTTCCGCTGGGGAAATGAAGGTCCAGGAAGTGGGTGACGTGAAGGTGCTTCCCCTTTACGTGGAGGGAGTGGACAAGAGGGCGTTGAGAGAGCTGGCGGATAGACACCGAGGGCAGGTGGGTCGGGGTGTGGTGGCCCTCGGCACGAACCCCGAGCCGGACCGCGGCATGCTTCTCGTGGTGGTCAGTCGAGATCTGGCCGGAAGGCTGGACGCACGCTCGATCGTGGGGGAGCTGGCCCGGGAGTTCGAGGGACGGGGCGGAGGCCGCGCCGAGATGGCGGAAGCCGGGGGGCGATCCAATGCCGAGGGAATTCGCCGTGCCTTGAATCGCACCGGCGAGGTGGTCCTCCGGCAAATGGAGGCAGCCAAGGGATGAGGCTCTTGACCGCCAGGTGGGGGAGAATCTTGCTGGCAGTTGCGACGGCCGGATGGGCCTGGTCTACTGCCAGGGCGGAGTCCATTTATTATCAGGTGGACAAAACAGGCAACATCCGCCTCACGAATGCACCGGACGAGAAGGGGTACCACACCTATCTTGTCAGCGGGGGATCCTCTGCGTCGTCGGGCGGCATCTCGGGACTCTATTCCCAGCAGATTCGGGAGGCGGCGAGCCAGTACGGGATCGATGCCAATTTGGTCAAAGCGGTGATCGCCACCGAATCCAATTTCAATCCCTTGGCCGTGTCCCCCAAGGGGGCCCGGGGGCTGATGCAGCTCATGCCCTCCACCGCCGAGCGCTTCGGGGTTAAGAACATTCACGACCCGCAGCAGAACATCCAGGGCGGAGTCCAGTACCTGCGACACCTTCTGGATCTTTTCGGGGGCGATCTGGTTCTGGCTCTGGCCGCCTACAACGCCGGCGAGAACGTGGTCCAGAACGTGGGGCGTGTTCCCGATTACCGGGAGACCCGCGATTATGTCGACCGGGTCCTGGCCCGCTACGGCCACGGGAGGGCCGGAGCCGGCGAAAGGTCCACGCAGACGGCGGTCGCCGTCCGCGCCAAGCCCGCGCAGAAAAAGAGGATTTTTACCAGTGTGGCTCGGGACGGAACGCTGGTGTTCAGCGACAGCCCCATCCAGAAATCGCTCAAGGACTGAGTCCTCCGCTCCGCTGGCCGCCATCGGGGTGAGCATGGCCCCCGCTCCCGTGCGAAACACCCCTCCACTCCCCCCTCGGGTGGAAATTCACGTTCACCTGGAGGGAACCGTCACACTCCCACGGCTCAGGACACTCTGGGACCGTCCCGGCCGCGATGCTTCCTTGCCTTCGGACCCCGCGTCCCTGTATCGCCACCGAAGCTTCTCCGAGTTCCTCCAGCACTTCGCCCAAGTCACGCGAATCATTCGAGGCCCCGAAGACCTGGCATTGATCACGTCGGATCTCTGCCGCTCCCTGAAGCGACAAGGAGTGGCGGCTGCGGAGGTATTCTTCTCGCCGGTAATCTTCATGCGGCGGGGGATCCCATTCATGGAGATGCTCGATGCCATGGACGAGGCGGTGCTCTGGGAGCGTGCCCGCGGAGGCCCCACCATGGCCTGGATCCTAGATGGCGTCCGACAGTGGGGGCCGAGAGGTCTGGAGACACATCTGGAATGCGCCGCGAGGGCTCCGGGCCGGATTCTGGGCATCGGGATCGGCGGGGACGAGCGCTCCGTTCCCGCCTCGCAGTTCACGTCGCATTTCGCCCAGGCGAGGAGCATGGGTCTAAGAACGGTCGCCCACGCGGGAGAATTCGATGGGCCCCGATCCGTGTGGGAGGCACTGGAGGTCCTTGGCGCCGAGCGTATCGGCCACGGAATCCGCTCGTGCGAGGATCCCGAGCTGCTGGCGCTGCTCCGGCGCCGGAAAGTCCCGCTAGAGGTCTGTCCCACCAGCAATCTCCGAACTCGGGTGGTGGCGTGCTGGAATGATCATCCGATTGCGCGTCTCATTTCCGCGGGGGTCCGCGTGACGGTGAACAGCGACGACCCGGCGCTCTTTCGCACTTCCCTCAGCACGGAGTTCCGGGTCCTGCGGTACCGGTTGGGGTTGGGGACGGCTCAGGTTCGAAAAATCGAGCGCGAGGGGATTCGCGCCTCTTTTCTCCCAGCAGCCATCAAGCGAGAACTTCTCAGATCCTTTCGCCGCTTGAAGGAGAAAGGAAGGAGAGGCAAGGAACGGGCAAGGGGTCAAGAATGGCGGTAAGGAAGGAACGGAGCCAAGCGCTCTGGACGCCAGCCCTCATGGGGTTCCGCTCCTGGGCCGCCTCCCACCAGTGCTGCACGCGAGTAGCGTTCCCAAACCGAGCAACATTCCGACGGGAATCGCGATAAGTCTTTCCCACTGGCACCCATTCCCGCGAGGGCAATGCCGCCCGCATGGATCGGCCCCCGCGGCCGCTGGCTCCGTACCCGGTGGTACTTACTCCATCGGAGTATCGCG
>Ga0066710_100003580_pt1 | contig 13338 bp, 9 predicted proteins | sample GraSoiAngelo_159_FD_79666 | JGI IMG/M metagenome (GOLD analysis project Ga0066710, IMG submission 79666) | Grasslands soil microbial communities from the Angelo Coastal Reserve, California, USA - 14_1009_16_40cm | ecosystem: Environmental > Terrestrial > Soil > Grasslands | place: USA...
ACGCCGCCCGGCCCGCGTTCCGGGACACGGTTCCGCGCGTCAGGTCGACCACCGCCTGTCCGGGGCGAATGCTTCCGAGCACCCTGGCCGCGTCGGGACTGTCGTTCCCGATGACGATGACGTCGGCGTGGGCGAGCAGGGCCGCCGGCCCGTCGCACATCAAGGACGCGATGTGCGGGATCTCATCCTCGATGTAGCGCCGGTTCGCGCCGCGGAGCCTGGCGATGGACACGTGGCGGTCGAGGACGCGGACTTCGCACCCCTTGCCGATCAACGTCTCGCAGAGCGTCACGAGCGGGCTCTCGCGGAGATCGTCGGTGCCGGGCTTGAAGGCCAGGCCGACGACCCCCACGCGCCGCCGTTTCATGTCGAGGATCGTCTGCGCGGCCCGCCGGATCTGCGCCTCGTTCGACGACATCACCGACGACAGCAGCGGCCCGGCGATGTCCCGCGTCCGCGCCGCGTACACGAGGGCCCGCACGTCCTTCGGCAGGCACGAGCCGCCGAACGCGAAGCCCGGCCGCAGGTAAGCCCCCGAGACGTTCAGCTTCTTGTCGAGCGCGAAGATCCGCATGACGTCGTGAGGGTCGACGCCGAGCGCTTCGGCCAGGTCGCCGATCTCGTTGGCGAAGGCGATCTTCACGGCGTGGAACGCGTTCGACACGTACTTGACCATCTCCGCCGTCCGGACGGTCGTCACGACGAACGGCGCGGTGACCCTGGCGTACAGCTCCCGCACGGTCTCGGCCGTGTTCGAATCGTCGGTCCCGACCAGCGTGAACGGCGGCTCGGCAAAGTCGCGCAGCGCCGTGCCCTCGCGCATGAATTCCGGATTCGACGCCACCCGGAGGCCGGTCGATCCCGGGCCGGCGGCGGTCTCGAGCGTCGGAATCAGCACGTCGTCGATCGTCCCCGGCAGCACCGTGCTGCGCAGCACCACGGTGTAGGGCTTCGGCGCGCTGCGAAGCGCCAGGCCGATCCCTCGCGCCACCCGCTCGAGCGCGCCGACGTCGGGGCGTCCGTCGGTGCGGCCGGGGGTGCCGACACAGATCAGCGCGACGTCCGTCGCCGCGACCGCCTCGTGAGCCGACGTGGTCGTCGACAGCGTCCCCGTGCGCACGCCGGTCGTGAGCAGTTCGTCCAGGCCGGGCTCCACGATGGGCGACGTGCCGGCCGAGACCATCCGGACCTTGTCCTCGTCGACGTCGACGCCGACGACCGTGTGCCCGGCGTCCGCGAGGCAACCGGCGGTGACACTGCCGACATATCCGAGACCGAAGACGCTGACACGCATCGACTTTCTCCTCGTGCTCCTCGTTAGTCGCGCCGTCCTGCGAGCGTCGCCAGCGGCGACCCGGACGGCCAGCCGGCCTCGGCGAAGACGTCAGGCGTCGTCGCGGGCGGGGCCGGTCGATCGAGTGTTTGACGGCACCACAGCTCGAACGTCAGAAGCGTCCACAGCTGGAGGTACAGCGGGCGGCCCCGGCGCTGCTGCTCGATCAGGCGCGCCACGTAGTCGGGGTTGAACACGCCACGGCGGCGCGCGGTTTCCGACAACAACACGTCAGGAAGCGCGGCGCTGAGCTCGTCGCGGAACCAGCGCTCGAGGGGCACTTCGAATCCGTGCTTCGGCCGGTGGATGATCTCGGAAGGCAGGATGCCTTCCATCGCGCGCTTGAAGATGTACTTGCCGCTTCCGTCACGGAGCTTCAACTCGGGCGGAATCGTGGCCGCGAACTCGACGAGATGATGATCGAGCAACGGCACCCTCGCCTCGAGGCTCGTCGCCATGCTCATCCGATCGACCTTGGTCAGGATGTCGAGCGGCAGGTAGCTCTTGAGATCGAGGTACTGGAGCGCCGATAGCCAGTCGCCGTTCGCCCGGGCGAGATACTGGCGTTGCTGGTCGGCCGGGTCGTAGCCCCGGAGCTCGGCGAGGATCTCCGGCTGGAACAGCCGCTGGCGGGCATCGGCGGAAAACATCGCGTCCCCGTCCAGGTAGCGGTCCCAGCCCGCGAGCGAGACGTGGCGGGCGAAGTTGCGCCCGCGCATGCCGTCACGCATCGCGCGCGCCAGCATGCCGAAGGCCCATCGCGCCGGGCGTGGAACTCGCCACCGTCGCTCGCGGTCCTCGACGAAGTAGCGATCGTAGCCGGCGAACAGCTCGTCACCGCCGTCACCCGACAGCACGACCTTGACGTGCTGCGCTGCTAGCCGTGACACGGCATACGTGGGGATGGCCGACGCGTCGCCGAACGGCTCGTCGAGGCGGCTCACGATGTCGTCGAGCGCGGGCAAGTCGTCGGGTCTCAAGATCACTTCGTGATGCTCGGTGCCGAAGTGAGAGGCCACCTGCCGCGCGTACGACGCCTCGCTGTAGACGCCTTCCCGGAAGCCGATCGAGAAGGTCTTCACCGGATCGGTGCGGCCGGCCATCATGGTGGCGACGACCGCGGAGGAGTCGATGCCGCCGGAGAGGAACGCGCCGAGCGGCACGTCGCTCTCCAGGTGCAGCGTGACGGATTCCGAGAGCAGCTCCTTGAGCCGCTCGACGAAGTAGCGTTCGCTCCGATCGTACTCCGGCGCGAAAGTCACGTCCCAGTACCGTTCGATGCGTACGTCACGCCCGGGTCCGGCGGTCAGCAGGTGGCCCGGCGGCAGCTTCTTGATCCCGGCGACGATGCTGTCCGACTCGGGCGTCGCGAGAGACGTCACCAGCCGGCAGACGGCGCGGGGATCGATCCGGCGTTCGATGTCCGGCAGGGACAGGAGCGGCCGCAGCTCGGACGCAAAGACCAGACGCCCCCCGGTGTCGGCGTAATAGAACGGCTTGATGCCGAGACGGTCGCGCGCCGCGACCAGGAGCTTCTTCTTCGCGTCCCAGATCGCGAACGCGAACATGCCGCGCAAACGATCGACGCACCGCGGTCCCAGCTCCTCGTACAGGTGCACGATGGTTTCGGTGTCCCCGCTGGTCGACAGGGTGTGTCCACGGCGGCGGAGCTCCGCCCGCAGCTCCTTGAAGTTGTAGATCTCGCCGTTGTAGACGATCCAGATCGACCCGTCCTCGTTGCGCACCGGCTGCGCGCCGGTCGCGAGATCGATGATGCTGAGGCGACGCATGCCCAGGGCAACGTCGGCATCCGCGAGGAAGCCGGCGGCGTCGGGGCCCCGGTGCACCATGGCGGCGCAGATGGCTCGCACGTCGTCGAGCCGCGCCGGGCTTCCGTCCAGACTCACCGTTCCCGCGATGCCACACACAGCTCGACCCTCCTCTGGCTCACCCCAGGTGTTCTTGACGAACCCGCCGCGGCTTCGCGATCCCGCGTCGCCGGACCACGCGTCCGGCGGCCCGTTTCGCGGCGCGCACCGCGGTCCGCGCTCCGGCGACGAGCCGAGCCCGTGCGCGAGGCGGATACGCTTCGAGCCGTGACAGCTGCCGGCTCTCTCTCGCCCACAGGAACTTGTATCGCTCGTCGCCGTGCAGGAAGTCGTACTCCCGGGCGCCTTCCTCGATCGCGCGCTGGATCGCGAGGCCCATCGTCACCAGGCCGACGCCGAGCTTCGCGAACCGCGGGTCGAAGCCCGACTGGTAGAACGAGAACACGTCGCCATGCCGGAGACCGTAGAGGCTCGCTGCGGGCTCGCCGTCGAGCGCCAGCACGAAGAGCCTGAGCCAGCCCTGCGTCAGCGCCAGCTCCGTCATCTCGTCGTGGAACGCCACGAGCGCGGGCGTGCCCAGGCCGTCGGAGCCGCCACGCTCGCGCCACCGGTCGCGATGCAACGAGACCAGCTGGGTGAACGCCAGCTCGCGCTCCTCCACGGTGGTCGCGCACTCGAACGTCACGTGGAACTTCGTCGTGAGCGCGCGCAGTCGCCGCCGGAAGTTGGAGCGGTGCGTCGCGCCGAGCGTCGCGAGATACGACGACCAGGACTGCCCGCCGAGCGAGATGAACGGACAGACGTCGGTGAGGATCTCGACACCGCGCCAGCCGCGCTCGACGAGTGCCGGCCCGAGCGCCGCGGCCGTCGCTTCGCCATGGCGCAGCTGCGCCAGGTCGAGCCTCACCGAAACGCGATCGACCCAGTCCGCGAGCGCGGTCACGGCGGGAACACGCCGGTCCCGTTGGACGATCACGTCGAGGTAGTCCGACCCCACGGTGCCGCTGCCGAGGAACTCGAGCCCATCGAACGCGACGCCGGCGATGCTGCGCTCCCGCCTCATGAACGGCGCGATCGCGATCAGCTCCCCGCGCTCGCGGACCAGGAGGATCGACAGCTCTAGGTCTTGCCCGAAGTGCTTCCACCATCCGTGAAGCCACTCCCACGTCAGGAAGACGCTCGTCGTCTCGCCGGCGGCGGCGAGCAGCATGTTCCACTCCGTCTCCAGCGCCGCGAATCGGCCCGCATCGTCGACGCACTCGACGTCCAGACTCACCGGTCGGAACCATCTGGCGACAGGGCCGACGACACGCGCGTCGCCGTGGCGGCGAACGACTCGACGCCGGTCCAGGAGCTGGCGCCCGTGCGCTGGCTGAGCCGAAGGACCTCGGTAGCGATGAATTCCACGTGCGACGCGGTCAGGTCTTGATGGATCGGCAGCTCGAGGACGTGGGCCCGGAGAAACTCCGCGTCCTCGTGCGCCGCGCCGGTGGCGACGCCATCGCCGGTGGCCCACCACTCGCCGGCCGGCACGCCACGCTCTCGCAGCGCCGCGGCCGCCGGAGCGCGCTCCGGGACGAGAATCGGAAAGAACAGCGGACAGACGCCGTCCTCGAGACGGTCGAACACGAGATCGACGTGGCCGCGGAGGAGATCCAGCAGATGCTGGAAATTCTCCCGCCGGAGGCGGAGGATGGCCTCGTAGTCGAATCGCGGGACCAGCCAGCGCGAAATCCCGGACATCGCGAGATCAGCTTTGTCCAGGTCGAAGCTCCCATCGTGGAGGCCCGCCCGTTCGATGCCAGCCGCCGTGAGGATCTGACCCGTTCCGTGCTTCGCGCGGGACAGCAGCACACCGAGACGGCCGGCGCGGCTCTGGATCCATGGAATCATGGCGTCGGCGCAGCGGCCCGCCACCGAGACGAGATCGCACCGACGCAGGTTCAGGCCCTCCAGCAACGGCACTGGCGCCCCGTTCTGCACGAGCACCGCGCCGTTCGGGACCGGCAATGATTTGTGGAGGCAGAAGACGGCGAAATCGCCGAACGTCCCGAGCGGACGGCCATCGAGCGTGCTCAAGAGCGCGACCGCGCAATCCTCGACCAGGACGGCGCCGTACCGTTCCGAGAGTCGCGCCATCTCGGGGATCGGTTGGGGCCAACCCATGAAGTGGATCGCCAGGAGAGCGCGCGCGCCGTCGCGAAGGAGTCCTTCGAGGGTGTCGAGATCGGGGCTCAGATCGCGGCGAATCGGGTAATAGCGCACGGCGGCGCCGGCCGCGCGAATGGCCAGCACCTCGTTCCCGCAGTGGTAGTCGGGCACCAGCACCGTGTCGCCCGGCCGCACGAACGTGCGGAACAGATGGAAGATCGCGTTCATCGCGCGATAGAAGGAGAGCCCGTCGGAGAGGTCGAGCGGAAACGGCAGCCTCGCCGACGACGCCGGCGCGATGAACCATCGGGGACTGAGCTCGGGCCAGCGGGACACGTACATGGCAGCCCTCCCCCGTCAGCCTCGGTGCTCGTGCTCGCACCGGCGCACGACCTCGAACACCCCGTGCGCCAGGCAGCTCATGATGGCCGGCGAGAACTCTCCGCTCGCCCCGAGAGACGCGCGCTCCCACAGCATGAGGCGCGGGTGCGTCAACAAGGGAAACTCGGGATCGCGGTAGCTGCACGTCGTGAACGCGAACCGGTAGCCGGCGGCCGCCACGGCCGCCGCGGACGCGCGATTGAACTGGCCGTCCGGGTACGCGAAGTGCCGGACGGTCCCGCCGAGGCGCCGCTCGATCTCGGCGCGCGCGCCCGAGAGCTCGTCGGCGATCACGTCCGGCTGCTCGAGCGGCAAGAGCAAGTGGCGCCGCGTGTGCGATCCGATCACCGTGCCTGCCGCTTTCATGGCGGCCAGCATGTCCCAGGTCATCGGCAGCATCCGGCGCGTCACGTCGCCCGGGACGTCGACCTCGGTCTCGAGGCTCTCGATGATCCGTTCGATGGCGACGCGCGGGAAGGTGCGCAGAAGATGCACGGTCGTCGCGAGCGCCGTCTCCGGCAGGGCGAAGCCGCGGCCGTCGGCGGCGTGGAGCTCGAGCTTCTCGATGAGGCCGGCCAGCATCGCCCGCGCGGACGGCCGCCGGGAAAACGCTCGCGCGACCAGCACGTAGAGCCGGTCGCAGCGCGGCGGCCGAAGCGTGCCGACCATCTCGGTGATCACGAACACCGCCGCCGGGATTCCCTTTCGCGAGAGCACGGGAAACGCGACCTCGTACACGTCGCGGTACCCATCGTCGAAGGTCACCGCGGCGACCGGCTCCGCGTCCCGGCGCTCGACGCGCTCGCCCAGCTCGTCCAGCGTGACGAACCGGAACCGGCGACCGACCCAGTCGAGCTGTTGCTCCAGCATCCGGATCGACGTGAGGTTCGCCGGGATCGCGCTCTCGACACTGGCCGCGAAGTCCTCGACGACGCGGTGATACCCGAGGACCAGCGGCCGGTGGCGCAGCCCGGTGACGGCGCCGATCAGGCGGTCGGCGCGAGACCACGACACCGCGCGCGCCGCGCTCGTCTTCACCAGGCCACGGACGCTCGGCAGGGTCATCGTCGTCATCGATCCCCTCCGTCACGCCGACCGGGGCGCCAGGCGACCCATCGGCGCGCTTCTCGTCGCACCCGGTGTCCGAGATCCGCGATGACGCGCTCGAGGCCGCCACGGACGCCGGGCGGAAAGAGCGTCGCCCGTTTCAGCTCGCGGACGTTCCGCGCCCAGTCGAACTTGTACGGTTCGTCGCCGTGGAGCAGGTCGTAATCCTCGAGTCCCTCGTCGAAGGCGTGCTTGATGGTGAGACCGACCATCACCTGGCCGACGCCCTGTCGCGCGTGCTCGGGATCGAACCCGGTCTGGTAGAAGAGCAGGCTCTTGCCGTAACGCAGGCCGTAGATCGATCCCACCGGCTTGTCGCCGAGCTTCATGACGAAGAGGCGCAACCATCCGCGCTCGAGCGCCTGGCTCGTGAAATCCTCGTGGAACGCCAGGAGCGCCGGCGTGTGGAGGGCATTGGAGCCGCCGCGCTCGCTGCGCCGGCGTTGATGGAGATCGACGAGCGCCGCCAGCGCGACGCGCCGCTCCGCCTCGCTCGTGACGAGCTCGAAACGCATGGCGCCGTCGCGAAGGAGCGTGTTCCAGCGCCGTTTGAAGTTCGAGCGATGATGCGCGGTCAAGGTCGCCAGATACGAGGGCCACGTGAGCCCGCCGAGGCCGATGTGCGGGCAGACGCCGCTCGGATCGATGGTCACGGTCCAGCCGCGACCGGCCAGCTCTCGCGTCAGGGCACCGGCCGAGGAAGCGACGCCGTTCACCTGACCGAGGTCGAGCGGAAGCCTCATCCGATCGAGCGTCTCGACGAGCGCGGGAAGAGCCTGGCTCTCGCAGCCGTCGCGCACGATCACGTCGAGGTAGTCCGACCCCACGCTCCCGGTGCCGAGGAACTCGAGACGGTGGAACGCGATCAACCGTGATAACGCCGGCGGACTGACTGCGAGGGGCGCGACACCGATCAGGCCGCCCTGACGCCGCAGGGTGATCAGCGAGAGCCGTCGCGGCGCCCCGAGGTGCTTCCACCAGGTGGCGAGCCATTCCCACGTGAGGAAGATGGAATCGCTGCGGCTCGCGTGGAGCAGGTCGTCCCATTCCTGCCGCATCGCGAGAAACGCCGACGGCGCCGTGACGACGTCGACGGAGATCCCCGCACCGGCCACGGCCTCCCGCGCCAGATCGCTGGCGACGACCGCGCGATCGGCCGTCAGCTCCACGCTTCCCGCCCGAATCACAGCTCGCGTTCCAGACTGCGGATGTGCGACGCCATGTACTCCACCTGATCCGACGTGACGTCCTGATGGAGCGGCAGCTCGAGGATGTGGTCGTGGAGAAACTGCGCGTCCTCGAATCCCGCGCCGCGCGCCTCCGGCACCCCGAAGTTCCAGAACTCCTGGGCCGCGATCCCGCGAGCCGAGAGCTTCCGCACCGCCGCCTGCTTGTCCCGCACGAGGATGGGGAAGACGTACGGGCACATGCCGTCCTCGAGCTCTCGCGGAAACATCGTGGCGTATCCCTGGAGGAGCTCGCGCAGCAGCAAGAAGTTCGCGCGGCGCTGCCGGCGGATCGCCGCGTAGTCGAGCCTCTTCAACACTTCCATCGAGACGCGCGACATGCGGACGTCCAGATTGGCGAGATCGAAGCCGATGTCCCCGAACGGGATTCCGTCCAGGCGAAGGCGACGGAGCGCGCCGCCGAGGCCGCGCTTCACGGCGAACGCCGCCTGGCCCGCCGGCTCCGATCGGGTCCGCAGCCACTCGAGCAGGAGCTCGAGCGTTCGACCGCCGACCGTCCTCGCGCCAGGCGGGCGAAGCCGGAGACGATCGAGCTCCGGCAGCTCACTCGTGTTCCGCGTCAGCACGCCGCCGTTCGGCACGGGCAACGTCTTGTAGAGACAGAACGTCGCGAAGTCGCCGAAGGTCCCGAGCGGCCGGCCGGCCGTTTCACTGAGCAGGGCGAGCGCGCAGTCCTCGATGAGCAACGTGTCGCGCTCGCGGCAGAGCTCGACGATGTCCTTCATCGGCTGGGCCCAGCCGAAATAGTGGATGACGTAGACCGCGCGCGGGGTGAGGGTCCTGACGAGCTTCGTCAGCTGTTCGAGATCCGGCTCGAGATTGCGCCCGATGCGATAGAAGTGGATCCGCGCGCCGGCCGCGCGGATCGCGAGGACCTCGTTGGTGTTGTGGTAGTCCGGCACGAGCACCAGGTCCCCCCGGGCGCCGAAGCCGAGGGCGCGGAACAGGTGATAGATCGCGTTGCGCGCGCGGTAGAAGTAGAGCCGTCCGGGCGCGTTGAGGGGAAACGGCAGCGGGTGCGCGCCGGGTGATTGAATGAACGTCGCGGGACTGAGACCGTGTTCGTTGGAAATGTACATGCTAGGCCAGCTCGAGACGGCGCGCCGGGTCGGGCCGCCGCCGGGTTCGTCCATCCCCACACCTGGCGTCGAGCAGCGTCGTGTAGAGCTGCTCGGTCCGCCGCACCATCGCCTCGACGGAGAACTCGGTTTCGACACGCTGCCGGGCGGCGTGTCCCATCCGGCGCGCCGCCTCACGGTCCTCGAGTAACTGACACATGCTCCGGGCCAGCGCGCCGGCGTCCCGCGGCGGGACGAGGATCCCCGTCTCACCATCGGCGACCGCCTCCGGATTGCCGCCGACGCGGGTCGCGATGACGGGCTTTCCGGCCGCCATGGATTCGAGCACCGCGTTGGAAAACCCTTCGCTCAGGGACGGCAGCACGGAGATCGCCACGTCGGACAGGATCTCCGGCACGTCCTGCCGCAGGCCGGTGAAGATGACGCGATCCGCGAGTCCCAGACGGTTCGCGTATCGCTCGAGCTCGTAGTGGTAATCCTGCTCGTCGAACGAGCCTTCCCCGATGACGAGGAAGCGCGCGGCGGGCTCCCGCACCGCCACGCACGCGGCGGCGTCGAGAAAATACTCGAGGCCCTTCACGCGAGACAGCCGCGAGACCACCGCGACGATCGGGGAATGCGCGGGCACGCCGAGCTCGTGCCTGAGTCGGAGGCGATCCACCGGGCGACGGAAGCGATCGAGGTCCACGCCGTTGTGGATGACGCCGATCTTCCGGCCGTCGTAGCCCTGCCCGATCAACCACTGTCGCACCGCCTCGGAGTTGGCGACGATCCGATCCGCGAAGCGACAGACCATCCGCTGGACTCGCCTGTGCAGCGGCGTCAGATACGCGCCGATGTCGCGCACCGAGGCGATGACGACCGGGACCTGCGCGAGCCGCGCCGCCGGAATCGTGAAGACGTTCGGATAGAAATTGTACGTGTGGACGATGTCGATCGCGTGGCGGCGGAGATAGTCGGCGAGCCTCCAGCGCTCGCGGAGCGCCTGGCGTCCGTAGAGATTCGGGATGTCGTAGCCGACGACGCCCCGGCCCAGCCGCTCGACCCGCGGCAAGAGTTGCCCCTCGCGCTTGAGACAGCCGAGGTGAAGATCGAAGCGCGCGGGGTCGAGATGCTCGGCGACGGTCACGACCTGCCGCTCGGTGCCGCCGACGGCGAAGATCGTCACGAACTTCAGCAAGCGGATCCGATCGTCATGGTCGTCGGCCGCCTGGCCGCGGACGGCGGTCGGCGCAACGCCGGGGACGTCAGCGCTCATGTCACGCGCCACCGCCGGTCCCGCGGGCATCGACGAGCCGTGCGCGCCGTCACACAGAGACATGCGAGCTCTCCAGGGGCTCCTCACAGATCCTTCTGAGCGCGACGGCCTGTCCCGCCAGCAAGAAGAACAGGAAGTGATATCCGCCCGGGTGGAAGAACGCGGCCACGGCGAAGGCGATGAGGCTGACCTGCACCGCTTCGGCGATCGCGAAGAGCCGCGCGGAGCCGGCGTCGAGCGCCAGACGCCTCGCCCGGGTCGCATTGCGCACGGCGAGCCAGAGCAGCCAGACGAAGATCGCGAGGCCGGGGAGCCCGAGCTCGACGCCGTACTCGAGATACATGTTGTGGACGAGGCGCCACGTCGCGCCGCGCGCCTCGTTCAGCGCCAGGATCGACTGGCCGAGGCCGGCGCCGAAGATCGGATGCTTGGCCACGTACCCGGCCGCGGCGCCGAGATCCCGCCATCTTTCCTGCGCCGAGCCGCTCGGATCGGCCTCGATGTCGCTCATGGTCGTGATCCGCTGCACGTAGCTCGGCGGCACCGCAGGGAGCATCAGCAGCACGGCCACGACGGCCAGCCACGCCCACCCGCGTCGGCGCTGGCGGTACAGCTTGACCAGGTAGACGGTGGCCGCCACCGCCAGGGTGATGAAGCCGCCGCGAGAGAACGTGACGACGATGCCGGCGATCGAGAGCGCGATCGCGCCGAGCAGAAAGACACGACGACCCGTCGTCCGCGACACGAAGAAGAGCGCGAGCAGCATCGGCAGCAAGAGGTTGAGCGCCAGCGCCAGATCGTTCGGATTCGTCATGAGGCCCGCGCGGTAGCCCAGGACGCGATCGGTCCCCTCCATCTGGATCCCGCGCAGGTAATGCTCGATGCCGGCTTCGGCGGGCGGCACGGTGAGGATCGCCAGCAGCCACGTCAGCTGCCACTGTCGCCGTGCCGTCGTGGCCGTCTGCGTGATGAGCCAGAACACGACGAAGCTGTTCGCGACGGACCCGACGAAGACGCTGGCGCTCCCGCCAGGCCAGTCGGAGAACGGGATCGTGACGACGGACCACGCGGCGAGCGCCGCCACGAGCGCCATCTCTCGCCCGGCCGGAATGATCCGCTGACCATGCTTGAGCCTTTCGACGACGACCGCCGTCAGACCCACGAGCACGGCGAGCAGCGCGGGACGAAGCGGCGCCAGCGCCGGGATCCACGCCTGCGGCGCGAACAGCACGACGATCACCAGCGCCAGGAGCGCACGGAACCCGAGACGACTCGCCACCGGCGCCGACCCGACGCGCGTCAGTCCGCGGGCCGCGTCTCCGGGACGCGGCCAGACCGTCGAGATCGCGTGCGTCGCCATCAGCTCCTCCTCAGAGAAGGACCACGCGGCCCGCCGGCGCCGTCACCGACGCGGTCGCGTGACGGGTGTCGACGACGAGCGGCGCGGTCTCGACGACCAGGCGATAGTCGAACTGCGGGTGGTCGGTCAGGATGACGACGCAGTCGGCGGTGGACAGCTCCCGCTCGGTGAGCTCGACGGCTTTCAACGTCGTGTCGCCCACCACAATGCTGGGCACGTACGGATCGGCGTAGCTGACCTCGGCGCCTTTCCCCCGGAGCAGCTCGATGACCTCCAGCGCCGGCGATTCTCGCGTGTCGCCCACGCCACGCTTGTAGGAGACGCCCAGCGCGAGGATCCGGCTGCCACTGATCGCCCGCTGCCTCTCGTTCAAGGCCTCGCCCACGAGCATGACGACGTGCGCCGGCATGCTCCGGTTGATGTCGTCGGCGAGATGGATGAACCGGGCCTCGTAGCCGTTCAGACGCAGCTTCCAGGCGAGATAGATCGGATCGATGCCGATGCAGTGTCCGCCGATGCCGGGGCCCGGGTAGAACGGCATGAATCCGAACGGCTTGGTGGCGGCCGCCTCGATGACCTCCCACACGTCGATGTTCATCCGGTGCGACATCAACGCGATTTCGTTGACGAGGCCGATGTTCACCGCGCGGAAGGTGTTCTCCAGGAGCTTCACCATCTCGGCGACCTGCGTCGAGCTCACGGGAACAATCGTGCTGATAATCGATCCGTACAGCTCCGCCGCGAGCTCGGTGCTCACATCGTTGATGCCGCCGACCACCTTCGGGATGCTGCGCGTCGTATATGTCTGATTACCCGGGTCGACGCGCTCCGGCGAGAACGCGAGGTAGAAATCCTTCCCCGCCTTCAGCCCGCCCTCCTCGAGCGCCGGCTGCACGACTTCGTCCGTCGTTCCCGGATACGTCGTCGACTCGAGAATCACGAGCTGCTCCGGCTTGAGACGCGCGCGCACGGCGTCCACGGCCAGGATGACATACGACAGATCCGGATCGCCGGTTTTCCGCAGCGGCGTCGGCACGCAGATGTCGATCGCGTCCATGTCGTGCAGCTTCGACATGTCGTCGGTCGCCGACAGCTTCCCGCCCTTGACCGCCGTGGAGACGTCCTCACTCGAGACGTCGCCGATGTAGCTGTGTCCCTTCTTGATGGAGCTCACCTTCGCGACATCGACGTCGAAGCCGGTGACCTCGAAGCCCGCTTTCGCGAACTCCACGGCAAGCGGCAGCCCGACATACCCGAGACCGATGATGCCGATCCGGGCCTGCCTGTTTCGTATTTTTTCTTTCAGTTCCAAGTGTTCTCCGATTTATCGCGCCGCGCCGGCGCGCGCTGCGGGCGCAAGCCGCGCAAGGTCGGCGTCGACCATCATGGCAATCAGCTGCTCAAATGTGACCGATGGCGTCCACCCCAGAAGCCGTTTTCCCTTGGAGGCGTCTCCAATCAGGTGGTCGACTTCCGCCGGACGCTTGAGGGCGGGATCGATCCGCACGTATCGCTGCCAGTCGAGACCCGCATGGCCGAACGCGGTCTCCACGAGCTTTTTGACCGAGTGGCTGACGCCGGTGGCAATGACGT
>Ga0066710_100003581_pt1 | contig 13337 bp, 11 predicted proteins | sample GraSoiAngelo_159_FD_79666 | JGI IMG/M metagenome (GOLD analysis project Ga0066710, IMG submission 79666) | Grasslands soil microbial communities from the Angelo Coastal Reserve, California, USA - 14_1009_16_40cm | ecosystem: Environmental > Terrestrial > Soil > Grasslands | place: USA...
ATGGCGCGAATCGCGCGTGCGATCTCCAGCGGTTCTTCGATGGTCGTGAACTCGGGTCCGCGCTCGGCGCGATGTCTGGCAACGCGCGCCTGCATCTCCGGGTCGAGAGCTTCCGCCGTTGCCAGGAAGGCCAGGCGCCCGCCCCGCCGCCGCGCCAGCTCCAGCGCATAGCGGCTCTTGCCGCTGCGCGCGCCGCCGCCAATGAGCACTATAGCCACAAGCTCCTCCGCCGCGATCTGAGTAGCCAGATGAAGAATGGGCCGCCGCAGAGCGCGGTCACGACGCCCACCGGAATCTCTGTTGGCGCGATGGCCGTTCGGGACAGTGTATCGCAAACGCATAGAAACGCCGCGCCGATCAAGAACGAGCACGGCAACAGCACGCGATGGTCCGCGCCGAGCCTCAACCGCAGCGCATGGGGGACGATCAGGCCGACGAAGCCGACGGGACCAGTGAGCGTCGTCACGACGCCTGTCAGGACGGAACCGGCTATGTAGCCGAACGCAGTGAGCGCGCTCGAAGCGGCGCCGCGCGAGGACGCCCACTCGTCGCCCACGGCCAGCAGGTTCCACTGCCGCGCCCGCGAGATAACCAGTGCAGCCACTGGAAGCACGGCCGCGGCCAGCCAGGCTAGCGTCGGATATTCCACCGCTTCCAGCCCTCCCATCAGCCAGCGCGAGATGGCGAACGATTGCGAGAACGTCACCAGGTTGTGGAGGAACAAAATGATCGCGAACGAAACGCTGTTCATGGTGACGCCGGTCAGCAGCAGCGTGAAGGACGAAAGCCGCCGGCCTTCGAACGCGACGCCCAGCACGATGAACAGCACGGAGGCGGCGCCGGCGAGCGACAGCAACGCGGGAGCGCGGAAGCCGAAGCAGATGGCGAGCACCGCGCCGACCGAGCTGCCGCTCGATACACCCAGGGTGTAGGGCTCGGCCAAAGGGTCGCGCAGCATGCACTGGAACAGCACGCCGGTCACCGAGAGCGCCGCGCCGGCGATCAGCGCCAGCAGCACTCGCGGCAGCCGGGCATAGAACAGTATTTCGTAATCCGGAGAGATGCCTGCGAGCGCGCGTCCGAGTTCGATGTGCGTGCTGCCGATGAGCGGGGCCGCGGCCGCGACGATCAGCAGCGCCGCGAACGATACCCAGATGCTACGCGTCATAGCTGATCCAGGGCCGGCCCAGCGAATCCTGGCGAATTTCGGCATGCACCCCGAACACTTGCGCGATCAGATCGGGATGCAACACCTCGGGCGGCGCGCCATCGGCGGCGATCCGGCCCTGGTCTAGCAGCAGGACTCGATCGGAAAACCGCAGGGCCAGGTTCAGGTCATGCGTCACGGCGACCACCAGCATGCCGCGCGCCGCCAGATCGGCGAGCATCCGATACATCGAGAGCTGGTGCTTCAAATCGAGAAACGTGGTGGGCTCGTCGAGCAGGAGCGTTTCCGGATCCTGGGCCAGCGCCGACGCGAGAATCACCAGCTGGCGCTCGCCGCCCGAGAGCGCGCGGAAATCACGCGACCGGAAGGCAAGAGTATCGGTGGTCTCCATGGCGCGCGCCACCGCGGCATCATCTTCAGGCGATTCGAACCAGCCGTCCCCATAGGGCGTCCTGCCCATGAAAACGACTTGCTCCGCGGTAAACGGGAACTCGATCCGCATCGACTGCGGCAGAAAGGTCACGCGGCGCGCGAATTCACGCCGCCGCCAGCGCCGCACCTCCACACCCGCGTACGTACATGAGCCCCGGTAGGGATGCCGCAGGCCGGCCATGATTCCGAGCAGCGTCGACTTCCCCGCCCCGTTCGGCCCTGCGATCGCAACCAGGCCGGGGTTCTGAAGCTCGAATGTCGCCTCGTGCAGGCCGTAGGCGAAGCCTAGTTGCGCCGCCCGAAAGTTCACTTTGCCTCCGGGTGGAACATCTCCAGGAAGGATTGCGCCGCATTCACGACGCGAGGTCCCGGCATCACGTAAATGTCGGACGCCACGGCAAAGACGTGGTGCTGCTTTACCGCGGTGATCACGGGCAGGCGCTGCCACAGAGCAATGACGCTGCGCTTGTGCTCTTCGCTGACCGCTACGGTATCCGACATGTCACCCATATCGATGATGACCTCCGGGTTGCGCGCGATCACTTCCTCAAGAGACACGGCGGGATAGGCCGCCATGGCATCCTGAAACACGTTTTCCCCGCCGGCGATCTGGATCACGTCGCTTAGATAGGACGCCTTCCCGACAACGATCAGCCCATCGAGACGATTCGGCGAGCGGCCGACCACGAACATGACCCGGGTCCGCCGGAGCGGCGCGGCACGCGCGCGGATTTCTTCCAGACGGTTCCGGATCGAGTTGATCAACTGCGTGGCGCGCGCCGGGACACCGGTTGCGTCGCCCACCTCGCGAATGGAGTTGTACAGTGCCGCGATGCTCTCCTGGTTCACTTCGAGCACATGAAGATGGAGCGCTCCGAGCCTCTCGGCCAGGCGCGCCGGATTCGTCTGGACGATCACCAGGTCCGGCTTCAGAGCGGCGATCGCTTCGATGTTCGGATTGATATAGTCACCGATCTTGGTTTTTTTCTGCGCTTCAGGCGGGAAGCGGCAAAATCGCGTCACTCCCACGACCCGATCGCCCAGGCCCAGCGCGTACAGCAGTTCGGTCACGCTCGGCACGGTGGACACTATCCGCTGGGGCTGCCCGTAAGCCTGCCTCGCGGCGAGCGCCGCCGCGATAATCCACAATGCGATACTGCGCCGGGTGATCACCAGGTAACTCGAATGCCTCCCGTGGCGTTTCTCGAGAGCGCGCTGTATCCGAGCACTTCCTGATACTGCTCATCGAGCGCGTTTTCGATGCGCACGAACGGCGCAACATGACGCGACGCCTGCCAGGTTCCGCTAACAAACACGTATTGATAGCCTGGATTGCGATTCACTCCGAATACGAAATCGTTGTCCTGGCGCTCACCCACGAAACGGCCGCCGGCCACTACGGTCCAGCGCCGCGGGGTCAGTTCGAGCGTTACGGAACCCGAATTGCGAGGGCGGCGCAACAGTTCGAGACCAGCCTGGCCGAAGGAATTCGTCCGCGTGATTCGCGTGTAGAGCTTGGTATATGCGCCGCGGAGCGCCACATGCCGCGCCAGACGCACAGTCCCCGTAGCTTCGGCTCCGCGCGCCCAGCTCCGGTCGATGTTCTGCCAGGTGCCCGGGAAGGACGAGAAATCGAATACGATCAGATCCTGAAACGAGTTGCGGAAGAAGGCGAGATCGGTGCGCATGCGGCGCCCGAACCATTCGCGAAAGACGCCCGCCTCGAAACTGTTTGTTTTCTCCGGCCGCAAAGAAGGATTGCCGGCGAAGAACGATTCGCGCGCAAAATTTTCGATAAGCGCCGGTTCCTTGATGCCGCGCGCGGCGCTGACACGGAAGAACGTTTCCTTGGGCAGCCGGAACGTCACGGCTCCGCGCGGCGCGAATTTCGTGCCGAAGGTGCTGCTCTGTTCGACGCGGGCGCCCCCTGTCAGAAAAATGCGCGGCGTAAGCGCGAACTGCTCATGCAGGAAGACGCCGTTATCATGCCGGGCGACGTCGCGCTCGGAGATGACTCCGGCCTGCCGCTCGTATTCATACCCGAAAACCAGCCCGCCGCCATGATGGGTGAGCGTTCCCTGGTAGGCCGCGTTCGCGCGATCGGTGATCGAGAGACCGGAACCTGGAAACAGGGCCACGCTTTCCTTGTCCAACTTCGTTCCCGGATCCGCGGCGGTGGTGGAGGGGTCCACCAGCCGCACCAGGTAGACGCGCGGATGCGGGCCGGGAACAGTACGGATCAGCGCGGCGATATCGTACACAGCTCCGTTGTTCGGATCCGTGAACAGGTCCCGGTAGCGATGGTATCCGAGGGTCACGCGCTGCGCGAAGCGACTGCCGCGCGCATCGTCGAAACGCAGGCTCAACGCCGAGTCGCGATCATTGGCGTGCGCCACGTAGTCGGTGAGGCCGTAAGAAACCTGCCCCGGGGTCCCCGCGTACGAATCGAAGGTGCGGTAGACTGCGCGCAACCTGGTCGAATCGGAGAAATGGAACCCGAGGTTCGCGGTGCCGCTCGTGATCCGGTAAACGTCGTTGGGGAACTCGCCCGTGGTGCGGAACTGGCCGGCATTGAAGGCGTAATCGATGCGGCCCGCCAGGCCGCCGTCGAACGAGGCCATCCAATGATCGGTGGAAAACGAACCGCGCTCGTAGGAGATCGAAGCGTGCGGGGTGCTTGATTCCGGATCGCCGTGGCGCGTGAAAAGCTGGATCACTCCGCTCGAGGCTTCGGCGCCGAACAGCGCGCTTTCAGGGCCGCGCACCACCTCCATGCGATCGAGGCCGCCCGAAGTGAGGTGCACGAAATCGAGCGAGCCGCCGGGTTCGGTGAGCGGCACGCCGTCGAGCAGCACCAGCGCCGCGTCGCTGTTGCCGCCGCGCACGAACACGCTGGTGACGCCGCCGTTGCGGCCGGTCTGGACGACGCTCAGGCCCGCGACGTCGCGCAAGACGTCCTGCACGAACGGAAACTGCCGCGCTTCGAAGTCGCGCGCCGTGAAGACATCCGCGGCGACGCCCGCTTCCTCGATTGCGACCGGAGCGCCGGTGGCCGTAACCACGACGCGGTCGCTTGTGGGCGCAAGGGCCAGGACGATGCTGTTCTCGCTGGCGGCTGTGAGACTGGCGCTCTTCGCCGCGAAGCCGGGTTTGGTGATGGTGGCTTCGCACTGATCGGCGGCCGGGAATTCGAACCGGCCCCGGGCATCGGTGGAAACTGTTCCGGCGCCGCAGACAACTTCTGCGCCTTCGACCGGCCGCGCGGTGGGGTCCAGGACCACACCACGGACGTTGAACATCAATAGCAGGAAAAAAACGGAGGCCATGAGACGTTCTCCCTCGAAACGTACTTCAGTCTGAGTCGAGGAACCGGTCTCCTGACTTACGGCTTGGCTTACTCCGTGGGTCCGATCTTCCCGCTTTCGCAGTGACCGTCCCCTGCCTTTTGCTTGCCGATTACAGTTGCGGGGCAGTGGCGGATTTTCACCGCCTTCCCGTTCATTCCCCGATCGTGGCTGTCACTGCCAATGTACGCGCTGGCCAGAAAGATGTCAATAACGGTTTTAGTCACCGTAAAAAGTGGGCCAGCCACCGTTACATCCAGTTACATAATGGTGCTATCTTATTGGCCTTGAAAGAGTTGGATGGACCGTTCAAGGCCCGGATAGCGCCATCCAATGCAGTCAGCCGCATTTCAATTCATTAATATGGCCCCGGCCGGGAGCGTCTAATATACTGAATCTCTACGCTCATCCGAGTATTCATTCCAAAGTCTGGAGATTGTCCATTGACTAAACCGATCAAGCATGTGGAAAAAGCCGTTGCCGTGGCCGCCAATGCCGCCTGGTTCGTCTTTGACAAGCTGAACTCGATCCAGCGGAATCCTTCTTTCACCCCGAAATGGTCCGACAAGCCGTTGCTGAAGAGCTGGGAGAAACAGAAGCCGAAGCTCGGCTGGCCTCGCGAGACCGACTCGTTGTGCCCCAAGTGCGTGCCCGAAATCCGCAAGAAGGTTCTAGATGGCGAGTTGCCGGTCGAGATCCTGAAGAAGGACAAAGTCGGGGAGATCAAGGCGCGGATCGTCGAGCGGGACGGCAAGATCGTGATGGTGAAGGATTGCCCCATCCACGGCCATTTCGAGGACGTGATGTCGATCGATCCGGCGTTCTCGAAGCACCTGGAAGACGTCTTTCCGGGCCGAGATATTCGCGCCCATAACGACGCTACGCTTCACAATCACGGGACCAGCACCATCACTCACGGGCGGGGATCCGTCTTGACGGTCGACCTCACCAACCGCTGCAATATGATGTGCGATCCGTGTTTCATGGACGCCAATCAGGTGGGCTTCGTGCACGAGCTGAGCTGGGAAGAGATCAAGACGCTGCTCGACAACGCGATCTCCATCAAACCGCGGCGGCAATTGTCCGTGCAGTTCTCGGGCGGCGAGCCAACGCTTTCGCCGTACTTCCTCGATGCCATCCGTTACTGCCGCAAGCTGGGCTATCAGAGCGTACAGGCGGCCACCAATGGCATCGAGTTCGCGAAGAGGCCTGACTTCTGTAAAGCAGCCGCGGACGCCGGGCTGCGCTACGCGTACCTGCAGTTCGACGGCATCGGCAACGCAGCCAACTCGCATCGCGCCGTCGGCAACCTTTTTGACGTAAAACTGCGGGCCATCGAGAATCTATACTCCGCCGGCGTGGACATCGTACCGGTGATTACGCTGATCAACGGCGTCAACAATGAGCAGGTGGGCGCGGTGGTGCGGTTTGCACTCGATAATCCAAAGAAGATTCCGTTCCTGAGTTTCCAGCCGGTTTCTTTCACCGGCCGCGACGAGGCCGTCACTGAAGAGCGCAGGAGAGCGCAGCGCTACACGCTCTCGCACCTGGCGCACGACGTGAAGAACCAGACGGGCCTGGGCGAGCCGACACGCGACTGGTTCCCCATCTCCTTCATGAGCACTTTCTCCGATTTCGCGGACCTGGTCCACGGGCCGGACGCGCAGTGGGGCCAGTTAAGCTGCGGCTGCCATCCCAACTGCGGCGTCGGCATGGCGATCATGTGCGACAAGGAGACCAAGGAATACCGTCCGGTAACGGCCTTCCTCAACGCCGACAGGCTGGCGCGCGACGTCGCCCGGATCAATGACGCCGCGCGCGGCAAATTCCTCTCCGTGCTCGGCGTATCGCTGGCGCTGCTGCGCAACTACAACCCCTACGAATCTCCCACGCACTTCCGGCTGAGCGATCTGATCGCAAAGTTCGACAAGTGCTTCGGCATGTCGAAGAAAGATTACGGCAAGGTCACGGGCGACCGCACTCTCGCCGATATCGAGAGGCGCCGCGCGGACCGCTGGAATTTCCTGTTTGTCGCGGGCATGTGGTTCCAGGACCTGTTCAACTACGATTTCCGCCGCACCGAGCAGTGCATCATTCCCTACGCCACCCAGGAAGGCGAGATTTCCTTCTGCGCTTACAACACGGGCGTGGGCTGGCGCAATATCGTCGAGAAGATGCACATGACCGCGACGCTTACCAAGTGGTACGAGGAGCACGGCCGGCACGAGATCATCGCCGGGGGCAAGAAAGTCAACCTGCCCTCGAACGTCCACTCGCTCGTGCTGCGCGAGGCGGATGTCAATCATGGCGTCCAGCACGACCTGGACAAGCTGGGCATCGCCAAGACCGCGCGCGAAGAGAAGAAGCGCGAACGCGACCGCAAACTCCACGAGCAGCAGGAGCAGGAGCGCATGATGAAGCTCTACCGCGAGCACGTTCTCGGCGAGAAGCCGCAACCGGATCTGGTTCCGCTGAGCTCCATCGCGCCTGCGCCGAAACCGGCGGAAAAGGCGCAAGAGGTTGCGTCGTTCGGGGACTAGGCCGGCCGCGCTAATTTCTAACGGCCGCCAGCGGCTCCAGCAACGCGCCGCGCGGGCCGGTCCAAAGAGTCTGTCCCATTTCCGGAAGCAATCTTCCTTCAGCCACCAATTTCAGAAACGCTTCGGCGACGGCGGGATCGAAGTCGCGGCCCGCATTCACGCGGACTTCTTCGATCGCGGCTTCAAGCGTCAGAGCCGTTCTGTAGGAGCGATTCGTCAGCATCGCATCGAAGGCGTCCGCCACATGCACGATCCGTGCCGCCAGGGGGATGCGTGGCCCGAAAGGCCATAAGGATAGCCGGTGCCGTCGTGCCTTTCATGGTGCAGTTCCACCACGGACAGGAATTTTTTGAATCTGCCGACTTTTTCCAGGATTCTTCGGCCGATCTGCGGATGCAGTTTGATCAGACCGTACTCTTTTAACGTAAGCATCCCGGGCTTCTGGAGCACGGCGTCCGGAATCCCGATCTTGCCGATATCGTGAAGCTGGGCCGCGAAGCGGATCGCGGCCGCCTCTCTCTCCGGCAGGCCCACTTCCCGTGCGATGGCGTAGGCATAAGCAGCCACGCGGATGCTGTGTCCGGCGGTGTAGGGGTCGCGAGCATCCAGCGCTTGCGCCATGGTTTCAATGAACTCCAAGTAGGCGCTCTCCAGATGCCGCGAAGCGAGAGCCGCCACGACGCTCGCCAGGCCGAGTCCGCCCGCTTCCGCGGTGAGGACCACCGTCCAGTGCTCAGGGTTGACCGCCAGGAACGTGAGGCCCAGCGTGAGCCCAATGGCCAGCGCGATCCACACGAACGTGTGTGCGGCAAGCGTTTTGGATAGCCTGGGCAGTCAATCCTCCTGACGATCACATCGGCAAGTCAGGAAGGACTGTTAGAAGAAGCGCGCGCCAAGTCGCCTTATCACCGGCCGAATACTACCTGGGATTCGGTGGAGTATTCGCGGCTTAGTACTTACTTGCGTGCGCCGCGTTGCGGGTTCTTGAGCCTCGACTGCCGAATCTTGTGGGTCTTTCGCTTGGGCTTGCTGATGATGAACGTGCCGCTGCCCTGATATTCGGCTTTATAGAGTTTGTCGTCTGCCATGAGTCTTTCATTGTAACTTGCGGCGAGCGCGGCGAACAATGCTACGCTGGTGCTTTATACATGCCCGCCCGTCTGTTGTTGCTGGCGCTCTTGGCCACGGCCGCGCTGGCGCAATCCTCTTCATCGGTTTTCGAGCAGGTCGGCGAAATGATCGCGACGCTCTCGGAAATCACCGGGTGGCCGGTCCACAAAACGGTTCCCTCACAAATGCTGGGCAAGCACAGCTTCCGTCGATTCGTGGAAGCCCGCATGAAGGAGATTTCGAGTGATAAGGAGACCCGAGCCGAGGAATTGACGCTGAAGATGTTCGGTCTGGTCCCGCAGGATTTCAACCTCGCTCGTGAAACCGTGGACCTGGTGAGCGAGCAGGCAGCGGCCTTTTACGACTACAACAAGAAGCGGCTTTACATCCTCGATACTACTTCGGCGGGAACGGAGCAGCGCGTCGCGCTGGTGCACGAACTGGCGCACGCCCTGGCGGACCAGCACCATCCCTTGGGAAAATACCTTCGCCACGGCTCCCCCGACGATGACGCTGCTACCGCCCGGGAAGCCGTGATGGAGGGACAGGCGACGTGGCTCACATGGGCCTACGTGTCGAAGCGAAACGGAGGAAAGGCCGAGGTGCCGCCGGCCATGCTCGAGCGCTTAACCAGCGGCGTGGATGCGGCCAGTCCGGAATACCCGATTTTTTCGAATGCACCGCTCTACCTGCGCGAGTCGCTGGTGTTTCCTTATGACGAAGGCATGCGCTTTCAAAATGCCGTGTATCGCAAACTGGGCAGACAGAGCTTCGACCAGGTCTTCACGCACCCGCCGGTCAGCACACAACAGATCATTCACCCGGAGGCGTACCTTGCGGGCAAGAAACCGTCTGAACCGGACCCTCCGCCGCTGCCGCATGCGATCGTGAAAAGCTTCCGCATACTGGCCGAGGGCAGTGTCGGTGAATTCGATCATTCCGTGCTGTTGCGGCAGTATGTCGGTGAAAAAGAGGGCAGCGCGGCGGCGAGCCACTGGCACGGCGGCACTTTCCGGCTATACGAGCACAAGCAGGAGAAGTATCCGGTCCTGGCCTATACATCGGAATGGGATACACCGGAATCCGCGCGCGTGTATTTTACGCTGTATCAGCGGGTTTTGAAGGGGAAATGGAAGAAAATGGACGTTGCTGCCCGGTCCGATGGCGAGATTTCCGGACGGGGGGACAGCGGACACTTCGAACTGCGCCTATCCGGCGCGACCGTCCACTCGATCGAAGGGCTGCGTTAAACTGTAACTATGCGTATTTTGATGTCGTTGGCCACGCTTGTGGCTCTTGCCGCCCCGGCAGGAGCGACTCCGCCGGTGCCGCGCAAAGCTCCCGAATTGACGATAACCGAGCCCTCCGGCGCGCAGACACTGCTTTCGAGCTACAAGGGGAAGGTGGTGGTGATCGAGTTTCTGCACACTACCTGTCCGCACTGCCAGCGCGCATCGCAGGTCTTCACCAGGCTCCACAAGGAACTGGGACCTCGCGGCTTTCAGCCCATCGGCATCGCATTTAACGAGGGCGTCGATCCGGTGATTGTGAACAATTTCGTGCGGCAGTTCGGCGCCGACTATCCGATCGGCATCAGCCCTCGCGAGACAGTGGAAAGCTATCTTGGGATTTCGGTCATGACTCGCTACGTGGTGCCGCAAATCGTGGTCATCGACCGCAAGGGCATGATTCGCGCGCAGAGCGATCCTGGGGGTACCGAAAGCCTGCAAGACGAGAATTCGCTGCGCACCCTGATCGATGCCCTGCTCAAGGAAGGCGCGACCACGAGCAACACGAAGAAACCAGCGCCGGCACACAGGAAGACCAGCTAGCCAGGTATGCGACTCGCCGCCTTTACCGCTTCATTGGCACTGGCCATCTCCGCACTGGCGATGCCGCCGGTGCCCCGCAAGTCGCCCGAGTTCACTATTGTCGAGCCCTCCGGCAAGCAGACGCTGCTGTCGAGTCTCAAGGGTAAAGTGGTGGTGATCGAGTTTTTGTCCACGACGTGCCCGCACTGCCAGCAGGCATCGATGATGTTCAGCAGACTCTACAAGGAGTTGGGTCCGCGCGGGTTTCAGCCGCTTGGCGTCGCATTTAACACGGGCGTGACCCCGGCCATGGTGACCGGCTTCGTGCAGCAGTTCGGCGCCACGTATCCTGTAGGCTACAGCAGCGCGGAAACCGTTTACAGCTATCTCGGCTTTTCCGTCATGGACCGTGTCATGGTTCCGCAGATAGTGGTCATCGACCGCAAGGGCATGATTCGCGCACAGAGTCCCGTGGCGGGCGAACCGAACCTGCAGAACGAGGCCTATATCCGCAACCTGATCGAAGGCCTGCTCAAGGAAAACCACAAGTAGGGCAAGTCAGAGCGCCGCGGCAATGGCTTCGGCGATCTTCTTCCCGTGGAACCGCCCGTTCTCAATGAAGATCTCATTGGTGTGCATCCCGGCCACCAGCACTCCGGCCAGATACATTCCCTTCCGGCCGCTTTCGAGCGTTTCAGGATCAGTGTAAGGACGCGCCTTGGCCGGATCGAAGCGGATGCCGTGTGCTTCCAGGAACCCGACGTCGGGACGGTATCCGATCATGGCGAAAACGAAATCGTTTTTCAACTCCCGCTCGCCGTCCGGGGTGCTCAGGATGACGCTGGCCTCCCGTATTTCGAGCAGCTTTGACCGGAAGAATGCCCGGACTTCGCCATTCTTGATGCGGTTTTCGATGTTTGGTTTGATCCAGTACTTGACCTTGGGCGATATCCCGTCGCCGCGGTGCACCAGGGTGACGCGCGCGCCGCTCCAGTGCAGCTCGAGCGCGGCGATCGCCGCCGAGTTCTTCGCGCCGACGACGACCACGTCGTGATTGTAATAGGGATGCGGCTCCTTGTAGTAGTAAATGACCTTGGGGAGATCGTCGCCCGGCACGTCCAAGCGATTCGGCAGGTCGTAATACCCCATGGCGAGAATGACTTTCTTCGACAAGTACTCGTGCGGGCAGCCGTGGCTATCGGTCGAATGCGTGATGAAGGCGCCGTCGTCGCCGCTGATGCGGTCGACAATTTGATATTGGCGGATATCCAGCGCGTAGTGGTCGGCTACGCGGCGATAATATTTCAGCGCTTCGGCGCGCACCGGTTTCTCGTTCAGCGAAGTCATGGGGATGTCGCCGATCTCGAGCAGTTCCGGCGTGGTGAAGAACACCAGGTTGGTGGGGTAGTGGTAAATGGAATTGACTACGCAACCCTTGTCGAGCATCACGGCACTCACGCCGCGGCGCTTGAGTTCGATACCGCAGGCCAGCCCCGTGGGACCGGCGCCCACCACCACGACATCGAAGCTCTCCACGCTAGAGCATCTCCTCGACGCTGGAATAGACGCCGGCGAGAGCGCCCGCCAGCGCCGACGGATCTTTTCCGCCAGCCTCGGCCATGTCCGGCCGGCCTCCGCCCTTTCCGCCGACAGCCTGGGCGACGGCGCCCACGAGCCTGCCTGCGTGCACCTTCGAGGTCAGGTCCTTGGTGACTCCGGAGACGATCGCCACGTTTGAATCCTCGGTTGTGGCGAGCACCACCACCGCGGTCTTCCACTTATTGCGCAGCGAATCGACCAGCGTGCGGAGTTGCTGCCGGTCGAAGCCGTCCACACGGGCGGCCAGCACCTTTACACCCTTGAGGTCGCGCGCCTGGCTTTCGAGTTCTCCGGCCTGGGCCTGGGCCATCTTGTTTTTCAACTGTTGCAGCTCATGTTCGAGAGACTTCTCACGCAGGAGGAGCTTTTCGACGTGCTCGGCGAGCTCGGCTTCGGAAGCGCGGACGATGCCCGCGACGCGGGAGAGCTGCGCCTGGGCTTCCTGAAAGCGCCGCAGCGCGCCTTCACCGGTGATCGCCTCGATGCGGCGGACGCCCGCCGAAATCGAGCCTTCGTAGATGATCTTGCAGATTCCGATGTCGCCGGTGCGGGCCACGTGCGTGCCTCCGCACAGCTCCTTGCTGAAGCCGTCGATCGAGACCACGCGCACGCGCTCGCCGTATTTTTCGCCGAACAGGGCCATCGCTCCGGTGGAAAGCGCCTGGTCGAGGTCCATGATGTCGGTGTGGACTTCGCGGTTGACGAGGATCTGCTCGTTCATGAGCCGCTCGACTTCGGCGAGCTCATCGGCATCCATGGCCGTATAGTGTGTGAAATCGAAGCGCAGGCGCGAGGGCTCAACCACGCTGCCGGCTTGCTTGACATGCGGGCCGAGGACGGCGCGCAGGGCGGCATGAAGCAAGTGCGTGCCGGTGTGATTGCGCATGGTGGCGCGGCGCGAGTGGGCGTCCACGCGAGCTAACACGGTGTCGCCCTCCCGAATCCCGGGGCCGACCAGCGTCACCTTGTGGACTGACTTGCCGGGCGCCGGAGAGTACGTGGATTCGACGATCGCCAGTGTGTCGCCCGTGGACGGCGAGACAAGCACGCCTGTGTCGCCGACCTGGCCTCCCGCTTCGGCATAAAAAGGCGTGCGGTCAAGCACGATCTCGCCATTGAGCACAGCGATTACCTTCGCCGGAGCCTCCAGAGTCTCGCGGATGAATTCGGTTCGCGGCAGCGCCTGGTAGACGGGATTGACTTGCGCCTTCTCCGCGCCTTTCCAGCTGGCACGGGCGCGGGAGCGCTGCTTCTCCATCTCCTGGGCGAAGCCTTCGCTGTCAATGGTGATGCCCAGTTCGCGAGCCATGTCCTCCTGCTCTTCGAGAGCCAG
>Ga0066710_100003582_pt1 | contig 13336 bp, 10 predicted proteins | sample GraSoiAngelo_159_FD_79666 | JGI IMG/M metagenome (GOLD analysis project Ga0066710, IMG submission 79666) | Grasslands soil microbial communities from the Angelo Coastal Reserve, California, USA - 14_1009_16_40cm | ecosystem: Environmental > Terrestrial > Soil > Grasslands | place: USA...
CAATTTCCTGAGTCGAGGTACCGGGCAGAAAGATTTCGGCGATCCCCTGTGCCTTAAGTTTTGGGATATCTTCCTGCGGAACAATACCTCCGAGAATTACCAGGCAGTCTTTCATTCCCTGATCGCGCAAGAGCGAGATTATTCTGGGGCAGAGGGTGTTATGTGCCCCGCTGAGGATCGACACACCAACGGCGTCGACATCTTCCTGCAAGGCCGCAGCCGCGATCATCTCCGGTGTTTGACGAAGGCCGGTGTAAATCACTTCCATGCCTGCGTCACGCAGCGCGCGCGCGATTACTTTTGCGCCGCGATCGTGACCGTCAAGACCTGGCTTGGCCACCAGGACGCGAATTCTTCTGGATGATTGATCCATTAAGTCATTGATTGAAAGAATCGATGACTTAACGAATGAATTCTAGATTGCCTGTTCTTCGTAGATTCCATAGACATCTCGCAGCGCCGAGCAAATCTCTCCCAGCGTCGCGTAAGCGCGCACCGCTTCGATCGTGGCCGGCATCGTGTTGTCGCCGCGCTGCGCCACGATCCTCAAATCGTCGAGCGCGTTGATAACCGCACCGTTGTCTCTCCGGGCGCGGGTTCGTTCCAGCCGTTCGAGTTGATGACCACGCACTGATTCATCGATGACCAGAGTTGGCACTTCCTGGGTCTCATCTTTCATCTCATACTTATTCACGCCGACGATTGTCTGATCGCCGCGCTCCAGCGCCTTCTGATATTGATAAGCGGATTCCTGAATCTCGCGCTGGGGAAAACTTCTCTCGACGGCATCGACCATCCCGCCCATTGCATCAATTCGCTCGAAGTAATCAAGCGCACCATCTTCCATCTTTTTCGTCAGCGCTTCAACGAAATACGATCCGCCCAGAGGATCCACGGTGTTTGCGACACCGGTCTCTTCAGCAATAATTTGTTGCGTGCGTAGGGCGATTAGAGCCGCTCTGTCGGTTGGCAACGCGAGGGCCTCATCATATGCATCGGTGTGTAAAGACTGAGTACCACCTAGAACGCCTGCGAGGGCCTGGATTGCTACGCGCACAATATTGTTGAGCGGTTGTTGCACCGTTAATGACACGCCAGCGGTCTGCGTATGAAAACGCAGCTTCATTGTCCGCTCGTCTTTTGCACCGAAGCGATCAAGCATGACTCGCGCCCAAATGCGCCGGGCAGCCCGGTACTTTGCCACCTCTTCGAAAAAGTCGTTATGCGCATTGAAGAAGAATGAAATGCGCGGAACGAATCGATCCAGGGGGAGACCGGCCCGCACTCCCCAATCGACGTATTCAATCCCATCGCGAAGGGTGAAAGCGAGTTCCTGAAGGGCCGTGGCCCCAGCCTCTCGAATGTGATAACCGCTGACTGAAATCGGATTGTATTTGGGGACGTGGTTCGTGCAGAACTCGAAGGTATCAACCACGAGTTTCATGGCCGAACGAATCGGATAAATCCACTCCTTCTGAGCAATGTACTCCTTAAGAATGTCGTTTTGCAGAGTGCCTGAAATCTTCTTCCAGTGGGCGCCCTGCTTCTCGGCGACCACCAGGTACATGGCCAGGAAGACTGAAGCTGGAGCATTGATCGTTTGCGAAACTGTCACCTGTTCAAGCGGAATACCTTCAAACAGAGCCTCCATGTCTGCAAGCGAGGAAACAGCCACGCCACACTTTCCAACTTCACCTTCCGACAACGGTGAGTCGGCGTCGTATCCCATTAGGGCCGGAAGATCATAGGCGACGGAAAGCCCGGTCTGGCCTTCCTTAAGAAGGTATCTGAACCGGGCATTTGTTTCCTCGGGCGTGCCAAAACCTGCAAACTGCCGCATTGTCCAAAGTTTTCCGCGATAGCCGGTCGCGTGAATCCCTCGGGTGTAAGGGAAGGCACCGGGAGACGACAAATCCCGCTCAACGTCTATGTCCTTAGTATCGGTCGGACCATAGAGCGGCTTAACGTCTTCAAGAGAGACTGTTTCGAATCTAGCCTTGCGCTCAGGCCCGCTGGTTGCAACCGTCGCCAAGGGCTGTTTTTCGCAACTGCCCGCTGTCCGGTCTTTGTCCAGTTCTTTTACTATCTGTTTCATAGAATTCTTCAGCATTCAGTTCAGTAATTTCAACAACAAAACTGACCCGATCAAGGCAAAAATCGATACTAGAGGATGCTGGTAGGGGTGTCAATTCCGTTGAGATTCATCATTGACTATCGTTCGTATGCATGACGACGCGGGGAAAGGGGAAGGTGCGCGGCTGCGATCAATCTGCAGCCGCGCAACTGCGGAGAGAACCAAATTGCGTGGAGCGAACGCGGGGTCAAGTGGATGCTAGTTTAGTGGACAAAGGGAACTACCCTCGAATTAGAATCAAATTTCATGCTTTCATCTACCACCACGATTTCATTCGCTCGGACCATGGCCAGTCTCGAACGCGCTTCATATTCGATCAAGCGCGCATCCGTGTTCAATTGGTTTATTTCCGTTTCCAGAGAAGCGTTATGCCTACGTAGCAGATCTATTTCAGTGACCATTCTGTCGTACTGCAATGTCGAGGTCTTAAGCTGACTTCGACTGCGCGCGATAATCGTCGAGCAGACTCCGATTGAAGCGAGAATAATCATTCCCGCAATCGCCCAAAATGGCAGTAAGCCGGATCTTCGGACTGCAACTCTTGGAACGAGTATTAGTGTGCGATCACGGTTCACCAGTTGGGGTAGCGCAATTGTTCGCGTAAGCACGCGCGCATAACTTCTTGAAACGCTTTCCAATGAGCACCTCCTCGATCCCGGTGGCTGATCCTCGCGGACTATCTGTTACCCACAGTCGATTATTAATTCCCCATAAATCAGTGATTTGCCGGGCGCGACAGCTCTTAAGCCAAGAGCTGTGCTTGCATAACCGATCTGGCCCGTCGCAAAGCTCTGCGTTGTGAGCAAACTCGCAGCGACGCCAACTTGCGGCGAACCGGGACGGATGGGCGACGAGACCCTCTCCTATTTGCCATTGAGAATCGTTTTCTCTTCATTGCAGCATCACTCAGCAGCCAGGCTAATGGTCGGAAAATGCGCTAGTAGACGGCCGAACATCCGGTCTTTGAGGCAGCCCGACAGGTACATTCTCGGGTTTGCCGGTACAGTTTCAAATTGGCAATTTTGTCGAGGGGGCGCGACTTCATCAACCAAGGTTGCCCACCTTAGCATCCGAAAGAGGCTCTCGCAAGACCATTTCTTTACAACCGTTTAGCAACCTAACTTCAACACTTACATCAAGTAACACCAGTTTAAGCGCTTAAATCGGCGTACACACGGCGAACGGAATGCTCCATCATGCGTCGGGTTAGGAATTCATCTCAGGAAAGACAGCGCCAAGGCGAGCCAATTTGTGCTCTCTGGCATCTTGTGAATCATGGGGACACAGACTGGAAGACTTGACCCTTGGTCGATTTATGATCTAAATAACGGAACGGCAAGGGATTAGCGATGTCGGAAGTGAAGGCACGGTCATTGCAGTATGCTCCTCACGGTCGGATGTGAGAGCTGACTACGATTGACGCGGAAAGGAATCGAAAAGTGGGAATGAGAATAACTAAGCATGCCGAAAGGGGCTTGGCGCTAATCTCAGGCGGGTTGTTTGACGTAATTCAGTTCTTCAACAAGTACAAGCCAAACCCGTCATTTACGCCAAAGTGGTCCGACAAGCCACTCCTAAAGTCCTGGCAGAAGACCAAGCCTACGCTCGGTTGGCCTCGCAGCACTGACTCGCTATGTCCGAACTGTGTTATCGAAGCTCGTTCGGCGATTCTGGCCGGTGAAAAAGAAGTTTCAGTTTTGCTCAGCGAAAAGGTTGGCGAGATCAAGGCCCAAATCATTGAGCGCGCCGGCGAGATCTGGATGGTGAAGGATTGCCCAGTCCACGGACGCTTTGAGGACGTTATGGCGATTGATTCGGCGTTCTTGAAACATATTGAGGCAATGTTTCCGGGCCGCGACATTACTGCTCACAATGATGAGAAACTGCACAATCACGGCTCCAGCACGATTAAGTATGGGCGCGGAGCGGTCTTGACCGTCGATCTTACTAACCGGTGCAACATGATGTGCGATCCTTGCTTTATGGATGCAAATCAGGTTGGATTTGTCCATGAGTTAAGCATGGAAGAAATCAAAGAGATTCTCGACAATGCCATCTCAATTAAGCCGCGACGGCAAATGTCGGTTCAATTCTCGGGCGGCGAGCCAACGATTTCTCCGCATTTTATCGAAGCGATTCGATATTCACGCAAGGTCGGCTACAACTCGGTCCAGGCGGCAACCAACGGTATTGAGTTTGCCAAGAGCAAAGAATTTTGCAGAGAGGCAGCCGAAGCGGGCCTGCGTTACGTGTATTTTCAGTTTGATGGCATCGGAAACGATGCAAATAATCACCGGCAGGTGGGGAACCTTTTTGATGTTAAGTTGCGAGCCATAAATAACCTGCACGAGGCGGGAGTTGAGATTGTGCTCGTGACCACGCTGGTTAATGGCATTAACAATGATCAAGTCGGATCGATCATTCGTTTTGCGCTCGACAATCCGAAGAAAATTGCTTTCCTTTCCTTTCAGCCGGTTTCTTTTACCGGCCGTGACGAAGCAATTACGCCTGAGCGACGCTTGCAGCAGCGTTACACGCTTTCCCATCTTGCGCATGATGTGAAAAATCAGGTCGGCATTACTGAGCCAACACGTGACTGGTTCCCGCTTTCACTTATGGGAGCCTTTGCGGATTTCGCGGATTTGGTTCACGGACCGAACTCCGAGTGGGGCCAGGTCTCATGCGGCTGTCATCCAAACTGCGGTGTCGGAACAGCGGTGATGATCGATAAGGAAACGAAGGAAATGAGTCCAGTGCCGGCGTTTCTGTACATCCCTGGCCTGGTCAAAGACATGCGCAAGATAACGGATGCGGCTCGGGGCAAGTGGATCTCGAACTTCATGATGGGTCTTGCACTGCTGAAGCACTACCGGCCGTACAATGCGCCGTCGGAGTTCAATCTGTACGAGCTGTTCAAGAAGTTCGATAAATCATTTGGGTTGACTGGGAAAGACTATGGCAGGGTGAGCGGCGACCGCAGTGACCAGGATATCGCCAAGCGCCGCGCGGATCGCTGGAATTTTCTTTTCATTGCGGGGATGTGGTTTCAGGATCTGTTCAACTACGATTTCCGCCGCACTGAGATGTGCATCATCCCTTATGGCACCCAGGAAGGCGAGATTAGTTTCTGCGCTTACAATACTGGCATCGGCTGGCGAAATATCATTGAACACATGCACCAGAACGCCACGGTGGCAAAATGGTATGAAGAGCATGGACGACATGAGATCTTTGCCGGCGGCAAAGAAGTTCCGCTTGCCGATCAGCAGCACAATCTCAAGCTGAACGAAGTCGATCTTGCCCGTCCGAACAAGCCGCAGATGGCAGGACCAAAGACGGCGCATGAAGAGAAAGTGATGATGCGCAAGCTTTATCAGGACATGGTTTTGAAGCAGCAGCAAATCAAGACTGATAACGGAGACAAGCCAGTGCAGATACAGGGAATCGGTCGCAAGAAAGAAACTGCGCTTGTTTCGGTCTAGACACCGGCGCTTCACAATCAAGAACCCCGCGAACTGAAGTGACTACTCGCGGGGTTTTCTTTGTCCGCTTGACCACAATCAGTCGCGGCGTGTTAAATAGCAGCGGAAAGCGACAGCGGAATCCTTTAACGAAAGAAATTGGAGAAAATGAATGGCGGTAGTGACAGTAAATCCGGGCGAGTCCATTGAGAGTGCTTTGCGGCGTTTCAAACGCAAGGTAATGACCGAAGAGATCATTAAGGATGCGAAGAAGCACGCGTTCTTTATGCCGCCCGGCCAAAAGGCAAAGCTCAAGTCTGCTTTGGCCAGAAAGCGAAACAAGAAGAAAGGCCGTATGCGACCGCGCCCGGTTAGCCCCAGGCCCTGATTCGGAAGGACTTCAACAGAGACTCGCCGCGTTGCCAACAGCCAAAAGTGAGGTTTGGCCGAAACGTTTCTAAACGACGAGCGTACGTGTGCGAACGGAGAAGCTGGTGCTGTGAAGCGATGACCCGGATCCTGCTAACGAACGACGACGGAATTCATTCAACCGGCCTGATAACTCTTGAAAGGGCGTTGAGTGAGGTTGGCGACGTTTACGTGGTGGCACCCGCGGCGGAAATGAGCGGCGCATCCCACAGCCTGACACTCGCCCGGCCTTTGCGAATTCGTCAGGTCGATGATCGGCATTGGACAGTTGATGGAACGCCGACTGACTGCGTTACGCTTGCTCTCCACAAGATTCTCAGCGAAGACGAGCGACCGCACGTCTGCGCTTCCGGAATAAATCACGGCGGCAATCTTGGCGATGACGCCACGTATTCCGGCACCGTCGCGGGGGCTTTGGAAGCAACAATCCTGGGCGTGCCCGGAATCGCCGTGAGTCTGGTTGCCAGAGAGAACTTTGACTTTACCGAAGCCGCGCGTTTTGCCGTGCTCTCAGTAAAGAAGGTCTTGGCTGAAGGACTGCCGGAAGGAACGTTATTAAATATTAATGTTCCTTTGGGCGAGGTAAAAGGTGTTCGGGTTACGCGCCAGGGGATCAAGAACGCTCGCCCGGTGATCACCGAGCACATCGATCCCCGAGGGAAACCTTACTTTTGGATTGGTGAACAATATTTCCGTTCAGACGCTGAAGACGGCACCGATTATCGTGCGATAGAAGAAGGCTATGTTTCCATCACTCCGCTGAAGAGTGACATGACCGATCATGGAGTACTGGCGGAGTTGGGCTCCTGGAATTATCTCGCTTCTGAGGCGTTACAGACACAGTAACGACGTCTCGCTTTCGACGACCGAGAGTTGAGCTTCACACCTTCAAGGCAAATCGATCGACAGGCTGAGTATCGTATTCCTCGCGAACGAATGGTCGAGCGTCTGCGCGCGTATTACCACATCCGCGATCAGAGAGTGCTCGAAGCAATGAATTTGGTGCCGCGCCACTTTTTCGTTCCTGAGGCACTTCAGGGTCAGGCTTATGGCGACCATGCCTTGCCAATCGAATTCAATCAGACCATTTCTCAGCCGTACATCGTCGCCCGGATGACTGAGTTGCTTGAACTCGACAAGAACATGCGAGTTCTTGAGATTGGCTCCGGCTCCGGCTATCAAACCGCGGTGCTCGCCAGTTTGGCTTCGCAGGTTTACGCCCTCGAACGCATCGCCGAACTGGCCAGGGATGCGCACGCGCGCCTGCGCGCGTTGGGAATTCACAATGCGACAGTAAAAGCGTTCGATGGAACGCTCGGTTGGAATGCGCATTCCCCGTACGACGGCGTCTTGGTTGCCGCCGGAGGGCCGCAGGTACCCGAACCTCTGGTGGCGCAACTGAAAATCGGCGGCCGCCTGATCATCCCCACCGGCGAAACGCGAGAGTCGCAGCGACTTGTGCGTGTGATCAAGACGGAAACTGGCCACAAAATCGAAGAACATGGTCCGTGCCAATTCGTGCCGTTGATTGGCCACCATGGATGGAAGCAAGGCGGCGGGTAAAGGGCAAGGGACAAGGGTCAAGGACAAGGGTACGAAACAGGACGTTGCCTGAGACGTGACAGCCACTTGTCACTTATCACTCGTCACTGTTCTTAAAATGATTGCGCGAATCATCGAACTGGTCTCAGCGTTTATTGTCGCGACGATATCTACGCTGGGCTATGGTGGAGTTGTTCTGCTGATGGCAATCGAATCGGCCTGTATCCCTTTGCCTTCGGAAGTGATCATGCCGTTCTCCGGCTATCTGGTTTACACGGGACAATTCAATTTGTGGATCGTCACGGTGGCGGGCGCTTTTGGCTGTGTGCTCGGTTCGCTCCTCGCGTACTGGGTGGGTATGCGTGGTGGCCGGCCGTTGATTGAAAAGTACGGCCGCTATATTTTGATCTCTCGTCACGACCTCGATCTTGCCGATCGCTGGTTTGCTCATTACGGCGAGGCGATCGTTTTCATCAGCCGCCTGCTGCCGGCGATTCGCACCTTCATCGCGTTTCCTGCGGGCGTGGCGCGGATGAATTTGAAAAAGTTCGTCATCTACACTTTCGCGGGATCGCTCCCGTGGTGTTTTGGCCTGGCGTACGCCGGACAAAAGCTGGGCGAGCAATGGGACAAGAACCCTCTGCTCAAGTCGTGGTTTCATCGTTTCGACTTCGTCATCGGAATCGTGATCGCAATCGCCGTTGTCTGGTGGGTCTGGCGCCATCTTAGACACTTGCGTGATGAAAAGCCGGCATAAGGTCCGCTTTGCGCCTTGGCGTGAGGAATCCATCGACCAAAAAGCGCTTCACGCAAAGACGCAAAGAGAAACTCGCAAAGAGAAACTCGCATTTGCCGGATGCGCTTTGACAGTAACGTGAGCGTCACCTAGAATCCAACGAGATTAGTCGGGGCGTGGCTCAGCCTGGTAGAGCGCTCGGTTCGGGACCGAGAGGTCGGAGGTTCGAATCCTCTCGCCCCGACCATTTGATTCGAAATCCCATTGACGACCGCGCGGGTCGCCGTTTTCATTTGTCTTGGCTCGCGCGAAAGGCGTGACGCGAGATTATCGTATATCTTGATCCCTCGCTGCTGAGCTCGCTCCTTATTACCACCAACTCTGAAACAGCAACGGACTCAGAAGCAAAGCCGCTCTGCTTATGAAGCTGGGCCAACTTTCGCGAGCCGCGCGGTTGGCGCACGCGTGTGATCGTCAAGTGAGGATGGAAAGGCCGCGCTTCACGAGCGAAACCGGCTCTTGCGCATTCATCCTCCAGGGCTTGATAAAGTCGGGCCAATTTGCCGGATTGATCCTCGATTCCGATCCACAGCACGCGTGGATTGCCATGCGGTGGAAACGCCCCGCAACCGCCGACAACTAAATCGAAGTGATCGCTGGCCCGGGCGGCAGCCCCGGCCGCCACCGAGAGCACTTCGACCTTCGCAATCGGAACCTCGCCAAGAAATTTCAGAGTGAGATGGAGATTTTCCTGACGCGCCCAACTGGCGCGAACATCAGGAATCGCCTTGCGTAAGCTGTCAACGTGTTGCGCGAGGCGGGCGCGGACTTCCGGCGGCAGTTCGACGGCGATAAAGACGCGCCAGGTATCAGTGGCGGGTTTTGGCATGCGTTCAGGAGTAATTCACCACCGAGTTCGCAGAGGAAAGCGAAACGCCGTCCTTACGCTCGGGCTACTGTCCCGATCCGTCTGTCGATGCGGATGGTACTGACTCTACTTCGCCGGCTCGAGGACGAGCGTTTCTTTCGTAGCGGTTTCAACTGCCGCTTTGCTGAATGGAAAAGCGCGCGGTGTGACCTTGCGCCAATCATCAAGCTGGTCCTTCCAATGCGGACTCGCCGGCAGGCCTGATTCGCCCAGCGGAATGCCGTTCAGAGTCTTGTCCCAATCGCTGGTATCGGCGATCAAGCGCATCGAGACTCCGGAGCCGACATTCACAACTCCGTCAGAACCGTTTTGAGGAAACGGGGCAATTACGAATTGAGCTCCGATGAATGGCGCTTGTGCCAGGGCGTGAGGGAATCGGGCGATGGCGATACCGCCCCATGTCCATTTTGATTCGTCCGCGCCCAGAATGTTGCTCAGCGATTGCCGCGCGTCGGCGTAGGACGCGCGCAGCAATTCTGCGTAAGTCGAGAATTCCTTTGGCAGCCAATCAGGCGGCTGATCTGAAACGATTTTGTCGATGAGTACGTCAGACTCCCGCCAGTTATAATTCTTTGCCAGATCGGGTCCGAGGGCGGCGTTGAGAATGCGGCGACCAAAGGCGCTGCGCATTTGTGCGACCATCGGCGCGACCCGTGAATCTGCGTTCATCATGCCGTCCCACTTTTCAAAATCAGAAATCAGTCCAGCTTCGTTAGCCGCGCCGTTCGGCGACGATTTGAGCGTCTTTGCTGCTGCGCGCGCGAAGATGACGCCGGGGATCGAATAAACGTCGCTCTGAATGCGGCGAAAATCTTCGGTGTTCAGTTTTGGTTTCTCCGAAAGCAGGTTGAAGATGCGACGAGCGCGATAAGGTTACTCCCAGACGTGGCTGAGAAAGAAAGGATAGTCCGTGCCGACGACACGCTGGTTGGCCGTGACGATCATTCCTGCCGGCGGATCGTAAACGTGCGGCAATTTGTCGAAGGAAATAAAACCAACCCATTCGCCTTCGTCGGTCGAGCCGTCATAGGGCACGCTGCCATCTCCGTTCTTGCGAATCGGGATGCGGCCCGCGCCGTAGTATCCGATGTGACCGTCGACGTCAGCGTAAATAAAGTTCTCGGTTGGCCCGCCGTAGAGACTCATCGCTTCGGTAAATTCTTTCCAGTTATGCGCACGATTGGCGTCGAATAAACCGGCGGACTCGAGCGAAGCCGGATCGAACGCCGGCCACCGCAGCGCATAGCGATTGGAATCCTTCTCCAAAACGATCGGGCCGTGGCGCGTGACCGTCACGTCAAACGTCTGTGTATCGGTGGCCGCGTCGCCAAAGTTCTTGCGAACCTTGATTTGCTCGTGACGAACCTCAGCATCGCGCCAGCCCGCCGGCGTGAGATAGCGATTGGGATTGTCCTTATCAAACTTTTCCAGATAGACGTCCTGGACATCCGGGCCCAGATTGGTTGCGCCCCATGCTATGCGTTCGTTGTGTCCGACCACGATTCCGGGAGCGCCGGGAAAAGTTACGCCGGCAACGCGGATTCCCGGAGAGATCAATTCGATCTGATGCCAGATGCCCGGCGCTGAGCCTGGAATGTGCGGATCATTCGCCAGCAGGGGCTTTCCGGAAGCGGTGCGCCCGCCGGAGACGACCCAGTTATTGCTCGCCGGAAGAGTCTCGAGTGTTTGCTGGAACAGACCGAGCCGGTCGAGTGACTCATGTTCGCTCTCCATCATTTTGTTGAGCTGAAAAAGCAACTCGGCGTCGGGCCGAGGCGTAATCACGCGCGCTGCTTTCGTTCGTGATGGTGCGCGATCTGAGCCCACCACGATTACGTCGAGCGGAGACGTCTCAGGTAGAAGCGCTTCGCGCTTTGCTTGCGGCAACCCCGCCAGCGAAGCCCGCATGATGTCCAACTGCCAGGACGAAGAAAGATACTCCGCGAGAATCTTGCCGACGCCGAGCGAGTCCGCCGGCGTCCAATGACGCGGCTTATACTGCAAGATGGCAAATTCCGGCGGCATACTTTTGTCGGTGAGCGAATCAATAAAAGCATTCACGCCCTTTGCGTAGGCATTCAGCGCAGCGTTGAGGTTCGGCGGCAGGTGAGCAGTGGTCTGTTCGAGAATTCCCGCGAACCCGAACACCCGCTGAGTCTTGTCCTGGGACAGGGTCGCCTGGCCAAAAATCTCAGACAATTCACCGCGGACTGTGCGCCGCAACAGATCCATCTGCCACAAACGATCGCTGGCCGTTACATAGCCTTGTGCGAAATAGAGATCGTCGTCGTTGGCGGCTTCGATGTAAGGAATGCCGCGTTCGTCGCGCCGCACGGTCACTCGATCGCGTAGGCCGGACAGTGTGATGCTTTGGTTTTGCGGCCGCGCAGTTACAAATGAAGTTGGAAAAGTGACGGCCGTTGCGCACAGGATCGCTGTCAGCAATAGCGCAATGACCGGCTGCTTGCACAGTTTCGAATTCATTTCGTGCCTCTGTTTTGACTGGCTGTAAGACGGTCGAGCGCACGCATATTAGCATTGGCTGACTGTGGTTAGCGACCTGCAAGGTTTCAAAGTGAGCGTGATGAGGTCATTACCTAACGACCGGGTCGCGACGTCTTCGAGATCGAGTTAGCCGGGAGGCTGAACCCGGTCGTGCCGCTTTCGGTACTGACCTCGTCAGTCAACTTGGACGAGTGACAATCTATTGACGCTCGCGGCAATGAACATTAGAATGCGGTTGTTCGATAAATCGCTATGGCCCATCTGCTAAGCCCAGGCATTCGCTTACTCTTAGTCATCGCGCTCGCGGTTGGCAGTGTGACGTTGGCGCACGCGCAGCAACGGCCGCTGATTACCGAAGACGTGGACATTATCCCGCCGGGCTCGATGCGATTCGAGGCGGGAGTGGATTTCTTTCAGCAGGCGAAATTCCCGGTCTCAGGTTTGAATGGAGATTTGACCCGCGCCGGCGTGATTGGCATCAACATAGGTTTCGCTCCGAACGTCGAATTTCAGATCGAAGGAGTCGCGCAGAATTATCTTAGCATCAACTCACGCGGGCCATCAGCGATACCGCTCAGCTTGCGCAGCGCTGATTCCACCAACGGCGCGGGCGACTTCACGCTCTGGGCCAAGTTCAAACTGCGCAGCGAGACGAGGCGTGGGCCGGCGATTGGTTTTCGGTTTGGAGTCGAACTGCCGAACTCGAATCAGGCACGCGGCATCGGTTTGAATCAGACCAACGCTTACGGTCAGGTCCTGGTGGGTAAAAGGTTCGGACCCGAAGGCCGGGTGAATACTTTCGGGAGTCTGGGAATTGGAATTTTGACGGCGCCGACGGCGCTCTTTTCACAGAATGATGTTCTGACCTATGGCCTGGCGACAATCGTCCGGCTCAATCGACAGTTCAGTCTGGCCGGCGAAGTAAACGGGCGCGCCAACACCCGGCCCGGCAACGGCCCGCTGGGGACTGAGTCGCAGGGTCAGGCCCGTCTGGGTATGCAGGTTCGCGCTTCGGGTTTGCGTTTCGATTTCGCCGGCATCAAAGGCCTCACCAAATTCAGTCCGCGCTCGGGCGTGACGGTCGGTGTCACTTACGACACTCCATCAATCTTTAAGCCAGCCAAGTAAAGCAGTGACAAGTGACAGGTGACGAGTGACAAGTTAGAATTTCTGCGCGCATTATCTTGTCACTTATCACTCGTCACTTGTCACTGTTTCTATGTTCGACTGGTTGAATGCCATCTCCCGGCGACTCGCACACTTCCTCGTGCACGTTCCGCTTTACGTGGCCGGGCCGGCGATGATTCTGATTGGGGCGCTGGACTCATCGCTTCTATCTCTGCCGGAAGTGAATGATTACCTGGTGATGGCGCGCTGCTATACGCACCCGCGGACAGTCTATTTTTTCCCGATGTTTGCGGCGATTGGGTCCGTCCTCGGCTGTTCGCTTCTCTATACAATTCTGCGAAGAGGTGGCCAGGCGGTCCTGCATCGGCGCTTTCGCATCGACCATGTGCTGCGGGTAGAACGCGCTTACGCGCGGTTCGGAATTCTGGCCTTGGCGGTGCCGGCGCTTTTGCCGCCGCCGATGCCTTTCAAGA
>Ga0066710_100003583_pt1 | contig 13335 bp, 12 predicted proteins | sample GraSoiAngelo_159_FD_79666 | JGI IMG/M metagenome (GOLD analysis project Ga0066710, IMG submission 79666) | Grasslands soil microbial communities from the Angelo Coastal Reserve, California, USA - 14_1009_16_40cm | ecosystem: Environmental > Terrestrial > Soil > Grasslands | place: USA...
ATCACTTGTCTGAATTCACCAGGGACAATTGATGCAGATTATCGGGGAGAGATCAAAATTATTTTGATCAACCTTTCACAGGAACGGCACATCATTCAGCCGGGTGATCGCATTGCGCAAATGATCATTCAAAAAGCGGAAAGAGCAATATTGTTGCCGGTGAACGAATTGAATGAGACAGAAAGAAACACCGGCGGCTTTGGTCACACCGGCAAACAATAAACCATTATGATTAGAGTATTCTTTATTTTGAGCGTTTTTATTCTCGTGTTTATCTCGTGTAAGCCTACAAAAAAAATACAAACGGCGATCATAAGAAAGGATACAACAGGAACGGCTAGTTTGGATCATGCCAAAGAAGATTCTACCCTGTTTATAAAAAAGACCTACCATGCCGCGCTTGCTAATCATATTGATTACCGCACTTTTTCCGCGAAGCTGAATGTAGACTACATAGACGCAGATGATAAAAAATATAATGTCAATGCCAATCTTCGGATGTATAAGGATAGTGCCATCTGGATATCAGTGAATGCGATCTTTGGTATTGAAGGCTTGCGGGCACTCATTACCAGGGACTCTGTAAAGATCCTGGACAAGCAAAACAAGCTTTACACTGGCAGGAGCATAGAATTCTTACAGGAAGTGAGCGCCTTGCCGGTCGATCTTTCCACTTTACAGGACCTACTTATCGGCAATGCAGTCTTTCTTGACAGCAATATCGTGTCGTATTCAAAATTTGATAACCTGGTTTCTTTATTGAGCATCGGAAAAGTTTTTAAGAACCTTATAACATTAAGCGACGATAACCTGGTACAAAGGATCAAATTGGATGATCTCGATGAATTACGCAACAGGACAGGAGACCTTACGTATGCAGATTACGAAAATAAAAAAGGAATGAATTTTTCCAAGATCCGTAAAATTTCATTCGCCGAAAAGAAGAAATTGGATATCCGGCTTGAGTTTAAGCAGTACAATTTTAATGAGGACTTAACATTTCCATTCTCGATTCCTAAAAATTACAAAACAAATTAGACCGATAAAATTTAATTTGCATGGGGTCGTTATTGTCCCTGGCTCATCGTACTAACCCTGTCAAAATTTTTGTCATGAAGAAAGTAGTTTTTCTTATTGTCTTTGTTTTTTCTGGCCTGGCCTACGTTCATGCGCAGGACGACAAGACCCAAATGGAAAAAGAAAGGCAGGAAATTCAGCAGGAACTGGCCGATCTTCAGAAAACTTACAATCAAATTAAGGGTCAGCGGCACGTTACGTTAGGCCAGTTAAATGTTTTGAAAAGAAAAATTGAGGTGCAGGAGAGGTATCTCAATAATATCAATCGTGAGATCCGGTTTCTAAATGATGATATTTATCGCAGCACTCTCGAAATTGCAAGAATGCAAAAGCAGCTTGACACGCTGAAAGCTCAGTATTCGCGCAGTGTTGTGTACGCCTATAAAAACAGGAGCACTTATGATTTTCTCAATTTTATTTTTTCCGCGAATAATTTTAACGATGCACTTAAAAGGATTGCCTATCTGAAATCATATCGTTCATATCGTGAACAGCAAGTGAACAGCATCTTACAAACTCAGCAGCAGATAGCAAAAAGAAAGCAGATACAGATAGGGCAAATGCAAGAGAAAAAAATGGCGATGCAAAACCAGGCTAAGCAGGTTGAGGTACTTGAAGGCCAGAAAAAAGAAAAAGACGTCGCAGTAACGGAATTAAAATCAAAAGAAAAAGAAGTAAAAGGTCAGATTGCAGCAAAACAGAAAAGAGATCGCGTTCTTAAGAACTCACTGGCTGCAATTGTGAGACGGGAGATCGAAAGAGCTAAAGAAGAAGCAAGAAAAAATGCCGCGATTACAAAAGCAACACCTACCAGCCCAACCGAAAATGCAACGACGAAGAAAACCACAAGCGTCGCTCCCAGAAGCTATCTTGATCTGAATGCCTCAGATGTAAAATTGAATACAGAGTTTGCAGGTAATAAGGGAAGATTACCCTGGCCGGTTGATAATGGCTTTGTAAGCATTCATTTTGGAAAATACGAAGTAGAAGGAACTCACGGATTGAAAGGCGACAATCCCGGTATTACAATAGCGACACCATCTGCGGGCATGCCAGTCAAATCGGTGTTTGATGGAGAGGTGGCTGGCGTGTACAATATGGGCGATGGGATGGCAGTAACCATTCGACATGGTAAGTATTTTACAACTTATAGTAACCTCACCGGAGTAAGTGTCAGCAAAGGAAGTTCGGTTTCAACCGGCCAGTCAATTGGTCGCGTGGGACAGTCGGATGACGGAACTGGTGGCCAAATTGATTTTATATTGATGATTGAAAGTAAGAATGTAAATCCTGAGCCTTGGTTGAGAAGAAGATAAATTAATCAATGATTGATGAGTTATCAATGACGACTACTCGAAGGTCATCATTCCTTACTTGTTAAAGGAATCGTTCGTAGAGTCTCTCGTACACAGGCACAATATTATTTATGTCGTATTTTTTTGCATGATCGGCCGCTCGCGATTTGAAAGCTTTCAGCACATCATCATTCCTCAAAATTTCCAGGGCCTGGTTCGTCATCGATTCTATATCTTTTACATTGCTCATATAACCTGTCACACCTGGTATAATGATTTCGCTTAACCCGCCAACATTGGTGGAAACAACAGGGACGCCGGCGGCCATTGCTTCCAGTGCAGCGAGACCGAAACTTTCATATTCCGAAGGAAGCAAAAAAAGATCGGCAATGGCGAGGATGTCCTCCATCTGCTCCTGCTTGCCAACGAATTGAACCTGGTCGCAAACTCCAAGCTTGCGGCTTAGCTCCTCAGCCGTCTGCCGCTCGGGGCCGTCTCCGACAAATAAAAGTTTTGAGGGCAATTCTTTATTCACGTTGTAAAAAACTTGAACCACATCCTGCACTCTTTTAATTTTTCTGAAATTAGAAGCATGCAGTAGAATTCTTTCACCATTGGGTGCAATGACTTTCCGGAAGGCATCAATTGGCTTTCGTGTAAATCGTTTTACGTCCACAAAGTTGAAAATGACCTCTATCTCTTTTTCGATTTTGAAAGTTTTATAGGTTTCATCACGCAGGTTTTGTGACACAGCCGTGATGGCGTCGCTCTGATTGATTGAAAAAGCAACAACAGGAGCATACATCTTATCTCTCCCGACGAGAGTAATATCTGTGCCATGAAGAGTAGTCACCACAGGAATTATTTTATTCTCCTTCTTCAATATTTGCTTTGCAACAAAAGCAGCCGACGCGTGAGGAATTGCATAATGAACATGAAGAAGGTCAAGGTTGTTATTCCGGATCACATCTACCATCGTGCTAGCCAGTGCGGTTTCATACGGAGGATAATCAAAAAGGGGATAAGGAGGAACCTGCACTTCGTGATAAAAAATGTTAGGAATAAAACCGTTCAACCTCACTGGTTGCTGGTAAGTAATAAAATGTACCTGGTGATTTTTTTGCGCCAATGCCTTTCCTAATTCTGTGGCTAAAACGCCGCTTCCGCCAAACGTAGGATAACAAACGATTCCAATTCTCATACATATATTTTAAAAAGGATAACAAAACTAAGACAAAAGGAATGAAAGGACTGAAAGGACAAGACTATTCAACCCTTTCATCAAAATATAACGTTTATCTTTTTCATCCTTCCTATCTTAGTTTAAAATTGGGTAATATGAGAAAACCTGGGCTTAGCTTTTTTGCTTTTTTTATTTGCATCTGTGTTTTTGGTCAGAATGAAGATTCGTTAATGATCCGTCGCATTGCCGACGAAATTCTTTTGCACAGCAGGGCATATGATAATCTTCATGATCTCACTAAGAACATAGGCGGGCGCTTAACTGCCTCGCCACAATTCTACAAAGCGGAACAATGGGGCTTAAGAGTTCTGCAACAGAGTGGCGCGGATAAAACGTGGTTACAGGAATGCATGGTTCCTCATTGGGTTAGAGGTGGCGAGGATAAGGCTGAGGCTAAGATTAAGAATTCAACCACAAAGAAACTTGATGTCATTGCTCTCGGAAACTCACTTGGCACCGGCGCGAAAGGAATAACAGCCGACGTGATAGAAGTGAGATCATTTGATGACCTTGAAACAAAAAAAGATTCGATAAAAGGAAGAATTGTCTTTTATAATTACAAATTCAATCCCCGATTTATTGGCGTGTTCCAGGCCTATGGCGATGCCGTAAAATACAGAAGCACTGGTCCCAGCAGGGCCGCAAAGTATGGAGCTCTTGCGGTGATCGTCAGAAGTATGAGTGAAAGCACAGACAACAACCCGCATACGGGTGCGCTGACTTATGATACCACTTTACCAGAAATTCCGGCTGTTGCAATTGGCCTCAAAGATGCAGATTGGTTGAGCGCCACCATTTCCAATCAACACGTCCAGGTGTATTTTAAAACAGGTGGAAGATTTTTTCCCGATACAATTGGTCATAACGTGATAGGTGAACTGACCGGGACAGAATTCCCTGACCAATTCATTACTATTGGCGGTCATTTGGATAGTTGGGATCCTGCAGAGGGTGCGCATGATGATGGCGCCGGCATTGTGCATACGATTGAAATACTTCGCACATTCAAAGCTCTCGGCTATAAACCAAAACACACCATTCGCTTTGTTTTATTTGCGAACGAGGAAAATGGTTTACGCGGAGGAACAAAATATGGCGATGAAGCGAAAGCAAAAAATGAAAAACATGTTTTCGCTTTGGAAAGCGATGGTGGCGGATTTACGCCGCGCAGCTATAGTTTTGGAGGAACGCCAGAACAATTAAAGAAAGTGCAGCGCTGGATACCCCTTTTGTATCCATATGGTGTGTATGAAATCACTGGTGGCGGCGGTGGCGCAGATATTGGTCCTCTGAACAAAGCGCTGAATACGCCTGTAGCCGAACTTGCTCCCGATTCTCAGCGCTATTTCGATTACCATCATGCACGCAATGATGTTTTTGAAAATGTGAACAAGCGAGAGCTTGAACTGGGTGCCGTGAATATGGCTGCGTTAATTTATTTGATTGACAAGTATGGATTATAGGAAGATTATTGAATTATTGATTACTAATTATTTAGGATGATACTTAAAAAAGTAATCAGTAATTAATGATCAATAATCACTTCAATAGACTTGAAGTAGCCGCGTGAACTATTGCAAAAGGAAATGACTCCACGATCTTCTGCATTTGTTTTTTTATTTCTCCATTGGACAGATTTCCGATACTCCCTTCATGAGGCCCCCTCCCAACCTTCTCCAACAGGGGAGGAGTAAAAGAACCGTCTTCAACTTTTTGTGCTACTAGTTTGTACGCATCGCGAAACGGAATGCCTTGCATCACCAGTTTGTTTACTTCATCCACGGTAAAAACGTACTTGTATTTATCATCTTTAAGAATATCTTTTTTGATCTCGATGTTTGATAACATCAACCCTGCCATTTCAATGCAATCTTTCAGTACATGAAATGCCGGGAACAAATGTTCTTTTAGTAGCTGCAGGTCACGATGATATCCTGATGGGAGATTAGTGGTCATCAACATGATTTCATTGGGTAGTGATTTTATGCGGTTACAATGTGAGCGGATCAGTTCAAACACGTCCGGATTTTTTTTGTGCGGCATGATGCTGCTCCCTGTCGTCAACTCTGCAGGAAAAGAAATAAAATCAAAATTCTGATTTAAATAGAGGCACGCATCCATAGAAAGCTTAGCAAGCGTATCCGCAACATTTGCTAAAGCCATCGCTACGATCCTTTCCGTTTTACCTCTGCTCATTTGCGCATAAACTACATTATAATTCAAATTGTCAAAACCCAGGAGTTTTGTGGTGAGGGTCCTGTCGATAGGAAACGAAGAGCCATAGCCGGCCGCAGAACCCAATGGATTTTTATTGACGACATCATAAGCAGCTTTCAAAGTAACCACGTCATCGACCAAACTTTCAGCATAAGCCCCAAACCATAAGCCAAATGACGAGGGCATTGCCAGTTGCAAGTGTGTATAGCCTGGCAGCAAATGATCTCTATATTTATCGCTTTGGGACTGCAGCAATTCAAAAAAAACCTGGATCGTCTTCACCAGTTCTTCTAACTCACTTCTGAGAAAGAGTTTTATGTCGACCAACACCTGGTCATTCCTGCTTCTTGCACTATGGATTTTCTTTCCCACATCGCCGAGTTTTTGCGTGAGCATGAACTCAACCTGGGAATGAATGTCCTCAACTCCGTTGTCAATGGCGAATTGGGAATTGTGAATAGAGCTATAAATATTTTTCAGCTCCTTCATGATTTGCGCTGCTTCTTCTTTTGTCAATAATTTTACTTCGGCCAGCATGGTGGCATGGGCAATAGAACCCAGAACGTCAAAAGGAGCTAGCTGCAAATCAAATTCAAGATCCCTCCCGACAGTGAATTGTTCCACTTCGTGTAATGATTCGGTATTTTTTTGCCAGAGTTTCATAAGAATGTTTTCAGTTACAAGTTGCCAGTTCCCGGTGAAGAAAAATCATTCCAATTATCTTCAACCCATTGAAGAAATTTATTTATGCGTTTACTTAATGTATCGTATCGGCTTCGCCAATCATCATATTTGATTTTATTTTTTAAAGACTCTGTTTCGTATAAAAAATCAAGATGAAGTATAGTTTCATCACATTCTGCTTGCGAGTAAACGAGATACTTGATAAATTCTGCCTTATATCTTTTTCTTCCATAACCTTCAACGATCATTGCAGTCACTGATTTGGATGACCTTCTAATTTGACTACCTTCTTCATAAAGTTCAAATTTTGGCAACATTAAAGTCATTCTATGAATCTCGATGGCGGGTTTCTTGGAATCGTTGTAAATATCAAGCTCTCTGTAACTTTTCATTCGATCTAATTTTACCGGAAACTGGAAACCGGGAACTTTCTTATACGATATGACCTAATAACCTTATATACAACTCAATCCCTTCTTTTATTTCATCAATATAAATATACTCATCTGCTACGTGACTCCTTGCAGAATCTCCCGGACCCATCTTCAATGCAGGAAACGACATCAATGCTTTGTCTGATGTAGTTGGGGACCCGTAATAACTTCTGCCCAAAGCCCTTCCAGCTTTTACCAGTTGATGATCCAGCGCGATAGAGGAAGAACGAAGTCTTGTGCTCCTGGGCCTGATTTCACTCTTTACATGACCATGTATCGTGGCGAGCACTTCTTCAAATGTGTAAAGTTCATTGACCCTGGTGTCAACGACAAATTTGCATTGAGAAGGAACTACGTTATGGGCTTTGTTTTCCGTTTCTATTACTGTCACGCTCATTTTTACAGGTCCGAGCAATGATGAAACTTTGGGAAACCGGTAGCTTTCTAACCATTCAATATCCTTTAGAGCTTTGTAAATAGAATTCTCTCCCTCGTCCCTCGCCGCGTGGCCTGCTTTGCCATTAGCCACACAATCCAGCACCATCAATCCTCTTTCGGCAACAGCCATTTGCATTTCAGTCGGTTCCCCTACGATACCACATTCTATCTTCCCCAGGTGAGGGAGCAGGGCTTCTATGCCATTGTTCCCCGATATTTCTTCCTCGGCTGTCGCTGCCATTATCAAGTTATATTTCAGACCAGGCTCTGAATTGTAATAGAGAAATGTTGCTATCAACGAAACCAGTGCCCCTCCTGCGTCATTACTTCCCAGGCCAAATAATTTTCCATCACTCTCCAGGGGAGAAAAAGGATCGAGTGCATATCCCTTATTTGGTTTTACGGTGTCGTGATGTGAGTTGAGCAGGATCGTCGGTTTGGTTTCGTCATAAAATTTATTTCTTGCCCAGATATTATTTAGATGAACTCTTGTTTTGACTCCTTTTTTTTCCAGGAATTGTTCAATGAGGTCCGCGGTATTGTCTTCTTCTTTACTAAAAGAAGGAATGGCTATTAACTGTTTTAGTAAACCAATAGCATCGGTTTGCAATATTGAGATCTGTTCATTACCCATTGACAATATTTGTTCCGGACCGGCCACTGATCAGATCTTTTAATTGTTCCGCCTTGCCTATGGTTACTTTTTTTACTCCATTGTTCAATGCCGCAAAAGCGTTGTCCAGTTTCGGTATCATGCCGGCAAATATTTTTTCTTTTGATCTGAGTTGTTGATACAAAGATGGATCGATTGTCGCGATCACTGTCTTATCATTATTCGCATCAAGCAATACACCGCTTTTTTCAAATGAGTAAATCAAATGGACATCAAAATCAGGGCTCATAGCGTTGGCAATTTCCTGCGCAACAGTATCTGCATTTGTATTCAGTAACTGTCCCTCCTGGTTATGGGTGAGCGAAGCGACCACAACTGACAAGTTCTGATTTAAAAGTGTCGTTAACAGGTTCACATTAACAGCATCTACGTCACCGACAAATCCGTAATCAATTACGGGGTGATTTCTTTTGTGGGCCAGGATCAGATCGCCGTCCGCACCACACAATCCAATTGCGTTGCAATGATTGGCCTGGAGCTGCGCAACGATATTCTTATTGATATACCCGGCATATACCATCGTTACTATTTTCAGAGTTTCAGCATCCGTAATTCTTCTGCCATCAACCAGCTTTTGTTCGACACCTAATTTTTCGGCAAGCTGTGTGGCCAATCTGCCTCCGCCATGTACCAATATTTTCTTTACGTCGCCCCTTCCGGGTGGTGGAGCTTGAATGTTGGCAAAATCTTTTAAAAATGAAGAAAGTTTTATTTCATCATCAACAATATTTCCCCCGATCTTAATTACATAAAGTGTTTCTCTGCCCCCATCCCCTAAAGGGGAGCCTCGCAACACCCTGATGGTTTCATCAATTTTTTTTAAAACTTCTTTACTGTTTTTATAAACCATTTCATTACTAAACCTAAGAACTTTTAAGCCAAGAGAAAAAAGCTTCCTTTCTCTGGCAACATCATTTTTTTTAACTTCTTCAACATCATGAATGTCGCCGTCTATTTCAATAACAAGTTTTAGAGCATGGCAATAAAAGTCTACAATGAAATTGGAAACAGGATGTTGTCTTCTGAATTTTAGTTTCCATTCATTGATATGAATATGCTGCCAAATAATTTTTTCAGCAGAGGTCATTTTCTTTCGAAGCTCCTCAGCTTTTTTGAAAATTATTGGGCTGGCTCCATAGAACATATTTTCCTTCATGACGCTATCAATATTATGAATCTTCGAAAACACCCCTTTAGGGGAGGGGGGCCAATATTTCTGATAAAACGGCTTGTGCCGCCCAAACCCTGTTTGCTGCTTCTTCGGTTACCAGGCTATTCGAACTATCGAGGATCTCATCACTCAATTCCACATTTCTTCGAACAGGCAGGCAATGCATCACCTTGGCACTATTTGTAAGTTTTAATTTGCTATTGGTGAGCATCCACCCTGGGTCGTTACAATAAATTTTTCCATAGTCGGTATAAGTGCTCCAGTTCTTTACATAAACGAAATCTGCAGCCTTCAGAGCTTCATCTTGGTTGTGTGTGATCGTGGCACCATTTGTAAATTCCCTGCTTAGTTCATAATCTTCCGGATGTGTGATCACAAAGTCAGCTTCACCCCATGTATTAATCCATTGAGCAAAACTATTAGCCACACATTGCGGCAAGGGTTTCACATGGGGCGCCCATGTAAGAACGATTTTTGGTCTTTGATTTTTGACACGATCCCGATAACTATCGGGTTTTGACTTTTGTATTTCCTCGGTAATTGTCATTACATCGGTCAGGCTTTGCAACGGATGAAGCGTTGCACTTTCCAGGCTTACAACCGGGATGCCGGCATATTTCACAAATTGTTTTATGAATAATTCACTGTAATCATCTTCACGATTTTTGAGAGAAGGAAAAGTTCGAATGGCAAGAATGTCGAAGTATTTTCCCATGATCGGGGCGGCATCTTTTACATGCTCTGCCGTCTTGCCGCTCATGATGGCCTCGTCTTCGAATTCCAAAGCCCATCCTTCGCTGCCCACATTAAAAACAATAACATCCATTCCCAAATTCTGCGCAGCAATCTGCGTACTCAGCCTCGTGCGCATGCTCGGATTCAGAAACAGGCAACCGATCCGTTTATTCTCACCAAGCTTTTTATCCTTTAACGGATCAGACTTGTAATCGAGCGCCTTGCTAACTAAAGCGTCTATATCTGATACATCATGAACGGAAATGAACTGTTTCAATCTTGGTGTATTTTTTTGTTGCCAGTCCCGACCGAAATCGGGATGCTACTATTTGGCTTCTGTGGCCGGATGATCGCTCTCCACAAACCGTAAGCAATTCTTTAGAGAGTTCTTGCGGGTACCTCAACATTTTGTCCGCTATTGAGTAATTGGATTTCTTCTTTCAATGCCTCAATAAAATCTTCAGCATCTCTTTTCTTCAATGCAAGTGAGGGTAACAACCTTATCACGTTGGGTTTGGATTCGCCTGTAAAAATTTTTTGATTCCACAATAAATTTTTTCTGAGATCCTTTAACTCTTCGGTAACGTCAAACCCGATCATTAAACCGCGACCCCTGACTCTTTTCAGCTCAGGAATGTTGTCTAATTCATCTTTTAAATATTTTCCAACCATCACTGCATTGCCCATCAGTTTTTCTTCTTCGATCACCTCCAGCACAGCGAGAGCTGCGGCGCAGGCCAGGTGATTACCGCCAAAGGTTGTTCCCAACTGGAAATGCTTTGGCTTGATGTGAGGAGCGATGATGATCCCTGCCACGGGAAATCCATTACCCATCCCTTTGGCCATAGTGTATATGTCAGCGTTCACTCCCGCAAAATCATGACTGAAAAATTTACCACTTCTTCCGTAACCGCATTGAATGCCATCGGCAATGTATACAGCGCCATATTCATCACACAACTCCCTGATCTTTCTTAGAAAATCTTCCTCAGCTACATTAATTCCACCAACACCCTGTATACCTTCAATGATGACCGATGAAATTTCTTTTCCATTTTGAGCAAAACAATTTTCCAATGCCTGCTCATCATTGAAAGGAAGAAAAATCACATTGTCTGTCTCATTTACCGGGGCAATATAATTTTTATTATCAGTTGCCGACACCGCCAGGGAAGTTCTGCCGTGAAATGCTTTGCTGAATGCGATCACTTTTTTCCTTCCGTTGTGAAATGAGGCGAGCTTGAGCGCATTCTCATTTGCCTCGGCACCCGAATTACAAAGGAAAAGCTGGTAGTCTTCCTTGCCGGAAATTTTCCCGAGTTTTTCTGCCAATTGCTGTTGTAAAGGAATTCTTATTGAGTTAGAATAGAAAGCAATTTTCTCAAGCTGGTCCTCCATTCGCTGCACCCAATGCGGATGCGTATGCCCGATGCTGATCACCGCGTGCCCACCATAAAGATCGAGGTACTGATCTCCTTTATCATCCCAAACGTAGGAGCCCTTTGCTTTTACAATCGTGATATCATTTATCGGGTACACATCAAATAAGTTCATATAAATGGTTTTAGGTTTAGGCTTTAAGATTTAGAGTTATCGTTGTCATCTTTCAAAAATAGTTTGCTTTTAAATTTAATCCTGCACATTCATCGATTCCGAACATTAAGTTCATATTTTGTACAGCTTGTCCACTGGCACCCTTTAACAGGTTATCAATCGCTGAATGGATAACAAGTTTTGTTCCTACTTTTTCTAATCGTATCACACATTTATTCGTGTTCACTACCTGTTTTAAAAAAATAATATCCTGGCTTAAGAATGTAAATGGATGATCTGCATAAAACTCTTCATATAGACGAACCAATTTTTCGATTTTCCAAGTACACGTTATTTGTGAGCTGACGAAGATCCCACGCGTAAAATCTCCTCGCCAGGGAATAAAACTTAAATCAATGTTTCCTTTCGGCTGAAGCTGTTTTAATGATGCGCCAATTTCTGCTAAATGTTGATGGGTAAGTGTTTTATAAGCCTGAATATTATTCGCTCTCCAGCTAAAATGCGAGGTAACCGTCAGCCCCTGCCCGGCACCCGTTGAGCCTGTAATTCCCGTCGTATATACATCTTCTAATAGCCCGGCTTTTGCCAGTGGCAATAGTCCTAGTTGAATGCCTGTAGCAAAGCAACCGGGATTAGCAATGTTTTTTGCCGACCTGATTTTTTCCCTATTCAGCTCCGGCAAGCCATAAATGAAGTTTCGTTTTTCGTATTTAGCGTTACGCAGACGGAAATCCTGCGAAAGATCGATCACTCTTATCTTACCATCAATCTTATTTTCTTCTAAAAATTCCTTTGCCTCGCCGTGGCCGACACATAAAAACAAAACATCCACATCGTTGGTCAATTCATTGGCAAATTTTAGATCAGTATCTCCAAGTAGATCCTGGTGAACAGTATGTACAGGCTTCCCCGCATTGCTGCGGCTGTGAATAAAAGAAACAGATGTATATGGATGGCGAATCAATAAGCGAATGAGTTCTCCACCCGTATAGCCTGCTCCTCCAACGATGCCCGCTTTAATACTCCTATCTCCTATTGGGGCTTTTGAAATTTTTTCCTTTTTTGAGATTTCACTCATTATTTGGAGCTTGTATTTTAAGATTTGCCTGCGTGCCGGTCAGGCAAGGAATTTTGTTTTTGTATTGCATGCCAAATGGCCGTTTGATTTCCGAATATTTTTGAGAAGCCTCGAACATCGTCACCGCTCCAACCTGTATTTATCTCACCATATTTACCAAACTTACTGCTCATCAGGTCATATCTTGACTCCACACCGATAATCTGAAAACGATAGGGCATCAGTTGAACAAATACATTGCCAGTTGCATTTTGTTGTGAACTTTCAAGGAACGCTTCAATATCCCTCATTACTGGATCAAGTATCTGTCCTTCATGCAGCCAATTGCCATAAAACTGTGCCAACTGATCCTTTAAATTTAATTGCCATTTCGTGAGCACATGTTTTTCTAACGCATGGTGTGCTTTTATGATCACCATCGGAGCCGCTGCTTCAAAACCCACTCTGCCTTTGATGCCGATGATCGTATCACCTACATGGACATCTCTGCCGATCCCGAATGGAGCTGCGACAGATTGCACATATTTGACAGCCTCAGAGGGATGTTGAAAATCCTTTCCATCGACCGTTCTCAGCTCACCTCTCTCAAACCCTAACTGCAAGTTCCTGGTCCCGGATTCTGTTACCTGTGTAGGCCATGCCTCTTCTGGCAACATACCCAATTAAGAAAGTGTTTCCTTCCCTCCGAGGCTTGTGTGCCACAAACCTTTATTGATCGATTACACCGCCTTGTCTA
>Ga0066710_100003585_pt1 | contig 13328 bp, 12 predicted proteins | sample GraSoiAngelo_159_FD_79666 | JGI IMG/M metagenome (GOLD analysis project Ga0066710, IMG submission 79666) | Grasslands soil microbial communities from the Angelo Coastal Reserve, California, USA - 14_1009_16_40cm | ecosystem: Environmental > Terrestrial > Soil > Grasslands | place: USA...
CGGCGCAGCGCCGGAGGCGCGGGGCGGCGCAGCGCCGGGCTCGGCCGGCACCGGCGGGCCGGACCGGTTCCGGTACGACCCGGCCGACCCGACGCCGTCCCCCGGCGGTCCGTTGCTCACCCGGGAGGCCGGCCGCACCGACAACCGCGCCGTGGAGGCCCGGCCGGACGTGCTGGTGTACACCGGCGCGGTACTCGACGCCGACGTGGAGGTGATCGGGCCGGTGTCGGCACTGGTGCACCTGACGGCCAGCGCCGAGTTCTTCGACGTGTTCGTCCGGGTCTGCGACGTGGCGCCCGACGGCCGCTCGGAGAACCTCACCGACGGGCTGGTCCGGGTGCTGCCAGGGATGTTCCCGCCGGGCGAGGACGGGGTACGCGCGGTCGAGGTCGAGCTGTGGCCGATCGGGTACGTGTTCCGGCGCGGGCACCGGATCCGGGTGCAGCTCGCCGGGGCGGCGCATCCGCGGTACGCGCGCAACACCGGTACCGGCGAGCCGCTGGGTACCGCGGCCCGCCTGCAGCCGGTCGACTACGCGGTCTTCCGGGACCCCGCGCACCCGTCCGCGCTGCGCCTGCCGGTCGGCGGCGCGTGACCGGCCGCGGCGTTCCGAGATCTTGGACGCCGGTACCCCTTGCAGGGGGTGGTCGCGTCCAAGATCTCGGGGGCGATCGCCGAGCGGGCGACCCCGATCGCCGAGCGGGCGTCCCGGTCAGCCGATCGTGATCGTGCGCTGCTGTACGCCCCAGTTGTTGGCCTCGTTGCCGGGCAGCCAGATGTCGACGATGCTGCCCTGGATCCACAGGCCGATGTCGGCCGCATAGCACCAGCCGTAGCCGGCGACCTGGAACCGGGTACCGAGCGGGATGAACCGCGCGTCCACCGCGCACCTGCCGAGACCGGCGGTGTACCCGCTGGCCGTCTGCCCGGGGTCGTTGTACGAGGTGACCTTGTAGCTCAGCCTGGTACCGGCGGCCAGCCGGAACGGCGCTATCTTTCCACTGTCGGCCAGCTGGTACGCCACCGAGAGCTGCCCGGTCGACGCGTCGCTCGCGTCGCTGCGCAGCGCCACGATCGTGTAGTTGGCGTGCCGGCACGGGGTGGCGTCCACGGCGGTCAGCGCGGGCTGGCCCCAGTCGCTGACCCAGGCGACCGACTGCGCGTTGCGCCAGACCCGGTACGCGGTCGCACCGGGTACCCGGTTGAAGGTGATCGTCACCTTGCCGCCGGCGTAGCTGCCGCTGACGCCCGACGGGGCGGGCAGCCGGCCGGACAGCGAGATCTTCGGGCCCTTGCTCTTCGAGTCGTGGCTCGGGCCGGGCGGCCGGTTGGGCGGCTTGACGTCGCTGAAGTGCTTGCAGACCGGTAGCCCGCCGGCCGTGGCCGCGTTGGCGTCGGCGAGGTTGACCCCGGTGAGTACCGCGGCTCCGACGGCCACGCAGGCGATGCTCATCCAGGTACGTCGACGCATGGCGCCATTGGACCACATCCATCGACGATGGTGAACGTCCTTACCGCAGTCCGGGAACTATCTCGTTGAGGTCGACGGTGACCGGCCGGTCCAGCTGGTCGAAGGTGCACGAATCCGGGGTACGGTCCGGGCGCCAGCGGACGAACTGGGCGGTGTGCCGGAACCGGCTGCCTTCCATGTGGTCGTAGCGCACCTCGACCACCCGCTCCGGGCGCAGCGGGGTGAACGTCAGGCTCTTGTCGGCGTTCCACCGAGACCGGTCGTACCCGCGCCGCGGCTCGATCGGGCCGGTCCAGTTCCACGGGTGCCCGCCGAACGTGGTGACCAGCGGCTGCAGCTCGTCGAACAGCCGGCGCCGCTCGGCGAGCGGGAACGCGCCGACGACGCCGACCGAGGACAGCGAGCCGTCGGCGGCGTACAGGCCGAGCAGCAGCGAACCGATGGCGTCGGGACCACTGGCGTGCACCCGGTACCCGGCGACCACGCAGTCGGCCGTGCGCTGGTGCTTGGTCTTGAACATGACCCGCTTGTCGGGCTCGTAGCCGCCGTCCAGCGGCTTGGTCACCACGCCGTCGAGGCCGGCCCCCTCGAACAGCTCGAACCAGCGCAGCGCCAGTACCCGGTCGGTGGTCGCCGGCGTCAGGTGTACCGGTGCCCGCGCGTCGCGCAGCACGTCGGCGAGCAGTTCCCGGCGGCGCCGGAACGGTGCGCCGGTCAGGTCATCGTCGCCGAGCGCGAGCAGGTCGAAGGCGATGAAAGAGGCCGGGGTACGGTCGGCGAGCAGCGCGACCCGGGACGCGGCCGGATGCAGGCGCAGCTGCAGCGCCTCGAAGTCCAGCCCGTGCCCGGTCGCCAGGACGATCTCGCCGTCGACCACGCAGCGCGGCGGCAGCTCGTGCCGGACGGCCGCGACGATCTCCGGGAAGAAGCGGGTCATCGGCCGGCCGTTGCGGCTGCCGATCTCGACCTCGTCGCCGTCGCGGAAGACGATCGACCGGAACCCGTCCCACTTCGGCTCGTAGGAGCCGCTGTCCGGGATGGTCGGTACCAGCCTGGCCAGCATCGGCGACACGGGCGGCTGGACGGGCAGCTGCACGGGGCCGAGGGTACATTGCCGCTGTGAAACGATCAGTCGCGCTCGTGGCGGTACCCCTGCTTCTCGCCGGCTGCGGGCACCGCGCACCCGCAGCCGCGCCGTCCGGCGCGAGCGCCGCGCCGAGCGCGAAGGCCGCGCCGAGCGCGAAGGCCGGCGGCGACGCCGCGTGTACCGGTGGCCTGACCGGCACCGAGCCGGGCGTGGTGCGGATAACCTGCAACGGCACCGCGACTATCCACGTCGTGGCCGGCGGTGCCGGCAAGGATTTCCACGGCGGTGTCTGCCGGTCGGCGGGCGACGTGTGGAGCGCCGCGGCCGGGGTGATCATCGACACGACCGGTACCCACGGCAGCTACACCGGACCGCCGGTCGACAGCGTCGCGGTCAACAACACCAGCGACTCCGGCAAGGGCACCATCCAGATCGTGCTGGGCGGCAAGCACTACTTCGACCTCGGCGGGGCCGCCATGACGCTGGGCGCGGGCGGGAAGAGCGCGCACCTGGACGGTACGAGCGACCACCTCTCCGACGCACCGGGCACGAAGATCACCGTCGACGTCACCTGCTGAGCGCGGCCGCGTACGCGCGCAGCAGGTCGTGGCACGTGTACCGGCCCGGTACCGCGCCGCGGTCAGCAGCCGGTCGTGCCCGGATCCGGGCCACGTGGCTGTGCAGCATCCGCCGGGCACCGTCCGGCGGGTCGCCGTCCCACAGCAGGTCGCAGAGCCGGTCGGCGGGTACCAGCCGCTCGCGTTCGAGCAGCAGGATGGCCAGCAGTGCGCGCTCCCGGCGGCGTAGCTGCGCCGGTGCCGCGCCCTCGCTGTCGATCTCCACGGGCCCCAGCACACGGAACCGCACCGGCGCACTGTAGCGCCCGGGTCCGACACCAGCGCCCGGGTCCGACGCCGCTGTCCCGCAGAATGCCCAAACCGCTGCACGTGGGGTGATCGCTGGGCCACGATCAGGTGGTGGGGCGTCTGCGTCGAACTGTTGCGCTCGGTCTGGCCGCGGTGCTCGCTCTTGTCGGCTGCGGCCATCCCCGCGGCGGCAGCGTCGTGGGCGGGGCGCCAAGCAGCGGTACCGGGTACAGCGCGCTCGATCCGGCCGCGACCGGGCCGGCGCCGGAGGTACCCGGAGCCCGCCGGGGCGGCACGGTCACCGTCTACGCGCAGGCCGCCCCGGACTCGTTCGACCCGACCGACATCGACGACGAGGCCGCCGAGGAGATCGGCAAGCTGCTGTTCCGCACGCCGACCCAGCTGACCATGCGGTCCGGCCGGCCGGTGCTGGTACCGGACCTGACCGACCTCGGTACCGTCTCCGCCGACCGGCTCACCTGGACGTTCAAGCTGCGCACCGCGGCGCGGTACGCCGACGGTACCCCGGTGACGGTGACCGACCTGGCCTACGCGATCAAGCGCTCGTTCGCCCACGACGCGCACCCCGGCGGCCCGACCTACCAGCTGAGCTACTTCGCCGGCGGGGACACCTACAAGGGCCCGTACACCAGCGGCGACAGCTACCCCGGCGTCGCCACCCCGGACGGCGACACGCTCGTCATCCACCTGCGCCGGCCGTTCCCCGACCTGCCGTTCTACCTGAGCTACCCGCTGTTCACGCCGATCCCGCCGGGGAAGGACACCAGGGAGCTCTACCGGAACCGGCCGCTGGCCACCGGCCCGTACCAGTTCGACACGTTCACCCCCGGCGCCGGGCTGACGCTCAAGCGCAACCCGTACTGGGATCCGAGGTCCGACCCGGCCCGCCACCAGTACCCCGACGCGTGGGACTTCAGGTGGGGCGGCGAGCAGGTCAGGAACCAGCAGCAGGTGCTGGACAGCAACGGCGCCGACGCCGCCGCGCTGGACTACGAGACCGTCGACCCGTCGCTGATCCCGCGGCTGACCGGCAGCCGGGCGAGCCAGCTCGTCACGGGCGACAGCCCCTGCACGACCGTGCTGAACCTGGACAGCCGCAAGATCCCGCTGGACGTCCGCAAGGCCATCGCCATGGCGTACCCGGCCGGCCAGCTCGCCAGGGCCGAAGGCCGCACCGGGTACGTGGCGCAGCCGGCGAGCACCATCATGCCGCCCAGCGTGCCCGGCTGGCGGGCCTATCCGGCGCTGCCCAACCTGACCGGTACCGGCGACGGCGCACCGCTGGCCGCCCGGGACATCCTGCGCGCGGTCGGCCGGCTCCGCTTCCAGCTCAGCTGGTACTACGACAACACCAGGCCGGTACCGCAGCGGATGAACGAGATCCAGGCCGACGCGTTGCGGGCGGCCGGGTTCACCGTCACACCGATCGGCGTGTCCACGGCCGAACTGCGCGCCCGGACCAGCGACTACGACGCGCCGGTCAACGTCGGCCAGTCGCCCGGCCAGTGGTGCGCGGACTGGCCGACCGGTGGCGCCTGGTTCCCGGTGCTGTTCCAGAGCCACAGCGTCACCGACGGGGACAGCTGGGGCATGCTGCGCGACCCGGCCCTCGACGCGCAGATCGACCGGGTCGCCGCGCTGCCCGCCGACCAGCGGCCGGCGCGGTGGATGGCACTGGACCAGCAGATCATGTCGAGGTACGTGCTGATCCCGCGCTTCCACGACAGGCTGGCCATCGTGGTCGGAACGCGGATCGGCGGCGCCGAAGGCGATTCGTCGCTGGCCATGCCGCTGCTGACCAACCTGTACCTGAGAGGCTGATACCTCACCGACTGATAGGGTGCGCGGCGGCGATGTGGTGGGCTGGTGTGGCATGGCGCGGCGGCGACTACGAGGTCGCCGTCGTCGACGCGGGCGGCACGCCGACGGTACCGGCGACCGGGTTCGCCGGCCGGCAGGTACCCGCCCTGGTCGCCCTTCTGCGCGACGCCGCGACCCGGTCCGGTGACGGCGTCGCCACGGTCATCGACAGCAGCACCGGAATGATCGACGGGCACCTGCTCGCCGCCGGCATCCCGGTGTACCGCGCCGACCCGCCGCTGCTGCCCGCCCGGCCGCCGTTCGCGTCGGTGCCCGCCGCCGACCTGGCCCGCTGCGGCGCGACGAACACCGCGGCGCTGCACCGGCTGACCATCGAGTCCGGAGCGCTGGCCGGCCGGGCCGAGCAGTACCTCGAACACCTCGCGGCCAGCGGGCCGGTCGAACGGGAGCTGACCGCGACCGGCCGGTACCTCACTCGCGGCGCCGGTACCGTCCCGCAGCTCGCGCTCACCTTCGACGACGGGCCGCACCCGGTGTTCACCCCGCAGGTGCTCGAACTGCTGCGCCGGTACGACGTCCGCGCGACGTTCTTCTGCGTCGGGCTGAACGTGGCCGCGTACCCGCACCTCGTCGGGCAGATCGCCGACGCCGGCCACCAGCTCGGCAACCACACCTGGTCGCACCCGTACCTGCCCGACCTGACCCGCGGGGAGCTGCTGGGCCAGGTCGACGCGACGGACGCCGCCCTGCGCGCCGCGGGTACCGCGACCACGCTGGTCCGGCCGCCCTACGGTGCGCGCACTCCGGACTCGTTGACCTGGCTGGCCGGGCACGGGTACACCACCGTGCTGTGGGACATCGACGTCGGCGACTGGGCGGCACCGGGTACCGAGGCCATCGTCGCCGGTGCCACCACGGCGACCGCCGGCTCGGTGATCCTCATGCACGACGCGGGCGGCGACCGTACCGGGACCGTCGCGGCCCTGCCTCGCATCCTCGGCCGGCTCCTCGACCGCGGATACCGCTTCGTGACCGTCGACCAGCTCACCCGGGAGGAGTAGCGGTGCGGCACCTGGGCATCCTCGCGCACAGCGTGGAAGGCGCGGCGCTGTGCCTGCGCGCCTTCTGCCAGGAGGGCTTCCGCCGGCTCGGTCCGGACGACCACCCGGACGTGACGCTGGACTGCATCGCGCTGGCCCGCAGCATGCCCGCCTGGAACCGGGGCGACCACGCGGCGGTCCGGGACATTCTCGCGGAGAGCGTGCGGCGGCTGGCCGGCGCCGGCGCGGACTTCTTCGCCTGCCCGGACAACACCGCGCACCTGGCGCTCGACGAGCCGGGCCGCGCCCTGGACCTGCCCGGCCTGCACATCGGCGAGGTGGTCGCCGCCGCGGCGGCCCGCGCCGGGTACCGCCGGGTCGGTGTGCTCGGCACCCGGTTCACCATGGACGGCCCGATGTACCCGCGGGTGCTCGCCGCGCACGGCATCGCCGCCGAGGTGCCGGTACCCGACGACCGGCGCGCGGTCGACGACATCATCTTCGGCGAACTGGTGAACGGCGTGTTCACCGCCGGGTCCCGCGCGGTGTACCTCGGCGTCATCGACCGGCTCGCGGCCCGCGGTTGCGACGCCGTGGCACTGGTCTGTACCGAGATCCCGTTGCTCGTCACCGCGGAGGTGGCGCCGCTGCCGGTGCTGGACTCCACCCGCCTGCTCGCGGCGGCCGCCTTCGCGGTCGCGACCGAGCAGGCCCCGCGGCCGACCTGGCGCGGCGGCCCGGTCTGAGCCCCGGGCCGCCGCGTACCGCCCGGTCGGCTACCCGGTCGTGACCGCGGCAAGCCGGGTTCCGGCGGGGCGAAGACGGCCGGACTACCCGCGCGGCGGACGGCTGTGGCGCGGTTTCGGGGTCGGTGGCGGCGGCTGCGGCCCCGGCGGTGCCGGACCGGCCGTCGGTGCCGCGGTCGCGTCCGACTTGCTCGGCTTGCCGCTCGGTCCGAAGGCGAGCGTCGCCGGTGGCGCCGGGAAGCCGATCGCCGGCTTGCCCACCATCGCGTCGTGCAGCGTCCAGGCCACGGCCGGGTTGACCACGTCCGCGTGCGGGTCGCGGCCGCCCAGGTTGCGCTGCAGCTGGGTGGTGAAGGCCCAGTCGGCGTCGGCGACGATCCCGGCGATGGACAGCTGCCGGGTCATGGTGACCAGCGTGGCGGTCTGGTTGCCGTCGGTGGTACCCGTCTTGCCGGCGATCGGCTTGCCGACGATGCCCCGGACGTTCTGCGCGGTCGCCCCGTCGCAGGAGCCGAAGGCCGACTGGTCGCCGATCGGGCAGCGCATGGCGTCGATCGCGCCGCGGGCGACGGGTACCGGCACCGCCTGGTGGCAGCGCGGGTTCGCGGCGTCGACGGAGTGCCCGGTGAAGTCACGGATCTCGATCACCGGCAGCGGCTCGCAGTACAGCCCGTCGGCGCCGAGCGTCGCGTACGCGTTGGCCATGTCCAGCGGCGTGGTCGCCGACACGCCCAGGGTGAACGCACCCCACTGGTGCGCGTTGGCGGCGAGTCTCGCGTCATTGGACGCGCGGAACTGGATGCCCAGCTGCCGGGCCGCGCTGACCGCGTTCTCCGCGCCGATCTCCCACTCCAGCGGTACCCAGTAGGTGTTCACCGAGCGGCCCAGGCCCGTCCACATGTTGCGCGGCCCGTTCATCCACGGCGGGTTGGCGTTGACCGGGCAGTAGTGGTCGCCGTTGCAGGCGGCCGGGCTGTGCGGGTCGATGATGTAGTTCGACACGTACGGCGAGGTCGCGTTGATGGTGTGGTTCAGCGGCACGTTCTGCTCCAGCGCGGCCACCAGGGTGAACACCTTGAACGAGGAGCCGGCCTGGTACCCGGTGACGTCGCCGCCGCCGCTGATGAGCGGGTTGGTGGTGTTCGGCCAGGTGCCCCGCTGGCCGCGCTTCTGCGGGTTGGTGTTCGGACCGTTGTGGCTCTCGTCGTTGCTGTACACCCGGTTGGCGGCCATCAGCTGGATCCGGCCGGTGCCGGGTTCCACGCCGGCCAGCATCAGCGCGGTCGGGTTGCTGCCGGTGCGGTCGTACCTCTCCACGTACTTCTTCGCCGCCGTCTGGGCGTTGACGTCCATCGCCGTGTAGATGGTGTACCCGCCGCTCTTGAGCCGCTCGTCGCGCTCGTACCCGTCGGCACCGAACGCGGACTGCTGCAGCCACCAGCGGTAGAAGTAGTCGCAGATGAAGCCCCAGCTGTTGTCCATCACGGAGATGCAGCCGTTCGGGGCGGGCCGGCCGGTCAGCACCAGCGGTGCCTTCATGGCCGCCTGCCGCTGCGCCGCGGTGATGTACCCCATCTTGACCATGTTGGTCAGCACGTAGTTGTCGCGCCGGTCCAGCGCGGCCGGGCGGCCCTCGTCGGTCATCGGGTCGTCGGTGCCGGGCGCCTTGACCAGGCCGGCGAGCAACGCGGCCTCGGGCAGGGTCAGATCCTTGGGCGCCTTGTTGAAGTACACCTCGGCGGCGGCGTAGATGCCGAAGGCGCTGTGGCCGAAGGGCGCCATGTTCAGGTACCGCTCAAGGATCTGGTCCTTGGTCAGCTGTTTCTCCAGCGCCAGCGCGTAGCGCATCTCGCGCAGCTTGCGCCCGACCGTGTCGGCGGTCGCGTTGACGACCTCCTGCGGCGAGCTGGTCGAGTACTCCAGCGACAGCCGGACGTACTGCATCGTCAGCGTGGACGCGCCCTGCGCGGTCTCGCCGGCCGACCGGTTCGCCACGTAGGCCCGGGCCACGCCCTTGACGTCCACCCCGTGGTGCTCGTAGAAGCGCATGTCCTCGGCGGCCACGATGGCCTGGCGCATCACCGGTGCGACGTCGGACAGTGCCACGTCGCGGCGGTTCTCGTCGTAGAAGGTGGAGATCAGGGTCTTGCGGTCACTGGCGTACAGATAGGAGATCTGCGGCGACTGGACGACCAGCAGCTGGCTGGGCAGCTTGTCGAACTCGTCGGCGCCGGTCTTGGCGACCAGCCCGGCCAGCACCACGGCGGGGAACACCGCGGCGGCGACCACGATGCCGGTGAGCAGGCCGCAGACGAGCAGCGTGGACATGTTGGCGAACAACCGGCGTACCCCACCGACCGACCGGCTCTCACGCACTACCCGCACCATGCAAGTGTATGAATACTGCGCCCGCGGCGTCAGTCGACAGTAGTTGCGATCGGGGTACCGGCTTCGACCGTCCGGGACACCGTGCACAGCCGCTCATGCGACATGCGTACCGCGCGTGGCAACGCGTTGCGCGCGGAGTCACCGGCCTCGCCGTCGGGGAACCGCACGGTGAACTCGACGTGCAGGTTGACCATCCGGCTGCCACCGGCCGGATCCTTCACCTTGTCGCCGGTGACCCGGATCTGGAAGGTGTCCGGCTCGGCCCGCCGGCTGGTGATCAGGTCGACGTCGACCGCGGTACACGCGCCGATCGCGGCCAGCAACAGCTCCACCGGCGAGAAGACCTCGTCGTCGCCGGTACCGGTGACGAGCGTGCCGCCCCGCGCGTTGCGCACCAGGTACCGCGTGGCCCCGGTGCGCTCGATGTCCACCGACCGCAGCGTGTCGTCAGTCATGTCGCGACCCTTCCTTCACCGATCCGGCACGACGGCGCACGCCGGGCGGGCGCCGCCCTGTGGCACGGTGCCAGTCTTGCGGGTACCGGCCGGCGGGCTCAACCGCAATGGTCGAGCCGTGGCCACCGGGTCCGCTCGCGGACCGCCCGCGCCGTCTGCGCGACGGTGAGCCCGTCGGTGTCCACGCGCACGTCGCCGAGGCCGGCCCGGTCCAGCTCGGCCGCGTGGGCGGCCTCCCGTTCGGCGAGCCGCCGTAGTTCGTCCTCCGGCCGCCCGACCAGCTCGTCGCCCGGGATCGGCGGGCCGCCGTCCCGTCCCCGCGACAGGATCCGTTCGGTCAGCCCGTCCGGCCCGACCCGCAGCCGGCACAGCGTGAGCGCGGCGTCGGGTACCCCGGCGGCGTACCGGTCGACCGTGGCCCGGTCGGGCACCCGGCCGGTGAGGATCAGGTACCGGGCGCCGGCGGCCCGGAACGTCGGCCACAGCGCGGCGAGGTTGGCCGCCTTGATCCGGTGGTTGTCCGGGTCGGCGGGATCGGCCGGCCGGCAGAACCCGAGCTGATCGAGGTCGACATAGGCGCCGCGGTACCCGTCGCGCTGCAGCTGCGTGAAGATCTCGTAGCCGGCCCAGGACTTGCCGACCGCGCGGGGACCGCACACCCACAGCAGCGGGGTCACCGTTGCGGCCATCCGCCGGCCCTTTCCCGTACCAGCCGGGCCACCTCGGGCACCGCCAGCCCGTCGGTGTCCACGCACAGGTCGGCGAACCCGGTGCGGTCCAGTACCTCCGCCTCGGCCACCGACTCGTCGACGAGGTCGTGGCGCCAGCCGCGACGGAAGAACCGCGCCCGCAGCTCGGCGGCACCGGCGCGCAGGCGGCAGATGGTCAGCGCGGCGTCGGGTACCGCTGCGGTGTAGGCGCCTGCGTCCCCGGCGGTGACCACTCCCCCGGACAGGACGAGGCAGCGCACCCCGGCCGACCGGTAGGTCGGCCACACCCGGCCGAGGTTGGCCATCTTGATCCGGTGGTTGTCCGGGTCGTCGGCCGGTGCCGGGTAGCAGAGGCCGACCTGGTCGAGGTCGAGGAAGGCGCTGCGTACCCCGGTCCGGCTGAGCTGGTCGAAGATCGCCCAGCCGACGGTGGACTTGCCCACCCCGGAAGGGCCGCACAGCCAGAGGACCGGGACGCCCACGGGCGGCAGCGTAGGGAGATCCGGCAGCGGTGCACGACCGAATTACTGTCGGACCCCGTCGGTAGGCTTGCTTCCCGTGCCCGATGCCGTCGTGGACGTTCCGCGCTGGAGCGCGGACCAGGTGCTGTCCCTGGCGCCCGACGCCTCCGCGCAGCGGGCCGCCCGGGCGCTGGCCGGCGGCAAGGCGTGGTCCGAGGTCGGGTTCAGCGCCGACGACGCGCTGCCGCCGACGGTGTGGGGGCTGTGCCAGGGCAGCGACGTCCAGCCGTACCAGACCTGCGTCGACCTGACCGAACCGGCATACCGGTGCACCTGCCCGAGCCGGAAGTTCCCGTGCAAGCACACGCTGGCGGTGCTGCTGCGGTGGGCGGCCGGCACGGTACCCGACGCACCGGCGCCGGCCTGGGTACGCGAGTGGCAGGCGTCGCGCGCCGAACGGACGCGGGCCTACGGGCCGAAGGAGGCGGCCCGCACCGGGGGCGAGAGCAACGGCCGGGCCGCGGGTACCAAGGCCACGCTGCGGCGGGCGGAGCGGGTCGCCGCCGGGCTGGCCGAGCTGGACCGGTGGCTGGCCGACCAGCTGCGCGGCGGGCTCGCCGGGGTCGCGCGGCTGGGGTACGCGCACTGGGACACCATGGCCGCCCGGCTGATCGACGCCCAGGCACCCGGTGCGGCGCGGCTGGTCCGCAACCTCGGCGACTACGTGGGCGACCCGGAGCGGCTGCTCGCCGAACTGGGCCTGCTGCGGCTGCTCGCCGCCGGGTTCGCCCGGCTGGACAGCCTGCCGCCGGAGCTGGCCGCCACGCTGCGGCTGCGGGTGGGGCTGCCGGTGTCGGCCGAGGAGGTGCTGGCCGGGCCGGCGGTCCGCGACCGGTGGCAGGTGCTGGGGGTACGCGACGAGCCGGAGAACGACCTGCTGGTCCGCCGGGTGTGGCTGCGCGGGGCACAGACCGGCCGGGCCGCGCTGGTGCTGTCCTTCGCCGGGCCGGGTCAGGTGTTCGTGACCGACCTCGTCCCGGGTACCGCCCTGGACGCCGACCTGTGCTTCTACCCGGAGAACGTGCGGGTGCTCATCGCGCGGCGGTACGCGCCGGCCGCGCCGATCACGTCGGTCGCCGGTGCGCTGCCGGTACCGGCGGCGATGCGCGAGTACGCGCAGGCGCTGGCCCGGGATCCGTGGCTGGAACGGTGGCCGATGGTGCTCGCCGACGTGGTACCCGTCAAGGCCGGTGACCGGTGGTGCCTGACCGCCGGCGGCGACGGGGTACCGCTGGATCCGGCGGCGGGTGCGCCGTGGCGACTGGTGGCGGCTGCGGGCGGCCGGCCGGTCGTGGTGGCCGGCGAGTGGACGGCCGCCGGGCTGCGCCCGTTGAGCGTCTGGACCGGCGACAGGTTGGTCCGCCTATGAGCGACGTGGTAGGCGGTGGCGCGGCGGGTCGTGGCGCGGCTTGGCCGGAGGTGCTCGCGGCGGCGCTCGTGGGCACCCAGCGGACCGGCGGGGACGCCGAGGCGCTGCTCGACACCGTGGCCGGGCACGCGCTGCGGCGGCGGGCCGGGACGGCGCTGGTACCCGGGGTGCCGCTGCCGGCACCCGCGCCCGCCGACCCGGCCGGGTTCGTCGGGCCGGACGCGGTGGCCCGGGTCGACGCGCTGCTCGCCACGGACAGCGCCACCCGCGACGCGGTACCGGTGCGGGACATGGCCGGCCGGCTGGAACTGCTGGCCGAGTGGCTCGGCGCGGCAGCGGGCCGGCGGGTGCCACCGGAACTGGTACCGGCCCTGCTCGACGTGGGCCGGCGGCACCACCATCTGCGGCCGGTGCTGGCCGAGGTGGCCGGGCCGCTGGCGCACTGGCTCGCGGCGCAGCGCCCCGACTGGGGGTACGCCGCGGCCGGCCGGCCGGCGCAGTCCACTGTGGACGGTCCCGAGGTGTGGGAGCTGGGTTCGATCGGCCGGCGCGGCGGATACCTGCACCGGCTGCGCCAGCGCGACCCGGCCCAGGCCCGCAAGCTGCTTGAGGCGACCTGGGACGCGGAGACGCCGGACGACCGGGCGGTACTGCTCAGCGCGCTGAAAACCGGTCTGAGCCTGGATGACGAGCCGCTGCTGGAACGGGCGCTGGACGACCGGCGCCGGCAGGTGCGCGTGGTGGCGGCGGACCTGCTGGGCCGGCTGCCGGACAGCGCGTACGGCCGGCGGATGGCGGCCCGCGCGCTCGCCTGCGTCGACCTCGACACGGCC
>Ga0066710_100003586_pt1 | contig 13326 bp, 19 predicted proteins | sample GraSoiAngelo_159_FD_79666 | JGI IMG/M metagenome (GOLD analysis project Ga0066710, IMG submission 79666) | Grasslands soil microbial communities from the Angelo Coastal Reserve, California, USA - 14_1009_16_40cm | ecosystem: Environmental > Terrestrial > Soil > Grasslands | place: USA...
ATTGTAGTGCGAGTTTTCGATAGGCGGATTTTATCTCGTCCTTGCCGGAGCTTTTCGGGACTCCAAGGACGTCGTAGTAGTCTCGCTTGTCCATATCCCGTTCATTCTACTCGTTCTCTACCGAGAAAGAATAACTTCCCACCCGTTCTTTTCATGCGGGTACAATCTGCCTTTCTATCTGGGGGTGATTTCCAATGACTGAGGAACTGCCTTTGGAGCTTCTCAGCCCGGATAGTTGGGTTGACCATGGTAAGTCCGGTTCTGTAAAGAAGAGGCGAAGGGCTGTTCTAAAATATTGGGTCACCGCCAACTCCTTCCCTTCCGTAACCGAGGGAATCAAGACCGTTCAAGGCAACGGGCACCTCTACGGCTCCTTCGACGCCACTATGGGACTCTTGGAGAAAGAAGGCATGTCCCCCGCTACTCTGCACCAATACCGGAACATCTACAAGGACTTCATCAACTCCTGCATCAGCGACCTCGACGAGAAGGCATACGAAAGAATAGTTAGGAAGGAAGAAAACACCGGCTCTATCACCGAAAAGTACACGCCAGTAGTTGACGAGGTCAAGGAAATCCTACTACACGCCAACACTCGCGGAAAGGCAATCGTTAGCCTGATTGCTGACACCGGCATGCGAATCAATGAGGCACTTAGCCGGAAACGGTCCGACATCGAGTTCGACTACCAACCCTTCCCAGACGTAGTGGTTCCAGCCAGAATTAGAATCGAAGCGGGTGCTACAAAGAAGAAGTACACTCGGTATTGCTACCTGAGCCACGAAGCGGTCAAACTACTGAAAGACTTCTGGAAGGAAACCCGTCAGTCAGAATGGGCGTTTCCCAGTGAGTGGTGCAAGAGCCGCGACACTCATCTACTTGACTCCAATCTGCGCAAAGAGTTCCACGCTCTCTTTGACCGTCTCGGATTGACGCCACGACAAGCCGACATGACATTCAGTCCCCATAGCTTCAGAAGCTTCTGTCTGGGAATAATGAGAAGGTCTGGATTCAGTGACGTCCAAGGCAAAATCATAGTGGGACACCGCGACCTCGAAACGAAGTCCTACAAGGGCAACGAGCGGGACATCGCCAAAAACTGGGTTGAGATAGTAGAGCCACGGCTGAATTTTCTCTCAGAGAAAATAGAAGTCATCAAAAAGGACCCAGAGCAAGACAAGAAGATTCGCCAACTTGAAGCCAAGAGCGAGAAGACCGAGAGCCAGAACAAGGCGATACTTGACGCGCTCGGATACTTGCTGACTCCCGAGCAACGGAAGAAGCTCAATCTCAAGCTACCATACTACAGCGACGCGCAAATTGAAAAAATAATCGAAGGAGCAGACGACCAAGAAGCCCTGCCAGAACAGAAGGCTATCGAGGACCAGTCAGAGAAGGAAGGCGTTCAGGCTTGATAGACCTCATCGCCGTTGTTATCATTACCGCTGTAAACGTTGCTGTTTTCCATTTAGGGGTATGGTACGGCTTCAAGAAACTGACAGACGGTCACGACTCTGAGAACGATAAGTGGTTCGACAAGTCGAAGAAAGCCGGTAAGTGGTGGAAGTGACCGAGTCATAGCTTTTAGAGGTCAGTCAAATCGTAGACTTCTCTCTGCGTGAACTCGTTCACCAGTTTCATTGCTTCCCTTTCAATCTCATCTTCTTCCGCAAGCCCAGCGGCAGAATTGGGTTTATGGACTGATACGCCGCGTGTCAAATGAATGCATTCATGAGCGATAGCTTTCCGTGCGTGTGAAGCGTTCCGCCACACGAAGACCTCATTCGTCTCAAAGCGGCACATTGCTTCAGGATGATAGTCTGGAATATCGTGCTTGTTGAATAGTTCACAAGGATGTCCTTCGATAAGTGTATGGTAAACCGAAGATTCGTTTTCCTTTCTAACCAATCCTCAAATTCGGCTATTTCAGTGGATGAAAGCTTGTCCATGGAATCCATTATTGGAAACACCTAAGTCTGATTCGCCCCTATTTCTGCTCCAATGTTCAAATCTGAAAGTAGACGCAAGAAGAAGCTATACCGCAAGCAGCTCATCGAGTTCAAGGAAAAATTCGAGCAGACCATGATGGATACGCGAGTAAGTGAGATGCCACAAGGGGGACTGTCTTGGAATACGATTAACCTCTGGGCAACCGCCATCATGATGGATGAGGCAAGAACCCTGTCGAGGCTCACAAGATGGCTCATTATGCTCAGTGCAGTTCTCAGCGTTCTGACTTTTGTTTTGGCTTACCCACTAATCACTGGCGTCTTCGCTGGAATCAAGGTAGGTTAAGAAAATTGCTATACGACTCGTTCTTTCTCGCGGCTGGAAATTCTACAGCCAGCGCATCGGTTTCGGAGAACGTCCAGATTTGGACGAATATCATGATATCCATATTCACCGGGATTCTTACCTTGATTGCTTACTATACGCTCAGAAGCTCATTTCAAGGTCCCTCCATCTCTCTGATATCAAGCGACCATCGGGACGAAAAAGTCATGCGAACTACTGAACAATTCTCGGAAACCATAAGTTTCGGCTTTCCATTGGTCATATCTAATAGCGGACCGCGTGGCGGGGCTGTGGTTGGCTTTGATGTTGCAATGCTTGTACCACCCTCAACCTTTCTGACAGGAAGCACGGGTGTAGACAATATTTCATGCAATTGGGAGATTGGTAAGTCGCTTATTCAGCCGGAATTTAGGAAGGGTCGGAATGGTTCCCTCTCAGTGAGAAACAATGAATCAATCGGACTCATAGCGAGGATACACCTAACTCTGCAAGCTCAGAACAGCACGGTGAATTCCCCGACCAGCAACTTCGTAAGTGTCCAAGCAAGACATCCAAATTTCGAGTTCGACATAACATACGAATTTACCTCCGGCAAAGGCAAAATCGAGTCCAAGAAAAAGAAAATCACCATTCGACCTATCTTCTAAGTTGGTTCATCCTTCGAGTTGGATTGCCGAATCTCTTCAATACTTCTAAAGCCCTTGACCAAATGCGACCCATCATATCTCGACTTCCCGCTTCATCGTAACTTCAACTCCAAATATCTCGTGTATCGCCCGCTCGATGACGACCTCGCGGAGACTTTCCATTCGGATAGTAGATTCTCTTAACTGTAGGACTCAATCTTTCTTTCCGCGTTTCCGAGACTCGCGGAGAGCGCGATAGTCAACGAGCGGAAGAATGGGCTTGTAATGTCCGTCAACGTCGAGAGTTACCGAAGTCTCTGAGCCGTCTTCGTAACTCTTCTTGTAAGTCAGTTTACGCTTCTCTTTGTCGAGCGTCGCGGTAATCGTGCACGAACCCGCGTCTTCACTAAGTTCTTGAGCCATTAAGTCGAGAATCCATTCAAGCCAAGAGTCTTTCGGTAGAACCATTTAGTCCGACTCCAAAGGCTCAACGAGTTGTGACGGCTCCCGTGACCGTGCGTATTCGCGAAAGTGAAAGGTCGTAAGGTGAAGACTCCAATCGTCGATAATGAGACAGTCGCAAACTTTTCCGTCGGGAAGTGGGGACTTTACAGTGGTACGCACTCATTCTTTAGAAACAGTCGAAGCGAACGCTTCGAGCGTTTTACGACTCCAATTTTTGCTCGGTCGAGTGAGTTCTTTTTCGAGTTGTTCGTCAGTCCAAGATGTCGGATACCAAGAATCCGCGTACTTGAGATAGAACCGCGCTTGGAACGAGTCTTTGCCGTAACGGTCAACGAGTAATCCATAATACCACTGAAGGAACGTAATCGGCGGGACTTTGAAATCGCTGTCAGTCGCAATGAGGATTCGTTTCGCTGTCATTTCTTGTAGCGTTCAGCGAACCATTCCGCAAACCCTTCTGTAGAATATTCGGGCTTTAACGCGTGTCCGATTTCGTGACGGAGAACCCACTCGCAATAACGGACCAACTCCAAAGGACTTTGAATGTTAGGATTCTTCCGTATCGAATCCAAGTCTATTACGACAAAGCCGCACTGATAGAATCCGCGCTCTTTTCCTCGGCGAGTTAGGACCAACATTAGACCGAGAAGCCAGCGGAAAAGTTTCATTTCTGTTCGCTCCAACGGAAGACCTTCTTCTTCGGTTTCTCTGGCGCTTCGACTTTCGGCTCGGAGAACTCTGGCGTTACGCGTTTCGACTCTTCCGGTTCCGGCTCTGGTTCGACCATTTCAGATTCTTCGAATAGCCCAGAATCATTCGTCAACGAAACCCTCCGCTCGCAAAACGGACAATGTTTCGGAGCCGACAAATTTTTCATGTTGAGTGCAACGCGTAACGGAGCCGAATGTTTTCCGCAATAGGGACAAACGAAAAGTCCGACTCTTCCGCATATTCGCATGTGATTCGCAACGTCATCACGGACAAAGCCAGAGCCGCGAGGCATGGTAACGCCACAAATTTCACAATTTCTTTCCATTGTCTAAGCCAGCATGTCTGGATGGGCTTGTCGATAGTGTGCCGAATGGCTCCCAGAACTTCCCGGTCCCGTCGGAAAGACGTAACCGCAATGCGAACATTTTCCAGCCTCCGAATTTTGAGGTCGAGCCGCGGAAGGCTGAACGCTCGACGGCTGAGAACTTTGAAGCTCTGACGGGTCAACTTGAAGCGTTTGTATTAACGCGTCAAATTCTTCCGGCGATAAGTCTTTGACCGCATTCATGAAACACGATTCACAAACTTCCATTCCTCGAAACGGAATCGTTGTCGCTCCCGAACCGCAAACGCTACAAATCCCAGATTTCGGTTGCGGCATTTGATGAACAATCGCATCGATACTTGCGTCGAGTCCACTCGAAGCGGCTCCGGAATCGATTTTGTAGTGCTTCTCCGGTATCGGAATCAGTTCGCCACGCCAACTTACAGAACTCCGAACTCTTTGAGTCTCGCCTTTCGTTCTGAAAGAAGTGCTTCGCCGATAGTGGCGAACCGCAACATCTCAGCGACCTTATCCTCGAACACTTTTGCTTCTGTCTCCGCTTTCCTCCGCGATATCTCCCCGCGGCTTTGTTGTCCAGCATGGTCCAACCAGAAGTGAGCGAACTCGTGACCACAAACTCTCAGGAAATAGAGGAAAACTGAATCTGATGGAGTGGGAACCGTCTTGTTCCATGCTCGGCAAGCCTCGTTGACATTCTTCCGAGTAACCTCTTTGTTGAAGAGCGTCAACAAACATCGAAAGTACCAATAGACGATTTCTTGTGGAAGCATGGCGATGAGGTCATTATCGATGGTCCAACCCAAGTCTCGCGAATGACGAACGCTCTTTACCACGACTTCGATGGCATTCCGTTCTTTACGGGATAGCGGCTTACTCAAGTCGAAGGCTCAAGTTTCTAATCTCCGAGCGGAGTAGCGCAACGCTCGCATTCGAGCGGTTCGCCAGATTGGTATTCGTCTTCGGTGAAAACGGTGACGTGACCGCATTCCCAACACTTGAACGGATATTCTTCGTCTTCGTATTCGCCGCTCATTGCGTCAAAGCCCGAGTTCTCCGAATGTATTCCTCAAGACTGATTTCGCCAGTTTGATAGAGACGTTGAATCTCCAATCGTTCACCTTTTTGACGCGACAAACGGGACTCTTCTTCCCGGACAAGTTGTTCAATAATTTCGTCACGAGCGGCTTTTTCCAACTCTGGGCGTAACTCGGCAGTCTTCCGAATCTGTTCAGTAAGTTCAGCGACTTCTTTCTCCAAAGTTGATTTCTTGGCGGTCAAGTCCGCAATCGCAAAGTCCAACGCCTTCCGCTCAGAGCGTAAAGCGGTCAACGCATCGAGTTGCGGCGTTTGAGTCGAGAGGACTTCGACGTTTTTCTGAAGTTGCTTGCGTTGCTCTTCGAGAATGGACACGTTAGTCCCAATATCTTCCCGCTGAGAATCAAGTACGCTATCGTTTTCCTCTATTGAATCGTTCACAGTCTTGAGACGTTGCTCGACAGCCGCTAACTCCGCCGACCTGGCTTCGAAAGACTTCGTAATCTGAGCAAAAGCCACGTCCACCTCTACGAATCGTTGCTCCTTCCCCGCCACCGAAGCGGTTAGCTCCGCAAGTTCTCTTTTCCGCTGTTCGATACCGTTATCAATCGTCGATACGACAGCACGACACTTTCCACCCGACTGATGCGCAGACAAGTTGAATTTCACGCTAACATCGTTAACGCCCTGGACCGTCCTACCGCATACGGGACACTGAAGGTCAATCAATTCGGTACTCCGATAATTTCGAAGAACTCGGCGACCGACATCAAGTCGTAGGTAAATCGATACCACGTCCGTTGAACCCATACATGAGGCATGTTCTTCATCGGAGCATGGTTGCAAATCGCGAGTTGAGAAGAATGATTTCTGACGCGTCCCTTTCGACCGTGATAGCGACACGTGCGACTGGGCGGAAGCAAGTAGTACGTCTTACCGTCCGCACTGGGGAATAACCCGTGAAAGGCGGTATCGTCTTTGATACCGAGACGTTTCAGCCGGTTGATAATCGGAACGGCACGCTCCAAGTCCTCAGCATTAACGTCGTACTTGCGTCCCTTCTGTTCAAGCATGTAGGCTCGGAGTGCTGAGTAAATCGAACGCGGCACGGGACCTTTCAGAACTATGCCGTATCCTTTTGCCGACTTTACAATCGCAGTCCGTTCGAATACCGATTTCAGAGCGAGAGGAATGGTTTGGCGGTCCATGTCCAAGATGATGTGTCTATGCGAATCGTAGCCGCCGGCAATATTGCCGTCTGACCGCAAACATTCCCACGCATCGATTCCCGGGTAGAAAATCTTCGCGCGTGGCTCTATTGCCTCATAGTTGAAATGGAAAGGCTTGAGTTGTTGTCGGATTCGTTTGACTTCTGAACGCATCATCCTTTACGATTCTGTCTTTCAAACTTCTGCCATGCATAGCGGCGTTTCAGATTGCTAAGTCGATGTTTCTCTTCGTCTGTCAGCGCGTCGTAGCGAGACTGCAAGTCGAAGATTGCGTTGATTTCAGAGTGCTCGATGATATGGTCCCTTTGGTCGAATGACAAGTTGTAAAGCGAGATTCGCTTGAAATCTTCTTTCTTGAGAGCCGTCTTCCTTCCGACGACCACACCCTTGACTTTGATAGGCACGCCTTTTGACAGCACTTCAGTACCCCACCCCTCTAAGCGACTTACGAGCGAAGTCCCATCAGCGTTAGAATACGAATCGAGTTCGGCGTGTAGACGGTCGTTTGTGTAATCTTCCCACGAGGTGCCACGCGAGAGTTCCTTGAAACTCAAGCCATGTCGAGTTGTCGGCATCTACTGCCCTCCCTCCTCTTTGACCCACTTCGAACGCCCAGCATTCGCCATTAGTTCGTAGACGTGTTGGTCGTGGCGTTGTAGGATTGCGAACGCACGAATCATATTATCGAGAACACGCGGGTTGAGTTGTGGGTCAATCATATCTTGCCATGCCAAAAGTTCTTGATATTGCTCACGGGTAATTCGAACTTCGCAAGAGCATGTGAAATCTTCAATCTGAAACTTGAAGAGACCTCGACGCATTAAATCGCGTTGTTCTCTCGTTGTCTCGTACTGAATCGTGAACATTCTATCGAGCAACGCGTCGCCTAACGGAGTGCTCGCGGTGTAAGTTAACGAGTACATTGAAAGCATTACCATTACGAAAGGCGAGTAGACTTCAACGAGTCCGTCTTCAGCTTTGTACCACGCTCCCGTCCCGTCGTCAAATGTGCAACTCTGGCGCTTCATTGCTCTTCCGATTTTGCGACTGTAAGAATTGTTTTCTAAGAGTTGGAGAAATGCGCGAGTCGCTTCTCCGTGTCTGTCCCTTACAGTTTCGTCCATCACGACAGTTTTGCCTCGGTAGCGCACGATATCGGGCATAACGAGTTCTCCCTTTTCTGTCACTGTCCCAGTTAGACCCGCGTAAGTGACGTAATCGATACGAGCCGTTGATTCTGGAAACTTGGAAAGCAAAGCATTTGCTTGAGCGGTTTTGAAATTGTGCTTCGGAGCGCGAATGAACGCGTGGACGTATGGGCGGTTCAGTATTCTCTCGCCGCCTTCCGTCTCGACGATTATCTTGTTGAGTTTGCGGGAAGAGTGTGCAAGCGAGATAACGAATCCAACATCTTTGAAGTCAATCTTTTCGCCAAACTCGAGGGACCATTTCTCTCGCTTCTTTCCGAGCGAAGAAACGGAACGTTCGGATTCGGAGAATCCGCGATTATCTACTGTGACAGTCAAACCAAACTTAGGTCGTTCTCTTTAGCGGGAGACGACTTTACCGCACTATTCAGAGATGTCAACGACATCGTTGACAGCCTCCAAGCCGATGTGAATAGATTACTTGCCCTCCCGGAAAAACATCGTAGTGCGCGTGCATTGGCTCTTCGGGAAGTTGCAGAAGCCGCCTTCTTGCCTTTTGTACCCTAATAATTGACTCGCACAGCCCGGCTAATTCTGAAGACTCGGGTTGCAGACAAACTTCTTCGACTACGGCGACCATCACTGTTTGCTCGACTCCACTTCTGTAGCCTTCTTCTTGGCTCTCGAAGCGGCAACTGCTTTTCTGATGCGCTCTCTCTCCTCTTCGTCAGAAAGCGCACCTTTACCTCGTTCTCGCGCACGTTCGATAAGCGTCCGAATGATTCCGACGGCTTCAGCCGGATTGACACGCTGATTCTTACGGTCTTTAGTCGCAACAAAAGTCAAGTCGGTGTACAACCGCTCAGAAGCATTTCGAAGAACTTCCGGATTTTCAGACAGAAAGTCTTCGACAGGAAAGTCTTCGAGCCTCTCTTCGACTTCGGGAGAAAGAGTAAAGGAAACGGTCTTACGGTCGCCCAACCTACGAATAATCAGCGCAAACCGTTCTCTTTCTACGCTCGGAATGTGCATCACGTCTGAGAAACGGTCGATGTCCGACATCTTTTCGGCAAGACTTCGGTTTCTAACTCCACGACTCACAACCCTACGACTTCGTAGATACTCGACTAACCGCTGAATGCTTTCGGGCATTAGTGTTGGCGTGAGAAGGTGATAGTCTGCAAAATGTTGTCGCAAACGCTCTTGACTCGAAAACTCCGGATGGTCGGGGCAGAGTTCACAGACTCTCGTTGTTGAAGTCTCCAACGACTTGAGATAGTCCTCCAATCGACTCTCTACGTTAATCGGATGGACTCTACGAGTCGGACCGCTACCCCGAGTTCTGAATGTTGGCATTAGATTACCTTCTCCTTACAAGAAGAGTTGACATGAATCGCACCGTTACATACCAATCCCATTCTTCTAAGGAGAGTCAACATGAACTGCACCGTTACCGACCGCTCTCCACCCACAATGACATGCCAGAAGTTGCTCCGTTACACGCAAGGAAGACAAGGGGGTTAGTCCAAACCGTTAAGGCTGAAGGGTGCAAGAATGCGGTTTCGCATACTACTACTACTACTAAGCAAAACCGCATACTTTGAGGTCGTCAAGAACTCAGCGTTCCAAAACCCTGAAAACCGTCGGTTTTAGAGGCTCATACGGATTAACCGATAGCGTTTCGCGCTAAAAGCCAGTCTTGAACGATTGGCTCGACGTTCCTGACCGCTCGGTCGAAACCCCGGCATGTCATTTCCGACTGCATGCCTTGACTGGATTACCCGAGAATGGACGGCATAGTGAGTCATAGTTGGCTACCACATGGCTTTCGCGATGTTTTGACTCCGACGGTGGTGTGTGGACGGGGCTTGGGGGGATGCTTAGCTATCACACAATCTCCGCACAACAATCACCACACACCACCCGTACAATGATGAGGGCAACAGACGGGATGAGGCACGCGGTCAAGAATAGAAGGAATCCGGGAGCATACCGAAATCTTGAAGCGAGCGTCGAACCTCTCTGAAGCGTCGCACTTTACAGTAAGCGTGTTGAATGCACTTCGGATTCTTTCTGAAGTGGACCGCGGCTTGACAATTCCGACAGCAATAGTTGCCACGTATGTGTTCGGGCATTCTTCTAAGACAGCCTTCGCAACGCTGACCGCTTAGTTCTGGCGACTCCAATACCTCAAAGATGTACGCGAAACTCAGGTATAAGGTTCGCGCTTTGGGCTAAGTCCGAAGGGAGTAACCCATTCTTCGATGCTACGTTCAAGAGGGAAAGAAAATCAGAAACGGGAATTATTACAGCATATTGTCCGAAAGTCCATCTTCCTCTACTGCCTGGCTTCTTCCCCATAATGTAATAGCGAAGTCTCAACTCTTGCTTTTGCTCAAAGTCTATCTGTTCCAGTATGACGACTTTGTTCGGTTTGTCGCTTTGCTGTATCCAAGCCATCCTTTTGATTGGATACTTGGTAGGAGAACCTTTCTCCTGATACCATTGGTTTGGTTTCAAACCCGGAAGACCTCGCAGGCGAATGGTTCGCTCTTTCCCGCGCTTTAGGTGGAAGTTCTCAATGAACGTCGCTGACATAATTGGTAAAACCGGGACCTGCCAACCTCAGCATGAGAAATCTTGTTGGAGTGTAGAGGAAGTTCCGATTGTGGTAACCGAAGAGGGACTGGGAACACAAGTCGAGTAGGAGTAAGCACCTGACGGAAGATACGTAACCGTAACTGAGTAGTCGTATCCAGTGATGAGACTCGCAGAATAACTCTTGTCCCCTGCGGCGTTTCCTGTTATCATACCAGTAGTAGGATTGTCAAAATTCACGTAAGTGGGATTTCCTTTGTTTCCGATGAAAACATAGCCTGAAATCGTTACCGATTGATGAAGGCTGTTGTTGCTTCCGAATCGGGGTAAGAGAAACAAAGCAAAGAACAACGTGAATGCAAGTATCCCAACTAATCCGACTGCAATCAATTGGTCTCTGTGACTGAGTATTGGACGCTTGCGGGGAGATTCCAAGGCTTAACCGTTGAATCGCGCTCCGGAGAAATAGCGTTCTGTAACTTCAAAGCCCTAAGCGGCGTAACCTTGTGTCGGGAAAGCTTATCCTCGCGAGAAGTTAGAGATGTAGAGATAGTGCCTCGACGCTCGACTACTTTCTCAACCTGGCTCTCAAATGAGTGAAGGAACTTTCGATTAAATGCGAGTAGAACCTCACCAGTCTTCTGACTAAGTTTGAACCCACCGCAAAATCTACAAGTAGCCATTCGAGAACAACAATCAACCCGAAAGCGAGTTGAAAGTAGAGCGTCTTCCACGGGTCAGGTATCCATACTAACGCGAGGTATGCAACAGGAATCAGCCACACGAAATATACCACGTAGAAGCCGAGGAAAATCGTAGCAAGTGCGTGGGAGATTTCTCTAAATTGTTTGCCTTTCTTTCCGGGGAACCAATCGACGCAAAAGTACCAAAACGCGAAGAATGCGTATCCTACCCAGAAGGAAACCAATGTTTGCAGGACAGGGATTTCATAAGTTGTCAGGTGAGGGACGTTTGGATAAGGCGGGAAATTGAAGTAGAAATCTTCGAACTTTTTCGCTTTGGTAGCTACTTCCAACCACATGTCTGCGAGAATCGTGACGATTATAGCGGTAATTCCCAAGAGGACGAGAGCTCTACGTTCCTCGCTCTTCAGTCGCTCAGCTTTCCGTACAGAAGTATCTGGGTTCTCCGGGACTGAAGCGGTTGGACCCACTTTTCGCCGCGCTTTCCACACTTGATAGATTACTCTGATGTTGTGAACTCCTCTCTTCAAAAAGTACGCAATCGGAACAAACATAGCAAGTATGAGGACCACGAAAATACTCCAATCAATGCCTGACAGTCGAAGTGTGACGAATAAGAGGAGAGTACCCGATAAAAGTGCGGACGTGAACATGTAGATTGTTTCAGCGAATGTAAGCTTCCAAACTTTGTAAGCTTCGCGCGCCATCTCTCCCGCGAATAGATAGAATGCAGTGCACACCATCAACCCTGTTACCAAAAGACTCACGCTCACACTCGCTATCTGACCCTGGAAGAAGCCGATTACGACTGCGAGAGCGGTCAAAGCAAATCCGGAGAACGTAAAACAGGTGGTCGAAAGATGTTGAAACATCCAATAGCTTTTCTCCGGGTACTCATCGGTCCAAAATGTCAACTTGAGTGGTTTTGACAATTCACACCAGAACCTAACCGAGAACGAACTATCCTTTATCAGCATCTACCGAATGAAAACATAGCATGAGTGAAGACGACCTCGACCGAAAATTTCCCTACGGTGAATACACAATCGAAGCAGAACTCTGTCAGAATTGCGTTCATCGTCATATGAAGGGAACCAAGTGTCGTTCCCCTGGTTGTCATTGCATGGGATAGACGGTGCACGAAGAGTATGAAGAGCAAGAAAGATTCGAAGGATTCCAAAGCAAAAATCGAGATTCGTCCCGAGGAGGAAGTCTACCTCGCGGAGGGGTGTACAAAATGCTCACATTTTCACTTCATGGGCACTGAGTGCCGACAGGAGGGCTGTACGTGTACAGGTTAGAAAACTCGGAGATTTCGGATTTCCGCTAAGTTCTGGTCAACTTACCATCTACAAGTCTTTTGATATTCCCCCACAGAATGCTACTTGAAAGGTGAAATTCCAGCCCTTTTGAAACGAACATTCTGAATAGCTCAGCATTGAGAGCTGTGGGACGTCTGTTGGTTCCCCGGCGTGTACTCTGGCGGCAGTAAGACGGGTAAGCCGTCAATCTTGCGAGCATCATACTGGACCAATTGACGCTGTTTGCAGTATCAGTTTCCTTGACCCGATTTGAGTAGTGCATTCCTCTGAACCACTGCACATTCGCGTTGTTCTTGCGAGTAACCGCGCCTAAGTTGTCATTGAGAATTCTGTAATCGCCAATGTTCTTTCTTAGACAGATTTTCTCAGCATCTTCTATCGACATGGCTTCTATAGAATCCGCCATACCAACATCAGCGAAAGGTTCGGGAACCTGACGGAGAATTCCACGGTCCATAGATGGGATGACAACAAGCGTGCGTCCTATGTTAAGAGGTCCAATTTCACTCGATATGATGTCCGTCATTATCGCTGGTGAAATTGAACCGTCCGAGAAAACGTAGACCCTTTCATTCAATGCGAGGACATACTCGTTTCGCAAGCATCACCATGGCAAGAAACTTCTGAAATTTGCAATGACTGAGGCTGGCACGCCAAAATAGAGCAACGTGAAGATGCCCGCAGTAATTACGATTGGTAACCAGGTAGGAACACTACGAACAACGTCAAGCATTCTATCAATCAGCGTCGGTGCTGGAGCCAGGTCTAAACCTCTCGCAGTTTCTCCACTTTGAAGGAACCGTAGAACATCCGAGTTGGATTCAGGATATTCTTCGCCAATCCATTG
>Ga0066710_100003588_pt1 | contig 13324 bp, 9 predicted proteins | sample GraSoiAngelo_159_FD_79666 | JGI IMG/M metagenome (GOLD analysis project Ga0066710, IMG submission 79666) | Grasslands soil microbial communities from the Angelo Coastal Reserve, California, USA - 14_1009_16_40cm | ecosystem: Environmental > Terrestrial > Soil > Grasslands | place: USA...
ACTTCGCGGCGCAGTGGCTCCAACTTCGCCGGTTGCGCGGTGTGCTGCCCGATCCGGACATCTTCCCTGACTTCGACGAGAACCTGCGCGATGCGTTTCAGAAGGAGACGGAACTGTTCCTGGACAGCACGCTGCGCGAGGATCGGAGCGTCCTGGATCTGCTGAACGCCAACTACACGTTCGTCAATGAGCGTCTCGCACGCCACTACGGGATCCCGAACGTCTACGGCAATCATTTCCGGCGCGTCACCCTCACCGACGACACGCGAGGCGGGCTCCTGGGCCACGGCAGCATTCTGGTCGCCACGTCCTATCCGAACCGAACCTCCCCCGTGCTCCGAGGCAAATGGCTGCTCTCGACGGTCGTCGGCGCGGATCCGCCAGCACCCCCGCCGAATGTGCCGGCGCTGCCTGACCGGGGTGACGGCGGCAAGCGGGCCTCGGTCCGCGAGCGACTGGAGCAACACCGCAAGAGTCCTGTCTGCGCGGCCTGCCACGCGCCGATGGATCCGCTGGGGTTCGCTCTCGAGAACTTCGACGCTATCGGAACCTGGCGCACGGCCGGGGAGGGTGGCACACGCATCGACGCCTTGGCGGAAATGCCGAACGGGGTACGATTTGATGGGCCGGCGGGGCTTCGAGACCTGCTCTGGAGCCAACGTGAGCAATTTGCAGCGACGGTGACCGAGAAACTACTCGCGTATGCACTCGGTCGCGGGCTCGAGTACTACGACCGCCCGGCCGTGCGCAAGATTCTCCATGATGCCGCCGCCAGCAATTACCGGTGGTCGTCAATCGTGCTGGGCGTGGTCAACAGCACCCCATTTCGGGTGAAAAAGCAGGGTCAGACGGGTTAGTCTGTAGGCAGGCTGCCAGCTACAGGCGACGGACTCCAGGCCTGAAGACTGACGCCTGGAGGCTGAAGCCGACGAGGAGTGAGAGAGATGTTCATCACCAAGATGTCGCTGCCCCGACGGACCGTCCTGCGAGGAATCGGTGCCACCATTGCCTTGCCGCTGCTCGATGCCATGGTGCCCGCGCTCTCTGCCCTGGCCAAGACGCCGGCTGCCCCGGTCCGCCGCATGGGGGTTGTCTACGTCCCCAATGGGATGGCGATGCAGTACTGGACGCCGAAAAGCGAAGGGACGGCGTTCGAAGTCACGCCCATCCTTCAGTCGCTCGAGCCGTTTCGCGATCAGGTCCTGCTCTTGTCGGGTCTCAAGCTCCCCTGGGACGTAGCCCCTCACGCCGGCGGTTCGACGCCGTTTCTGACCGGCGTGGTCGGACGGACCGGCGAGACCAACATCGTCTGCGAGATCTCCATGGACCAGGTCGTGGCGAAGCAGTTCGCCGAGCACACGCAGCTGGGCTCGCTCGAGCTGGCGCTCGAAGACAAGGGGAATTCCGGACAGTGCAGCCAGGGCTACAGCTGCGTGTACCTCAATACGATTTCGTGGCGTGACTCGCGCACACCGCTGCCGATGGAGAGCAATCCCCGCGTGGTCTTCGAACGGATGTTCGGCGACACATCGAGCACGGGAGCCTCTGCACGCGGTGCGCGGATCGCAAGGGACCGAAGCGTCCTGGACTCGGTGTCGGACACTGTGGCCGATCTGAAGCGGAAGGTTGGCGCGCGCGATCTCGGAACGATCGATCAGTATCTCGAGGCGGTCCGCGACGTGGAGCGACGGTTGCAGAAGGCCGACGAGCAGCGCGAGGCCCCGCTCCCGCTGGTCGAGCAGCCGGCCGGCATCCCCACGCGGTACGACGACCACGCTCGATTGATGTTCGACCTGCAGGTGCTCGCGTACCAGTCCGACCTCACACGCGTCATCACGTTCATGATGGCCCGAGAGGAGAGCAGCCTGACCTATCCGGAGATCGGGGTGCCCGACGCGCACCATCCGATCTCGCACCACCAGTACGACAAGACCAAGATCGACACGTTGTCGAAGATCAACACCTATCACGTGAAGCTGTTCGCCGACTACGTCCAGAAGCTCCGTTCGACGCCAGATGGAGACGGTACGCTGCTGGATCACGTGATGCTCCTGTACGGCGCCGGCATCTCGGACAGCAACGTCCACAAGCACGACAACCTGCCAATCCTGCTGGTCGGCGGCGGGTCGGGAACCCTCAAAGGCGGGCGGCACATCCGGTACCACAAGGATCCGCCGGTGGCGGATCTCCTCGTGACGATGATGGACAAACTGGGAGTGCCGGTCGATCACATCGGCAACAGCGACGGACCGCTCGCGATCGACGCGCTGTCGGTGTAAACCTACTCTTTCGCGCCCAGTTGACGCAGCAGGTCGGCGGTCTCCGCCCCGAAGCCACCCCTGTTGTCGGCGATGGCGAGGGCCGTCAGGCCCTTCTTGTTCTTGACGTCGAGGCGCGCGCCGCCGGCAGCCAGAAGCGGAATGGCGGCATTGATCCCCCGTGCCGCGGCCATGTGAAGGGCGGTCAAGCCGTCGGTGTCGGCAGCGTTGACGTCGGTCCCCAGACCAAGCGCCAGCTTGAGCGCCTCGATCGTGTTCCCCGTTCCGTCGCTCGCCGAAGCAGGTTCATCCTCGGTGACGCGGCGGCCGTCCAGCGTCGCCATCAGCACCGTCTTGCCGTTCGGCGTGGCGACGAGCGCGTTGGCGCCCTTGGCGACGAGGGCGCGCATGATGTCAGGCTCCTTGAAGTATGCGGCGAGCCAGAGCGGCGTGCCTCCCGTCATCGCGAGGCTGAGCGCGTAATCCCGGCTCGCGCGGCGGGCAGGCGTGGCCTTCATGATCGGCACATTGGGGTTCGCGCCGTGCGCGAGGAGCGCATTGACCAGTTGCAGATTGCGGTGGAGGATCGCGACGTGCAGGGCGGCATACCCGGCATCGGCCAGATTTGGATCCGCCCCCTGGTCGAGCAGGAACTCGCTCAACTTCCCATGACCGCCATGGGCGGCAACGACGAGCGCGCTCGTGCCGGCCGGCGCCTTGTCGTTGACATTCGCTCCAGCGGCCAGCAGCCGCCGCGCCGACTCGACGTCTCCCTGCTGCGCTGCGAACAACAGCGGCGTGAACCCACCCTCGGTTCGTTCCGTCAGGTTTCTACGGTTGGTTCCTGCCCCACCCGCCGGGAGCACGACTTCGTTCCAGGTGAGCGAACGGGCATTGACGTCGGCACCGCCCTCGATGAGCGTGGTCACGACGTCGGGGTGTCGCTCGGCGGCCGCCCACATCAGCGCGGTCTGCCCCTGGCCGCGCTCGGCCGCATTGACGTCGGCCCTCCGTGCCAGGAGCATCCTCACGACGCGGGCATTGCCACTCCGGGACGCCATCATCAGCGGCGTTTCGCCAGACGTCAGCGCGAGGTTCGGGTTTGCTCCGGACTGCAGCAGGCGCTCGACCATCGCTGCGCTTCCGTTTTCGCAGGCGAGCCACAACGGCGTGACACCGAGATCGTTGGCGGCGTTGACCGCCGCGCCCGAACGAATCAGGAGCTCGGCCAGCTGCTGGTCGTCCCAATGGGCGGACCAGTGGAGGGCGGTCGTCCCATCACCCTGGGGCGTATTGACGGTGACCCCCTGCCGGATCAGCCCCTGAACAGCCGCTCTATCACGGTTGGCAGCCGCATCGGCGACCCGGTGATCGCGCTCGGCCGCAACAGCCAGACTGACGACCGTCAACGGGAGCAACGCCGCCCACCCCAACCGGCGGTTCACGTTCATGGAGTCTCGCGTGATTTCACCACAATCGGCGGCTCGGGGCAAACCTCATCGGACCTTTCGGGACACAGCTCGGGTCTATTCGGATATAGTCCGTTCGACCCCTTTTCACGCAGGAGGATCGTCATGAAACGGCTGGTACCCCTCGTCTGGTGCTGCACCATGGTTCTCATGTTCCTCGCCGGGTATGCCGTCGGCCCCGGACGACCGTCCGCTGCGGCCCAGACGCCAGCCCAGCCACCAGCTCTCGCGGGCGCCCTGCCGCCCGGGGACTACTCGAAAATGCAGCTCGCGCCCGATCAGGGGGAGCCTACGCTCCTCTCCGGTGAAGAACTGAGAAAGGCGCACACAGAACTGCAGGCTCGAGCGGCGCGAGGCGCCGTGTCGAACCCGCGCGACTTGATGAAGCCGATGGTGACGCGCACGCACTCGTTCATCCTGATGCACCGGCCCGAGCTTCGAAGCGCTGGTGCGGCACCGAACTCCGAGCAGCACGAAGGCGTGACGGACGTCTACCTCGTTGTCGCCGGCAGCGGAACCGTGACGGTCGGCGGAACGATCGACAACCGGCGGACCGTACGGCCGGGCGAGTACGTCGGACCGATCAGTGGGGGAAAGGCGTTCAAGCTGAAGACCGGGGACATCCTGGATATTCCACCGAACATGCCCCACGCGACGGTTCCCGATGCCGGTGGCATGACGTATGTGCTGATGAAGGTGAATGTCGGGCTGTATCCGTGGTCGCTGATCAACGGAACACCCTAGAGTCAGGCTGCGGGCTTCAGGCTACGGGCTTCAGGCTACGGGCGGCTTCAGCGCGTCTCGACGAGCTCGATGGCCTCGCGGCTCGGGCCTTCGATCAGAACGGCGCGAGATTCGCCGAACTTGTACTCGGGTTCGAGGAACCGCACGCCTTCGCCTCGCAGTCTGGCCACCCAGGCGTCGAGTCCGACGACGCTGAGCGCGATGTGATCCATGAGTTGACCGCGTGTGGGCGCCAGCGGACGATCTTCCTGGTTCATGTACCAACGCAGTTGCACGTCGTCGAAGAACACCGATTGTGCGGAAGGCACCCGGTAATGTCCACGCTTGTAGGTGGAGGGCCAGCTCACCTCGGAGCCGCGGGAGACCTGGCACGTCGCGGCTGAAATCGGTGCGCGTTCTACCGTCTGTCCTCGGCGCTCGGCGGTTGACGGAACATCGCCCGCGTTCAGATGGTGACGGTACCACAGTACCGCACAGTAGGGCTGCTCCTGGAACATGCCGACGATGCGATAAGCCTCCGGGCCTCCGTCGGCCGTTTCCATGATGACGCCGTCGGGTCCGTACCAATTGAAGTAGCCACCCCTGCGAGGCGGGACCAGGCCCTGCAGCCGCGCGTCTTTGACCTCCCTGGTCGTCAGAAATCCCGGGAACGTGTCGCTCGAGAAGTCCACGGTATGGCCCTCTGGGCCCGCGTACTGCGGGATGAATCGTGTCTGATCGAAGTCACGGATCTTCGCGCGCAACTGGGCCAAGGCACGTCGTGCCTCTGTCGTCGCCCAGACGTGGTGCCAGAAGGCGGTTTGCGGCGCGGCGTCGCTGACTCTGTCAGGGCCTGGCGCGCCAGGTGGCCGATTCACCGCGGTGAACAGGATGGTCACGCCGTTCGCGCTCCTGATGCCAGCCAATCCGGCCTGCGTCACCCTGGTACTTGCCGGGTACACGGCGATCAACTCCGCGACGGCTGCCGACGGATTGGGAGAGTTCATGTGCAGGTGGTGGAACCCCGGCCTCGCTCCGCCGGATGACGGTGCCTGCCCTTTCGCTCCGGCTCCGGTCAACGACCCGCCGACGAACAGCCCCAGGACGAGCGATGAAGCCAACCATCGGGTGCTCATGATCTCGAATGATATCGCTGGACGATTCGGGAGCGCCGCACGATGATAGAGCGCTCAACAACCTTGGATGACAGGAGGAGTTTCCATGAAACCGCTGCCACTGGTGGGGTTGGCCGCATTCCTGCTGCTCATGGGCACTGTCGGGCCCCGTGCCGCGGGCTGTGACCCCGTAGGCAACATCCGATTCGTCTGCGATCAAAGCGGTCCCGAGGATCTGGTGGTCGTACCGGGCTCCGACTGGGTGCTCTCGTCCGGCATGACGACGAGCGGTGCGATCCATCTGGTCAACGCGAAGGACAGGACTTCCACGATCCTGTTTCCGAGCGCCAGCGCAAAGGAACGGCTGGACAAGAAGACCTACAACACCTGTCCGGGCCCAATCGATCCCGCCGAGAAGGACAAGTTCAGGGCTCATGGCCTCTATCTGCGACCGGGCAGGGGCTCGGTCCACACGGTGTACCTGGTCCATCACGGCAACCGAGAATCGATCGAGGTGTTCGAATTCGACGGGCATGCGAAGCCGCCGGTCCTGACCTGGGTTGGATGTGCGGTAGCGCCGGATCCCATCGGCCTCAACTCCGTCGTTGGCCTGCCCGATGGAGGGTTCATCACCACCAATTTCTCGCCGCGCAACCAGGATGCGGCTGGCCGCGGCCGGATGATGCAGGGTGAAAACAACGGGGAGCTCTGGGAGTGGCACACCGACAGCGGATGGCAGAAAGTCCCGGGCAGCGAGTCGGCCGGGCCAAACGGTCTGGAGATCTCGAAGGACGGCAAGACGCTCTACATCGGCGGGTGGGGAAGCCAGTCGGTCATCCGACTGTCCCGGGGGCAGACGCCGGTCAAGAGAGACTCCGTGCAGGTCGGCTTCCGCGTGGACAACGTGCGATGGGGACCGGACAACATGCTGCTCGCCGCGGGCCAGGGAGGCACCGCGCCGTCGCAAACCTCAAATGTCGCGAAAGTCGATCCCAATACGCTGAAGGCCCAGGAGGTTGTCCGACAGCCCTACGGCGACGCGCTCACAGCAGGAACCGTCGCCATCCAGATCGGAAAGGACATCTGGGTGGGGTCGGTGCGCGGCGATCGAATCGCAATCTTTCCAGCGAAGTAGAGGGTTGACCCCCGGCGCTACTGGCTCCCCCGGTTGCCGCCGACGCGTTCCCAGGTGATCGTGCCCTGGTAGATCTGCCCATCGAGCGCGTTGGGTGTCAACGGCGGTTTGAGGATCAAGCGGTTGCCCGAGAACGTGTAGAAGCGCTGCTGTGGGCTGGGACCGTTGCGGCCGGGATTGAGCGTGGCAATCTGGTCGTGAACCACATAGTGGTCCGCTTCGTGGATATAGAACGGGCCGAAGTAGTTTGTGTAGACTCGCATGTTCTGCCGCGCTTCTTCGGCCGTGGGCTGTGGGCCTGCGAACTTCTGGCGGTTGGGCTGCATCATTTCCACCATCATGACGCCGGCCGCGGTGTAGATGATGTACCCGGTCTGCCCTGTATTCGCAGACACCAGATCGCCCTTCTCGTTGCGACGTTCGTTCGACACGAGCTTCCAGAACCCGATGAACTTTCGATGTTCGGCAGTGAGGTTCGGCACGTCGGGGATCCGCTCCCAGGTAATTCGCGCCTGGTTGCCGGTCGCGCCGGGCGGCGGTTTCAGGGTGAGGCGATTCCCGGAGAGCTCGAAGAAGCGCTTCTGGTCGGCCCCCATCCCAGGGTTGAGGCTGCCCTCCAGATGGTGCGTCACGAATCTCTCGCCTTCATTGATCGTGAAGGTTCCGTAGTATGCCGCGTAGCCGGTCATCGCCGCGAGCGCCTCATCGGGGGTGGGCTGGGCCGCGGCGTATTTCTTCCGGCCGCTCGGCATGATCCCGACGGCGACGTAGCCGGCCGAGTCATAGATGATGTAGCCAACCGGTGTCGGGCGCCCCGGCGGGTTGGGCGGCACGACTTCCCCTTTGGCGTTCCTCGTCTCGATGTTGACGAGCTTCCAGGCCCCGACGAACCGGTCCTTCAGCCCCGAGGAGGCTTTCGTCGCCTGACCGGGAGTGATCTTCGGAGCGGCCGCGCCGGACGATCCAAGTGCCGTCAGCACGGCGCACGCGCCAAGCAGGACCATCAGACTCCTACGCATCGCGTCCTCTCTTTCTACGGCCCTTCCGCGACGAACCTACGTGGTTGATGACTCGGTCACCCTGGCGAACGCGGCGCGACGGAATGCCTACTGGGGACGCGCCTCGGCCCCCAGCTTGCGCAGCAAGGCCGCGGTAGACAGGCGCGGCCGCATGATCACCTGCGTGACATCGAGCGGTGTCCGACCCTGCTTGTCTTTCAGGTTGATTTGCGCGCCGCGATCGGCCAGGTATTGCAGGACCAGGTCGGCAGACACGCCTGCGGCGCCATGTATGGCATTCTGGCCGTTCCTGTTGACCGCGTTGACATCGGCGCCACGCTCGACCAGGAACTGGACGGCGTCGAGGAGCCGGCTCTCAGACACCATCCGCGAGTCGGTCTGGCCGAGCCCCGCGGCCACCAGCAACGGCGTTGTCCCGTTCTCGCTCGGCAGGTTCGGATCGGCGCCCCCAGCCAGCAGGATCCGCATCGTGGCGACGTCGCCGTTCTTGGCGGCCAGCCAGAACGGGGTCGCCCCCGCGTAGTAGGCGCGCGACACGTAGTCCGCCCGCCTGAACGGAAGACCCTTGGCTATGCGGACATTCGGGTTCACGCCCGGCGCTGCGAGCAGCGCCTGCACGAGCGGGCGCTTTCCCGTCTCGACTGCTGCGTGCAGGGGGGCGACACCGAGGCGATCAGCGCGGTTTGGATCCGCCCCGTGCGCCAGCAGCAGCTCTGCCACGGCTTCGTGGCCGCTCGGCTGCGGGACGAGGCGGTAGTCGCTGATGGTCACCGCCTGAATGCTCAGAGCCGATACGAGCAGCGGCGTGCTTCCGTCTGGAGCGCTCTCCTTGGCGTCGGCGCCCGCGGCGAGCAGCAGTCGTGCGGAGTCCACGTCGCCCGATTGCGCGGCAAACAGGAGCGGCGTAAACCCGCCCTGTGATCGCGCCGAAACGCCGGCCCCGTTGTCGATCAAGAGCTTCGCGACCTGCGCCTGGCTGCTGGCGACGGCCCACATGAGTGCGGTCTGACCACGGGTGGTTTCGACGACATTGGGATCGGCGCCGTGCGCGAGCAGCGCCCTGACACCAGCGATCGTGCCCGTCCGTGCGCACGTGAAGAGTGGCGTCTCGCCGCTCGGCAGAGCGACATTCGCACCAGCGCCCGCCGACAGCAACAGCTCGACCATCGGAGCGCTGCCCTGAGTACACGCGACCCAGAGCGGGGAGACGCCCAGCTCGTTCACGGCGTCTACAGACGCGCCCGCGTCGATCAACCGGCGCGCCGACTCCCGGTCGTCCCAGTGGGCGGCCCAGTGCAGGGCGGTCGCGCCATCGGGCTGAACCCCGTCGACGTCGGCACGCTGCGCAAGGAGTGCCCGTACGCCGTTCTGGTCTCTCGCTTCGACTGCATCGGCGAGTCGATGGTCCGAGCTGCCCAGGGCAGACACCGTTGCCGTCGCGCCCGCGAACACGGCGAGGCAACAGGCAGCGGCAGCGATGAGGACAGTCCTTGCGCTGGTCATCAGCACGCTACAACGACGACAGCAGATCGACTTTTCCCGTGCTGTCGCCGATCGTTTCCGCCGGCACGCCGAGCTTGTCGAGCACGCTCAGGAAGAGGTTCGTCACCGGCGTGTACGGCGGGTATTTCAGGTGACGACCTCCTTGAATGCGACCGGCGCCACCGCCAATGAGGACTGTCGGCAGGTTGTGGTGGTTGTGGGTGTTGCCGTCGCTCATACCGCTGCCATAGATGATCGTGACGTGGTCGAGCAGGGACCCTTCGCCGTCGGACGTGGATTGCAGCTTCTCGACGTAGTACGCGAACAATCGAGCGTGGTAGAGGTTCACCTTGACCAGCTTCGCGATCTTCTCTGCGTCTCCCCCGTGGTGCGACAGCGGATGGTGTGCGTCGGGCACGCCGATCTCGGGGTAGGCGCGTTGACTGGTCTCGTGCGACATCATGAACGTCGAGACGCGGGTCAGGTCCGCCTGATAGGCGAGCGCCTGCAGGTCGAACATCAGCTTCGCGTGATCTTCGAACGAGGACGGAATGCCGGCGGGCTGGTCGATGGCCGGCAGCTCTCTCGCGCTCTGCTCCTCGGCCTTCTGAATCCGGCGCTCCACGTCGCGAATCGCTTCGACGTACTCGTCGAGCTTGGTGCTGTCGCCGGGGCCGAGCTGCTGCCTGAGGCGGCCGACCTTCCTCGTCAAGCCGTCGAGAATGCTTCGATCCTCCTGCCGGCGAAGGCGCCACATCGCCGGATCGGTGCTGTCGCTGCTCCCGAAGAGCCGCTCGAACACCGCTCGCGGATCGTTCTCCATCGGCAGAGGGGTCGTAGGGCTTCGCCAACAGAGCGTGTTGGCATAGGCGCAGCTGTACCCGGGGTCGCAGGCGCCGACCGGCTCCTTGGAGTCGAGTGAGATTTCGAGCGACGCCAGCTGAGTCTCTCGGCCGAGCGCCCGGGCGGCGACCTGATCCATCGAGATGCCCGCCTGGATGTCGGCGCCTTCGGTCTTCTTCGGATGCACGCCGGTCAAATACGCGCCGGCGGCGCGGGCGTGATCGCCCGCCCCTTCACCGGGCAACGCATCGCCCTGCTTGTTGGACAATCCCGTGACAATCACCATCCGGTCGCGGAAGGGAGCCAGCGGCTCGAGCGTCGGGGTCACCTCGAAGGCGGTGCCTTCGGCCGCAGGCGTCCAGCGGTTCATGAAGATGCCGTTCGGCACGTAGACGATGCCGAGGCGCCGGGTGGGCGCCGCCGCGGTGGCTTTGAGCGCCGACAGCGCGGGCACCATGCTGTCGAGCAGCGGCAGGGCGAGTGAGGCGCCGAGCCCCCTCAGGACCGTCCGCCTCGAGAGCGCCATCTTCGTGATCACCATCTCTCTCTCCTCTACCCGCCGTTCTTCGTCCGCATCTGAAACGGCACGCTCTTGACAATGCCTGTGATCAGAGACGACCAGCGATACTCGTTGGGAGCGGCCCCGCGCAGAACCTCGCGGATGGCCGGCTGGTCGTAGTACTCCAGCCCGCGTCCGAGCGCGTAGGTCATCAGCTTCTCGGCCACCGTCGATGCAAAGCGCTCGCGCCGGCTCACGAGCAGATCCCGCACGCCGCCGAGCCCCTCGAATCGAGTGCCGTCGGCGAGCACGGCGGTCGCGTCGATCGGGCCGTTGGCCTCGCTCTTTCGCCACATCCCGATGCCGTCGAAGTTCTCGAGCGCGAGGCCGAGCGGATCCATCTGCGCGTGGCAGCTCGCGCAGACCGGATTCTTCCTGTGGAGCTCCATCCGCTCCCGCACCGAAGCCGGACGGCCGGCCGCGGTATCTTCCAACGCCGGCACGTTCGGCGGCGGCGGAGGCGGCGGAGCGCCCAGGAGATTCTCGAGCACCCACTTGCCGCGCAACGTCGGCGACGTCCGGTTCGGATACGACGTGACCGTCAGGATGCTCGCCTGACCGAGCAACCCGCCCCGACGGGAGTCGTTGAAGGTCACCTTGCGGAACTGGTTGCCGTGGATCCCGGCGAGCCCGTAGTGGCGGGCGAGGCGCTCGTTGATGAACGTGTAGTCGGCCGTCAGGAGATCGATGACGCTGCGATCCTCGCGCAGCTGGCTCTCGACGAAAAGCTCCGTCTCGTGCTGGAGGGCTTCTCTGAGGTTGTCGTCGAAGTCCGGAAACGTGTCGGGGTCGGGCGTGACGGTCCGCAGGTTGCGCAGGTGCAGCCACTGGCCGGCGAAGTTGCTGATCAGCGCGGTCGACCGCGGATCGCGGAGCATCCTGATCACCTGCCGCTCCTGAACACCCGGCTCGCGCAGCTGTCGCCGAGCGGCCAGGTCGATCAGTTCATCGTCGGGCACGCTGCTCCAGAGAAAGAACGCGAGGCGCGAAGCGAGCTCGATGTCGCTGACGGGATGGGCTGGCCCAGCCGGACCCTGCACCGGATCGCGCTCGACACGGAAGAGGAAGTCCGGATCGACCAGCACCGAGCGGATCGCGAGCTCGATGCCCTCGTCGAAGCTGCCCTTGCCGCGGCCCGCCCTGTAGTAGACGAGCAACCCCTCGATGTCGTCAGGATCGACGGGACGGCGGAAAGCCCGTCTGGCAAGGGCGCTCAGGATTTTCCGAGCGCACGCCTCCTCATCGCTCGCGGCGGTCGGCGAGCAAATGAAGATGCGCGCCCGGCTCGGCGTCTCGTCCGGCCGCTTCGGATTGTAGGGACCGCTGACCTGGAGGCTGTCGACGCTCATGGCCGAATCGCGGTCCCCGGCGTATTCGTAGGTGCCGACCGACAGCCGAGGCTCGAGCGCTCCTTCTGGAACGCCGCTCTTCTGTGGGAACGACACGCCGATCAGATGCGTACCCGCCTTGACCGCCAGACGAATCTCCAGTCCGTCGTCGGCCGTCTGTTCATACAGCGACGCACTCGGCACAGCCGACCAGGGATCGCGCGGGCCATCCCCGCCGACGGTGAACTCCTGGATTCGTGCGCGGTCGAGTCGGACCTCGATTCGATTGGGCTCGCCCAGACCACGGATCTGGTTGGAGTGAGTCCGCTGCAGGCGGATCTTCACCAGGTACTCGCCGTCCAGCGGGAAGTAGTGCGCAACCGCCATACCACCCCGCGAGCCGAACGGGAGTTGCTCGCTCATCCGATCGGTCTGGAGAAGAGTCGGACGAGCGCGATAGGTCTGAATCACCGGGCGGGTGGCGGGATCGCCGACTGCGAGTCGGCTGATCTTCGCCGCCGCGGACATGTACCGCTCGAGGAGGGCTGGCGACACCGACAGGACGTCGGCAACGTTGTCGAACCCGTAACCGGAATCGTCCTCCGGGAGCAGCGCCCGCCCGTCGATTTCGAGAGCGAGGACATCGCGCACGGCGTTTGTGTACTCGGCGCGATTCAGGCGATGGAGGGAGGAGCGCCCCGGGTTCGGATGCGCCGCCGCCGCACGGTCGAGCCCCGCCTCGAGCCAGAACGCGAGCCCGTCGTAGGTCGCGCGGTCGGGTCGCGGCATGCCCGCCGGTGGCATCGAGCCGCTGCGAAGCTTCGCCGCGACTTTCTCCCAGGTGGCCGCATGCCCACCGAGGTCGCTGACGTCCAGTTGATCGAGCGCCAGGCCGGCCGTCAAGCGCTTGGTGTTGTGGCAGGTGACGCAGTACCGGTCCAGTACCTGGCGCGGCGAGGAGGACCCGGACGTCTGCGGGCTGGTCGTCTGTGCGGCTGGGGCAGATCCCGTACCGAACGAAGACACGATCACGAGTCCGAGCGTCAACGAGACAACAGAAGCTCGCAAAGTCTCCCCTTCCCGGCCAGACGGCGAGTGCTTTCATTATGCCCTACAAGCCGACCGCCTCGGACGAGGAATCCGGGACCACGGCCACCTTTCCTGAGCAGATCCTGCTGATCCGACCAAACTGCCCCTGAGACTGCCCCGCCAGCCGTAGGACTCCCAGTCACACAGTCGCACACAGTCGTCAGTCGGGGAGGTCATCACACCCACATGCCCCAGGAGGCCACGAGGCCGCAGGGCGCCCTGCGGCGCGGGCGCCAGCGCAACGCGGAAGGGCTCATGGGCGACAGGGGTGGCAGCGGGCGAGACATCGATACCAGGTCTGGGC
>Ga0066710_100003589_pt1 | contig 13324 bp, 14 predicted proteins | sample GraSoiAngelo_159_FD_79666 | JGI IMG/M metagenome (GOLD analysis project Ga0066710, IMG submission 79666) | Grasslands soil microbial communities from the Angelo Coastal Reserve, California, USA - 14_1009_16_40cm | ecosystem: Environmental > Terrestrial > Soil > Grasslands | place: USA...
GAGCCGGACATCGAGGTCGCGCAGGCGCACAGGGCCGCCGCGCAGCTCGTCCTCGATCACCTGCCGCACGCCCGCGCCTTCCTGCATCAGGATCAGGTGCTCGCCACGGAGCTCGTCGAGCGTTACCTGCTTCCCGGCGAAGGCGTGGCCGGGAGGAACGACGAGGATCACCTCGTCGCGGAAGAAGGGCTCGAAGACGACACCGCGGTGACGCGGCGCGGCGCCGACGATCCCCAGCTCGAGCTCGCGTTCCGCCACCTGCTCGATGACGCGGTTCGTGTCGGAGATCGACAGCGCAACACTCAGCTCGGGGTGTGCGCGCTGGAACTCGCCTAGCAGCACCGGGACGACCGTGCCACCCGGCCCGGTCGAGGCGCCGAGCGCTAGCTCGCCACGAAGCACGCCGTCGTCGCCCGCGAGCTCCTCGAGCAGCTGCCCCTCGAGCGTGAGCATCCGTTGCGCTGCCCGGTAGAGGCGCTGCCCCGCCTCAGTCGGCTCGACCCGGCGGCCGGAGCGGTCGAGCAGCTTCGTGCCGAGCCGCTTCTCGAGCGACCGAATCTGCAGGCTGACGGCGGGCTGGGTCACCCCCAGCCGCTCCGCCGCCTGCGAGAAGCTCTTGCGATCGACGACCTCGCAGAATGCGGCAAGCTGTCGCGTGTCCATAAGGGTTCATTATGAAGAAGGGGGCAACTATTGCGGTCAAGCCGCTGCGAGCGCGGCGAGGACTTCCTCGCCATAACGCTCGAGCTTCGTTGGGCCGACACCGGGGACCGCCGCCAGTTCCGAGAGCGTTCGCGGCCCTCGCTCGGCGATCTCTTCCAAGGTGGAGTTGTGGAAGACGACGTAGGCCGGCACCTCGTCGGCCTTCGCTCGTTCGAGGCGCCACTGCTTCAGCGTCCGGAAGGACGGCGGTAGCTCTTCTTCGGAGCGGCGAGGTGCCGCCTCGCGCCTGGTTTCAACGCCGAGCTCGGCCAGGAAGCGGCTCGGCCGGCGCGTCCACGTCAGGGCCAGATGCTTGCGGGCCCTCGTGATGCCGACGTAGAGCAAGCGCCGCTCCTCCGCGATCGCCTTGTCGTCGCCGAGGGCCTGCTTGCACGGGAGCTCGCGCTCTTCGATCCGGGGCAGGAAGACCGCGTCCCACTCGAGCCCCTTGGCGCGGTGCAGCGTCAGCAGGTGGACGCCGCCCTGGGCGCCGTGGTCGAAGCGCTCGCGGAGCCAGGCGATCCAGTCGGCGATGTCCCGGGAGCCGTCGTCGAACTCCTTGGCGAGCCGGATCAGGCGCGCGAGGTCGCTTTGCCGCGTCAGCTCGCGCTCTCCGAGATCCTTGGGCGGCGTCTCCTCCCAGCCGTGCTCGAGGGCGAGGCGCCGTACTTCGTACGCGACCGAGCGCGACGTCGAGCCGGCGAGGCCCTTCAGGAGCTGGCGCGCTGCATCGCGTGTCAGCAGAGCGGCGCCCTGGAAGGGGATCTCCGCATCACTGAAGGCCTCCTCGAAGTCGACCGAGCGCGCGTTCAGGCGGATCAGCACGGCCATCTCCTCGAGCGGCGTCCCGGCGGCGTGCAGCTCGCGGACGCGCTCGACCACGAACTTCGCTTCGGCGTCGCCGCTGTCGAAGCCGCGTAGCTCGGGCTCCGGACCGGGCGCGTGAGTCTCGCGCAGCTGCTTCTCGGCGCCGCCGAGCCGCGGGACGAGCCGGTTGGCGAGACCGAGCACCTGCGGCGTCGAGCGATAGTTCGCCTCCAGCCGAACGACGGTCGCGTTCGGGAAGTGCTGCGGCAGCGCCAGCAGGTAGTCGGGCGTCGCGCCGGTAAAGGCGTAGATCGACTGGTAGTCGTCGCCGACCGCGCAGAGCTCGTCGCGGTCTCCGAGCCAGAGCTCGAGCAGCGTCTGCTGCAGTATGTTGACGTCCTGGTACTCGTCGACCGTGAAGGCGCGATAGCGGTCGTGCACCTGGGCGAGCGCCTCGGGCTCGTCCTCGAGCTGCTTGATCGTGAGCGAGAGCAAGTCCTCGAAGTCGAGCGCTCCCGAGGCTTCCTTGCGCCGCTCGTACTCGCGGAAGACGCGCGCCATCAGGTCGTCCGGGATCGGCGGCTCGTGCCCGTTCAGACCGCGGCGGTAGGTCTCGGGCGTCAGGCGCCGGTTCTTCGCCCATTCGACCTCGGTCGCGAGGTCAACGGCGGGCCGGAACTTGTACGGCATCGGCAGCGTGTTGCCGATCTGCCGGAGCATCAGCGCCTTGGAGGCGAGGATCCGGCCCGGCGGCTCGCCGCGGAACCAGCGCAGCTGCGCGAACGCGGCCGAGTGGAACGTCCGCGCGCGGACGCCGCCTGCGCCGAGCTCCTCCAACCGGCTCCGCATCTCGCGTGCTGCCTTGTCCGTGAAGGTGACCGCGAGGATCTGGTCGGCGGAGAACGCGCCGACCGCAACCTGGTTCGCGACCCGCCGCGTGATCGTCGTCGTCTTGCCCGAGCCGGCGCCCGCAAGGATGCAGACGGGACCACGCACCGTCTCGACCGCACGCCGCTGCTCGGGGTTCAGCCCGTCGAAGATCGCGGCCGCGTCCACCGGGCCACCCTAGCCCCGGTGCGGGACGGCGCTGTGACGATTAAGCGCCGAGATAGTGCAGAGTCACCTCCGGCTGCATCACTGCTAGGACGACGCACCCTGGCTTGCCCGCTGGTCGGCGACGAAACCCATCAGCTTCTCAGCACCGCTGAGGCGGTTTACCGTCGAACCAAAGCCAGGGAACAGGTCCATCAGCGCCTTCAGCAAACGCCCCGGTCCCGGCATGACGACGATCTCGGCCTTGTCCTTCTCGATTGCTCGCACGACCGCCTTCGCGACCTTATCGGGAGTGACCGTGAAGGCGGTCGATGTCTTCAAGCCGAACTCGTCGAGCGTCCGCTGGCCGATACCGAGCTCCCTGACCGCGCCGACGACGATCGCCGAAGCCGAGACGCCCCTGCCGTGGTAATCGTTTCGAATCACGCGGCTGAAGGCGATCAGTCCGTCCTTGGCGGCCGCGTAGGCCTCCGTGAAGGGGAAGCCGTTGCGGCCGGCGAGCGAAGAGATGTTGATGATTCGCCCTGAGCCTCGCTCGAGCATCTGCGGCAAAAGCAGTCGCGAGAGCTCGATCGGTGCGAGCAAGTCGACGCGCAGGACGCGCTCGATCTCCTCGGCGGTCAGGGTATGAAAGCGCCGCTGTAGCTCGACAGCCGCGTTGTTGACGAGCACGTCGACCCGGCCGAATTCCTGCTCTGCCCGCGCGACGAGGGCAGGCAGGTCGCACGGCTCTCCGAGATCCGTGCGAACTGCGATCGCCTGGGCGCCGTCTCGGCGAAGCTCACCGGCCAACAGTTCGAGCTCGCGCATCGTTCGGGCCGCGAGCACGAGCTTCAGGTCCCGCTCGGCCAAGGCGCGAGCGATCGTGGGACCGATCCCATACGAGGCGCCGGTAAGGATCGCCGTCCGCGGGCCAGAAGAAGCGTTCATACTTGACTCCCTTCGTCACCGGCGCTGCTTGTCAGCTATCCGGATTATCAGCTTTACTGACTATCAGGATGGCAGAACGTTACACACCGGGAGATCCATCTGTCGCAGCTCCTAGCGAGCGGCCTGGAGGTCTGCTCTTCCTCGCCTCGCAGGCTGCCCAGCAGCTTGCGAACGAACGGCTGTCCCCACTCGGGATCACTGGGCGCGAGTTCGGGGTGTTAACGCTGCTGGCAAGCGCCGGCGAGCTCTCCCAGCAGGCAATCGGCGAGCAGCTCCGGATCGACCGGACGACGATGGTTGCGATGATCGACGCGCTCGAGCAAGCCGGCTTCGTCCGGCGCGAGCGCAATCCGGACGACCGCCGCGCTTACGCGGTGAAGCTCACTCCAAAGGGGCGGGCAAGGCAAGGCCGCGGTGCTGAGACCCTCGACCACGCGCGCGACGAGTTCTTCGCGCCGCTGTCGAAACGAGAGCGCGAGCAACTGCTGGCGCTACTGAAAAGGCTCGTCCAGAGGGGAGGCAAGTAGGAGGCTATTTCTTCGCTGCGGGCGATTCCAAGATGTCCCGCTGCTCGACAATCGCGCGCGCCACCTCGACGAGGCGCAGGTTCCGCTCTCGCGCCGCGAGCTGCAGCCGGCGGAAGGCATCCGGCTCGGCGAGACCGAGCGCCTTCATCAGCAAGCCCTTCGCTCGCTCGATGAGCTTTCGCTCCTCGAGCGTCTGCTTCGTCTGAGCCACCTCGGCCTGCAGCCCTTGGAGCTCCGCGTGACGAGCGGCGGCGAGCGAGATCGCGGCCTCGAGCTCTCGGGTGTCGACGGGCTTCGTCAGGTACGCGCCGGCGCCGGTCGCGACCGATCGCTCGATCAGGCCGCGATCGTCGTGCCCCGTGATCACGACGACGGGGCGGCCCAGGCCGCGCGCGGTGAGCTCGGCGGCAGCCGCGAGGCCGTCGAGCTCCGGCATCTCGATGTCGAAGAGGTAGAGATCGGGGCGAGTTGCCGTCGCTTCGGCAACCGCCTGTTCGCCGTCGCCGACCGGGCCGAGCGGCTCATGTCCGAGGGAGCGGACTCGTTCGGCGAGGGCGAGTGCAATCACCGGATCGTCCTCCGCGATCAGAATGCGCATCAGAAGACGACCTCGGCGCGGGTCCCGCCGCCGCTCCGCTCTCCGAGCTCGAACGAGCCGCCGAGGCCTTCCTCGGCCATCCGACGCACAAGCTGCAGACCGAGCCCCGAGCTGATGTCGGGCCACGCCGCGCCCGCGTCCTCGACGCGCAAACGGGTTCGCGAACCGCCTTCGAGCTTTACGAACAGGGGCGGGGAGCCGTGTCGAACCGCGTTCGTCACGAGCTCGTTGGCTACGAGCCCCAGTCTTTGGGCGGACGCAGCATCGAGGGTCACGGGCTCGGCGTCGAGGACGAGAGGCACCTCGACGTTCTCCACGATCCGAGAGAGAAGCTGGTCGGCGCGAACGTGCTCAGCAGCCGTCTCGCTGAGCAGCCGATGCACTGCCGCCAACGAGCGAATCCTCGACGCGGTGAGATCGAACGGCTGGCCGGCGCTGCCGGCGGGACGTCCGAGCAAAAGCAAGTCCGCGGCGGTCTGGAGGCTGTTCTTGACCCGGTGCTCTGCCTCGGTGAGTAGCGTTCGCTCCAGATCGGCGCGTGCCGCGGCCTCGGCACCCGCTGCAGCTTCACGGCGCAGGGCCCGCGCGACAACGAGCGTGCCGCCGACGACAGCCGCGAGAATCGCGAGCCGCATCGCGGTCGCCCCCGCCGGCAGTGAGACGACGACCGTGACGAGCACGCAGGCCACTACGGTCGTAGCGAGCCACAGAACGCGACGGCGCCCCACCTGGACGACCGCGACGAAGGGAATCGCCAGGAAAAGCAGGAGCGAAAAGGACGATCCACCGACGCCGACGAGGAGCACGACGAAGCCGATGAGCGCGCCGCACCACACGTCGAGCAGGGCAGACCCTCGCGCTTTGCCGAGCCACTCACGCCAAGGGACCAGCATCGCGGCGAGGTTGCCGGCCGCAGCTGCAGCCGCAAGCGCCAGCAAAAGCCAGCGGTGGCCTGCGTCAGCTCCAACGGCGATGCCGACGACGACGGCCACGAGCGCCGCCCAGCCCAGCCACCAACCGACGCGAAGCGCGGAGACGCGAAAGTCGAGCTCGAGACTCGCGGGCAGATTGTTCGCCGTCACCAACCCCTGGAAGTCTCTTCGCACATGCCGATCAACGACGGCGCGCGGCATCGTGTTCCCGCCAAAGCGTCCTTAACGCAAAAGCAATAGAACGAACCGCCGCAGGGTCTGCCGCTGCTGCTACGGTCGATTAGCGGCACCCACGAAAGGTGTCGGCGAGGCCAAGGTCGCCTCTTTCCCACGCGGAGCCTCGAGGGCTCACGCGGAGTCCTACGGGAGAGGCGAGATGGCCCGAAGCACCAAGCTCAACGAACAGCAAGCCGGCCCGGCGCTGGCGCCGATCGTGTTCGCGATCGGCGTTGCCGTCATCTTGGCCGGCCTCGTCGTCAACCTCGAAGTGGTCGCGCCGGCCGGCGTTGCGATCACCGTGCTTGCGGCGGTCGCGTGGATTCGCGGCAGCGGGAGGCGGTCGCGCACCTCGGCCGAGCCGAAAAGAATCGAGCCCGCGGCCGGGGAGGCCGAGAGGTTCCCGCGCAGCCGTCTCCTCGAGCGCGCGACTCTAGGCCTGGGTGGCCTGGTCGCCGCCGGTGTGGCGCTGCCCGCGATCGGTGCGGCGGTCCTCCCGGCGTTCACCCGCAATAAGCCGCGGGCGATCGACCTCGGTCCGATCGGCGCGTATCCGGAAGGCGAGTTCGTGATCGCCACGTTCCTGTCCGACCCTCAGGCAGGCGAGATCTCTCGCCGGGCCGCATTCGTCCGGAACAACGGCTTCGTTGGGAAGTCGCCGAGCTTCACGATCATGTCCAGCCGCTGCACGCACGTCGGCTGCCCGACACAACCGAACGGACCGATCTTCGTACAGCGAGAGAAGTTCGAGCGGACGAACGTCGGCGAGGTCAGGGTCGTTCCGGCTCTGCCCGCGGGAGGCTTTGGCTGCCCCTGCCACGGCAGCCAGTTCGACACCGAGGGCAACCGCACGGCCGGGCCGGCGCCACGGGCGCTCGATCGGTACCAGTTCTCGATTCGCAACGGGCGCCTGGTGCTCGGCCCGATCTACAGCGTCAGCCGCGTGGACGGCGCAGGTGGGACCGCCCGGATCCACAGCTTCAAGCGCCTCGGCGACGGCGAGCCGGCGTCAGGGCCCGAGTCGCTTCTCTACCCGGTCGACCCGATCTCATGAGCGTCTTCGAGCTCGACATCAGCTGGGCGGCGACGGCGCGCGAGCGGCGGTCGCTGCACTGGGAGCTCATCGCCTGTGACCAGGTCCGCGGTGTCTTCCTCACGGCGCGCGACGACGTTCTCGCCGTGCTGTTCGGCGGCGATCGCTGGGCCTTCGACACGTTCATCCGAACCCTGTAACCAGACCCGACCACCTACAGAAAAGGAGCACTCCAGTGAAACGATTCTCTTACCGGCTGTTCGCCTTCGGAATGGCCCTCGGCGCGGTCGGGGCGGCGGTCGTCCTCGCCGCCAACGCCTATGCGCGCGTCGCACGGCCGACCCGGGCGACCAGCACCGATGCGCTCGCTGCGGCCACCTCCACTCCGACGTCGCCCGATCAGGTGATCCAGTGGAACCGGATCCTGCTCGGGATTCTCAGGACGCCGGGCGCTCAGCCGGCGACGATCCACCCCACCCGCAGCATGGCGATCCTCCATGCGGCGGTCTACGACGCGGTCAGCGCGATCGCGAAGACGAACGCGCCCTACCTCGTTCACCTCAAGGCGCCGAAGGACGCGTCCGAGCCGGCGGCTGCCGCCGCTGCGGCACACGCCGTCCTCGTGCGACTGTACCCCGGCAAAGCAGCCGCTCTCGACGCTGACCTGGCCCTTTCCCTGTCTCAGGTTGCCGACGGCAAGACCAAGAATCAGGGTGTAAGGGTCGGCGAGGAAGCTGCCGCCGAAATCCTCACTCTGCGCGCCGACGACGGCTCCGCCGCGACGCCGATCACGTTCGTGCCGGGATCGAATCCCGGCGACTACCAGCTCACCCCGCCCGGATTTTCGCAACCCGTGTTCACGCACTGGCCTTTCGTCCAGCCGTTCGCACTACGGAGCGCAAACCAGTTTCGACCCCCGCCGCCACCGCCGGTGACGAGCCCCACCTACACCGATTCCTTTGACGAGGTCAAGTCATTGGGCGCCGCGGGCAGCACGACGCGCACAGCCGATCAGACCCAAATCGCCCGCTTCTGGGGGGCCCCGATCCAGAACTACTGGAACGAGATCGCCCAGACGGCGGCGCTGGCACACGGGACGAACCTGGTGCAGAACGCGCGCCTGTTCGCCCTGCTCGACCTGACGCTTGCCGACTCGGTGATCGCGTTCTACGACGCCAAATACACCTACCATTTCTGGCGCCCGATCACCGCGATCCGGTCGGCCGACAACGACGGAAATCCGGCAACCGCCGCCGACCCGAACTGGACGCCGCTGGCCACGACGGCGCTTGATCCGTCCTACCCGGGCGCACATGCCGTCGTCAGCGCGGCCGGCGCCGACGTGCTCGCGAGGTTCTTCGGCAACGACGAGAGCTTTGGAGTCACCTCCGAAGTCCTGCCGGGAGTCGAGCGCACGTTCACGAGCTTCTCGGACGCGGCCGACGAGGCCAGCCTCAGTCGCATCTACGCCGGGCAGCACTTACGGTTCGACCAGGTCGCCGGCCAGCAGCTGGGCACGCAGATCGCCGACTACGTAACGACCAACTTCCTCCTCCCCCACGGGCGGGGCGATCGCTGAGTCCTGCCCTCCCCTCAGGCCCGCTTCCATCCGGGAGCGGGCCCTGACCTCCCAAGGAGCCTCGAGCAAGTGAACGCCTACGAACTCACAATCCACGGTCTCGACAACGCAGCCTCATTCGCGGCCGCCCGCTGGGAGCTCTTCGTCTTCCCCGAGGTGTACGGCCTCACGCCGGCGGCGGCGAAGGACCGTTTCGTCGTCTTCTACGAGGGCGACTCCGCCGATCCGACCGCCTGGTGCCGGGCGCCGTCTGCGACCGGGCATCCGGCCACACCGGTCGGGGCGGTGCTCGAGACGGGAGAAGCGGCATGAAGCGGCGCCTCTTTCTCGCCTCCGTCGTGCTGGCCCTCGTGCTACTTGCCCTCGGCGGCTGGGCCTTCGACGCGCTCCGAGGCGCCAGATGACCCGCCAACCACCCTCAAATCCAAAGGAGGCCGACATGGCCAAAACCCAAGCAACGCAAACCCAAGCAATGCAAGCCGAGACGGCACGCGACGTCGTGCTGCACATCGCTCGGATTCAGCTCGCCTCGATCACGGCGGCGAGCAAGTTCTTCGCCGGCTGGGCGCAGTCTGCCGACCGCTACGTGCAGGCCGTCAGCGCCGAGCTCCGTGCCCGAATGCACGGAGAGACGGAGGCGACCGAGCTGGCCGCCCGGCTCGCAGCCGTCAGCACCGAGCATCTCCACGAGCTCACGGCCCTGCCCAACGCCGCGGTGCGTCAGTTCAACAAGGAGCTGGCGGCAGCGGACCAGGTACGGAAAGGCGCGTGAAACACGCTCCCTCCTTTCGCCGGGTTAGTGCAGCGTGTCTTCCAGGACTGTGTCCTGGTCGGTCGCGCCCACGTAGCGCGGCTCGCGCGACATCGCCGCGAGGCGCGAGACGGCCTCGAGCGTTTCGCCGGCTTCGACCAGCCGCTCGAGCTCGCCCAGCTCCTCCTCGAGCCAAACTGCGTCGACGACCGGGCCGCTGACGCGGCGGATCTTCGGGTGGGCAGTCGCGACGACGGTCTCGCTCGCGCCCCAGAGCTCCTCGTGGAGCTTCTCGCCCGGACGCGCGCCGACGAAGTCGATTCCGATCTCGTCGGGATCCTTGCCCGAGAGGCGGATCATCTGCTCGGCGAGCTCGACGATCTTGACCGGCTCGCCCATGTCGAGGACGAAGACGTGGCCCTCGCCGCCGATTGCGCCGGACCGGATCACGAGCGACGCCGCCTCGGGAATCGTCATGAAGAAGCGGGTCATCTCCGGATGCGTGACCGTGAGCGGGCCGCCCTTCTCGATCTGGCGGCGAAAGATCGGGATCACGCTGCCCGACGAGCCGAGCACGTTCCCGAAGCGCACAGCGACGAACCGCGTTGCGATGTCCTCGCGAGCGCCGTAGGCCTCGACGACCCACTCGCAGACGGCCTTCGACTGGCCCATCACCGTCTTTGGGTTGACGGCCTTGTCGGTCGAGACGAGCACGAAGCGGTGCGCGCCGTGCTCGACCGCGGCATCGGCGACGACCTTCGTCGCGAGCGCGTTGTTTCGCACCGACTCGAGCGGGTTTGCCTCCATCAGGGGCACGTGCTTGTAGGCGGCGGCGTGGAAGACGACGCTCGGCTCGTAGCGCTCGAAGACCTGCCGGATCTTGGTCGCGTTGCCGACATCGGCGAGCACGGGTACGGCGGCGGAGAAGCCGCGGTCGTCGACGAGCTCGCGCTCGATCTCGAACAACGCCGTCTCGCCAAGATCGACGAGGATCAGGCGCTGCGGGCCGAGCCTGGTCAGCTGGCGGCATAGCTCCGAGCCGATCGAGCCGCCCGCGCCGGTCACGAGCACGGTTTTGCCCTCAACGTACGGCGCGGCCGAGTCGAGATCGACGTCAACCGGCTCCCGGCCGAGCACGTCCTCGACCTGCACCGGCCGGATCTGGACGGCGAGGTCGATCTCCCCAGAGATCAGCTCGTGGAGGCCGGGCAGCGTCTTCACCGGCACGCCAAGCTCGCGCGTCGTCGTCACCACGGCGCGGCGGAACTCGCCCGAGGCTGACGGCACCGCGATCAGGATCTCGTCCGGCTTGTTGTCGCGCAGCAGGTGCGGCAGGTCGGCGGTCGTGCCGAGCACCCGGACGCCGTGGATGCGGATGTTCTTCTTGCGCGCGTCGTCGTCGACGAGGCCGATCGGCGTGTAGCCGAGCTGCGGATTGCGGTGCATCTCGCGGATCGTGTCCCGCGCCGCCTCGCCGGCTCCGATCACGAGCACCTCCTTGCCGCGCGCGACGAGGCGGCCCGGCGTCGGCCGCTCGAACACCGACCGCGCGATCAGCCGCGAGCCGGCGATGAACGCGAGCAGGAGCAGCCAGTCCATCACCGCGATCGAGCGCGGGAGGCGGACGTCGGCCACCGGTGAGGCGAAGTAGACGGTCACGTCGGCGACCAGCGAGGCGACGGTGACCCCGCGCGCGGCGCCCCACATGTCCCGCGTGGACACGTATCGCCACCAGCGGTCGTAGAAGCCGAACAGGATGAAGACGAGCAGCTTGATCCCGACGACGATCAGCAGCGTCCGCTTGAAGAGGGTGTCGTAGTACGGCGGCACGCCGTGGTCGAACCGCAGCTCGAACGCCAGCCACCACGCCGTCGCAACCAGCAAGCCATCCGCGACGAGTTGCCAGATCCTGTGGCGGTTGATCGGGATCAAAGTGATCCCAAGGCCCGTAGGGCTGAGGCTTCTCGCACGACGTTGACGACGCGCTCCTGAATCTCGGACGGGATCCCCGCCCACATGGGCAGCGCCAGGTTCTCACGTGAGGCGCGCTCGGTCTCCGGCAAGAGCACCGGCTCCGCCCTGGTTACGTGCTTCAGCGCCGGCTGCAGGTGCGTCGGTGTCACGTAGTAGGAAGCGTTCCCGATCCCAGCCGCGGAAAGCGCCTCGGCAAGGCGCGCACGCTCGGGCGAACGGACGACGTACATGTGGTAGACGTGGCCCGGCTCGTCCTCGGGCAGCTCGCAGAACTCGCCGAGCCCGAGCTCGGCGTAGCGCGCCGCGGCTTCGCGGCGGGCGCGGTTCCAGCCGTCCAGCTCACCGAGGAAGAGGCGAAGGGCGGCGGCCTGGAGCTCGTCGAGCCGCGAGTTCGTGCCCACGTACGTGAAGGTTTTCTTGTCCCGCGAGCCGTGGAACCTGAGCATCCGCACGCGCTCGGCCAGCTCCTCGTCGGTCGCAGCGACCAGACCGCCATCGCCGAGCGCGAAGAGGTTCTTGGTCGGGAAGAAGCTGAAAGTCGAGGCGACGCCGGTCGTCGCCACGCCCTGGGCGCCGAAGGCCTGCGCCGCGTCCTCGATGATCGGAACGCCGAGCGCGGCGAGTGGAGCGAGATCGGCCGGCCGGCCAAACAGGTGCACAGGCATGATCGCCCGCGTCCGCTCGGTCACCTTGGCGGCCACATCCTCGGCGTCGACGTTCAACGAGATCGGGTCGATGTCTGCGAAGACCGGCGTCGCGCCGGTGCGCATGATCGCCTCCGCGGTCGCGTAGAAGGTGAAGGACGGGCAGATCACCTCGTCGCCGGCGCCGATCTCCAGCGCGTCCAAGACGAGCACGAGCGCGTCCGTGCCGTTGGCGACGCCGACGGTCTGCGGGACGCCGAGGTAGGCGGCCGCTTCTTCCTCGAAGGCCTGGACGTTCGGCCCCAGGATCAGGGTGCCCGACTCGAGCACCTCCTGGAACCGCTCGAGGATCCGCGGAATCAGGCGCTCGTACTGCGCCCGAACGTCAACAAGAGGGACCGGCACCGCGAGCCAGTGTAGACGTCGGCGTTCGCTCGCGACGCCGACACTAAGAGGCCACGCCGACATGGCGGCGTGGCCGCTACACCAGGCTAAAGGAGCTACGAACGCTCAGAACGAGCCTCGGCCGCAGACGAGCGCCGGCGAAGGATCAGCCAAGCGAGAAGAACGATCACCGCCGCAACGACCCCGTATTCCGCGTAGGCGAAGTCGTGATGGAAGTGCTCGTAGCTCGACCCGAGCGCCCAGCCCGCCCCGGCGATGCCGAAGCACCACGGCACGCAGCCAAGGAACGTCAGTACCGTGAAGCGGACGAGCGGCATCCGGACAATGCCGGCCGGGATCGAGATGAAGGAGCGCACGACCGGTGTGACCCGGCCGAGGAAGACGGCGAGGTCGCCGAAACGGTCGAACCAGCGGTCGGCACGAGCGAGCTTCGCCCGGTCGAGGTGGAACCAGCGGCCCCGCTCTTCGAGCAGCGGCCGTCCGGCGTACGCGCCGATTCCCCAGCCGAGCCACGAACCGACCGTGTTTCCGATCACGCCGGCTAGCGACACCGCGACGAAAGCCCAGAAGTGCGCGTGGATCCGGTCACCAAAGAGGACGACGTGCTGGCCCGAGAACGCTCCCGCGGCGAGGGCGCCGGCGTAGAGCATCACCAGCTCGCTCGCCGCCGGGAAGACGGAGTCGATCACCATCAGGACGAAGACGGCGTAGAGCCCGTGATCGCCGATGAACGTCGTCACCGAGCTCGTCAGGGAGGCGACCACCGATCCGAGTTTAGGTGCCGAAGGTTCGCTGCGCCGGAGGGAGCCGAGCCGGGTTGAACGGCCGCGGCGGCAAAGCCACCACGGCCTCCAAATCGGCATCGCAAGCAACGCCTCAGGCGGAGGTTATCGATGCGCCAGAAAAGTCTGCGTCAGGTCGCTCGGCCCGTACTGGTTCTGCGCCCGGACGCGAAGGACGTAGCGCCCGCCGTAGACGAGGTTTCCGCGCCGGTCGCGCCCGTCCCAGCGCACGCCGGCGGTGCCTGCGCCGAGCTTCGCGCTCCCGATCTTCCTGACGACGACCCCGTTCGTGCTCTCCACCCGCGTCGTCACCTTCGCGGGACGAGTGAGCTTGAACGTGCCGAGCGTGAGCCGCCGGCCTGCCCGCACGAGCACGGTTTGCGGCACGCGC
>Ga0066710_100003592_pt1 | contig 13318 bp, 9 predicted proteins | sample GraSoiAngelo_159_FD_79666 | JGI IMG/M metagenome (GOLD analysis project Ga0066710, IMG submission 79666) | Grasslands soil microbial communities from the Angelo Coastal Reserve, California, USA - 14_1009_16_40cm | ecosystem: Environmental > Terrestrial > Soil > Grasslands | place: USA...
CGCGATATCACGATACTCCGGGTCGCGATGGCTCGGGTCCCAGAGCACCGCGACGCGCGTCAGCGATGGAACCGCCTCCTTCAGGAGCTGCAGCCTCTTGCCAGCAGTCTCAGAAGAGACGAAAGCGACGCCGGTCAGGTTGCCGCCAGGCCGAGCGAAGCTGGCGACCACGCCTGCCTCCACGGGGTCTTGACTAGTGAGCATCACGACCGGGATTGTGCTCGTCGCGTCCTTCACGAACGGAACCATATCCCCCCCGAGAACGACGATCACATCGGGCTTCTGCGTTGCGGTCTGAAGCGCAAGTTCGCGGACTCGCTCGGGGCGGCCCTCGGCACTGCGATATTCGAGCGTGAGATTCCGGCCCTCGACATAGCCGAGATCGCGCAAACCCCCGACGAAGGCGGCCAGGTTGGGATCGGTAGCGGGCGTACCGAAGAGAAGCACGCCAAGCCGCGCGACCTTACCGGCAGACTGTGCCGCGGCGATAAACGGTACAAGTGCAAGGCCGAGCACAAGAACGAGCCCGATCCGGCGCATGGGCACCTCGGTGAGGATGGCTGGCAGGGAGTCTAGCCTAGCGTGACGACGCGCACCAGCGCCCCGGCCGGGACTGCACCGGGGCGCTTGGGTAACAACCTGCCGGAGGCTCGATGCTACTCTTCCACGAACGACCCGAGGCCCCCACTCACGATCCGCCCCGTCGAGGGGCGGCCCGGCTCCGCCGGGCCGCCTCCGAGCGCGGGGGGCTTGGGGGGCCCGTCGAGGCCCCCCATCATCTAGGTCGCGTACGCTGAGAAGCGGATCGTCGACGCGCGAGCCCTGTAGTCCGTAATCACGTTGACGACCGCCGGCTTCCCGGAAGCGGCCGCCCGATCGAGGGCGGGCCGGATCTCGTGCGGCTTTTCGACGTACTCGCCGTGCGCGCCGAAGTCTTGCGCCATCTTGTCGTAGCGTGAGTAGCCGAGATTCCGGCCCGGCTTGTCCTGCTTGGGGTCCGCGGTCCAGCCGCCGTTGTTGCTGATCACGCAGAGGACGGGGACCCTGTGACGAACGGCCGTGTCGATCTCCATGGCGTTGATGCCGAACGAGCCGTCGCCATGGAGCACGACCACCTGCGTGTTGGGCTTCGCAATCTTCGCGCCGACGCCGAACGGCAGGCCCACGCCCATGCATCCGAACGCGCCGGAGTTCAGCCGATGGCCGGGGACGTAGGTCGGGATCGACTGGCGCCCGTAGTTCAGGATCTCCTGGCCGTCGACCACGAGGATCGCGTCGCGCTTCAGGAAGTCGCGAACCTCCTTGCAGAGACGCAGCGGATGGATCGGGGTGTCCTCCGAGCTCATCTGCTTGTCCATCTCCGAGGCTTTCTCCGTGTCGAGGACCTTGAGCTTCGACACCCACCGAGAGTACCGGCTCTTGTCGATCTTGCCGCGCGCTTCTTTGGTGAGCTGCTCGAGCACGGCGCGCGCGTCGCCGGCGACCGGCACGTCGGCCTGCCGGTTGTGGTTGAGCTCGGACGGGTTGACGTCGACGTGGATGACCTTGGCGTCGGGGGCGAACCGGGGCGGGCGGCCGAACTGGATCACGAAGTTGAAGCGGGTGCCGACGGCCAGGAGCACGTCGACTTCACTGAAGGCCCTGGCGCGCGCGTTGAGGAACGCGAGCTCGTGATCCTCCGGAACGGTCCCGCGCGAGATCGGCGTCGTGTAGAACGGAATCCCGGTCGCCTCGACGAAGGCCTGGAACGCGGCGGCGGCATCCGACCACCACACGCCGCTGCCGCCAAGGATCAGCGGACGCTCGGCCTTCGCCAGCAGCGCGATCGCCTCGGAGATCGCACCCGGATCACCGTGCGTACGCGGCGCCTGAGCCCACGGCTTGGGATAGGTGATCGTCGACTCGTCGACCGTCTCACCGAGAACGTCGCCGGGCATGTCGATGTACACCGGGCCCGGCTTTCCCGTCGTCGCCTGACGATACGCGGTGGCGACGAGCTCCGGAATGCGCCTGGCGTCGTAGATCCGCGTCGCCCATTTCGTGATCGGCTTGAACACCGCGAGCTGGTCGATCTCCTGGAACGCCTCCATCTCGAGAAAGACGCGGGGGCTCGAGCCGCCCACCGCGATCAGCGGCGCCGCGTCGACGAACGCGTTGGCGACACCCGTGACAAGGTTGGTCGCGCCCGGCCCCGAAGCGCCCATGCACACGCCGGGCTTTCTCATGACGCGGGTGTAGGCGTGCGCCATGAGGCTCGCGGCCTGCTCGTGGCGGGTGTCGATCGCCCGGGCGCCGAGCTTGATGATGGCGGCCTCGGTCTCGATCATGGGACCGCCCATGATGTAGAAGAGCGTGTCCATGCCCTGCGAGACGAGCGATTTGGCGAGAATGTCGGACCCGGTCAGTGTGGCCATGCCGCGCCTCCCTGGATAGTCAGCCGGTGCGTCAGAAGATACCCGAATTTGCCGTTCCTGTCTCGCCCGACGGGCCGTCCCGTCTCGGCTGGCAGGGCGCCGGATCGCGTGTCAGACTGGAGGTATGAGTCAGGGCACAAGACGCGCGCTTTTTCGCGTGGGGACGGCTCTCGTCCTGCTCGGCGCCGCCGGCGCGATGAGCGCTCCAGCCCGTGCCTCGGAGGTCTACGCACCGCAGACCCTGGACCGCTATTTCACCCTGGAGTGGTCTCGGGCCGGGCGGAACGTCAACGGCTACGTCTACAACACGGGGAATCGGCGCGCCGCGCACATGATCCTGCTCGTCGAGGGTCTCGACGGCTCCGGGACAACGGTCACGAAGACGACGACGTGGGTCCGCGACGTTCCGCCGAACAACCGGGCGTTCTTCGAAGTCGCGGTGCCGACTGCGGCCGCCTATCGGGTTTCGGTACTGTCCTTCGACTGGGTCGAAGACCGCCTGGATCGCCGCAAGGCCTGGTAGCGCTCAGACCGCGGGCTCGCCGGCCGTGACCGCGATGCACTGGCCGGAGAGGTTCTTCGCGGCGTCGCTGCAGAGATAGACGGCCAGCGACGCGATGTCCTCGGCGGTCGACATGCGCCTGAGCGGCGATCGCTCGACGAGCCGTTGCCGCTCCTCCTCGAACGGCACCCCCTTCACCTGCGCCTGGCCCGCGATCACGCGATCGATGCGATCGCCCGCGACGGCGCCGGGGGCAATCGCGTTGACTCTGATGTTGTGAGGCGCCAGCTCGAGCGCCAGCCCGTATGTCATGCCGACCTGCCCCGCCTTGGCGGAGCAATAGCCGATGCGGTAGGCGAGGCCCCGGCGACCCGCGACCGAGGAGATGTTCACGATCGCTCCCCCACCCGCCCGGATCATCTGAGGCACGGTGAAGCGCGTGCACATGTACGAGCTCGTGAGACAGGAGTTGATCGTGTAGAACCAGTCCTCGGGTGTGTAGTCCTGAACCGGCTTGGTGGGGCCGCCGTCACCGGCGTTGTTCACGAGGATATCGAGCTTGCCGAAAGCCTTCACTCCGGCGTCGACGATCCGCAGGACATCGGCCTCGACGGCGGCGTCGCCCACGACCGCGATCGCCCGGCCGCCCTCGGCGTTGACCAGCGCCGTCGTCTCCTCCACCAGATCCTGCGATCGCGCGGCGCAGATCACCGCGGCGCCCTCCGCGGCGAACATCCGGCTCATCACGCGTCCAACACCTTTGCTCGCTCCCGTGATGAGCGCGACCTTACCCACGAGCTGCCCCATCGGCTTGCCTCCCGTGCATCATCTAGTCATAGGCGCGCCTCGGCCGGGCGGGGCCCCAGCCCCGCGACGGCCGGCAGCGTCACTGAAACGCGCGGATCAGCTCCTCGAGGGCGACCATCTGGCCCCCGCGGGTCGAGGAAACCACCACGATGAGCGTCCGCACCCCGGTCGCCAGCCATGCCTCGGCGCCTTCGCGAACGTCCGCCACGCTGCCGAAGAGCGTGACGTCCCGGAGCCAGCGATCGGACATGAGCTCGGGCACGCGCTGGGTCTCTCCGCGCGCCAGGGCCGCGCGGATCGCACGCATCTCATCCTCGTATCCCGCCTCGATCCAGTAGTTCTGGTAGTTCGGCAGGCGGACGTAGGACGCGAGGGTGCGGCGCATCACCGCGGCCGCCGCGGCGCGGTCGTCGTCGATGCAGGTCGGCACCATGTTGCCGATGAAGAACGCCGGATCGCTTCGGGCCGACGCGGAGAGGTGGCGGAGCGAGACCGCCATGTGGGACCGCGCGCCGTTCGCCCACACCGCGCCCTGCGCGATCTCGCCGGACAGCTCGACCATGCGGCGCCGGAGCGTCGCGAGGACGATCGGCGGAAGCCCGCCAACCTGGGGCGCCAGCGCGGCCACGTCGCCGACGAACTTCCGGATATCGTCGAGGGGCTGGCCCGCCTGGAGCCCGAGCCGCTCATGGATAGGACCATGGCTCACGCCGATCCCGAATCTGAACCGTCCGCCCGACAGCTCGTGGATCACCGCAGCGGTCTGGGCGTAGTCGAAGGGGTGGCGTGTGTAGATGTTCGCGATGCTGGTGCCGAACGTGATCTCGCGCGTCGAAAGGGCCAGCGCCTCGCAGAGCGCCAGACCATCGCCCGGGCTCGGGCAATAGAGCCCGGTGAACCCCTCGCGCTCGAGCCGCTGCGCCATCTCGAGCGTCGCGCGCCGGCGTCCGGCCACTGCGATGAGACCGACCGCCGGTTTCGTGACCATCTGCGGGAGTATAAACGCTCCGGCCACTCTTGCCACCGGGCGGTCGCCTCACTATCATCGGCCCACCCCAGCTGAAACGGAGGAGGGCTCCATGAAGATCCATCGGCTCTACGCGGACAAGAACGGCGAATCGCACTTCCAAGACGTCGAGGTCGAGTACGCGGAGTCGACCCGCGCGGGGCGGCTCTCGAAGCGGATGCCGGCGACGGGCATCATCTTCCGTGAGGTCCAGCCCGACTACGACCTCGACTGGCATCCAGCGCCGCGCCGCCAGTACATCATCAATCTCGACGCCGGCGTGCAGATCACGGCGAGCGACGGCGAGTCGCGGCGCATCGGCGCCGGCGAAGTCCTTCTCGTCGAAGACACGCACGGCAAGGGACATCTGTCGAAGGCGCTCGACGGCAAGCTGCGGAACTGCATCTTCGTCACGCTCGAATAGTGTGCGGAACGGCCTCACTCGGGTCGCGCGCGCGAGCGCGCGTCAGTGCCAGAATGAGCAACGTCGAGTCCCGCGCGCGACGAGTTGTCACAAGATGTCGCGGCCACGCGCGCGCGAGGGCCGTGACGATGCGCGCCGCGAGGTCAGCCGAGTGGCCACGCGATTTCCAGATTTTCGGCCGCGTCGACGAATTGAATTTCGTTGTCGAATCGTTACGTGGCACCCGCCGTGCACCCCGGCCCACCGCAGCGAAGCGGCGGGTCTGCGCGAGTCGAGTTCTTACATGAAGTAGGACGGCTCGGGGACTTGGTGGTCTTCGCTCTCGAGAAAGGAAGACCGCCATGTTCAAATGGCCGCAGTTTGTTCTCGGTCCGGCTGTCGCGCTCACGCTGCTCGGAGCGGCGCCAACGTTCTCGGCCCAAGCTCCGGAGCGCCCGCGAGTGTTCCTCGACACGACGTACGCAGCGCCGGGACGACAGACCAGCGTTCCGGCCGGCGGCGATCTCCAGAGCGCGCTCAACTCGGCGCAGCCCGGCGACGCGATCGTCTTGCAGGCCGGCGCCTCCTACACCGGCAACTTCACTCTACCGGTGACGAGCGGCAGCGGCTGGATCTATATCCAGAGCTCGGCGCTCTCGAGCCTGCCGGCTGCGGGCACGCGGGTGGGCCCGGGTCAGGCGAGCCTCATGCCGAAGATCGTCAGCCCCAACACCGCACCCGCGATCAGCACGACGGCCGGCGCCCACCACTTCCGGTTCGTCGGCGTCGAGATCACGACGACGTGGGCGTCGACGAGCGCCACCAACTACGGGCTGGTGGCGCTGGAGGCACCGGGCGGCAACACCTCGCTCGCGCAAGTTCCGACCGACATCGTCTTCGACCGCTGCTACATCCACGGCACGCCCACCGGTAACATCCGCCGGGGGATCCTGATGAACAGCGCCCGCACGGCGGTCGTGGATTCGTATTTGTCCGATCACCACGAGGTCGGCGCCGACAGCCAGGCGATCGCCGGCTGGAACGGTCCCGGACCGTTCAAGATCGTGAACAACTATCTGGAGGGCGCCGGCGAGAACGTCTTGTTCGGCGGCGCGGATCCGGGCATCTCGAACCTCGTGCCGTCTGATATCGAATTCCGCAAGAACTACCTCGTCAAGCCGCTCTCGTGGCGGGCGGACGGCTCGAGCTACGCCGGGATCCACTGGTCGGTCAAGAACATCTTCGAGCTGAAGAACGCCCAGCGCATCCTGGTCGACGGCAACCTGTTCGAGAACAACTGGACCGATGCGCAGAATGGATACGGCATCCTGTTCACCCCGCGCAACCAGGACGGCACTTCGCCGTGGGTGGCCGTACGGGACGTGACGTTCACGAACAACATCGTGCGCCACAGCGGGGCCGCCCTGAACATGATGGGCACCGACTACATCCATCCGAGCCAGCAGACGCAGCGCATCCTGGTCCAGAACAACCTGTTCGACGACATCGGCGGCGCCTGGAACGGGACGGGTGTCTTCTTGCAGGACATGGACGGTGGCACCGACATCGTCATCGATCACAACACCGTGCTCCAGACCGGCAACATGATCACCGCGACCTACGCGACGTCGCTGCACTCCGCGACAAGCTTCGTCTTCACCAACAACATCTTGTCCTACAACCTCTACGGGGTCTTTGGCGACTACGGCGTTGGGCTCGGGATGCAGGCGATCAACGCCTACTTGCCCGGCGCTTCGTTCGCGCGCAACGCAATCGTCGGCGGGCTGGCCTCCAATTTCCCGGCCGACAACTACTACCCGTCGGCCCTCTCCGCCGTCGGCTTCATCGACCTGGCCGGACGCAACTACGCGCTCGCCGCGGGAACGCCCTACGTCCGCGCCGGCACTGACGGCAAGGACGTCGGCGTCGACTTCACCGCGATGGCGACGGCCATGGCCGCGTCGTCGGCTCCGGCGGCGTCGCCGTCCCCGGCTCCCGCGCCGGCGCCGGCTCCAGCGCCCGCCCTCTCGCCAGCGCCGGCTCCCGGCAACGCCGCAGCGCAGAACGTCACCTGGACCAACCTCGTCAATGTCACGGCCAACGGCAATTCGGTGACCAAGACGGGAGGCTGCGACGGCTGCTACGATGCGGGCGCCATCTCGCAGCAGACGATCACCGCGGGTGACGGCTACGCCCAGTTCAGTCCCTCCGTCACCGGGCCGCTGCGTGCGACTGGCCTCACGCAGTCCTTCGCCTCCTCAAACCCGGGCACCATCGCCTTCGGCATCCGTTTCCAGGGCGCCACCGCCGAGGTTCGCGAAGGTGGAGCCTACCGCACCGACACCTCGTTCGTGGCCGGAGACGTGTTCCGTGTCGCCGTCCAGTCGGGCGTCGTGCGCTACTCCAAGAACGGCACGGTCTTCTATACGAGCCAGGCCGCTCCCGCGTACCCGCTCGTGCTGGCGGCCGCGCTCGCCAACCGGAACGGGGTGGTTGCCGGCGCTGTGATCGGCGGGTCCGCGGCAGGCCCGTCCGCCTCTCCCTCTCCCACCCCGGGCTCGGGCTCTGGCTCGGGCTCGGGCTCCGCGCCCGCGAGCATCACCTGGAGCAATCCCGTCAACGTGACCGCGGCCGGCAACTCGCTCACCAAGACCGCGGGCTGCGACGGGTGCAACGACGCCGGGGCCGCCTCCCAGCAGCAGATCAGTGGGGCGAACGGCTACGCGCAATTCACCGCCGGCGCCACCGGGCCGCTGCGCGTTGCCGGCCTCACATCAGGCTTCAGCGTCACGAACCCCGCCACCATCGCCTTCGGCATCCGCCTGCAGGGCAACATCGCCGAGGTTCGCGAAGGAGGGGTCTACCGCAGGGATGTCACGTTCGCGGCTGGCGACGTCTTCCGCATCAGCGTGCAGGCGGGCGTCGTGACGTACTCCAAGAACGGGACCGTCTTCTACACCAGCAGCCAGGCCTCGAGCTCGGCGATGGCGTTCGGCGTGGTCATCGCGAACGTCAGCGGCGCGATCGGTAGCGCCGTCCTGGCCGGCGGTCTCTAGGAAGCCGGCGCCGGGCGCTCCGCCTCGGGATGGAGCGTCCGGCGCTCCGGCGCCGCCGGGACCGTCGCGGCGCGCTCGGCGCGCTTGGGAAAGAGCAGGTGCTCGAGGCGCTGGCGCAGGCGCAGGGATGGGCGCTCGACGAGATAATACGAGGCCAGCGCGGCCACGATGGCCAGGGTGATGTTCAACGGAAAGCTCGTGGGCAGCGACATCGCGTCCCGGTTGAGGAAGAGCTGCTGCCACAGATAGATCGAGTAGCTGATCAGGGCGACGAAGACGAACGGCCGTGAGTTCAGGACGCGCCCGACCCGGTCGGAGGGGTAGTGACCCACCGATCGATGCAGAGAGCGACCACAACGTTGCGGAACGTGAAGCCGACGAAGAAGTCGATCCGCGGATGCTGGCTGAGAGCTCCCGACAGGACGACGACGACCGGAGCCAGGAATAGCCACCGTGAGACGAGCACCCGATGATAGAGCGGTTGGCGGTGCAGCCACGACCGTGCGCCTGCGAGCACACAGCCGACGGCGATCGAGTCGGCGATCGCCTCGAATCGGTGGCCGACGCCCTCCCGCGCCGAGACCGTGAGCTCCCACAGTCCAAGCCGCACCAGCCGCGCCGACGAACAGGGCGGCGAGCCAGATCGCCCGACGGCCTCCGAGGAGGACGAGCAACGCGGGCCACAGGAGATAGAACTGCTCCTCGACCGAGAGCGACCAGGTGTGGCCGACATTCCATGAGCGCGTGACGTGGTAGTTGCTCGTGTAAGTGAGCGTATGGAAGAGGTCGCCGGGAGCGAGCTGGATCCACCGCACCAACTCGGTGACGACGAGCGCCAGGATGAAGACGTAGTACGGCGGAAAGATCCGGAACGTGCGGCGGAGATAGAAGCGCCCGATGTGGATCCGGCCGGTGGCGGCCACCTCCGTCAGCAGGAGATTCGTGATCAGGAAGCCCGAGATGACGAAGAAGACGCGCACCCCGAGCTCGCCCAGCGCGAGGTGGTCATTGAGCGTGTGGGGGAGAAAGAAACCCGAGGTGCCCAGCAGATGACCGAACAGGACGAGCCCGATCGAGATCGCCCGGAATCCGTCGAGCGACGGGATCCGGTCGCCGCGCATCAGGGATCCCGCCGTCGTGTCGGAGACCGCAATGATCGCGTTCGAGCGTACGCGGCGCGAATGAGGGACCGAATCGGGCAACCGCCGCAAGCGGCTGTGGAAAAGCCCTGAACCCGCGGTCCCCGGGCCGCAATCCTCGACGTCAATGGCCGCCGCGATGCCAGTTTGATCTCCGTCCCGGCTCGGCCCGCGACGATCTGTCACGTCCCGTGGCGCGACGCTTCACCAAGCCCGCTCCGACCGCCAGCCGGGCTTCTGTGGGCGCCGCGCGATTTCCAGAGCTTCGGTTTTCACGACGGCACATCTGTGCGCCGTCGAGTCCGTGGCACCCGCCGTGCACTCCCGCCCGTGCAGAGAGGCGAATCCGATGAGAGGCCAGCGCTCCTGCATCTATTGCCGCATCGACTTCCGAGCCGCGGTGTTGACCGCCGAGCCCGTCCTTCCGGCCGCATTGGGGGGCCGGCTCGCGCTGAAGCGCGCCGTCTGCCCCGACTGCGCGGCGCGAGTTCGGGAGCTGACCGACGATTTTCTCTCGACGCGGTTCGCGCTCACCGCCGCGGCCATGGCGGCGCGGGGTCGCGGCAAGGTGCGCGCCGGTGCGACGTCCGATGCGCCGGCGTCCGACGCGTCGGCGGACGACTGGCGGCGCGCGCACCGAGCGGCCGCCAAGATCCTCTACTGCTATCTCCTGCTCGAGCTCGGCCAGACGGTTCTCTCGAGCGCGCCGTCCGAGACGCTGCGCCGGCACCTGATGGGCGGCGAGAGTGCGCTCTGGCCCCAGCGCTGGGAGATCACGCCACCGCTCCACTCGCCGTCGCCGGGCTGGCACGTGTTGATGTTCGACTCCGCGCACTCGGCGGCCGCGGTCGGTCTGTTCGGGACCATCTGGTTCAGGTTTCGCCTCGACCTCGGGGCCCTGGCTCCTCATGGACGGCTCGTCGCGTTCCACGCCTTCAAGGGCGCCCGGGGGTTGGCGGTGCTGCGATCGCGCCGAGGCTGGCGTCATCGCTCGGCGGTGCGGTGGGGGTGGAAGGTCTAGCCGGCCGACGGGCTACGGCGCGAGCAGTGCGCGCCGCACGACGCGCTTGACGCTTTCGATGGTAAAGGGCTTCTCCAGCTGAGGGGCTCCCGTCCGCGCGAGGAACGCCCGCGTCCTCGGATTCAGGATGTCCCCGGTGACGAAGACGAACCGCCGGGTCAGGTGCGGCTCGCGCAGCGCCACCTCGCGATAGAGCTCGGGCCCGTTGAGAACGGGCATGCCGCTGTCGCTGACGATGAGGTCGTAGTCGCGCGCTCCGAGCATTCGCAGGGCGACGGCGCCGTTGGCGGCCAGGTCGACGTTGTAGCCGTCGCGTGAGAGCGCTTCGGCTAGCAGCGAGGCGACGGCGGGCTCGTCGTCGACCACCAGGATGGACTTTCCGGCCACCGGGAGCGTGGTTCCGAGATCGTCGCGTTCGTCAGCCGCAGGCGGAGGCGTTTCCACCGGCAGCTCGATGACGAACTGTGCGCCCTCCCCCGGCGCGCTCTCGACGCCGATCGAGCCGCCGTGACTCTCGACGATCCCTCGGGCGAGCGCCAATCCGAGCCCTGTGCCCTCCCCTTCGGGCTTGGTCGTGAAGAACGGATCGAAGATGCGCGCCCTGATCTCGCTCGGAATCCCCGGGCCGCTGTCGGCGACCTCGACGCGCACCCGCCGGCTTTCCGCGTCGTGGCGCGTCCGGAGGCTCAGACGGTGGGGCGGGGACGCGTCCTGGAGGGCCTGGCGCGCGTTCGTCACGAGGTTCACGACGACCTGCTTCAGCTGGTGATCGTCGGCCCAGACGAGCGGCAGGTCCTTCGCGAGATCGAAGCCCACCTCGATGTTGGCGATCCGGAGCTCGAAGGACAGGAGCTCCACCGCGTCTCGCAGCAGGTGATTGAGCGCGACGTGGCCCCGCTCGGGCGGGTGCCGCCGGGCCATCGTCAGGAAGCTCCGCACGATCCGCACGCAGCGCTCGGCCGCCTCGCCGATGTCCTTGATGCGCGCCCGGGCGTTCGGGTCCTCGCCGCTGGGCGCGAACAGCCCGACCTGCCCGAGAATGACCGACAGCGGGCTGTTGAGCTCGTGCGCGACGCCGGCGAGCAGATTCCCCATCGTCGCCAGCTTCTCGGCCTCGAGCAGCTGGTGCGTGTGCTCCTGGATGCGGCCCTCGAGCGTCTCGTTCTGGCGTCGAAGGTCCTGATGGAGGCTCCGCATCTCGATGAGGTTGCGCACGCGCAGCAGCAGCTCGATCTGCTCGAAGGGCTTGGTGAGGAAATCGCTCGCGCCGGCTTCGAGCGCCGCCCGCTTGCTCTCGCGCGACACGTCGGCGGTGAGAACGAGCACCGGCAGGTACGCCTCGGCCCGCTGCTGCTTGAGCCGCCTGAGCACTTCGACGCCGTCGAGGTTGGGCATCCGCAGATCCAGCAAGATCAGATCGGGCTGGAACGTCGCGCAGAGCCCGAGAACCTCGCGAGAGTCGCTCGTACTCCGTAGATTCCTGTAGCCGGCGTGCGCGAGCAGCTCCTCCATGAGGCGCACCATGGACCGCTCGTCGTCGACGATCAGAATCGCGGCGTCGCGAAACGGCTCAGGCTCCATAGCATCTCCTCGAGGGCCCTCTCGTGAACCGGCTGTTCAACGTGGCGGCCCTCTGACGCCCCAGGGGCAGCATCGATGATGCCAGGCGAGCGATGCGGGGCGGCGAGACGGCTGAAGATCTGGAAATTGCGTCGCATCAGATCGACGGCGCCGACGCGCGGCGAGAGCGCGCACGGCCCCACAGCCCCGACGAAGGCCGAGAGGAGTCGGCGACGTGACAGTGCGATTCAGGAATCTGACAGCGACGTGGCGACTCGACTACCGCACCACCAGCGTCCAGCCGCGCGCCCGGAGCTCGCCGCTGACATCGTGCTGACGTCGACTCCCCCGCCGCCGGCCGCCTGACTCGTCGGCTCCGGACCGGCGGCGCTCGCCCAGCCGGCGATCGACGATCACCTCGGTCTCCGCGCCGGCGAACATGCTATGGAGACTCTCGTAACGCGCGGGGCCGTCGCGCGCAACGATGACGAGACTACCCCCGGCCGGCGCCGGCGCTCCGGTCGTGACCGCGGGCGCGGGCTCCGCCTCCGGCTCGCTCGATCGTCTGAGGTCCAGCATCGGGGGAAGCCCGGGAGATTCCTCGAACAGCTCGACGCGCGTCACGTGCCGCATGCGGGCGACGATCGCGCGGATCCGATCGGTGGCCTCGAGGATCTCCGTGATCCGGTGGCGCGCCGGCCCGACGACCTCGTCACTCAGCAGCTGGACCTGCCCCATGATGACCGCGAGCGGGTTGTTGATCTCGTGCGCCGCGCCCGCCGCCAGGCTGGCGACTGACCGCAAGGTATCCCGCTCCCGCGTCGTGGCCTCGCTGCGCTTGCGGTGCGTGATGTCGCGGGCGATCGACGAAGCGCCGACGATCCGGTCCCTCGGATCGCGGACCGGCGAGATTGTGACCGAGACGTCGATGTGCCGGCCGTTCTTCGCGACCCGCTTGGTCTCGAAGTGCTCGACCCGCTCGCCGCGTCTGAGCCGCTCGAGAATCTCCGGCAGCTCGTGGCTGAGCTCGTGCGGGATCACCAGTGAGATCGGCCACCCGATCGCCTCGGCCGCCGCGTATCCGTAGAGCCGCTCGGCCCCCTCGTTCCACGAGGTGATGACGCCGTCGAGCGTCTTGCCGATGATCGCGTCGTCCGAGAAAGCCACGATGGCCGCGGTGCGCGCGAGCGCCGCTTCGGTCCGCTCGTGCTCACGCACCACGGCCGCGAGGGGGAACGTCACGATCGTCAGGGTCATCAGGAAGGCCTGGAGCAAGAGAAGGGACTCGTTCTGGGAGTCTCGCGCGAACGGTCCGTGACCCGCCAGGGTCCCGATGATCGCCAGGAGGGCGAGCAGGGCCACGCACGTCGCCGCTTGGCGCGGGCCGAATCGAAACGCGGCGAAGAGGAG
>Ga0066710_100003593_pt1 | contig 13318 bp, 11 predicted proteins | sample GraSoiAngelo_159_FD_79666 | JGI IMG/M metagenome (GOLD analysis project Ga0066710, IMG submission 79666) | Grasslands soil microbial communities from the Angelo Coastal Reserve, California, USA - 14_1009_16_40cm | ecosystem: Environmental > Terrestrial > Soil > Grasslands | place: USA...
CTATAAATGACGACTCGCCGGATCTTTGCCTGTGAGGATTTGCGGTTGCGAAGTTCAATGTGTCCTTCAGCGTCGAAAAGGCCACCTAGATACGGACAGAATAGGTGTTTCGGCATCTTAGGCACATTCCACTCCTTTCTTCCAAATTTGAATCCGCGTTCCTCTAGCCAGCGCACAAGTGTTCTTGAGTACACTGCTAGTCTCAGCTTCGGTCTACCGGGGGACTTGCTAGTCTCGGCATAGATGTGGGAATCCAGTCCGAATAGATCCTTTACTCCTGCCCTGGCACTTCTTACGAGTTCACGGTCGGCAGAAATGAACCATACTCCATTTCTGCTGTCAACCGTCCCGTCACCCTGCAGGTAGCCAACTAACCACCGAAAGTTCTCCCTGTCGAATATTCGGTCGATGATTGTTGGCAAGTTCATGCGGCTATGCTCTTCTGGACGATCCACGTGGCTGATAGTGTCGATTGACTCCTCCTTCCCTCAGAGAGGTGAAGAAAAAGTGGTGCAAGTCAAGGCCCCAATCACCCCGAACTTGGGGGCCGAGTCCAAACCTGTAAGAGTGAACAACTCCCGCCACTCTTCGGCAATAAACCCTTCAATTCTACAGGTAAAACAGTTCTTCTATGGAGCCAAGTTGGCTGAGTTTGGATGATCTCTCTACACGCGTCTTCCTGACGATCCCGATTCTCGAGACGTGTTTCCGAAATGCGGAGGGTGGATGTCAGTCTCTCCACTCTCAAGTGGTTCCTCGGCAACGCCTTTACTGACCTGTCAGCTCGTGAGGTTCAGGGTTCCGAGGATACTGGCAGGAAACGAAAGTGGAGACCACTACAAAAGGAGAAGAACAGAACCGTAGCCGGGAGTTTGAAACAAAAGAAGACTCGGAAATCAGTGGCAATGAGCCTGCAATGAGAAAGGAAAAGCTACCGGCTTTTCGATGCTCCCGCATCTCCCACGCCCCCACTAGGGCAACCCGAGAGAGCAGAACAAGAACACAAAGAGAAAAGGGAATTTTCGGACAAGGCAGGTCGTAGCACCCTGCATCAGGAAGTCCAAAACAACAAGAAGCTCGTGTAGAGTCCGAAAAGGGCGCTGAAGCCTCCGAGGACCGCGGGAGACCCTCTCATTATCCTCGAAGAATTTGTTCCCATCCCCGCTAATATTGGTAACTGTAGTGCACCTTACGGAAAACCCTAGTCCAGCATCGTCGCAGAGTAGATTCTGAATCGACCACAGATCGCTCAGTGGGCTAGAGCCTGACTAGGATAATGGACCTATTCGGATACTTCCGGATTGGAACCCTGTTACAACTCTACAGCGTCTGTTTAGGACTCTGCTTGGTCCACTCATTGCGTTTGAAAGCGTATTTCCACCTACTCATCGATACAGTTTGCCTAGCCCGCCATAGACCGGGTTAGACCCTGTAGGAGCGAGAACGAAAATGTTCCAAGTCTAACGGGCCGTCCGACGGACTCCTCAGCTATGTTTATGCCCATAGGCTGCGTTTTCTCGCTGGCGTTTAGGCCCAGTTGGGACCGCGGTATTGTCTTCAGTAGGATACGTGCGACTGCGAGAAAGAAGACCTGTATGCGCCACTCTTGCACCTAACATATCCTGGGTTGGCTTCACAGCCGTTTCTCGCCCGCTGAATGCCAGCGCAGGGAGGGTTGATTGTTCGCGCGATGGTTCTTGTTTCCCTATGCTGTTTCTCAGGCTGGCTCGTGTCAGCCATATGATGAAAGAGCTGTTGATGATTGGCTTGCTATTCCTCTCAGTATTGACAGTCTCGGTTGATGCCATGACGGTTCAGAACGCAACCTTGTCCGTGGGACCCAGCTATCTTGTTGTGATTATGATGGAAAACAAAGGGATTAACCAGACCTATGGGTCCTCGTGTCTCGGGAACTGTAGCTACATTACCCAGCTCGCCAACGCATATGGGCTAGCGGAGTCCTATTCCGGGCTAGGACATCCTAGCCTGCAAAACTACCTTGACATCACCAGCGGAGGAAACTATGACTATCCTCCGTTCACCAGGGACTGCTACCCCCAGACCATCGGCTGCTCAGTTACAGCGCCTAATATTGTAGACGAGATTGAAGCCTCCGGTAAGAAATGGAAAGCGTACATGGAGGACTATACAGGTGGAGGATGCACTCATCACCATGATAATGATACACAGAACGCCTACGAGAACATCCATAACCCGTTCGTGTATTACCAGAACATCTACACCAGCCCGGCGAGGTGCTCCAGAATAGTCAACGCGAACCCAAGCCTTGAAGGCTATCTAGCCCTTCCAACGGCTTTACTGTCGGACCTGACTACTGTAAGCAACGCATCCGACCTGATGTGGCTGAGCCCGAATGATTGTAACAGTGGTCATTCAACGTGCAGTCTCACGGCTTCCAACTCGACTGACTGCCCATCCATCTCCGTGCCAAAATGTGTTTCCCAGGCAAACCAATATCTCAGTCTGTTGGTTCCCAAAATTCTCAATTCGATCGTCTTTCAGACCCAAAGTGCTGCCCTCTTCATCGCTTGGGATGAGGGAACTCGAGACTATCCTCAAGACTATGTAACCGCTGTTTGGGCAGGCCCTCTAGCCCAGTCTAACCATAAGTCATCAGTATTCTACACCCATTACTCGTTTCTACACACTCTAGAAACCCTTTGGAACATAGCCTCCCTGACAACATACGATGCTAGCTCGGCGCTAATGACCGAGTTCCTTAGGTCGAGCCCAGTCCCAGGACCGGCAGGCGGAGGAGGACCTTGTCGAATCATGAATTTGTAAGACCAATATTGGAAGCGGGTCCCCTCCGAGAGCTGAAAAAGGCGGTCGGCTAGGACCTAATCGTTGTATTGTCCGCCGGGGTTGTAGGGTTGTATGACTTCTCCCTTCTTAACGAAAGGATCGTTTCGTCCGAGTAGATAGCCATCTTTGTCGCAGAAGTAGGTGTTCAGTCTGTGCAGCCATCGCATCTTGGTGCCGCACCGGGGACATGTGACGTTGGCCATTAGCGATTCTCTAGCTCAGCCTTGAATGCGGCAAGTTAGACAATTCGTGTTCTGTTGATTTTCTTGTTCTGCCACGAATATCGTCGGAGGGTTGCTTGCGCCCCGAAGCCGCAGGCTGCACACCGCTTCTTGCGAACGTGGTAGGAATGGCGGCCACATCTTCGGCATCGGATGTGGGTTCCTTTTCCGCCGGCTTTGCCGAAGGAAGTTGTCCCTTTGGTCAACTGGAGCGCCTATTCACCGCAAACCGAGGGGATTGAAAGATAAAGGTTGCACCCAGGTTCAGACGTGCGCTACTAGCTGTGGCTGGAGTTCCTTAATGATCCTCTCGACTTCTTTGAGAGTCTCAGAGCTATCCTTTGTTGGTGTGTCGTAAAATGCTGTGGGTGAGTCCTCATGAGTGAGTTTCACGAATTCTTCTGCCCAGTTCTCCGGAATAGAAGTGTCCGGTTTGAGCCCTGCGAGTGTTGAGAACGCTACAGCCCAGACTCGCGGAACGTTGGCTAGTGTGTAGCCTCCTCCGCCAAAGAGGAGCAGTTTTCCTCCGCACAGTTCGTGTGCTAGGCTGTGCATTTCGCCCAGAACCTCTTGGTAAGTCTTCGTGGTGAGCCGCAGGTTGGCGAGGCGATCGTCAATGTGCCCGTCTGCTCCGCACTGGACGAGAATGATCTCGGGCTTGAACTTTCGAATGAGTCCGGGGACTAGGGCCTGAAAAGCCTTCAGGAAGGCTTCATCTCCAGTTTCTGGTAGTAGCGGAATGTTGACTTTGAGCCCTTTCGCCTGGCCGGAGCCAGTCTCGTCCGGGAAGCCCGTTCCGGGAAACAGGAATCTTCCGCTTTCATGGAAGTCAATGTCCAACAATGATGGGTCATCATAGAAGCCGTAAAGGACCCCATCACCGAGATGGGCGTCTATGTCAAGGTAGACAAGCCGCTTAACATTGAACTTCGATTTCAGATAACGAATCGTAATCGCGGGATCGTTGAAGATGCAGAAACCTGAGGCTCTCTCAGGATGAGCATGGTGGAGGCCTCCGGAAGGGTTGAAGGCATGAGAGGCTTGACCGTTCATTATGACTTCGCAAGCTTTCAGCGAGGCGCCTACGACGAGGCTTGTCGCCTCGTAGCATCCCTTGAAGGCTGGCGTGTCACCCATGTCCAATAGTCCGGACCCTTTTTCGCTGAACTTCTCAACAAGCCTAACGTAGCTTTCCTCGTGAAAGAGAAGAATCTCAGGCCTTGTAGCGTAACGGGGCTCGACGACTCTTACCGACTCGCTCGCTAGTACTCCCTTCGACTTGAGCAGTTCGTAAGTGAGCTTCACGCGGACAGGGCGCAGCGGATGGTTGGGTCCTAGATTGTAGTCGAGAAATTTATCGCTGTAGATGATTGCGGTCTTGCCCGTCATTGTGGAGGGAGGCCTGGTCTATTCCACTCGCGCATGGGCTATCGGGGACTTTTCGTAGAGTCGGACAGATTTGATGTTTGCAAATTCCAGCATTCCGTATCTGGACAGTTCGCGGCCGAACCCGCTGTTCTTGATGCCACCAAAAGGAATCCGAGGGTCAGAAACTACAACGTTGTTCACGCTCACGAGGCCGGTTGCAACTTGACGCGCGACCTTCTCAGCCCTTCGAACATCCTGGCCCCAGATACTTGCTCCAAGGCCGAAACTGCTCGTGTTGGCAAACTTGACAGCCTCATCGTCATCCTTGACTACCATAATGGGCGCGACCGGTCCGAAGGTCTCCTCTCTCATCACCCGCATCTCGGGACGAACCTGCGTTAGAATTGTGGGAGCGTAGAAGAATCCTTTTCGTGGAAGTCTTTCTCCGCCAAGTTCCACCGTTGCACCGTTCTTAACAGCGTCCTTGACCTGGCCGTCAAGGGTCACCAGCGCATCCTCCCTTACCATAGGGCCGACATCTGTTTCGGCGCGAAGCGGATCCCCAACGATTAGAGATTTGGTTTTCTGAACGAAATCTTCCAAAAATTCTTTAACAACTTCCCTTGCCACGAAGAAGCGTTTGCTCGCAATACAGCTCTGGCCGCAGTTGATGAAGCGCCCGGCAACCGCCCCGGATGAAGCCGCCTCGACGTCGGCGTCCCCCAACACAATGAACGGATCACTGCCGCCTAGCTCGAGGACTATTTTCTTGAGACGCTTGCCAGCTTGCTCTGCTACATCTTGACCCGCTGCTACGCTGCCGGTAAAGGAGATAGCGGCAGTGTCCGATTCGATGAGGTAGTCGGAAACCTCTGGGCCGCCGAGAACTACGTTGAAGCATCCTTCGGGAAGCCCTGTTGAGTTGAACGCATTTCCGAGGGCGAGGCCTGACCGTGGGGAAGTGCTCGAGGGTTTGAAGACGGTAGTGTTGCCAATCATGAGGGCCGGGGCTGCGAACCTGACGCTCTGCCACAAGGGGAAATTCCAAGGCATGATTGATCCGATGACACCCAGCGGTTCAAACGCGATATAGCTGTCTGTCGCATCGGTCTTCGCCATCTCTGGGCCTAGGAACTTCTCGCCATTCTCCGAATAGTACTCGAGGGCGAGGGCGCACTTCGTGACTTCTGAGATTGATTCACGCATTGTCTTTCCCATTTCAAGGGTAATGATTCTGCCGAGCTTCTCCTTCTGCGAGCGGAGCATCTTGGCCGCACGCTCGAGGTAAACCGCCCGTTTTGAAGCAGGGACATCTCTCCATTTCTCAAAAGCCTTCTTCGCCTTCTCAACAGTCTTTGCCACGTCGGCCTTGGTGCTAGCCTTGAATTTTCTGAGAGCCTTGCCGGTTGTGGGGTTTACAGACTGAACCCATGATTTGGACGATTTCTCTGGCAAGAAACGGTCGTCGGTGGATAATGTGGGAGCGCTATAAGGCCCACCCCGAGTCGGACCCAACAACGGATCGTGGAATGGGTGTAAAACATTGCTGTTTCTATCAACGGAGGGTTCGGCTAAAGCAAGCCAGGTATCGAGTCGCCAGCCTAAAGGAAACTCTAGCATCAGTATCTCAAAATATTCGAGGGAAAAGGCGAGAGCTCAGTTGGCGCGACTGAATGATATAGGATATACCCAAAGATTGAACGGTATAGCTTTCGAGAGGCAATCTAGCGGGGAGTTAATATCGCGACTAGTGGAAAGGGCTTACTGCGAGTTCCATGAGCCGCAGAGTTGTCCTAGCGGTAGTATTGATACTGCTCTCCATTTTCTCCTCCTTTCCATTCCTAGGCGGCATCATTCCACTTGCACACTCAGCGTCAGCGAGTTTCTCGTTCGCCGCTTCCGGGGACATGGGAAGCCTCACCGCCAGCACTGGAGTGAACAACTTGAACAGGCTGCAGGGCGTCAACCCTGGCTTCTTCCTGGGGCTAGGAGATTTCAGCTATGACCCGTCAGTCACCGGAGACATATGGTGTTCCCAGTTCAAGTCCAAATTCAACGGAATCCAGATTCTCCCCGGAGACCATGATACCGGAGGACACAACTCGGCCAGCTTTGGTGAAGCGAACAATTACCAGAAATACATCACCGGGTGTTCCCTGACCCTAGGCATTCCCATTGTCTGCGGACCGGTAGCGGATAACTGCTACGGAAAAGAGTACTATTTCGATTATCCGGGAGGAGCCCCCATGGCTCGTTTCATCTTCGCTTCGCCGAAAATCTACAACATAACTGGAATATGCACGTCATCACCTAACTGCAGCTCGCAGACGGGGCAGCCGTGCACCGACCAATATGGATGCTGGACGTACAGTTCCGGCGACATTCACTACAGCTGGGTTGCAAGCGCAATAGAGGACGCCCGAGCCAAAGGTATAAGATGGGTGGTAGTGGGCACACATAAGCTCTGCATAAGCGCCAGCGACGCGACCTGCTCGATAGGGCTAGCTTTCTTCAACATGCTAGTTCAGAAGAAGGTAGACCTCGTCATTCAATCCCATGATAATGCCTACGAAAGGAGCAAGCAAATAGCCATCAACCCAACTCTTGGATGCTCAAGCATCAAGACAGACGGCAACGGCTACACACTTTACAACTCCGGCTGCGTAGTGGACAGCGGAAGCCGGGGCTATTACACACCCGGTGCGGGAACGGTTGTCGTAGCGCAGGGAGCCTGGGTAAACGACCTGTACTCGGTCAACAACACCTCGGTGAACGGAGGAGCCAACGCTGCCGAAGCACCCTACTTTGTCAAACTGATGGGCAGCAACACTGCGGGAAATGGACTAGGCTTCGTGACTTACAATGTCAGCGCTAACAGGATAGATGTGCAAACCAACTTCTCAGGAACCTTCTCTGACAACTTCAGCATTTGGGCGGGTCCCAACCCTGTTCCCTCCGCTTCTTGGTCTCCACTTAGCCCTCAAGTCGGCCAAGTTGTGACATTCACATCCTCGGTGGCGGGTGGCGTTGCACCTTACTCTTTCACCTGGAGTTTCGGGGACGGAGCTAATGGCTCAGGGATGACGACTAGCCACGCGTACACCTCAGCAGGCTACTTCAACGTGACCGTGACCGCTACCGATTCATCCGGAAAAACGGGGTCGTCCAGAAGCGTTATCGCTGTAGGTTCTTGGAATAGCGCCGTCCCATGCAGCCCGATGCAATCGACTATCGAGAGAGTTATCGGAAAAGTATCGATTCAGAGAAATCCTGCAGTCCCCAGTTCGGTCGGCGCTGATTATAGTGGGGGAGGATTCCTGCTTGCGGGCAGTCTTCCTTACGGTTCAAGTCCGGAGAATTGGCCATTCTCGAAGCGTAGCCTGCAGCCGGCGTGCTCTTCCAATGGCACTCCGACGTTCGTAGAAATTCACAATGTGACCTTAACGGTTTCTCCTGCAGTGGCGAATTACGACTGCAGGACTGCCTACGACCAGTCCAACGGCGCTGCACCGTTTCCCAACGGGAAGAATTGCGATGTGGTCTTCAGTGTTGGTAACGCTTCGGCCACGAGTTGTCCTTCTTGTTACATGCATAGGATCTATGCCGAGATTGATGGTGACTGGAACGCCTCAGGAATCTCCCCTCCGATCCCTCCAAACCCCGGACAGTTGATAGACGTCCAGGGGTTCGTGTACTGGGATCCAGACTCTTTCAATGTCTCGTCCCACAACTGGTCCGGGTGGGAGCTCCACCCCTTCACAGCGTGGAAACCCGCCAGAGCACCGCTCTCGGTGAGCATGAGTGCAAGCCCCGCTTCTCCCAGCGTAGGCCAGCAGGTCACCTTTACTGCAAGTGTTTCAGGCGGACTCCCACCCTACTCGTATGCTTGGAAGTTTGGCGACGGGGCCACGGGAACCGGTAACCCTACAACTCATATCTACACAGCCCAGGGCTCGTATCCATTAGTCCTCAACGTCACAGACTCCGCCAACAAGTTCGTCGTGGCCTCGCAGACCGTCAGCGTAGCCGCAGTGTTATCGGCGGACTTTACCACCAGCGCTTCTCCAACAGCTGGCAGCCCAGCATCCTTCACAGCGACCGTATCTGGTGGTACGACTCCTTACAGTTACAACTGGAACTTCGGTGATGGAACGGCAGCAGGAACAAGTAATCCGGCTCTTCACACCTACAGTACTCCCGGAAACTATACCGTCGTCCTAACTGTTACAGATGCAAACGTCAAGACCGCAACGGCATCTCACATTGTAAATATCAGGCCAGCATCCTTAGCGGTCGACTTCAACTTCACTCCCGCCTCCCCAAGGGTTGGTCAGAGTGTCAACTTCACCGCGACCGCCACCGGGGGGACAGTTCCCTACACATTCACCTGGACCTTCGGAGATGGATCAACAGCCTCAGGAAGGTCAGTGCTACACTCTTACACAGCGGCCGGGTCCTTCACAACAATAATTACCACAAGTGACTCTGGAGGACAAACGTCCACAGTGTCGAAGACAGTAAACATCAGCGCACATGGAACAACGACTATCGTCACATGCTCCCCATCCTCAGTCGTTGCGAACCAGTCTTCCACCTGCACCGCAACCGTCACTGACACGTCCAGTTCAGGAGCCACAACCCCGACCGGCAACGTGACCTTCACGCCAGGTGGAACTTGCACCCTTGTCTCCGGCTCGTGCTCTGTAGCAGTCACCCCATCAACATCAGGAACTCTATCGATCTCGGCAAGCTATAATGGAGATTCGGCTCACGCTGCGAGCGCGGGCAGCACCAGCATCACCGTCAACAAGCGCGCAACCATAACAGCAGTCAGTTGCTCTCCAGCCTCCGTCCAGGTTGGTCAATCAACGACCTGCACCGCTTCGGTGAGCGATACTTCGCCTGGAACAACGAGCGCTCCCTCCGGGACGGTCGGTTTCACCAGCAGTGGTTTGGGGTCCTTTGCCGGGGCACCCTGCAACCTCGTTGCGGTCAACTCAACAACAGCGATCTGTAACGCAACCTACACTCCGTCGGGGATTTCAGCAAGAACCGACACTATCACCGGCACCTATACTCCATCCGCGTCTGACACAGTCCACAACGCTAGCTCGGGCACGTTCCTGCTAGACGTTACGATAGCCCCGCTTAATCCGACGTCCACCAGCGTCAGTTGCACTCCGTCCAATATCGTTGTCAATCAGGTGACTACATGCACTGCTGCAGTAACCGACACCTCAACCCTCGGCGCGGTGGCTCCTACTGGCACCGTTACCTTCACTCCAAGCGGAAGCTGCGCGCTAAGCAGTCCATCTGGGGCCTCAGCCAGTTGTTCCGTGAACATCACTCCCACAGCTACAGGGACACTAACAGTTTCTGCGACTTACGGTGGCGACCCCACCCACAACGGCAGTTCCAACAGCACCAGTGTGATCGTCAGTCCGCGGACCACAACGGCGACCGTTAGCTGCTCACCGTCGACCGTCGTAGTTGGCCAGTCGACTTCGTGCATTATCGACGTTACCGATACGTCACCGGGAACTCTAATCACGCCCTCCGGCACCGTAACCTTCACCCCCAACGGAAGTTGTACGCTTTCTGGATCAGCCGGTACGGCATCATGCTCTACGAACATCACTCCAACGGCTGCGGGTACACTTGGCGTAACCACAAACTACAACGGTGATACGAACCACAATGGGAGCGGGGGAAGTACGATCGTAACCGTGAACAAACGGGTAACCTCCACCTCGGTAAGCTGCACTCCCAGCACAGTCGCCAACAGCACCTCCACAAATTGCACAGCCACTGTAACAGACACTGACGTGGGCACGATAACTACTCCGACAGGGAGCATTGGCCTCTCCAGCAATTCTACCGGCGCCTTCAGTTCGCCCACCTGCACCTTAGCCGCCACCTCAACTGTTGGCGTGTCGAAATGCTCAGTGACCTATACACCAGGCAAAACAGGGAGCCACGGGATAACCGGAGCGTTTGCCGGAGACTCCATCCACCTTGCTGGGAGCGGAAGTGTAACTTTGACGGTCGTCTCGCAACCAAGCACACAGTCATACGCCCTCATCGTTTCGGCCGAGGGCAAGGTCTTCAGATTCTACCAGAATGGAACTCTGACACTCATCGCCCAGCCAGTCACGACCGCGCTGCGGAAGGTAGCCTGGAAACCAGACGGATCCTACGCGCTCATCGTAGGAGACTCGGCTGTTCTGCTCAAGTACGATGGGACCCAGCTCACTACTATAACAACAGGCATCACCACCGGTTACAACTTCTGGACTGTCTCTTGGAAACCCGACGGGTCTTACGCCCTCATCGGCGGTTCGGCCGGACTCCTCCTCAAGTACGATGGTGCTTCTACAAGGACGATTAGTAACCCGTTCCCGACGACCATCTTCTCTATCAGCTGGCATCCAAGCGGCAGCTACGCCTTGCTCGTAGGCAGGAGCGGGCTCACCCTGACCTACAACGGAACAGCGTTCCAACCATTCTCCAGTGGCACTACCTACGACTTGAACACCGCCGCTTGGAACCCTAATGGCCAGTATGCACTAATTGGAGGCCTCAACGGCGTCGTCCTCAGGTTCAACGGTACCCAAGTCTCAACGCTCAATACTAGTGGGCTCACCGGTTCGAATGGTCTCCGAGCCATCGCGTTCAACCCGTCAGGCAGCATCGCACTTCTAGTTGGAGACAGCGGAATGGTACTGACATACAACGGGTCGACGCTGACTCTACTACCAGCAGTAACCAGCAGCTACCTCCAATCCGTCACTTGGTCTCCATCCGGCATGGCGTACATAGTTGGAGGAAGCGGGACCGTCATAACCTACGCCAACGGGGCCCTCACGAAGCTCCCGAGTGCAGGTACTTTCCAGTTCAGAGGAATTGCGTGGAAGCCCGCGTAGACTTAGCATCTGGCCCAGTACGGTTTGAAACGCCCGTTCGATGTCCTCTTTCTTTCCCCCGACTAGGGCGAAATTCACCTCGGCTATCTCTGGAGATGGAGCACGAGAGCGAGGTGAGTGGTGGACCGGGCGGGATTTGAACCCGCGGCCCTACGGAGCAGTGTTAGTGCTTTCCCGCATTTCGGGTTCGACCATAGACCTGCCAAGCGGGCGATCTTCAGCCAGCAAACAAACCGCTTGCTGTGTACCAGGCTGATCTACCGGCCCACAAGAAACGCGGAACCCAGGAAGGGTGTTAAAGTGGTTTACTTTGAGTCCTGCTAATATCGCCCACCGACGTCATCACGTGGTTTTGCCGGCGGAGAAGGAAGCCGCTTGCAAGACTCATCCCTCCTAAGATTGCCGCCCCGGTGAAGAACACGGCCTCAACACCCCCCGCCTCAAACGTGATGCCTGCGACCACGTTACCGATCGCTATTCCAGCGCTCAGCATGAGGCTGTACAAACCCATTGCTGACCCTCGAACGTCATGTGTCGCATTGTCGCCAATGTAGGCGAGAATGCTTGGAACGAGGGCTGATCCCAGAAAGAAGAATGCCCCGGCCAAAACTCCAAGCGGGCCGGCCAGGAACAACGCCGAAAGGAAACTCTCGTCGAGTGGAATAGCAATTAACGTTGTCAGGAGGCCAGGAAAGAGAAGAAGGAAACCAAGCTCACCGATAACCCCGATCGTCATCGTCTTTGTCCGTCCTATCTTGTCGGAGAGTCTTCCAAAAAGAAGCGCCCCTCCTCCCAGCACCGCGAGACCGATGAGAATGAGACCGGCGGATCGCTCGAGGGTTGTCTGCGGTTGCAACTGCCTCACAATCGAGGGAAGCAGAAAGTAGAAACCGACGATGACCGTCAGTGAAAACCACACGGGCAAAATAGCGGCTACGTCTCCGCTGACTGTTGTGAACGTCGCGCTTAGCGACCGTTGCTCTCGGGAGCTATGGGCCGGTTCACGGAGGCTGAAAAAAACGAAGACCGCCGCAATTCCAAAGATCGCGGCCACTACTTGGAATGCCGTCTGCAAGGAGGAATTGAAGGTTCTCTCCATTATGGTTCCGAGAATTATGCCTAGGCCGTAGCCGACCAAGTTGGCCATGTCGAAGGCGCCCATTCCAGTTCCCCGGTTTCGAACACCCGTCAGGTCGGTGATCATGGTTAGCGAGGAAACGGTGACCATTGCGGCCGAAAGACCCATCAAAGCATGAGCACCTCCCACGAACGGGATGTTGGTGCGGGTAAGACTGATAGCAAGTGTCAGGACCGTGATTAAACTCATACCTGTTACGAAAGCCCTTCTTCTTCCCTGCCTGTCGACCCATGTTCCGACGGGAAGCGCAGAAATGCCTTCTAGGGCCGGGTATAGGGAGAGAACCAGTCCTGTCACCGCCGGTCCGACGGGGGTTACGCCGTCTGGTTTCACGAGATAAATCGGGAAGAGAATGAGCATTGTTCCGAAGCCTATTCTTGTTAGAAAGACGGAAACGTAGAGGATGGAGAGAGTTCCTAGCTTAGCTAGGACTCCGCGGCCGTTTCCGTTATTGGAAGGTGTGATGTTCAACTATCCTGTCTAATTCCTGGTTTTAGCTAGTTTAACTCTGCCCCGGGAGGCTGTTTGTTAGGATTTCTCGCTGACTGGTGCTTTATCGGCTTATCGTCACTATGGGGCTGGAAACTCTTATCTTGCCTCTAATTACCGGGGGTTCTTGGTGCCGGGGAAACCGCCGAGGTAGGCGAGGACCCGCCCTCGAAAGCTCAGCCTGTTCCAGAACGGAGGCTTGGGAGAGCACCCGGCTGAAGACAGTCAATGTCAGAGACCGGGTTGACGGTCCCCATGTGGACCGACCCAATCGCAGGTTCAAATCCTGCCCTCGGCACCATACACGACTTCCCGGATTCAAACGCAGAGTGAACGAATTGCCTACGATCTAC
>Ga0066710_100003594_pt1 | contig 13316 bp, 15 predicted proteins | sample GraSoiAngelo_159_FD_79666 | JGI IMG/M metagenome (GOLD analysis project Ga0066710, IMG submission 79666) | Grasslands soil microbial communities from the Angelo Coastal Reserve, California, USA - 14_1009_16_40cm | ecosystem: Environmental > Terrestrial > Soil > Grasslands | place: USA...
AGGCTCCTGGCAGGCGGGAGTAAACGACGCGGACGCGGGTTTCATCATGCTCGCGGATCCGCACGTGGGAGACCGGTACTACCAGGAGTTTGCCCGCAATGTGGCGGAGGACCAGGCGAAGGTCCTCAGCCTGGACGAATCAGTGACCGTCCAAGGCATGACCTACAACAACGTCCTCCTGACCCAGGAGACGAGCCGGCTCGATCCTGGGATCGTGGAGCACAAGTACTACGCACCGGGCGTCGGATTCATCCTGGGTGTGATGGTCAAGGGCGGGGACGAGCGCACGGAGCTGGTCAGCCGGGGAACCTGCTCCGATTAATTTCAGTCGGTGCCGGCATGGCCGCGCCCATCGAGTTCCACCGCGCCACCGGGCGGCGTCCCATCCGCCGTTGCTGGACCTTCCCCAACGATGACGGCCATCCGATGGATGAGTCGCGCGTGCGCAAGGTCTTCAAGCAGGCGCTCAAGCGGGCGCAGCTGCCGGAGTTCCGGCTGTACGACCTCCGCCACACCTACGCGAGTCTGCTCCTGGCAGCCGGAGCCCCGATCACCTATGTGAGCGCCCAGCTCGGCCACGCGAATCCGACGACGACGTTGCGGTACTACGCCCGGTGGATTCCGAGCCGCGGGCGCCGGTGGGTCGATCTCCTGGACCGTGTCGCGGGGTTTCTCGGGACTCAGGCCGCGCAGGTGGTTCCAAAACTGGAACCAATGTGGAACCAAAAACACGAATCGGGCGCTCCCGCGACTCTGGAAGCGCCCGATTTTGATGGTGGGCCGTCACGGACTCGAACCGTGGACCCGCTGATTAAGAGTCAGCTGCTCTACCAACTGAGCTAACGGCCCGTCACTCGTCCACCAATCTCAGAGTGGTGCGCCTGAGAGGATTCGAACCTCTGGCCTTTGGCTTCGGAGGCCAACGCTCTATCCAACTGAGCTACAGGCGCATCCGGCTTTCTCACGAACTGGGGTGACCGAGGGGAATCGAACCCCCAACCCCTGGAGCCACAGTCCAGTGCTCTGACCAATTGAGCTACGGTCACCGCGACGGAGCGCGACGGTTCATGCTACAGACCGCCCCTGGGGGTGTCAACCGCGCGGGCCTCCAGGGCGGCCCGCATCGCCGTCAATCCCTCTACCGGAGCGCGCAGGGGCGTACGGATTCGCGCTCGCACGCGCTCGATGCGGAGCCCGGCGTCGAGGGGCCGTGCGGCTCGCTGCTCGAGCTGTGCGGTCGTGACCGGCACGAGGAAGCTGGCGGCGAGCCCGAAGACGTCGCAGGCGATCCGGGCGAAGGCGTAGCGGTCCATCACCAGCGGCCCGGCGATGTGGACGACGCCGTGCGTCTCGCGCTCCACCAGCTCCACGGTGGCGGCGGCGAGATCGGCGTTGAAGGTGGGGCTCGACCGCTGATCGGCCGGCACCTTCAGCGGCTCGCCCGTGGCGGCCCGGCGAAGGAGCTGGTAGACGAAGTTCTTGCCCTGGGGCTCCGGCCCGTACACCACCGTCGTGCGCACGACGAGCGCGCGTGGGTTGGCCGCGACGACCTTCCGCTCGCCGTCGAGCTTGCTGCGGCCGTAGACGGACAGCGGCGCGACCGGGTCGTCCTCACCGTAGGGCCCGCCGCGCCCGTCGAAGACGTATTCGGTCGAGAAGAAGACGAACGTCGCGCCACGCTCGGCCGCGAGAGCGGCCGCGCGGGCCGGCGCCTCGCAGTTGGCCCGCAACGCCTCGTCCGGGTGCTCCTCGCAGTAGTCCACGAAGGTCAACCCGGCCGGACAGAACACGACGTCGGGCGCAGCCTCCGCCATGACCCGCGCGGTGGCCGCACCGTCGCCGACGTCGAGTTGCACGGTCCCTTGCTGAGCGACGCGGTGGTGGGTCGCGACGACGGTGTGGCCGCGGGCGACGAGGACTTTTCCCAGCGCGGCTCCGACCTGGCCGGAGCCGCCGATGACGAGCGCGCGCATCCGCGGGCGGTTCAGCCCTCCGACTCGCGCGGAGACGGCCCGCCGTCCACGATGATGGTCTCGCCCGTCATGAACGACGACGCGTCCGAAGCGAGGAAGATGCAGGGATAGGCGATTTCCTCGACGCGCCCCCACCGTCCCATCGCCACTCGCGAGGCGACGGTCCGGTACGTCTTCTCGGCGTCAGGATCGGTCTTGTGGAGGACGTCGATGTAGCCCTCCGTCTCCACGGGACCCGGCGCGATGCAGTTCACGCGGATGCCCTGGCGCGCCCAGGCCACGGCCAGCGCGCGCGTGAGGTTGATCACGGCCGCCTTGGCGGCGCCGTAGTGCGGCATCATCGTCGAGCCATAGACGCCGGCGATGGAGGCGAGGTTGACGATGACGCCGCCCCCTCCCTGCTTCACCATCTGCCGCTGGGCCCACTTGCTTCCGAGGAAGACGCCGTTCAGGTTGATGCCGACCACGGCGTTCCAACCGTTGACGGAGATTTCCTCGGGGCGCGAGCGGAACGAGGCGCCCGCGTTGTTGATCATGATGTCGAGGCGGCCCAGGTCGCGCGCGGCGCGCTCGACCACGGCCTGGACCTGCTCTTCCACGCGCACGTCCACCGCCATCGCGAACGTGCGCCGGCCGAGCTTGCGCACGGCTTCGGCAACAGGCTCCAGGTGCTCGATCTTCCGACTGCAGACGGCAACGTCGGCGCCAGCCCGGGCGAACTCGATCGCGATCGACTTGCCGATGCCGGTGCCGCCACCGGTGATGATGGCGGTGCGCCCTTCCAGCGAGAATGGAGATTTCATGGACCGGGACGATACCAGATTTTCGTCCCAGCTATCGAGGGAGCGCGATCTCGGCCTGGCGGCGTGGCACCTCGCGGTCGATGCGACTCCACACGCTCAAGGGCGACAGCGTGGCGCCGTTGCTCTCCGCGCATGTCTGTAGCTTGCTCAGCAGGGGCCGCGCTGCGTTCAGACGCTTGCGGGGCGCCTTGGCGGCCTGGCGGACTTCGTCGTCGCCGGTCGTCTTCGCTTCCACCCACGCCTGCTCGACGTGAGCCGCCATCAGGACCATGCGGTCGATCTCGCCGTCGAGGTAGGTCTGCCACTCGTCGCTGCTGGCGAAGCGCGGGCACTCGTCCTTCATGACCTCTTCGAAGTGCCCCGCGATCTCGGTGGCCTGGCGGACGTGATAGTCGACGCGCGCCCGCACGTCGGTCGGCGCCTCGGCGGCGACCGAGGTGGCGAGCAGCCCGACGAGCGCGAAGGGGAGGAGCCTCACGCTCGCAGTATAGCCACGAACGCGGCCGCGGATCACCGCGGTGCGGCGGCCAAGCTCTTCATTGCCGCCATGACGACCTCCGCGCACTCCTGTATGATCTCGACACTTCTGTAACAGCAAACCCTTTGCCCGGCAGGAGGCTTCGCCATGCTGAAGCGCTGGCTCCGAATCACCGTCACCGTCGGCGTCGTTGCCGGCCTCGTGAGCAGTCTTGCCGGCCTCGACGTCGCGCGCGCCCAGGCCCCCGTCCGGATCGGCGTCATCGAGCCCCTGTCGGGACCGGTCGCCGCCTCCGGAAACTACATCCGGATGGGAGCCGAGATCGCGCGCGACTGGCTGAATGCCAAGGGCGGTGTCCTCGGACGCAAGATCGACCTGGTCATCGAGGACAACAAGTCGGATCCCAAGGAGGCGGCGAGCGCGGCCGAGAAGCTGATCGTCCGCGACAAGGTCCCCGCCATCATGGGCGCGTGGGGCAGCTCGATGACGCTGGCCGCGATGCCGAAGCTCGAGGAGTACGGCGTTCCCATGGTCGTGGAGACGTCGAGCGCCGCCTCCATCACCAAGCGCGGCAATCCGTGGATCTTCCGGATCAGCCCGCCCAGTGAGATGGAAGCCGTCGGCCTCGAGCAGTACGTCCCCAAGCTCACCATCAAGAAAGCCGACTTCCTCGCCGTGAACACGGACTGGGGGCGCGGGTCGATCCAGGCGTTCGGTGACCTCTTGAAGAAGAACGGCCTGCAGGTCGGCGCCGCCGAGTTCATGGAGCAGAGCGCGACCGACATGAACGCGCAGATCACCAAGATCAAGTCGACCGGCGGCGACACGCTCTTCCTCACCACCGCCGTCGAGCAGATCACGCTCGTGCTCAAGCAGGCCCAGGAGCAGCGGCTGAACCGCAAGATCATCACCACAGGCGGCTCGTCCTCGCCCACCCAGCTCATCAAGCAGGCCGGCGCCGCCGCCGAAGGCACCTACCACATCGTCTTCTTCATGCCCTGGTTCCCCGAGTCCATGCCGGACGGCAAGCTCGCCAAGGCGTTCGTCGAGGAGTGGGCGAAGCGTGGCCACCCGTTCGAGGGCCTCACCGAGGGCTTTCGCGGACACGACGGGATCATGACGATCGCCGAGGCGGTGAAGGTCGCGGGGAAGGATGAGCCCACGGCGGTGCGCGACGCGTTGTGGCGCGTGAACATCACCGGCGTCAACGGCCCCATCCACTTCGAGAAGGATGGCCCGGCTGGCAAAGAGAGCGGCCAGAGCAAGCCCTCGATCTTCATCGTGCAGATCCGCGACGGCAAGGTCGCGCTGCCGGAGTTTGCCCGGAAGTAGTGGATCAGCTCCTTCAGCACCTGCTCAACGGCCTGGTGCTCGGCGGGACCTACGCCCTGCTGGGCATCGGGCTCACGCTCATCTTCGGGCTGATGGATGTGGTGAATTTCGCTCACGGTGAATTCTACTCGCTCGGCGCCTACGCAACATTCGCCGGACTGTCGCTGGCCGACTTGAACTTCTTTGCCGCGCTCGGCGTCGCGATCGTCTGCGGCATCGCGCTCGGAGCGCTGACCGAACGCGTCCTCCTCCGTCCGCTTCGGGGCCACTCCATCGATACCGTGATGCTCGTGATGATCGGCGTCTGGATCTCCATGCAGAACGGCGAGCTGCTGCTCTGGGGCGGCGTGGCCAAATCGATCGCGCATCCATTCCCGACGTCGCCCTTGACGCTGGGCGGTCTCTCGCTGGCGCCGCTCCGCTTGTTCGTTCTCGCCGCCGCCATCGGACTCGTGGTGGGCGCCCATCTGCTCGTCCATCGCACGCGCCTGGGGCGAGCCATGCGCGCGACCTTTCAGGATGCCGACACCGCCGCTCTCATGGGCGTGCGTATCCACCGGATCTACACCGCGACGTTCGCGATCGGCTCGGGCCTGGCGGCGGCGGCCGGGGCTCTACTCGGCTCCGTGTTCATCGCGTATCCGTCCATGGGTGATCTGGCCTCGCTGAAGGCCTTTTCCGTGGTGATCCTGGGCGGCCTCGGCAACATCGGCGGCGCCACCGTCGGCGGCCTCGTCCTCGGCATCGCCGAGGAGCTGGGAGCGGGCTACGTCTCGTCGGGCTACCGCGATGCCGTGGGCTTCGTCATCATCATGGCCGTGCTTCTCGTCCGTCCCTCAGGGTTGTTCGCGCGCGCCGAACGCGTCGGATGAGGCGCACTGCTGGGATCCTGCTCGCCCTCGTTGCTCTGACTGTCCCGTTCTGGATCGCCAACCCGTATTTCCTCCACGTCGTCATCATGGCCGGCATCTTCGGCATCCTGGCGCTGAGCCTCAATCTCCTGCTCGGCTACACGGGTCAGCTCTCGCTCGGCCACGCCGCGTTCTTCGGGATCGGCGCGTATACTTCGGCGCTCCTCACGCTGCGGCTGGAGTGGTCGTTCTGGCCGGCGCTGCCCGCCGCCGTCGTGGCGGCCGGGATCGCCGGCTGGGCGATCGGGCGGCTCGCCCTGAAGCTGCGCGGCGCGTACTTCGTGCTCGTCACGATCTCGTTCGCCGGCGTCGTCGCGCTGGTGAGCATCAACTGGATGGAGCTGACGAATGGACCGCTCGGGCTGCCGGGCGTACCAGCGCCGGAGCTGGGCTCGTGGTCGCTCCGAACGAAGACGGCCTACTACTATCTCGTGCTGGCCGGGGCGGCCCTGTCCTACGAAGTCTGCCGGCGACTCATCCACTCACGCATCGGCCGGGCATTCGTCGCGCTGCGCGAGAACGAGCCGCTGGCCGAGTCGGTGGGCGTCGACGGCACGCGGTATCTGGTGCTGGCCGCCGTCGTGAGCGCCGGGATGGCAGGCCTCGCCGGCAGTCTCTACGCTCATTACACACGCTTCGTGAGCCCGGAGGTCTTCCTCTTCACGTATACCGTGACGATGGTGATCATGGTCGTGGCCGGCGGCAAGGGCACGCTGGCCGGGCCGCTGGTCGGCGCCGTGCTCTTCACCGTCCTGCCCGAGGCGTTGCGCGCGGCCACGTCCTGGCAGTGGCAGATGCTCGCCTACGGCGTCATCCTCGTCGTCCTGGTATTCTTCCTGCCACGCGGGATCGTTCCCACCCTCTTCCGTTGACGCTGAGTGTCCGTGATCTGACCGTCCGATTCGGCGGAATCGCCGCGCTCGGCGGCGTGTCGTTCGACGTTCGGCCGGGCAGCATCACGAGCCTCATCGGTCCCAACGGCGCCGGCAAGACGACCGCGTTCAACGCCATCACCGGGTTTCTGCGCCCGACGCGCGGCCTCATCAGCTACGGTGGCGCGGTGCTGAGCGGGCTCCGGCCCTGCGACATCGCGCGGCGAGGCGTGGTGAGAACCTTCCAGAAGACGAGCGTCTTTCCGTCGCTGACCGTGCTGGAGAACGTGCTGACCGGTCTGCACCTGCGAGGTCGCGCTGCCGTGTGGTCGGCCCTCGCCCTCCGGCGAAGCGTCCGCGAGGAGGAGGCCACTCTGCGCTCGGAGGCCGAGACGATCGTGACCTTCGTGGGCCTCGCCCACCGGCGTGGCGAGGTCGCGAGCGCCTTGCCGTATGGCGAGCAGCGGCTCGTCGAGCTGGCGGTGGCGCTGGCCGCCCATCCATCGATCCTGCTCCTCGACGAGCCGGCGGCGGGCATGACGGGCGTCGAAAAGGACGTCGTCGGTCGTCTCGTCCGGACCATCCGCGATCAGGGCATCACCGTTCTGCTCGTCGAGCACAACATGCGCGTCGTCATGGGACTCAGCGATACGGTGATCGTGCTCAACCACGGCGCCGTCATCGCCGAGGGTCCCCCGGCGACCGTGCAGTCGCATCCCGACGTCATCCGCGCCTATCTGGGAACGGCTCGTGCTGAAAGTTGAGGGCGTCGCCGCCGCGTACGGCGCCGTGGCCGCACTGCGCGGCATCGATCTCTCGATCGCGCATGGCGAGCTGGTCTGCCTGATCGGAGCCAACGGCGCCGGCAAGTCCTCCACTCTGCGCGCGATCTCCGGGCTGCTGCGGCCCAGCGCCGGACGCATCGTCTTCGAGAGCCGCGAGATCCAGGGCCTGGAGCCCGCGACCATCCTGGAGGCAGGAATCGCCCACTGCCCCGAGGGGCGCCGCGTCTTCCCTTACCTCACGGTGCACGAGAACCTGGCGATGGGTGCGTACGTCCGCCATGACCGCCACGTCGTCGCGGCCGATATCGAGCGCGTCTGCGCTCACTTCCCGATCCTCGGCGAGCGGCGGCGCCAGATGGCGGGCACGCTCTCCGGCGGCGAGCAACAGATGCTCGCCATCGGGCGGGCGCTGATGTCGCGGCCGCGTCTGATCCTGCTCGACGAGCCTTCGCTCGGATTGGCGCCCGCCATCGTGGAAGCGACGTTTGCGATCATCGCGGGGATCCGCCGCGAGGGAACAACGGTCTTGATGGTGGAACAGAACGCCTACCTGGCGCTCCGCATGGCCGACCGCGGCTACGTGATGGAGACGGGCCGGATCGTCCTGGAGGGCCGGGCTCCCGACTTGCTCGCCGACGACCACGTCCGGCGAGCGTACCTCGGCGCCTGAGCCGCCGTGGCCGGCGAGCGCGATCCCTCGAACCAGGCCAGCATCGGCCGGAAGCTGACGACGTGGCCGACGACCATGACGACGGGCGCGGGCAGGCGCGCCTCACCGGCGGCAACCGCGGCCAGCGTCGTCGTCACGGTCTGCTGATCGCTCGTCGTCGCGGCGCGGATCAGCGCCGTCGGCGTGTCCGCGGCGCCGCCGTGGGCGATCAGCTCGCGCGCGATCGTCTCGAGCCTCCCGGCGCCCATGAGGACGACGAGCGTGTCCACTGCGGTCGCCAGCTTCGCCCAATCGACGCGCCTGTCCTTGCCGTGACATTCGTGGCCGGTGACGACGGCGAACGATGACGCCACGCCGCGATGGGTCACTGGAATGCCGGCGTAGGCCGGAGCCGCGACCGCCGAGCTGACGCCCGGGACGATTTCAAAGCGAATGCCGGCGGCCTCGAGCGCGGCCGCTTCTTCACCGCCCCGGCCGAGCACGAAGGGATCGCCGCCCTTCAGCCGAACGACTCGGCGACCGCGAAGCGCCTCGATGATCAGAAGCGCGTTGATCTCCTCCTGCGGCCGCGAGTGGTGACCGCTCTCCTTCCCGACGAACACGAGACGGGCGTGCGCCGGCACCAGCTCGAGCAGGCGCGTGTCCACCAGGCGGTCGTACACGACAACGTCGGCACGGCGGAGCAAGCGGCGGCCACGGACGGTGAGAAGACCGGGATCGCCCGGACCGGCGCCGACGAGAGCGACGCGTCCGATCGCCTTCACGCCGACCTCAGCGCCTGGAGCAGTCGCCGCCGAGCGTCGTCGCGTCGACCGGCCGCAACGAGACGTCGGACGTCGCCGCGCAGCGCCTGTGTCCACGCCTTGGCCGTCGCCTTTTCGCCTCGAGCATGCAGCTCCCGCCGCACCTCCCCCGCGAGGTCGGTCAGCAACGCATAATCGCTGCCGAACACGCGCTCGAGGTCCTCGCGCACGACGCGGGCGAGCGCCGGGCTCCGGCCACCGGTGGTGACGGAGACCAGCAACGATCCACGGCGCAGCACCGAGGGGAGAAGGAAGTCGCAGTGCTCTGGATCATCGGCCGCGTTCACCCAGACGCGGCGTCGCCGCGCGTCGGCCGCCACCCTCGCGTTGACGCCACGGTCGTTGGTCGCCGCCAACACGAGGACCTGTCCTCGGAGATCGGCCGGACGATACGATCGGAACCGCACGCGGATCCGGCCTTCGTTCGCCAACAGCGCGAGCGCCACGGTCACGCGTGGGCTGACGACCGTGACGGTCGCCTCGGCGGCGAGCAGACCCTCGACCTTGCGCTCGGCGACAGCTCCGCCTCCGACGACGAGGACGGAACGGCCTCCGAGGTCAAGAACGACCGGATACGATGCCATGGCGGGCAATCGAGTGGACGAGCGCGCCCATGGTCCCTTTCTCGGGCTGGACGTGTGGCGTTACGCCGTACTCGCGAAGCGTGGCGGCGCACACCGGACCGATCACCGCGACGGTCACACGGTCACGCAGTCCGACCGCGAGGGCTTCGCGCAGGCCCCTGCGTTCGGCCACCAGGAACAGGTGGCGGACCTGCGGCGAACTGGTGAAGGCGACCACGTCCACGCGGCCGGCGATCACATCATCGACGAGCCGGACCAGGATCGACTGATCGGCAGGCAGCGTCCACTCGTAGAGCGGGATCTCGATCACGCGGACCCCTCGCGCGGTAAGGCCCTCCATCAGCACGCGGTTCTCGTCGCCGTAGAGCTGCACGGCGACGGTGCGGCCTCGAAGGTTGTAGCTCGCCAACGCGTCAAGGACGCCTTCCGACGTCGGCTCGGTCGGCACCACGTCGATCCTCACGCCGGCTTCCTTCAACACGGCGATCGGCTTGGGCCCTCGCGCAACAATGGTCAGCGCCCCCAACGCTCGCAGGAGATCGTCCCAGCGACCGGCCCGCGTGGCGAGATCGAAGAACGCGCGTGTGCCGACACCGGTCATGAACGCGACGACGGCAACCTCTTTGACGCAGATGCGGTCGAGCACGGCCCTCGCCGGAGCAAGATCTCGCCGGGGCACTTCGACGACCGCCGGCGCCGAGTAGGCGACGCCGCCCAGCTTCCCGATCAGCGTCGACAACTCACTCGCGCGACGCCCTTCCGTGATGGCGATCGTCCGCCCGGCCAGTGACGGAACCCGAGGGTCCATCGTCACGCCGCGCACTCGCCGGTGCCGGTCTCGAGCTTGAATTTCTCGTCCGCACCCCAGTCGAGATATTTCTCCGGGGCCTCGCCGGACGGCGGCAGCTCCGTCCACGGGGCCAGGACCGACCGGAGCCGCTCGGGCTCGGTACGATCCACGAACGCGTCGAAGGTCTCCTCCCGCTTGCGCTCGCCGCGATAGAGCTCGAGGAGCGCCTTCACCGCATCGGGGACTTGCTTGGCCGGCACCCGAGCCATGGGCTTGCCGAACCGCACGCGTCCAGGCGCCAGCGTGGCGCCGAGCAGGAGCTGGTAGGTCGGCGCCTGCTCGTCGTGGAACTTTCGCGCGCCGCCGTAGAGCCCGATGGAGGCGACGTGGTGCTGACCGCACGAGTTCGGGCAGCCCGAGATCTTGATGCGGAGCCCCGTCTCGTCGGCGAGGTCGCCCAGCTCCCGCTCGATCATCTGTCCCAGCTCGAGCGCGAGTCCGCGCGAGGAGGTGATCCCGAGCTGGCAGGTGTCGGCGCCGGGGCACGACGTGACGTCGACCAGACGCTCAGCCCCGGGCTCCGCAAGATCCGCTCGGACGAGGAGCGCGTGGACTTCGGGCAACGCGCCGAGCGGAATCCACCGGAGGAGAACGTTCTGCTGGTTGGTGGCGCGCACCGTACCATCGCCGAAGTCACGGGCGATCCGTGCCACGGTCCTCAACTGTTCGGCCGTGATGTCGCCGCGGATCAGCCGGACGTTCACTGAGGCCCAGTCCCGCTGCTTCTGCGGTACCACGTTCGTGGCCCGCCACCTCGCGGATCGCACGTCGGCCGCCAGCGGCAGGTGCCGTCTCGGCTTCCGACACGACGGCGCCTGCTCCTCCCAGACCTCGATCGCCGGGAACTTCCCGGCCATGGTGAGGCGAAGGGCCTCGCGCTCGCGAAGAATGAGGTCGCGGACGGCTCCGATCCCGAGCTTCTTCACGACGAACTTGAGACGGGCCAGATTGCGATTGTCACGATTTCCGTGGCGGTCGAAGACGCGAACGATCGCGGCCACTGTCGGCAGGAGATCGTCGGCGGGCGTGAATGCCTCCAGCAGTTGGGCGATCTGTGGCGCCGGGCCGAGACCACCCCCGATGACGATCCGAAAGCCCGGCACTGGCCGACCATCGATGTCTTCGATGATCGCCTGGGCGCCAACGTCGTGGATCGGCGTGAGGCCGTTGTCCTCTTCGCAGCCGGAGAAGGCGATCTTGAACTTGCGCGGGAGGTTCTGGTTCATCGGGTTGCGCAGCAGGAACCGCGCGACCGCGTCGGCGTACGGGGTGGGATCGAACGGTTCGTTCGGGCAGATCCCTGCGCAGGCACCGACGGTGACGTTGCGCACGGTGTTACCGCAAGCTTCGCGAGTCGTCAGCCCAACCTCGGCCAGGCATCGCATCACGTCCGGAACGTCGGCCAGTGGCACGAAGTGGAACTGCACGTTCTGGCGCGTCGTCACGTGGCCGACTCGTCGCGGGGTCCGCTCGGCGACGTCGGCCAAACGCTCGATTTGCGCCGACGTCAGACCACCCCACGGAATCTTGACCCGGACCATCTGAATGCCCTGCTGGCGCTGGCCATAAATGCCGTGCTGCAGGCGGAATCGCTTGAAGTCGTCAGGATTGATGCGTCCGGCGTGAAAGTCCTCCACGAACTGATCGAACGTGTCGACCTCACGTTCCGCGGCCCACGACCGTCCATAACCATTCGCACCTTCGTTCATACCCTGGCGGCCTCCACGCGGCTTACTTCTCTCCTGGGGCGTGTAGATGAACTCTACTATTATTGATCGGTATTGGCAAGATTAGCCTGACCGCCTTGGGATGAACTCCCATGGTCCCAGGAGAACCTCCGCGGTAGCTGAGGGTTCAGAATCGCAATCGGTTGATTTGTAAAAGTTTCTCCCGTGGCAGTCAGCTTGCTTTGGTTAGTTCGCACCAATGCAGCTTCACGCCAGACAGGGGGAACGGGTATGAAGCGGCTCCAGGAAAGCGGACTGAATCAGGCGCTGAGCGAAGCCGGTGACGGTGCCCTCGCCGTAGGCCCGGATCGACGTGTCCTGTTCTGGAATCGGGCGGCCGAGCGGCTGCTCGGATACGCCCCAGTCGAGGCTGTCGGGCGTCACGCCTGTGAAGTGCTTGAGGGCCGCCAGCTCGGTGGCCGCGCCGCATGCCGGCCGGAATGTCAGGTCCTCGCGGCGGCCGAAGAGGGCGCCGGGAGCTTCGATCTGCCGGCGCGGACGAAATGGGGCGAGGCGGTCACTCTCAACGTCAGCACGCTCACCCTGCCGCCGCGGAATGGCGAGGGGCCGCTCGTGATTCATCTCTTCAGGGATGCGGCCCCGGCGAAGAGCGCGAGCGCTGTCGAAGACGACCTGCCTGGCGCTCCGAGCACGCTGACGCCGCGCGAGCTCGAGGTGCTCCGCCTGCTCGCCTCCGGCGCCAACACGCGTGTCGCGTCCCAGCGGCTCAGCGTGAGCCCGGCGACCGTTCGGAACCACGTCCAGAATCTTCTCGGAAAGCTCGGCGTGCACAGCCGCCTCGAGGCCGTGGCTTACGCCACTCGCCGCGGCCTGCTGACGACCTAGCCGAATCTCTCCCCTCGAGTTACGGGCCGTCGTCATCACGGCGGCCCGTGCTCGAAAGCGCGGCCGGCAAGTTCTGCGCTACTGCGCTCGCTTGCTGGCGACGTCCGTCGAGATTCCGAGGTCGCTGCCCGAGACGAACACGTCGTCCTCAAGCTTGATCTCTCTCAACTCGACGCGGCGGCCATCACGCTGGACCGTACGCACCGCGACGATGCGCCCCGAGTCGAGGACCACGATCCCCTTGTCGAGATCCACGCGCTTCACGGTTCCGGACGTCAGGAGGATGGCGCCGGCCTCGGAACCGGCGAGGGCCAGCGAGGGAACAGCCAGAGCGAGAGCAATCGCGAACATCCCAATGCGGCGAAACATGCGCACCCCCAGGCCGCCCAGCGATTTGCACTAAAGCGGCGGAAAAGGAGCAGCAGTGGCCGTGCCATGGCTGCGCCGACAACTGGTTGGCCGGCACGCGTTCGCGCCGACCGCTCGAGGTGTAAGGAACGCTTTACGCCCAGCTTCTGGACGATGGTGCGCCTGGCAGGAATCGAACCTGCGACCCTCGGATTAGAAGTCCGACGCTCTGTCCAACTGAGCTACAGGCGCATTCGCGAGTACGATACACCCGATGACGGTGTGGACCATCGGCCACGGCACGCGCGGTGTCGACGAGCTGATCGGCGTGCTG
>Ga0066710_100003595_pt1 | contig 13313 bp, 14 predicted proteins | sample GraSoiAngelo_159_FD_79666 | JGI IMG/M metagenome (GOLD analysis project Ga0066710, IMG submission 79666) | Grasslands soil microbial communities from the Angelo Coastal Reserve, California, USA - 14_1009_16_40cm | ecosystem: Environmental > Terrestrial > Soil > Grasslands | place: USA...
ATTGTAGCACCGTCCTCTAGGATCGGAGCAATGCCGGACTGGGTCGTCTGGGTCGCTCTCGGCGTGTCCCTCGTCGCCGCGATCGCCGCCATGGTGCGCTTCGTCGTCGTCTCCCTGCGCGCCTGGCGGGACGTCAATCGCTCCCGCCGCGCGCTCTTCGGGGAGCTCGACGGCCTCGCCGCCCGCGCCGAGGCGCTCGGCGAGAAGGCGGCCGGCCTCGAGGAGGCGAGCGCGCGGCTCACGAGGACACTCGAGCGGCTCGCCGTCTCGCGCCGCAAGCTCGCCGTGCTGCAGTCGGCGTTCGACGAGGCGACCGATGCCTTCGCGGCCGTGACCGCGGTCTACCCGCGGAAGTGACCAGGGTCGCTGCGGTCGATCTCGGGACGAACTCGACGCGCCTGCTCATCGCCGACGTCTACGACGGCCGCCTCGACGCGGTGCACCGCGAGACGACGATCACGCGACTCGGCGAAGGCGTCGACGAGCGGCGCCGCCTCCTCCCCGTTCCGATCGCCCGCGTGCGGCGCGCGCTCGACGAGTTCCGCCGGACGATCGAGAGTCTCGGCGCCAAGCGCACGCTCGCGGTCGCGACGAGCGCCGTCCGCGACGCGGAGAACGGAGCGTCGTTCCTCGACGAGGTCGAACGGAGCTACGGCTTCGAGACGCGACTGCTGACCGGAGACGACGAGGCGCTGATGACGCGCCGCGGCGTCGCATCCGGCCGCGAGCTCGACGCGGAGACGCTGATCGTCGACATCGGCGGCGGCTCTACGGAGCTGACCCTCGACGACTTCCACGTCAGCCTCGACATCGGCTCGGTGCGGCTGACCGAGCGCTTCCTGCGCTCCGATCCGCCGACGCGCGACGAGCTCGACGCGGCGGCGCGGGCGGCCCGCGACGCGCTCCCGGACGTCGGTCCGCGCACGGCAATCGGCGTCGCCGGAACGATCACGACGATCGCCGCGCTCGCCGCCGCTCCGCTCACCGCCGAGACGATCGCCGCGCAGCTCGACCGCCTCGCCGCGCTGACGGTCGCGCAACGCCGCGAGCTCGCCGCGATGGATCCGGAGCGTGCGCCGGTGATCGTCGGCGGCGCCGTGATCCTCAACGAGGTCGCGCGCCGCTACGAGCTCGCCGAGGTCGAGGTCAGCGAGCGCGACATCCTCGACGGCGCGGCGCTCGCGGCGGCCGACGATTAGAGGACTTCGACCGTCTCCGGCGGCTCGTCCTCGGCGAGCCGCCGCTGCACGACCGCGCGCGAGAGCACGCCCACCAGCCGTCCGTGCTCGACAACCGGGACGCGCTCGAGATCGTTCTCCTCGAGCGCGTGGAACGCCTCGTCGAGCGGCGTCTCCGCCTCGAGCGTGAAGTTCGGCGGCTCGAAGATCGCCCGCAGCAGCGTCTCGCGCGGATGCAGCCCGGCCGCGACGACCTCCCGCACGAGCGTCTTGCGCGTGACGACGCCGACGAGCGTGCCCTCGTCGCAGACCAGCACCGCGCGCATCTCGGGATCGGCGAGCTCCTCGCCCGCCTGCTGCGCCGTGTCGGTCACGTCGAGCGCGGGCGGATCCGGCACCATCGCGTCTCGCGCGAGGCTCGTCACGGGAAGATCCCCCGGGCGACGAGCGCGCCGGCGACCTCGCGGACGGCGGCGACGAGCGCGGCGTTCCGCAGCGGGATCTCCTTCTCGGCCGCGAGCTCCCAGACACGGTCGAACGCGTCGTTCAGCTTCTCGGCGAGCCGCGCCCGGATCTCGTCGCGCGTCCAGAACAGCCTGCCGAGATCCTGCACCCACTCGAAGTACGAGACCGTGACACCGCCGGCGTTCGTGAGGATGTCCGGCAGCACGAGAATCCCGCCCTCGCCGAGGATCGCGTCGGCCTCGTTCGACGTCGGCCCGTTCGCCCCCTCGGCGATCAGCTTCGCCCTGACCTTGTGCGCGTTCCGCGCAGTCACCTGGTCCTCGCGCGCCGCGAGCACGAGGATGTCGCACGGCAGCTCGAGCAGCTCCTCGTTCGTGATCCGCTCGCAGCGGTCGTAGCCCTCGAGCGACCCGTTTTCCTCGACGTACGCGTGCAGCGCGGGGATGTCGAGACCGGCCGCGTCGTGGACGCCGCCGGAGATGTCCGAGACGGCGATGACCTTCGCACCCTTCTGGTGCAGCTCGCTCGCCGCGATCCCGCCGACGTTGCCGAAGCCCTGGACGACGCAGCGCTGCTCGGCGAGCTTCCACCCGAGCCGTTCGCACGCCCGCTCGATCACCATCACGACGCCGGCGCCGGTCGCCTCATGGCGGAAGAGCGAGCCGCCGAGCGCAACGGGCTTGCCCGTGACGATCTCCGGCACGACGTACCCGGTCTGCATCGAGTACGTGTCCATCATCCACGCCATCGTCTGCTCGTTCGTCGCCATGTCCGGGGCCGGAATGTCTCGGTCGGGCCCGATCGCGCCGATCAGCTCGGTCGTGTAGCGCCGCGTCAGCCGCTGCAGCTCCGCCTTGGAGAGCTCGCGCGCGTTGCAGCGGACGCCGCCCTTGGCGCCGCCGTACGGGAGGCGAAGGAGCGCGCACTTCCACGTCATCCACATCGCGAGCGCGGCGCACTCGCCGAGCGAGACCTCGGAGTCGTACCGGACGCCGCCCTTCGTCGGCCCGAGCACGGTCGAGTGCTGGACGCGGTAGCCGGCGAAGACCCTGACGCTGTCGTCATCGAGCCGGATCGGGACGCTGACCATCAGCGCCCGCTCGGGGAACCGCAGCCGCTCGGCGACGGACTCCTCGATCTCGGCCGCCGGAAGCGCCTGCTCGAGCTGCGTCAGTGCCTGCCTGAAGAGCGGCGAGTCCCACTCGAGCGGCTGCTCGAGGGCAGGTTCCTCCACCCTGGACACGGCTCCCAGTCTACGGTTGGCCGCTCTGCAGCGCGCGTTCCACCCGCTCGCCGATCCCGATGACGCTCGTGGCGCCGAGCGGCTCGCCGAGGACCGACGAACCGAGCTCGTTCGCCTCGCGGACGACCGCGTCGCGCTCAGCGGTGAGGGCGCTGTGGAGGACGAGCAGCGCGGCACGCGCCCGCGCGGCCCAGGACTCGATCGCGTCGAGACCGGATCCTGGAGCCGCGGCCGCCTCGCGCGCGAGCCGCGGCAGCGCGGCGAGCCGCTGCGCGGTCGCGGCCGTCTCGCGTTCGAGTGCCGCCGCCTCTGCGGAGGCCTCGTCGGCCTCGGCCTCGAGCGCTGCGGCCGAGTCACGTGCGCGTGCCAGCTCGCCGGACGCGACGCGCGCGCCCTCGCGTGCCTCCGCCGCCGCGCGCTCGGCGCCGAGACGCTCCTTCTCGCGCGCGTGCTCGAGGTCCCGCTCGGCCGCCGCGAGCGCAGCCTCGGCCGCGGCGAGCCGCTCCGCCGCGGCGCGCATCGCAGCCGCGCGCCGCTCGCGCTCGCCGGGCAGCGCTGCGAGAAACGCACCGACGGCCGCCGCCCGCCGGCGGATCCGATCGACCTCGCGCTGCACCTCCTCCACGTCCGCCAGCGCCTGCGCCGCGCCCGCGTCGCGCTGCTCGAGCTCCGCGAGGAGCGCGACTACACGAGCTCGGTCCACGCGATCGGCCGCGCGCCCGGCACGGCCAGGGCGAGCGCCTGCGCGGAGAAGAGCGACACCCAGGTGTTGAGGTGGTCGCCCTCCGAGTCGCCGTCGGTGCGGTACGGCATGCCGAGCCCGTCGCCGGGGCTCCGCGCGAGCTCGATCAGTCGCGCGACGGCGCGGTCGACCGCCGTCGAGCGCCGGCCGACGACGAGCGAGAGTCGCACCGCCTGCGCGGTCACGTCACATTGCTCCGGCGAGTCCTCGGCGTCCGAGCGCGGCAGACCGCCCTCGTCGAGCTGCAGCGTCCACACCCATTCGACCGCGCGCCGCGCACACTCGAGCGCCTCGAGGTCGCCGACCGCGCTGCCCCAGACCCAGAGACCCTCGGCGGCGTAGAGGTGCGGGTGGAGCATGACCTCGTCCTGCTCGGGATGCGTCAGGATGCGGCCGTCGGGGAGCTGCGCGCGCTTCACCTCCTCGATCAGCGGCGCCGGCGTCGCGGCGTCGTCCGCGAGCAGGAGGGCCTGGCTCAGCTTCGCGAGGTGCGGCACCCCGCGCGTCGACCAGCTGTCCCGTGCGGACGAGGGCCCCGTCCGAGCGACCGCGCAGAAGCTTCCGTCGGCCGCCACCTCCTCCGCGAGATAGCGGGCGAGCTCGCGCCCCGACTCGACGTACTCCGCGCTGCGCGTGCGCCGTCCGTACGTCAGCAGTCCGGTCGCGATCATCCCGAGGTCGAACAGGTAGACGGCGTTGTTGTCCCAGCCGTCGCGGGCGGCGAGATTGCCGGAGCGCAGCCGCTCGACGAGCCAGTCGCCGGCGCGGTGTCCGGTCGCGCGATCCGCCGCCGTGAGGGTCGCCATCCCTGCGAGGAAGGTCAGCGCGTAGCCGGTGATCTCGGGGTAGTCGTACGCGCGGCGGCCGGTCGCCGAATCGAGCCACGCGACGAACGCCCCGTTCGGGCTCTGGCACCCGCCCGAGCAGAGCCACGCCCTGAGCCCGGAAACCGCCATGGCGACGGAGTCAAGGTCGAGCATTGGACCCGTGGTGCGCGGCGAGCGTGTCGACGATCTGGCGCGCGGCGTCCCCGGTGCCGTACGCGTCGATGGGCTTCGCCATGCGCTCGTAGAGGGCGGCGTCGGAGAGCAGCCGCGCCGCCGCGGCCTCGATCTCGTCCTTGTCGGTGCCGACGAGCTGCGCCGTGCCGGCGGCGACGCCTTCCGCGCGCTCCGTCGTCCCGCGCACGACGAGCACCGGCTTGCCGATCGCGGTCGCCTCCTCCTGCAGTCCGCCCGAGTCGGTGATGACGAAGTGGCAGCGGCGCAACAGCCAGATCATCGGCTGGTACTCGAGCGGCGGCAGCAGCGTGACGTTCGGGCTGTCGCCGAGCAGCTCGTGCACCGTCGAGTGCACGTTCGGGTTCGGATGGACGGGACAGACGATGTGCACGTCGTCGTGCGCGGCGGCGACGCGGACGATCGCCTGGCAGATCTGGCGGATCGTCTTGCGCGAGGTGTCGCGGCGGTGCATCGTCGCCACAACCAGCCGCTTGCCCTCGAGCGGAATCCCGTCGAGGACGGTCCCCGTCGGATCGAACGGCATCGCTGCGACGATCTGGAGCGCGTCGATGACGGTGTTTCCCGTGACGAAGACACGTTCCGCGGGCACGCCTTCGCGGTGCAGGTTCTCCGCGCCCGCGGGCGTCGGCGCGAAGTGAAGCTCTGCGACGACGCCTGCGACCCGCCGGTTCATCTCCTCCGGCCACGGGTCGCGGTGGTCGAACGTGCGGAGGCCCGCCTCGACGTGCGCGATGCGCGAGCCGTGATGGAACGCGCCGAGCCCGCCGGCCATCGTCGTCGTCGTGTCGCCCTGGACGAGCACCCAGTCGGGGTCCTCGTCGCGGAGGATCCGCGTCAGTCCGCTGAGCACCGCGACGGTCACGTCCGTCGGGGACTGGTCGTCGCTCATCACGTCGAGGTCGTAGTCCGGCCGGATCCCGAACAGGTCGAGCATCGGATCGAGCAGCTGGCGGTGCTGCGCCGTGACGCAGACGCGCACGTCGAAGCCGCCGCGGCGCTCGAGCTCTCTGATCACCGGAGCGAGCTTGATCGCCTCCGGGCGGGTGCCGAGGACGGCGAGAATCTTGATCATCTGGGGGGCAGGATTGAGGGTTTCGCTCCGTGGGGGGTTCTGCCTGCGGGCGGGAATCTATCGAGCCGTGAGGAGATCCTCATAGATCCTTACGAGTCGACCGGCTAGACCATCCCACGCATAGCGCTCCAGTGCACGCTTACGGGCCGCCTCGCCCAGCTTCCGGCGCCGGTTTTCGTCCGTCAGGAGGTCGATCAAAGCGCCTGCAAGCGCGGCCGGATCGCCGGGCGGAACAAGTGTTCCGACCTCCGGCGTCATGACGCGCGCGTACCCCTCGATGTCCGAGGCGACGACCGGCGTCGCGCAGCCGAACGCACGGGTCAGCGCCATGCCGAACGACTCGCCCCCGAGCGACGGCGCCGCGAGCGCCTTGGCGGAGGAGAGCTCCGCGGTCAGCGACTCGCCGACGACGACGCCGAGCAGGTCGATCCCGTCGTCCGACAGCCCGCGCCGCGACATCAGCAGCCGCACGGCCTGAGGGTCGGCGCCGACCACGCGCAGCCGCGCGCCGGTGGCTTCCCGGATCGCGGGCCACGAACGCAGCAGCACCTCGAGGCCCTTGCGCGGATCGTGCCGCCCGATGAAGACGATCGTGTTCTTGCGGCCGGCGGCATCCGAATGCTCGGGAATCGTGATCCCGTTCGGGATGATGTCGTACTCGCCGGGGAGGTAGTGCATCGCGGCCGCACGCGAGAGCTCCGAGACGGCGATCCGGTAGTCGATCCGCTGCATCAGGAAGCCCCAGACCAGGTATGCCGGGTCCGTCCAGCTCGACCCCGGCGTCGCGTGCCAGGTTCCGACGATCGGGCAGCGGGCCATCGCGAGCGCCGCGACGCAGAGCGCAGGGGTCAACGGCTCGTGGACGTGAACGACGTCGAAGCGCTCGCGCCGGAGGAGCCGCCGGAGCCGCGCGACGGCGACGGGACTGAGGACGATGTGCGTGCGCGAGCCGTTCGCCGGCACCGTCACCGTCGTCCCCACCGAGACGACGCCCGGCGGCCGACGGTCGGCACGCGGGGCGTCCGGATGGAACGAGCGCGAGACGCTCCCGGGCGGATCGTCGCCCGTGATCACGAGCACGTCGACGCCGAGGCGCCGTAAGGCCTCCGCCTGGCCGTCCGCATGCTCCCCGACGCCGCCGAGGTACGACCACGAGAACGGAACGACGATCCCGACTTTCATCCCGCGCAACCCTACGCGGGGCGGAGGAGCTCTACGTCACCTTGCCGCGCGCAGCGGTACGAAGCGTCGCGACGATCTCGCCGCCGCGGTGCATGCGCACGTCGTCGTGCATGTTGGCCGTGACGCATGCGTGGTTGGGGACGATCGTCACGTGCTCGCCGATCTCGGGTGGGCGTTCGCAGGCGCTGACGTCGACGTAACCGTGCTCCTCGTTGAGGTTGTAGACCTCGGCCTCGGGATGCTCGACGATGAGCCCGAAGCCCGTCGCGCCGGCCGCCGGGTCGGAGGTCAGCGTCTTCGAGCCGGCGTCGATGATGGCGCGTTCGCGCGTCGGCCGGCTGACAACGGTCGCGACGACGCGCAGCGCGCAGTCGTCGAGCGGCACCGAGCCGTTGGCGATGCACGAGCGGTCGCCGTAGACATACGTGCCGACGCGCAGCTCCGTCACCTCGCCGAGCTCGTGCGTCCTGCGAGCCGTCGGCGTCCCGCCGCCGCTGACGCACTCGACGGTGAGGCCCGCGCGCTCGATCGCCTCCCGCGCCGCACGCAGCCACGGTCCGCTCTCGGGCAACGTCGGGTATGTCATCAAACCGGCGAAGCGCAGGCCCTCGAGACGCCCGACGAGCGCGGCGAGCTCGGCCGCGGCCTCCGGACTCTGGACGCCGGTGCGGGCGAAGCCGGTGTCGCACTCGACGAGAAAGTCCGCCTCGAGCCCGTGCCGCGCCAGCACCTCGGCGAGAGCGGTCGCCGCGGCCGCCGAGTCGCCGACGACGCCCATGTCGACGCGGCGGGCGAGCGCCGCGAGCCGCTCGGCCTTCGCCTCGCCGACGAGCGGGAAGCTGATCAGGATGTCGTCGAAGCCGGCGTCCGCCATCACCTCGGCCTCGCCGAGCTTCTGACACGTGAGCCCTCGCGCTCCGGCGTCGACTTGCATCCGGGCCACCTCGGGGAGCTTGTGCGTCTTGATGTGCGGCCGCAGCACGAGCCCGTGCTCGTCGCAGTAGCTCTGCATCCCGGCGATGTTGCGCTCGACGGCGTCGAGGTCGGCCGTCAGGACCGGTGTCTCGAGCTGGTCGAGCGTCGGCATAGACACGCGACGTTAACTCAGGGAATGATGTAGTACAAGCATGTTGTCATTACAATCACGCGGATGCTGAGCACGGAGATCGACGGCACCGTCGACAAGGCGTCGCCGGTCCCCTACTACTTCCAGCTGCTGCAGCTGCTCGAGCGCGCGATTGCCTCCGGCATGCTCACCCCGGGCGAGAAGATCCCGACTGAGGCGGCGCTCTGCGAGCGCTTCGACGTCAGCCGCACGGTCGTCCGGCAAGCGCTGAGCGACCTCGACCGGACGGGGCTCGTCACACGCGTGAAGGGCAAGGGGACGTTCGTCGCCGAGCCGAGGTCGGCCGAGTTCGTCGTCCGGTCGCTGACGAGCCTCCACGAGGACATGACCGCGCGCGGCGAGCGGCTCGAGACGAAGGTGCTGCGGCTCGAGGCGGAGCCGGCCTCCCCGCACGTCGCGCAGATGCTCGAGCTGCCGGAGTCCGAACGGATCGTGCTGCTCGAGCGGCTCCGCTTCCTGCGGGGCGAGCCGCTCGTCGTCACGACCGCGTACATGCCGTACTCACTCTGCGCGCCTCTCCTCCAGCTCGACTTCAGCAGCCGCTCGCTCTTCGGAGCGTACGAGCGCGAGCTCGGCTACAAGCTCCACCGCGGCACGCGCGCCGTCGAGTCGCGCCCGGCGAACGCGCAGGTCGCCGAACAGCTCGGCGTGTACGAGGGCGACCCGGTCCTCGTCTTCACGGGGATCACGTACATCGAGGACGGCCGTCCGATCGAGTACGTCGTCGAGTTCCACCGGGGCGATCGGAGCCGCTTCGAGACGGAGCTGTTCCGGCCGTGACGTGGCAGCCGGTCTCTTCGATCTGACCGGCCGCCGCGCGCTCGTCACGGGCGGCGGCGGCGGGATCGGGCGCGGGCTGGCGCGCGGGCTCGCGGACGCGGGTGCGACCGTCGCGGTGCTGGGCCGGTCCGAACGTGCCGACGAAGCGGCCGCGGAGCTTGGAGGCGTCGCCGTCCGCGCCGATCTCGCCGATCGCGACGACCTGCCCCGCGGCTTCGACGAGGCGGTCGAGCGGCTCAGCGGGATCGACATCCTCGTCACTTCGCACGGGATCGGGCGGCCGGCGGCGGCCGTCGACCACGAGCTCGCCGACTGGGATGAAGTCGTCGAGGTGAATCTGACGGCGACCTTCCAGCTCTGCCGGCTCGCCGGGCGCCTGATGCTCGAGCGCGGCAGTGGCAAGATCGTGAACATCGCGTCGCTGCTCAGCTTCCAGGGCGGCCTGGGGGTCTCCTCGTACGCGGCGAGCAAGGGCGCGATCGCGACGCTGACGATGGCGCTTGCGAACGAGTGGGCGCCGCACGGAGTGAACGTGAACGCGATCGCGCCCGGCTATGTGAAGACCGCGCTGAACGAGCGCATCTGGCGGCACGATCCGGAGCGGACGGCGGCGATCACCGCGCGGATCCCCGCCGGTCGCTGGGGCGAGCCCTCGGATCTCGCGGGCGCCGTCGTCTTCCTCTCGTCGGCCGCGTCGGACTACGTGCACGGCGCGATTCTCGCCGTCGACGGCGGCTGGCTCGGCCGCTGAGCGATGGAGACGTCGATCTTCTGCTTCGCGACCGACCTCGCCGACGAGGGGATCGAGACCGTGCTCGAAAACGTGCAGGAGCGCGGGGGCCTCGGCGGCGTCACGGTCGCCGCCGCCTACCACGAAGGGCGTGACCTCTTCCCGCACAACCCGGTGCACAAGGTGCGCTTCCTCGAGGGCGGCGCGGTCTTCTTTCCGCCGGACGCCGTCGGCCGGGGGCGACTGCGGCCGCCCGTCAGCGAGGCCGCGCACGTCCTCCCGGAAGCGGTGGAAGCGGCAGGGCGCCGCGGGCTCGCCGTGCGCGCGTGGACGGTCTTCCTGCACAACGGCGCGCTCGCGTCCGCGCACCCCGACTGCGCACCGGAGAACGCCTTCGGCGACAGGTACGTCACCGACCTCTGCCCCGCGCATCCCGATGTTCGCGCCTACGCGCGCGCGCTCGCGGCCGACGTCGCCCGCCTCGGTGTGAAGACGATCTGCTCCGAGTCGCTGCACTACTCCGCGCTCGAGCACGGCTACGCGCACGAGCGCTACTTCGTGCCGCTCGGGCCGCGAACCCGCTACCTGCTGGGACTCTGCTTCTGCGAGCACTGTCTCGCGGCCGCACCGGACGGAGAGGCGGTGCGGGAGCTGGCCGGCGCCGAGATCCAGCGGGTGTTCGACGGCGAGCCGGACGAGCCGGAGCTCGAGAGGGACGAGCTCATCGGGTACACGCGCGCGCGCGAGGAGACGGTCTGCTCGCTGACGGCCGAGGTCGCCGCGGCCGCGCGCGAGCACGGCGCCGAGCTCGAGTTCCTCGACCTCTCCGGCGCCGTCAAGGGCTACGCGACCGGTCGGCCGGCCGGCGATGCCGCGCCGTCGATCTCATGGCAGCTCGGGGTCGACGTCGGTGCGGTCGCGAGCACCTGCGACGGCATCGAGGCGATCGGCTACGCGGCCGACCCGGAACGCATCCGGGGCGATCTCGACGCGTACGGCGACGCAGCCGTCTCGGTCATCTTCCGCCCGACGCCGCCCGACTGCGACTCGCCGGAGAATCTGCGCGCGAAGGTCGAGCTCGCGCGCGATCGCGGCCTACGCCGCGTCGACTTCTACCACTACGGCTTCATGCGGCTGGACGCGCTGGACTGGATACGCGCCGCCGTGTCGACCTGAGGGCCCGTCCCGCGAGCGCGCCCGTGTGCCGTCCGTCGTCCACGAGGACGGTGCCGTTGACGATCACGTAGGGGACGCCCTCCGGCAGCCGCCGCGGATCTTCGTAGGTGGCGGTGTCGCGGATCGTCTCCGGATCGATGCACGTCACGTCCGCGGCCATGCCGGGCCGCAGCAGGCCGCGGTCCAGGAAGCCCAGCCGCTGCGCCGGCAGCGAGGTCATCTTGCGCACCGCCTGCTCCCAGGTGAGGATCCCGAGCTCGCGGACGTAGACCGCGAAGTAGCGCGGGAACGTGCCGTAGGAGCGGGGGTGCGGCCGCTCGCCGACGAGGATTCCGTCGCTGCCAGCGGTGTGCGACCAGTGCGCCATCGTCATGCGCACGTTCTCCTCGTTGCCGGAATGGGAGATGCAGGACACGCCGAGGTTCTCGTCGGCGAGCAGCTCGCACGTGAAGTCGATCGGGCGCTTGCCCGCCGCCGCGGCCGCGTCGGAGACGCTGAGCCCGATGTACCGACGGTTCTCCGGCAGGCGCGCGCCGCCGATCACGACGATCGACCAGTCCATCGGGATCCCGTGGAAGCCGTCGCACCCCTCGTCCTCCATCTCGATGCGGAGCCGCTCGCGCAGATCCGCGTCGCGCAGGCGGTCGATCGTCGCCGCGGAGCCGCCGACGTGCATCCAGCTCGGCAGGAAGGCGTGCAGGTATGTCGAGCCCGCCAGGTACGGGTAGGTGTCGAGCGTGACCTCGATGCCGTCGTCGCGGGCGCGGTCGAGCATCGCGAGCAGCTCCGGCGCCTTGCCCTTGTTGATCGCGTAGCCGAGGTGCGCGTGCGCGAGGTGGAGCGGGACGCCCGAGCGGCGCGCGATCTCGATGCAGTCGGCGTACGCCTCGAGCGCGTGGCTGCCGTAGTTGCGATGGTGCGGTGTGTAGTAGCCGCCGTAGTCGCGCACGATCTCGCAGAGCGCGACGATCTCGTCGTCGTCCGCGTACATCCCGGGCGTGTACGTCAGTCCCGTCGAGAGCCCCACCGCGCCGTCCTCGAGCGCCTCGACGAGGAGCCGCTTCATCTGCGCGAGCTCGTCGTCGGTCGGCGCGCGGTCGTCGTAGCCCATCGCGCACATCCGGATCGTCCCGTGCGGTGCGAGGTACGCCGCGTTGACCGCGATGCCGTCCGCGTCGAGCCGGTCTAGGTACTCGCCGACCGTGCGCCAGCTCCAGTCGAACCCGGGCGGGTCGTCGTTCCAGCCCGCCAGCTGCCCGCGAAGCTGCTCGAGCACCTCGTCGTTCACCGGCGCGTAGCTGAGCCCGTCCTGGCCGAGCACCTCGAGCGTCACGCCCTGGTGCACCTTCGCCTCGTGCGCGGGATTGGCAAGCAGCCGGAGGTCGGAGTGAGTGTGCATGTCGACGAAGCCGGGGCAGACGAAGAGGCCGTCCGCATCGATCGTGCGGGCGGCCGGCTCGCCGGCGAGGCGGCCGACGGACGCGATCCGGTCGCCGGCGATGCCGACGTCGGCGCGGTACCACGAGTTGCCGGCACCGTCGATCACGCGCCCGCCGCGAATCAGCAGGTCGAACGTCATTCGGCGTCCTCGAAGTCCGCGACGAGCTCGCGGGCCATCTGTGCGTTGCCGGCGAGCAGGCCGCCGTCCACGCGCAGCACCTCGCCGCTGATCCACGACGCGTCGTCGGAGGCGAGGAAGGCGGCAGCGGCCGCGACGTCTTCGGGCTCGCCGACCCGCCCGAGCGGATACCAGCGCAGGAGCTTCTCGAAGATCTCCGGCACCTTCTCGACGCGCTCCTGCCAGATCGGCGTGCGGATCGTTCCCGGTGCGATCGCGACCGCCCGGATGCCGTGGTGTCCGTACCGCACCGCCATGCTGCGCGTCAGGTTGATCACCCCCGCCTTCGCGGCGCTGTACGGCTCGTTGGCGAAGAACGCCAGGCCGTTGACGGACGCGATGTTGACGATCACGCCGCCGCCGCGCTCGATCATCCCGGGCAGTACCGCCTTCGAGCAGAGAAAGGCCGACTTCAGGTTGAGCGCGACGTCGTGCTCCCACTCCTCCTCGTCGATCTCGAGCACGTCGTCGGACATGCCGCCGCCGGCGTTGTTGACGAGCACGTCGACGCGGCCGGCGTCCGCAACCATCCGCGCGACGTCCGCGGCGACCGTGACGTCCGCCTGGACGGCGCGCCCGCCGATCTCGGCCGCGACCGCCGTCGCGCGCTCGCCGTCCACGTCGGCGACGACGACCGTCGCCCCGTCGGCCGCGAACCGCGCGCAGACCGCCCGCCCGATCCCGGAGCCGCCGCCAGTCACGATGGCCGACTTGCCATCCAGCCGGCTCATCCCTTCAACGCGCCCTCCTGCAGCCCGCGCAAGTACCAGCGCTGCGCGAACGCGAACGCGAGCAGCCCCGGAAGGATCGCGATCACGTACATCGCGGCCATCGTCGGCCACAGCCACTGCCCGAAGCCCGCGTTCGCCGAGGCGAGGACGACGGTCAGCGTTCGCTTCTCCTGATCGTTGGTGAGCGTGTTCGCGAGCAGCCACTCACCCCACGCCGCGATGAAGTTCGTGATCACGACGACGATGAC
>Ga0066710_100003597_pt1 | contig 13311 bp, 10 predicted proteins | sample GraSoiAngelo_159_FD_79666 | JGI IMG/M metagenome (GOLD analysis project Ga0066710, IMG submission 79666) | Grasslands soil microbial communities from the Angelo Coastal Reserve, California, USA - 14_1009_16_40cm | ecosystem: Environmental > Terrestrial > Soil > Grasslands | place: USA...
CGCGCGTGCCCGCCGCGCGCACGGACGCGAGCCCGAGCGCGCCGGCGAAGCCGGCGACCGCGTTGAGCAGGAACGCCACGGCCAGCCCGAAGACGCCGATCAGCACGCCGGCGATGGCCGGGCCCACGATGCGCGCACCGTTGAACGCCGCCGAGTTCAGCGCGATGGCGTTGCCGACGTCGCCGCGGCCGACCAGATCCACGAGGAACGCTTGGCGCGCCGGCGTGTCGAGCGCGTTGACCAGCCCCCACACGACGGCGATCGCGGCGACGTGCCAGTAGCGGACGGCGCCGGTGGCCACCAGCGCCGTGAGCGTCAGCCCCATCGCGCCCTGGATCAGCGCCGAGGTCACCACGACGCGGCGTTTGGGCAGGCGGTCGGCGACGGCGCCGGCCGGAATCGAGAAAAGCAGCATCGGGGTGAAGAGGAACGTGCTGATGAGGCCAAGCCGGAATGGTGAATCGGTGATCTGAAGGACCAGCCACGACTGGCCCACCGACTGCATCCAGTTGCCGACGACGGTCACCGTCTGGGCGGCGAAGAAGACACGGAAGTCACCGTGATCGAGAGCTCGGAGCGCGCGAGGGAAGCTCAGGTCAGTTGATCCGCTTGGCCTGGCCCTTCCATTCCTTCTCGCGGAGCACGAACTTCTGCACCTTGCCGGTGGAGGTCTTGGGCAGGTCGCCGAACTCCACCGCGGCCGGGGCCTTGAAGTGGGCGATGTGCTGCTTGCAGAAGTCGATGACGTCCTGCTCGGTGGCGTTCTGGCCGGGCTTGAGCGTGACGAAGGCCTTGGGCCGCTCGCCCCACTTAAGGTCGGGGACGGCGACGACCGCGCATTCCATCACCGCGGGATGGCGGGCCACGCACTGCTCGACCTCGATCGTCGAGATGTTCTCGCCGCCCGAGATGATGATGTCCTTCTTGCGGTCGCGCAGCTCGATGTAGCCGTCGGGGTGCCAGACGCCGATGTCGCCCGAGTGGAACCAGCCGCCGCGGAACGCTTCGGCGGTCGCGTCGGGCTGATCGAAGTAGCCGAGCATCACGTTGTTGCCGCGCATGACGACTTCGCCCAGCGTCTCGCCGTCGCGGGGAACGTCGTGCATCTCACCGTCCACGACGCGCACCAGATCGAAGTTCGTGTAGCCCTGGCCCTGACGAGCGGCCAGTCGCGCCTGCTCCTCGGCCGGCAGGGCGTCCCACTCGGCGTGCCACTCGCAGACGGTGTGCGGGCCGTACGTCTCGGTGAGGCCGTAGACGTGGACGGGACGCAAGTTCAACTCCTTGAGCTTGCCCAGGAGCGTCGGCGACGGCGGGGCGCCGGCGACGGTGACCGTCACCGCCCGAGCGAGTCGGTGCGCTTTCGGAGAGTTCACGACCCCGATCTGCACCGTCGGCGCTCCGTTGTAATGGGTGATGCCGGCGCGGTCGAGCTGATCCCAGATGGCGGCGGGATCCACCTTGCGCAGGCAGTGGTGGGTGCCGCCCACCGCGGTCACCGCCCACGTGAAGCACCAGCCGTTGCAGTGGAACATCGGCAGCGTCCACAGATAGTGAGTGTCCCAGCTCATCGCCGTCTCGAGGATCTCGCCGATCGCGTTCACGTACGCGCCGCGATGCGAATACATGACGCCCTTGGGCCGGCCCGTCGTCCCCGAGGTGTAGTTGATGGCCAGCAGCTCTTCTTCGCTTTCGAGCCACGACGCGACGGGCTCGGGAGAGCCCGTCCTCAAGAAATCCTCGTAGGGATCGCCGGCGACGCCGGTGTCGTCGACGCGCACGACCGTGAGGCCGTTGAGATCGAGCGGCTTGATCAGATTCTCCAGCTCGGCGTCCACGAAGACGAAGCGCGAGCCGGAGTGCTTCAGGATGTAGCCGATCTCATCGGTGGAGAGTCGGATGTTGATGGCGACCAGCACGCCACCGGCCATCGGCACGCCGTAGTGCGCCTCGAGCATCGCGGGAATGTTCGGACACAGGAACGCCACGCGATCGAGCTTCCTGAGCCCGGCCCGGCGCAGCGCCGAGGCCAGACGGTTCGCCCGTTCCTCGAGCTGCCGGTACGTGTAGCGGCGCGCGCCGTGAATCACCGCCGGCTTGTCGGGCAGCACGCAGGCGTTCCGTTTGAGGAAATCCACCGGCGTGAGCTCGGTGCGATACACATGAGGCGACGTCGCCATCACTCGACCCTCCTGGATGCCAGAGTTTACTCGCGGAGGGCGGGCCCTGGCGAGCGGACGAGCGCACTCTACGACGCGGTTCTAATACCCCTCGTCCATCAGCGGGAATGCGCTGAAGACGCGTGGCTGCGTCACCGGCGTCGCCGGATGCAGATACGATGCGTTGAGCTGCGCGAGCCGAGTCACGCCGAGCAGGCCGAGACAGATCCTGATCTCGTCCTCGAGCAGCTCGAGCACTCGCCCGAGCCCGTCGGCGCCGGCGGCCGCGAGGCCGCAGCAGGCCAATCGGCCCATGCCGACCACGTTGGCCCCGAGCGCGATCGCTTTCACCACGTCGCTGCCTCGCACGAACGACCCGTCCACGATGACGAGCGCGCGCCCGCGGACGGCCGCGACGACCTCCGGAAGCACGTCGGCGCTGCCACGCCCGTGGTCGAGCTGTCGCCCGCCGTGATTGGAGACGTAGACGCCCTCGACGCCGTGCTGGCACGCCAGCTCGGCGTCCTCGGCGGTGGCGATGCCCTTGAGCCACAGGGGAACGTCGTGCGTGTCCTTGAAGCGCTTCACCTGATCCCAGGAGAGCGCGGCCTGGAAATTCATGCCGGTGGCGCGGGACCGCCACGGCTTGATGTAACGCTTGGCCAGGTCGCGTTCCCGCCGGCTGTACATCGCGCTGTCCACCGTGAGGCAGAACGCCGCGTAGTCGTTGTCGCGCGCGCGCTTGACGTGCTCGTCAACGAAACCATCGTCGCCCCGGACGTAGAGCTGGAAGATGCGCAAGCCTCCGGGCGCCGCCGCCGCGGTCGCTTCGAGTCCGGGGTTGCAGACCGACGAGAGCATCTGGGCCACGCCGAAGGCCGTCGCGCCGCGCGCGGCGGTGGCAGCACCGCCCGGCGTGAACGTCTCGATCGAGCCGACGGGGGCCAGCATGACCGGCACGCGCAGCGTCCGGCCGAGCAGCGTCGTCGTCGTGTCCAGCGTGGAGACGTCGCGCAAGACGCGCGGGCGAAACGCGATGGAGTCGAGCGCCTGGCGATTGCGCCGCAGCGTCGTCTCGGTCTCGGTGCCGCCGGCCAGGTAATCCCAGGCGCCCGGGTCGAGCGTCTGGTGCGCCACCCTCACGATCTCGTGCAGAGTCTGAAACCGCTCCTGGAGGTTTTCGGCCATGACGCCGTGTTATACACGGCAACGCTCAGGCGCGCCAGACCCACCAGAGGAACAGTCCGATCATCGCGATCGAGATCACGAAGTCGGCGGCGATGCCCGCGACCATCCCGATGAGCGCCCCGACGCCCGTTCGCAGACTGCCTTCGACGTCGCCCGCGCGGAGCATCTCACCGGCCACGGCGCCGACGACGGGACCGAGCACCAGGCCGAAGGGGCCGAAGAACAGACCGACGATTCCGCCGATGATGGCGCCGACGACGGACCAGCGGCTGCCGCCCGACCGCCGGGCGCCGAGCGGCCCCGCCACGACGTTGACGAGCAGGGTCAGCGTCGCGAGCGCCAGCAGGATCACGAGCCGGCCCACGCCGACGACGGCGAAGTGCGTGAAGATGGCCCAGACGACGGCGCCGATCAGGATGAAGAGTGGCCCGGGGACCCACGGGATCACCGCGCCGATCAGGCCGGCCAGGAACAGCGCGCCGACGACGATCCCGACGACGCTCTGAGCGTCCACCTACCGTGCGACGAAGGGGATCGTCAGCGTCGCCACCGGTGCGCCCGTGCGGTCATCGGCCAGCGTCGCGGTGAAATCCACCGACGACACGTTGCGCTCGAGACGCGGAAAATAGAGGAAGCCACTCACGTTCGTTCGAGGCTCGAGCACGCGCTCGGGAAGGGCGAGCTGGATCATGTCGCTCGTCGGCAGTGCGGTCCACATCGACTCCGGGTCGTCAGACACGTACAGATCGTAGAAGAAAGGGTCGGACAACACCACGTAGCCGCGCGGAAATGCGTACGAGGGCGGCCCCGCATGGGCCACCGCGCTATGGATGTCGGAGGCGGCCTGCGCCACGAACCGCCGGCCGTCGCCGCTCACCAGCGCGAAGGCGGACGACCGGAGCCTGAGCGGCGCGCCGCTCTGATTGTCGATGGTCACGAAGATCGGCGTCACGGCCCCACCGAGGTTGACGGGCTCGGCCCGCCACGCGCCGACCTGCGCCACGACGCGAACGCCAGCCGCCGCGGCCGTCGCAGGCTGACCGGGTCCTGGCAGGATCTGCGCGGTCGGCGCCGGTCTCAACTGGGCGGCGCAGCCACCGATGGTGAGGATCAGCACGAGCAGTGTCGGAGCCGTCATGGCTTCAGCATACGCCCGGCCCCGCGCGAGAAGGTTCGCCGACCTGCGCCACGCGGGCGTGTATCCTTCCCTCGATATGAATGGTGTTGGTCGCCGCACGCTGTTCGAAAAGATCTGGTCCAGCCACGTCGTGACAGAAGGCCCCGGCGGACACGTCCTCCTTTATATAGACCGCCACCTGCTCCACGAGGGCTCGACCCACGCCGGGCAGCGCATGGCCAGGAACGGCAGCCGGATGCGGCGGCCAGATCTCTCGTTCGCGACGGCTGACCACTATGTGCTGACGACGCCGGGCACGCCAACGGTGGATGCCGAGACGAGCAGGATGGTCGAGTCGTGACGCGCCACACCGCCGAGCAGGGCGTGACGTTCTTCGGAGTGGGCGACGAGCGTCGCGGGATCGTGCACGTCATCGGGCCCGAGCAGGGGCTGACGCTGCCCGGCGTCCTCCTCGTCTGCGGCGATTCTCACACGGCCACCCACGGCGCGTTCGGCTGCCTGGCCTTCGGTGTCGGCTCGACCGAGGTCGAGCACGTGATGATCACGCAGACGCTCTGGCAGAAGACGCCGAAGACGATGCGGATCACGGTGGACGGCCGGCTCGGCTTCGGCGTCACCGCCAAGGACGTGATCCTCGCCATCATCGCCCGGATCGGCGCCGGCGGCGGTGTCGGTCACGTCATCGAGTACGCGGGCTCCGTGATGCGGGCGATGACCATGGACCAGCGCATGACCGTCTGCAACATGTCGATCGAGGCGGGCGCGCGGGCCGGCATGGTGGCGCCCGACGAGACGACGTTCGCCTATCTCGAAGGCCGGCCGTTCGCGCCGAAGGGCGACCTGTGGGCCAGGGCGCTCGCCTTCTGGACGACGTTGCCGACCGACCCCGACGCGCGGTTCGATCGTGAGGTTTCACTGCACGGCGACGAGATCGCGCCGACGGTGACGTGGGGGACGAGCCCTCAAGACGCGCTCCCGATCACCGAGCGCGTTCCCGACCCGGCTCGGGCAAGCGATGCGGCGAGGCGCGAGAGCATGGAACGCGCGCTGGCCTACATGGGCTTGACGGCCGGCGTCCCGCTCGGCGAGATCACCGTCGATCGTGTCTTCATCGGCTCGTGTACCAACAGCCGGCTCGATGACCTGCGCGCGGCCGCCCAGGTCGTGAAGGGTAAGCGCGCGGTGGTGCCGGCGTGGGTGGTGCCCGGGTCCGGGCTGATCAAGCGTGCCGCCGAGGCCGAAGGGCTCGACCGGATCTTCCGCGACGCAGGCTTCGAGTGGCGCGAGGCCGGCTGCTCGATGTGCGTCGGGATGAACGGCGAGACCGCGCGGGAAGGCGAGCGGGTTGCCTCCACGTCGAACCGCAATTTCGAGGGACGTCAGGGCAAGGGCGCCCGCACGCACCTCGTATCACCGACCATGGCGGCCGCCGCGGCCGTCACCGGTCGCCTCACGGACGTGCGGACCCTGAGAGGCTGACACGAGTCTGGCTGTCGCCGTTCTGTTCGTCGTCTACGTCATGGCCGGCAAGCTAGGCCTGTCGATGGCGTTCCTCCACGCGAGCGCCTCCGCCGTGTGGCCGCCGACGGGCATCGCGATCGGCGCGCTCCTCGTGGGTGGCTCTCGCCTGTGGCCGGCGATCCTCTTCGGCGCCTTCGTGGTGAACATCACCACGGCGGGGTCCTTCGCGACGTCGCTCGGCATCGCGACGGGCAACACGCTCGAAGCGCTGGTGGGCGCCTGGCTCGTGAATCGCTTCGCCGGTGGCCGGCACGTCTTCGAGCGCGCGCGCGACGTCTTCAAGTTCGCTGGCCTGGCCGCCGGAGTGAGCACCATGGTCTCGGCGACGATCGGCGTGACGAGCCTCGCGCTCGGCGACTATGCGCCGTGGGCGGATTACGGGGCGATCTGGCTGACGTGGTGGCTCGGCGACGCCGTCGGTGCCCTCATCGTGACGCCGGTCGTCGTGCTCTGGAGCGAGCGGCCCGTGGTCCCGGAGGAACGGCGCGTGGAGGCGGTGGTCGTGCTGCTCACCACCGTGGCGCTCGGCACGATCATTTTCTGGGAGCGCGTGCTGCCCATGCCGTTCGTCACCATGCCGCCGCTGGTCTGGGCGGCCTTCCGCCTGGGTATGCGGGAGGCGGCCACGCTGATCGTGATCCTGTCCGGGATCGCGGTCACTGCGACGGTGCGCGGGCTGGGGCCCTTCGCCGGTGCCAACCAGAACACCTCGCTCCTCCTGCTGCAAGTCTTCATGGGCACGTTGACGGGGATGACGCTGCCGCTGGCCGCCGTCGTGGCCGAGCGAAGAGCCATCTCTCAGGAGCGGCTGCGGCTGCTCGAGCGCGCCCAGAACGCCCAGTTGGCCGCCGAGGAGGCCAACCACGCGAAGGACGAGTTCCTCGCGATGCTCTCCCACGAGCTGCGTACGCCGCTCAACTCGGCGCTCGGCTGGGCGGCGATGCTGCGCGATGGCCGCATCGACGCGACCACTGTCAAGCGGGCGATCGAGACCATCGAGCGCAACATCCGCCTCCTCGCCCGCCTGATCGACGACCTGCTCGATCTTTCACGGATCGCGGCCGGTAAGCTGACGATGGAGCGCAAGCCGGTGGAGCTGGGTGCCATCATCACCGCGGCCGCCGAGGCCGTGCGGCCAGCGGCTACCAGCGGTGGCGTGACGCTGGAGGTCGTGCTCGATACGCCCGGCGCGTCTGTGATGGGCGACGGCGTGCGACTCCAGCAGGTGGTGTGGAATCTCCTGTCCAACGGGGTGAAGTTCACCGAGCGCGCCGGCCGCGTCAGCGCGCGGCTCGCTCGCCACGGCACCCATGCGCGCATTCAGGTCACCGACACCGGGCGCGGCATCGCGCCCGAGCTGTTGCCCCACGTGTTCGAACGCTTTCGTCAGGCCGAGAGCGCGGGGGCGCGGCCCCACATGGGGCTGGGCCTCGGCCTCGCCATCGTGCGCCACCTGATCGGCCTGCATGGCGGCACCGTCACCGCGGAGAGCGCGGGAGAAGGCCGGGGCTCGACGTTCACGATCGAGCTCCCGCTCATCACCGAGGGCGGACGGTCGACGGCCGTGGACGGTCCGGGCGCCGAATCGCCGCTGCCGGGACTCGACGACCTCAACGTGCTCCTGGTGGACGACGATCCCGACAGTCGCGAAGTGCTGACGATGATCCTCGGGAAGTGTGGCGCCCGACCGGTCGCCGCCGGATCGACGGTGGAGGCGCTGGAGGCGCTCGATCGCGCGCGGTTCGACGTGATGGTGGCGGACATCGGCATGCCCGGGCGGGACGGCTATGACTTGATTCGCAGCGTGCGGGCGCGTCACGACGGCGTCGGCCGCATCCCCGCCATCGCCTTCACCGCGTTTGCCGGCCCTGACGATGCGCGCCGAGCGCTGGAGGCCGGCTACAACGTGCACTTCGCCAAGCCGGTGGAGCCGGTGACGCTGACGCGCGCGCTCGCGGTGCTCGCCGGCCGCGGTCGGCCGCTGTAGGATCGGCACCCATGCGAGCGTTCACGCGTCTCGCGGCCGTGGCGGCGCCGATCGACCTGGCGAACGTGGACACCGACCGCATCATTCCCGCCCGCTTCCTGCGCAAGCCGAACACGCCGGAGTACGCGCGCTTCCTGTTCCACGACGTGCGCTTCAATCCCGACGGCTCCGAGAGGCTTGAGTTCGTCCTGAACCAGCCGCCCTACCGATCGGCCCAGATCATAGTGGCGGCCGAGAACTTCGGCTGCGGATCGTCCCGCGAGATGGCGGTGTGGGCGCTGGCCGCCTTCGGCATTCGCGCCGTCATCGCGCCCAGCCTCGGCGACATCTTTCACCAGAACTGCTTCAAGAACGGCCTGCTGCCTGTGATCCTGCCCGCGACCGACACGGCGTCGTTGCGCCGGCAGCTCCACGAGCGGCCGGGCGCGACGATCGACGTGGACCTCGACGCGCAGACGGTGACGGCACCCGACGGCGCCGCGCACCGCTTCGACATCGACCCCTTCCGCAAGCAGATGCTGCTGACCGGCCAGGACGAGATTGCGATAACGCTCAGCCACGAGGGCGCAATTCGCGCCTTCGAGGAGCGTCACCGCCGCGAGATGTCCTGGGTGGTGCCGTCCCGCTAGGCGACCTTCCTCGGCGCTGCCACGGGGTTGGCAGCACAATACGTTGGTGCAGACGCCCGCTGTTCACTCGACGCCGGAGGCCAAGGACGAGCCCGTCGCCACCACGCTGGCGCCGGCCCGGTGGCGCCCGCACGGACACCGGTTCGCCACGCTGTCGCTGGCCGCTCTCGGAGTGGTGTATGGCGACATCGGCACGAGCCCGCTCTACGCCTTCCGTGAGTGCTTCAACCCCGATCACGGCATCGGCGCGACGGTAGCCGCCGTCTACGGGATCCTGTCGCTCATCCTCTGGTCGCTGATCCTCATCGTCAGCGTGAAGTACGTTCTCTTCATCATGCGGCTCGACAACCGTGGGGAAGGCGGCATCCTCGCGCTGCTGGCCATGGTGCAGCTCACGTGGCGCACGGACCGGCGGCCGAGGCGCTCGCTCCTCATCGGGCTCGGGTTGTTCGGTGCCGCGCTGCTCTACGGCGATGGGGTGATCACGCCCGCCATCTCGGTGCTGGGCGCCGTCGAGGGCCTGGAGGTTTCGGCGCCCGGCTTCGAACCTTATGTCGTGCCGGTCACGCTCGTGATCCTCTTCGCGCTCTTCATGCTCCAGCACTGGGGATCGGCCGCCGTGGGCGCCATCTTCGGGCCGATCATGCTCGTCTGGTTCTCGACCATCTCCGTCCTCGGCGTGATCGAGATCGCGCGGGCGCCGGAGATCCTGGCCGCGATCAATCCCGAGTACGGCGTACGGTTCCTGGCCGGCCACGGCACCACCGGCTTCCTCGTACTCGGTGCCGTCGTGCTCGCGGTGACCGGAGCCGAGGCGCTCTACGCCGATCTGGGGCACTTCGGCCGCACGCCGATCCGCCTGGTCTGGTTCGTCGCGGTCTTCCCGGCGCTCGTCCTGAATTACTTCGGACAGGGAGCGCTCGTCCTGCGTTCGCCTGAGGCCGTGCAGAACCCGTTCTACCTGCTGGCGCCGGGGTGGTTCCGCTACCCGTTGCTCGTCATCGCGACGCTGGCCGCCATCGTGGCCTCGCAGGCGCTGATCTCCGGCGCCTTCTCGCTCACTCAGCAGGCCGTGCAGCTTCGCTACTGCCCGCGCGTCACGATCATCCACACCTCGCGCATGGAGATCGGACAGATCTACGTCCCGGCGGTGAGCCACGCTCTGATGGTGGCCTGCCTGCTCGTCGTGCTCGCCTTCCGGTCCTCGAGCAAGCTGGGCGCCGCGTACGGTATCGCCGTGACCGGCACCATGGCCATCACCACCGTGCTCTTCTACGTCATCGCCCGCGACCGCTGGCGCTGGTCGGCCTGGCGCGCGGGCACGATCGCGGGAACCTTCCTCGTCATCGACCTCGCGTTCTTCGGGGCCAACGTCGTGAAGATCGAGCGGGGTGGGTGGGTGCCGCTGGCCATCGCAGGCGGCGTGTTCCTTCTCATGGAGACGTGGAATCGCGGCAGCCGGCTCCTCACCGCCCGGCTCGACCGCGGGGCCGTGCCGCTCGACGAGTTTCTGCGCGACATCCAGCGGGCCCAGCCGGTGCGAGTGCCCGGCACCGCCGTCTATCTGACCCACGAGTCCAAGCGGGCGCCGTTCGTGCTCCAACACCAGTACCGCCACGACAAGGTGCTGCACGAGCACGTGATCCTGCTGTCGGTCATCGTGGAAGAGGTGCCGGAAGTCGACGATCGGACGCGTGTGCAGAGCGAGTCGATCGGCCCGGGGGTCTATCGAGTGCGCGCCACCTACGGCTTCATGGAGCGGGCCGACGTCCCCGGCATCCTGCGCCGTTCGTGTCGCGAGCTCGATGTCACTCCCGGCGACGTCACGTACTACCTGGGGCGGGCGCGGCTGGTGCCGACCGGGCCGATGCCGATGATGCGCTGGCGCAAGCGCCTGTTCGCCTTCATGGCCCGCAACAGCGCGTCGGCCACTGACTTCTTCAGCATTCCACCCGACCGCGTCCTCGAGCTAGGCGCTCACATCGAGCTCTGAAGGCGCAGGCCCAGAACCTTGGCGATGGATTCGGGCGCGAAGCCGAGCTGCAGCAGCGCGATGCCGAGGTCGAACTGCTCGCGGTAGGCGATGATGCGTCCGTCCGCCAGCTCGAAGAGGCTCATGCCGCGGAACTGGATGCGCTTGCCCGCGCTCCGCGGGACGGCGTCGGTGACGACGTACCCGAACCTCCACTCGGCGGCCACGCGCTGCGGCGTCTCCACGACGGTGTCCATCTGCCAGCGGTAATCGCGGCCCTCCTTGAACATGCGCTCGAACATTTCCCGCAGCACGCCCTTGCCGCGATGCGGCCCGTAGAAATTGTCCGTGTAGGTAGCGTCCTCGGTGAAGCAGTCGAGGAGTCCGTCGACGTCGCCGCGATTGAACGCGTCGGCGAAGGCGCGGACTATTGACATGCTTCGAACAGCGCCGCGGCGCCCTGACCGCCGCCCACGCACATCGTCACCACGCCGTAGCGCCCGCGCCGGCGCTGGAGCTCGTTGGCGATGGTGCCGACGAGGCGCGAGCCGGTCATCCCGAACGGATGTCCGATCGAGACCGAGCCGCCGTTGACGTTGAGCCGGTCCATGGGCAGGCCGAGCCGATCGCGGCAGTAGACGACCTGGGAGGCGAACGCCTCGTTCAGCTCCCAGACGTCGATGTCGTCCACGCGCAAGCCGTGCTTCTTGAGCAGCTTGGGCACCGCGAACACGGGGCCGATCCCCATCTCGTCGGGCTCGCAGGCCGCCACCGCGTAGCCGCGGAAGACGAGCTTGGGCCGGATGCCGAGCGCCTTCGCGCGCTCCATCGACATCACCAGCGTGGCGGAGGCGCCGTCGGAGAGCTGCGAGGAGTTCCCGGCCGTGACGGAGCCTTGACCGCTCTTGCTGTCGAAGACCGGCGGCAGCTTGCCGAGCCCCTCGAGCGTGGTGTCGGCGCGGTTGCATTCGTCGCCGTCGACGTAGTGGTCTTCCTCGCCGGCCTTCTCGCCCGTCTTCTTGTCGAGGATCGCGCGCTTCACCTGCATGGGTGCGATCTCTTCCTTGAAGAACCCCTCCTGCTGGGCGCGGGCCGTCCGGTGCTGGCTCGAGAGTGAGTACTCGTCCTGGGCTTGCCGGCTCACCTTGTAGCGCTTGGCCACCACCTCGGCGGTGTCGCCCATGACCATGTAGAGACCGGGGAAGTGCTCCTTCACCCACGGGTTCGGGCTGCTGTCGCGCTGGAGCATCGTGATCGACTCGACGCCGCCGCCGATGGCCGCCTCCACGTTCTCCTGAAGGATCATGTGAGCGGCTTGCACGACCGCCTGCAGCCCCGAGTTGCAGAAGCGGTTCACCGTCGCGCCCGGCGTCGTCACGGGCAGTCCGGCGCGCAGCGCGGCGACCCTCGCGATGTTGTGACCCTGAGAGCCGTGCGGCTGACCGCAGCCCAGGATGACTTCCTCGATCTCGTTGACGCCGAGCTGCGGCGCCTTGCCCAGAACGTCGCGGATCGCGTGAGCGGCCAGATCGTCGGGCCGCGTCATGTTGAACGAGCCACGGTGAGACTTGGCGAGGGGCGTCCGGCTGCTGGCCACGACGACGGCTTCTCTCATGGGTCCTTCTCCCGGGGGCGAGTTTTCCCGATAGTACACCGGCACGGTCCCTTGCAATCGTGCCGCTGCGACGGCTACCTTTCCGCGGGGAGGGCGCCGGAATGAAGAGCGAGTACGGCGAGGTGTACGAGCGATCGTTGCGAGACCCGGCGGGGTTCTGGGCCCAGGCGGCCGAGGACATTCACTGGGACCGGCGCTGGGACCGGGTCTTCGACGATTCCCGCCCACCGTACTATCGCTGGTTCGTCGGGGGCCGACTCAACACGTGTTACAACGCGCTCGACGCGCACATCGACCGCGGCCGCGGCAAGCAGCGAGCGCTCGTCTACGACAGTCCCGTCACCGACACGGTGACGACCTACACGTTCGACGAGCTGCGCGATCACGTCGCCCGCGTGGCCGGCATGCTCCAGCGTCTGGGGGTGGGCCAGGGCGATCGCGTCATCATCTATATGCCGATGGTGCCCGAGGCGGTGATGGCCATGCTGGCCTGCGCGCGCATCGGCGCCATCCACTCGGTCGTCTTCGGCGGCTTCGCCCCGAACGAGCTGGCCAAGCGCATCGACGACGCCAAGCCCAGGATCATCGTCTCCGCCTCCTGTGGGATCGAAGTCAATCGCGTGATTGCGTACAAACCGCTGCTCGACGGCGCCATCGCGCTGTCCCGCCATCAGCCCGAGCGCTGCGTGATCCTCCAGCGCCGGCACGAGCACGCGACCCTGGTCAAGGGGCGCGATCTCGACTGGGACGATGCGATGGCCAACGCCCGTCCGGCCGAGTGCGTTCCAGTGGCGGCCACCGATCCGCTCTACATCCTCTACACGTCGGGCACGACCGGGATTCCCAAGGGTGTCGTGCGCGACAACGGCGGGCACGCGGTGGCGCTGAAGTGGTCGATGCAGAACGTGTACGGCGTGGGCGCCGGCGAAGTCTACTGGGCCGCCTCCGACATCGGCTGGGTCGTCGGCCACTCCTACATCGTGTACGCGCCGCTGCTCAAAGGCTGCACGACGATTCTCTACGAGGGCAAGCCGGTGGGCACGCCCGATCCCGGAGCGTTCTGGCGGCTCATCAGCCAGCACGGCGTCAACGCACTGTTCAC
>Ga0066710_100003599_pt1 | contig 13311 bp, 13 predicted proteins | sample GraSoiAngelo_159_FD_79666 | JGI IMG/M metagenome (GOLD analysis project Ga0066710, IMG submission 79666) | Grasslands soil microbial communities from the Angelo Coastal Reserve, California, USA - 14_1009_16_40cm | ecosystem: Environmental > Terrestrial > Soil > Grasslands | place: USA...
CTCGTCTGCCTGCACGGTGTCTCGGCCCACGGGCGGCGGTTCCGGCGCCTTGCCGAGGAACGGCTCGCGAGCCGGTTCCGCGTACTCGCGCCGGATCTGCGCGGCCACGGCCGCTCCGGCTACGAGCCGCCGTGGAACATTGCGACCCACCTCGCCGACGTGCTCGAGACCGTGGATGCCGCGGGCGTGGAGCAGCCGACAGCCTGGCTGGGGCACAGCTTCGGGGGGCGTCTCGTGCTCGAGCTGTGCGCGGCCGCGCCCGAGCGGGTTGCGCGCGCGGTGCTGCTCGACCCGGCGATCCAGATCCTCCCGCACGTCGGCTTCGATTTCGCCGAGGATGCAGCGCGCGACCATTCGTTCGCCACCGCCGAGGAAGCCGTGGACGCGCGGCTCGCCAGCGGCTTCCCGCCGAGCCCGCGCGAGTTCGTCGAGGAGGAGGCGCGGGAGCACCTGGTCGCGTCGCCGGACGGACGGCTCCGTTGGCGGTTCTCGCGCGCCGCCGCGGCAACGATCTACGGGGAGCTCTGCACCGAGCCCCCACCGCCGACGGCGCTGTGTGCTCCGGGGCTGCTCGTCCACGCATCACACTTCGGGCTCGTCCGCGAGGAGCAGCTGGCCGAGTACGTCGCGCGGCTCGGCGATCGCCTCGAGGTCGTCGCGGTGCCGGGCGGACATATCGTCTACTGGGACGCGTTCCAGGAGACCGCGGACGCGGTCGAGAAGTTCCTCCTTTCTGACCGAGCCGTCACAAAATCCGCGCGCCGAGGGCGCTCGCGACGAGCTCGACCGCCAGTTTCGCGGTCTCGTTCTCGCGGTCGAGGATCGGATTGACCTCGACCACCTCGAGCGAGCTCACGATGCCCGACTCCGCCACGAGCTCCATCGCGAGGTGCGCCTCGCGATACGAGAGCCCGCCGCGCACGGGCGTGCCCACCCCAGGCGCGACCTCCGGATCGAGCACGTCCATGTCCAGGCTCACGTGGACGAACCCGTCGCCGGCAACGTGCTCGAGCGCTTCTCGCAGCACGGGCTCGACCCCGAGCCGGTCGACATCGCTCATCGTGTACACGCGCGCGTCGAGCTCGGAGAGCAGGTTGCGCTCCCCGTCGTCGAGCTCGCGCACACCTACGAGCGCGACGCGGGCAGGATCGACCGCGGGCAGCTGAAAAGCCTCACTTTCGAACTCGGAGCCCGCGAGCCCGAGCGCGACGGCCAGCGGCATTCCGTGGACGTTTCCGGTCGGAGAGGTCTCGGGACGGTTGAGGTCGCCGTGCGCGTCGAGCCAGAGGACCCCGCCGGGCCCCTTTGCGCGCGCGAGCCCGCCGAGCGTTCCGAGCGCGACGGAGTGGTCGCCGCCGAGCACGAGGGGCAAAGCGTCGCCCTCCACCGCGCGCACGACCAGGTCGGCGATCCGCGCACACGTCTCCTTGATCTGCGGGAGGAAGCGCATCCGCTCGTCTCCGACGGCGCTGGCCTCGGCGACGGCCGTCCTGACGTTGCCCCAGTCCTCACAGCCCCGCCCGAGAGCTTGTATCCGCGCCTCCAACCCCGCGTACCGGATCGCCGAGGGGCCCATGTCGACGCCGCGCCGGCCGGCTCCGAGATCGAGCGCGGCGCCGATCACCGCGACCCACTGCGCGTTTTCCGGCGCTCGCATCGGGGCAAGGCTATTTGCCGCTCATGAATCCCGCGCCGGACGCCGCCGCCAGCTCGATCCGCGTCCTGGTAGCCGACGACGATCGATCCTTCCTGAGCTCGCTGCGGGAGCTGATCGACCGCCAGCCAGGGCTCGAGGTCGTCGCAACTGCCGTCGACGGTCTCCAGGCGATCGAGCTCGCGGAAGACCTCGAGCTCGACGCAGTCGTACTCGACCTCCACATGCCGCTCCTCGACGGCGTCTCGACCGCCGCTCGTCTGCGCCGCGACCATCCGAGCATCTGCCTGATCGCGCTCACCGGCGACGACGCGCCGCCTCTACACCAGGCCGTCCGCGAGGCCGGCGCCGACGAGGTGTTGCTCAAGAACGAGATCCTCGACGTGCTTGTGGAGCGCCTCACGGGCGCGCGGGCCGGGGCGAAAGCCTAAGGCCACCGCCAGGCGGACCGTCTCCGAATGCCAGTCTTGTTACGGCGTGGGAGTTGACGTGGTGGCCGAGAGCGCGGCGGCGGCTGCGGTGTTCCCTTTCCGCTCGTACAGTCGAATTGCCTCCTGGACAGCGGCCGCGGACTCCTCCGACCGGCCCGCGAGGCGCAACACCTCGGAGAGGTCCGCAACCGCGTGGGCGCGGAGATCGAGAAAGTCGGTGCGCGCGGCTCTACTCGTCGCCTCGCGGGCGAGGCGCTCGGCGGCCTCGACGTCGCCCCGGCGAGCCAACAGCTTCGCGCGCACACGCCGCCAGCCCACCTGCGCGTCGGCGTCTTCCGGCGCTGTGAGGCGCTCGGGGGTCCATCGCTCGGTCAATAGCAACGCCTCATCGTCGCGTCCTTGCAGGTAGAGCGCCTCGGCGAGCGGAGGCGCAGCGCTCGCGAGATAGCCCAGCTCCCCGATGCGCTCGAACACCTCGCAGGCCGGGCGCAGCGCACGCTCGGCAGCCGCCGGGTCTGCTGCGAGCAGTTCGATGTCGCCTGCGCCGGTGGCTACCTGCATCTCGGCGAGCGTGGCCTCCAGGCCGAGTTCCTCGGCCAACGCCCTTGCTTGTCTGATGAGGTCACGTGCAGCATCGAAGCGCCCAAGCATCGCTTCGAGCGTGGCGCGACCCGCCAGCGCAGCTCGCTCGAGACGGCGGTTCGCGCCCGCACCTGAGTGGATCTCCGCGGTCCGCTCAAGAGCCTCCTCGACCGGGGTCGAACCTCGACACAAGGCCACGAGCACGTACCGGAGGCTCTCTGCCACCTGCGCCTGGTCGCCCGCAGCACGCGCGTATCCGGCGGCCAGCTCAAGATCCTCGATCGCAGCGGCGGAATCGCCTCCCCAGAAGAGGACCTTTCCACGGAAACAGAGAGCACGCCCGAGCCCCGCCTTTTCACCAAGCTCCTCGAAGACCTGGGTCGCTCCCTCGAGCTCACGCAGGACATCCTCTCGCCCGACGCCGGTATGCGCCGGCCTATGGAATCGGAGGTCGGTAAGCGACACCGTCGCGTCGGCGACGACCCCCCGCGCGCCGACCGCGCGTCCACGCTCAACGGCCTCCGACAACACGCGGTCGGCGCGCTCCATCTCGCCCGCCTCCCTGAGCGCGCGACCAAGGGAAGGCAGAAGGCTCAAACGGCCTGGGTCGTCTGCCGGAAGCAAGGACGTGGCTCGCTCGAGCAGATCGGCCGCAGCGAGTGTGTCTCCGCGGGCATTCGCGCGCAGTCCTGAAGCGGCGAGGCGGTCGGCGGCTCGTCCGGCGAGTGCCCGCGAACGGTCGCCCTCCGGCCCGAGCGCGACGACGGAACGATAGGCCTGCTCGAAGTGGTAGCCGACGATCTCGTCGAACTCCTCGCCCCGGCCATCGAACCACCCTGCGAAGCGTTCGTGTAGGTCGGCGCGAAGATCCTTCGAGATGGACTGGTAGGCGGCATCGCGGATGAGGGCGTGCCGGAATTGAAACGTGTCCTCGATCGCGTCGTGCGGCCGGATGAGCTCCTTGCGAACAAGTGCCGCGAGCAGCACGCCGCCGGGCCGGCGCTGCTCACGATCGAGCTCTGCGAGCGCCGTCCACTCGAACTCGAGTCCGATGACGGCGGCGCGCTCGAGCACATCGCGCTCTGCCTCTGGGAGCGCGTCGAGGCGAGCTTCGAGCAGCGCCTGGATCGTCGGCGGTATCCGATTGAGCGCACCCCCTTCGGCCACGACGGCGAGGAGCTGCTCGACGAAGAGCGGATTCCCCTCGGCCGCTTTGCGGATCCGATCGCGGGTAGGTTCGTCGAGCGGAGAGCCGGGGATGAGGCCCTCGATGAGCTCGCCGGACTCGGCTTCGGAAAGCGGGTCGAGCGAGAAGCACTGCCCAGGCCACCCCGGACGCTCGTCAAGCAGCTCTGGCCGTGCGAGGCACAGGAGCAAGAGCGGTGCGTCGCGGGTCCAGTCCGTGAGATGCTCGATCAGGTCAAGGAGGGTCGGCTCGGCCCAGTGGATGTCCTCGACGAAAAGCGCGAGCGGCTGCTCGCGAGCACGCCGCTCGAGAGCCTTGCGCACCTCCCAGAAGATCTCCTCGGGCGCACCCTGGCCGAGCGCAGCCTCGAGCTCCTCTTCGGCGTCGGCAGAGGCGAAGATCTCGCGCAGCGGCCAATACGTGATCCCTTCGCCGTACGGGAGGCAGCGGCCCGCGAAGACGGCTGCCTCGCCGCCAAGGGCCGCCGCAACCTCGCGTGCGAGCCGGGACTTGCCGATGCCGGGTGCTCCGAGCACGGTGACGAGGTGGCATCGTCGTTCCGACACCGTCCCTTCGAACGCGGCGCGCACTTGCGCTAACTCCTCTCGGCGTCCGACCAGCGGAGCATCGAGCCGCCGGTCGAAGGCAGGAGCGCCTTCAACGACCCGCACGAGCCGGTAGGCAGGAAGCAGTTCCGCTTTCCCCTTCAGCTCGAGTGGCTCTACCGGCTCGACCTCGACTGCATCCCGCGCGAGCCGCACGGTCGGCTCACCGACAAGAATGTCGCCCGGTTGCGCCGCCTGCTCGAGTCGGGCGGCGACGTTGACGGAGTCGCCCGTCGCCAGGCGCTCCTCGGTGCCGGTGACAACTTCGCCCGTGTTTACGCCGGTACGTAGCTCCAGCGAGACGCCGTAGTCGTGCTCGAGCTCGTCGTTGAGAGAGGCGAGCGAGTCCCGCAGCTCGGCGGCGGCGCGCAGGGCACGCAGGGCGTCGTCCTCGTGCACGATTGGCACGCCGAAGACAGCCATGACAGCGTCGCCAATGAACTTCTCCACCGTGCCGCCTTGGCGCTCGAGGCACGTTCTTGCAGCGTCGAAGTAACGCGCCATCACACGGCGAAGGGACTCTGGGTCCAGCTGTTCACCGAGCGCCGTCGAGCCGGTCACATCGGCGAACAGGACAGTTACCGTCTTACGCACCTCGCGGCCTGCCGCAGCCGTCAGCTTGGCGCCGCACGCTCCGCAGAAGCGCGCCCCTTCAGCATTCTCCTGGCCGCAGCGTAGGCACGTCAGCATGCGCAAAAGCGTACGGCAGTCGAGGAAGAAGCCCACGGGCGGATCGCCAGCCCCTCTCGGAAAAGCGCGCGGCTACACTGCCTCCGCCGCGGCGAGGTAGCTCAGTTGGTAGAGCACACGGCTGAAAACCGTGGTGTCGCCGGTTCGATTCCGGCCCTCGCCATCTCGCGCCGACCGGCGAAGAAAGGACGTCCGGGCCGGTGCTACCGTGCCGCGAACGTCCTTTGGATAGCAGATTATCGGCGTCCTTCCTTGCGGGCAAGAAGCGCGGTTCCGCCTCCGGCCCGAAAGTCCGCAAAATCCGAAAAACCGAGCGGCTCGAGCTCCGCGCGCAGCCGCTCGGGGGGCACCCAGATCGGCGTTTCGGGGCCTGCGGAGAATGAGAACACGGCCCAGCCGCCGGGCGCGGTGACGCGGGCCAGCTCGGCGAAGAACGGGATCATGTTCGCGAGCGAGACGAGCTCGAACGAGCCGTCGTCGAAAGGCAGCCGCGCCGCGTCCGCCTGCTCGAACCGGACCCGGCCGCCCAGCTCCGGCGGCGCGTTGCGGCGGGCGACCTCGATCATCCGGTCGGACAGGTCGACCCCGACCACCTCGGCCTGCGGGAAGCGCCGCGCCAGCACGAACGCCGCGAGGCCTGTGCCGGTCCCGAGATCGAGCACCCGCGCAGGCGAGCTCGGGATCGCGGCGAGAGCCTGCTCCAGCGGCGTGAAGGCGTCCTCGCTGCGCATCGCGTCCCAGCGCGGCGCGAGGTGGTCGAACTGCCTGCGCAGGGGCCCGCGGAACGCGCGCCAGAGCCCGGGGCGACCGACGACGGCGTTCGTCGCGAGCCGCGCGAACTTGCGCCCGAGCCGCATCCCGAGATCGCTCATGGTGTCCGGAGGTGAATCCGGACCTCCTGACCGGCCGCGGCGCCGAACAGCTCGGCTGCGTTGCCGCCGTTGATCGCGATCGACAAGTTCCGGTAAGCGTCCTCGTAGAGGATGATGTCGCCCGGCCGCGCGTCCGCGAACGTGCGCGCGGCGATGGCGTAGTACCGCTCGAGCGCGAGCTCCAACTCGACGGTGACGCCCGGCTGGACGTCCGCCTGCTCGAGGTGCTCCCTGGTCAGGTTCAGCTGCATGTTCCCGAAGCGGTCGACGTAGAGCACCGTCGCGCGGAGTCGGTTCTGGCCGATCTCGGGCTCAGGCATGTCGATGCGGACGAGCGCCTGCGGATCGACCGGCGGGCCGAGCGCTTCGAGCGCCACGCCCTGCGCGAGATGCGCGGCGGCAGGCGAGAAGAGATCGCGGCCGTGGAAGGTGCGGGAGACCGTGTCGAGCGCATACTCGGGGTTTGCGAGCTCGTGCGCCGCAGCGATCCCTCCGAGGCCCTCCGCGGCGGGGATCAGCAAGCCGTTGTCCGGGCCGACGAGGAACCGTCCCGCGCCGGTGCGCAGCGCGAGCGGGCGGCGCTGCCCGCCGACACCCGGATCGACTACGGCCAGGTGGATGCCCTCGGGCATGTACGGCAGCGTGTTACAGAGGACGAGCGCGCCCTGGAGCACGTGCTGCGGCGGGATCCCGTGCGTGATGTCGATGATTTCTACCTCCGGCGCGATTCGCTTGATCACGCCGTGGCACGTGCCGACGAAGTCGTCCTGCAGCCCGAAGTCGGAGAGGAACGTGATGACCACGGCGCAGGATGCTAAATGCGGGCAGCCTTCGTCACGGCCACGACGAGTCCGTCGAGGTCGTGGCTCTCGGCCTCGGCGACGATCTGGACGCCGTAGGCTTCGGCTTCGCGGGTCGTCTCCGGGCCGATCGAGACACCGGGAATCTCGAGACCGAGGGCGGCGAACGCCCGCGCCGCAGACGCGGAGGCGAGTACCACAAGGTCGCCTTCGGGCGCGTCGGCCGGGCGCAGCTCCCGCGTTCGGTAGAGGACGACGGTGTCGGCGCCGAGCGCTTCGGCGAGGTGCGGCCGAGCGTCCTCGGCCCCTGTGAAGAGGACGCGGCCGGGTGGGTCCGGCAGCTCGGCGACAAGGCCCTCCTGGGTGGACACCCGTGGCACGAGTGCCGGCTCGACGCCGTGCTCGTTGAGTGCGGCCGCCGTGCCGGGCCCGATCGCGGCGACCCGCGGGAGCTCGCCGCGACGGCGCTGCGCGAGCTCGCGAGCCCCGCGCGGACTGGTCACGATCACCCAGTCGTAGCCGCCGACGTCCACCTCCGCCGGGCCGACCGGCTCAAGCTCGATCAGCGGGCAGAGCACGACCTCGAGGCCGAGTTGCTCCAGTCGTTCCGCGAGCCGCCCGGCCTGCTCGCGCGGCCGCGTCACGATGACGCGCAGGCGGCCAGAGGCGGGTCCCATCCCTAACCCCCACCCACCCGGGGGAAGCTCAAGGTAGCTCGGAAAGGCGCACGTGTCTGTGCCGGAGGCGTGCCGAATGTGTGACTTTCGCGCCCGCGCCTCACGACTGAACGAGCGGGGCGAGCTCAGCCGCCAACGCCGCGGGATCGCCGCCACTCCGCCGCTCGACCCAACTTCCGTCCTCGGCAGCGACGAGCGCCGTCAGTGTCTCGCCGTCGTGGAACGCGGCCACCGGCGCAAGGCAGCCGCCGCCCAGCGCGAACACGCAGGCTCGTTCCGCCTCCACCCGCCGGCGCGTCTCCGCGTCGTCCGCAGCCGCGACCAGCTCCTCCTCCCCCGCCCGCACCTGCAGCGCCAGCGCACCCTGCCCCGCTTCCGGGAGCATCTCGTCGGGCTCCAGCCGCCGGCCGATCTCGTCGCCGAGCCCGAGCCGGTCAAGACCGCACGCGGCGAGCACCACCGCGTCCAGCCCGCGCTCCCGCCGCTTGCGCAGCCGCGTCTCCACGTTCCCGCGCAGCGGCTCGACGGATAGCTCCGGCTCCAGCGCGAGCAGCTCCGCGCGACGCCGCACCGACGCCGTCCCGACCCGCATCCCCGGCCGCAGCTCCGAAGCCCCGCAGAGCGCATCGCGTGGATCCTCACGCGCGAGGTACGCGCCGACGGACAAGCCTTCCGCATCCGACGACGTCATGTCCTTCGCCGAGTGCACGGCGACGTCAATGCGCCCCGCCAGCAACGCCTCCTCGATCTCCTTCACGAAGACCCCTCGCGACCCGATCTCGCCGAACGGACGCGAGCGGTCGCGGTCACCGACGGTCGTGATCGGCACCAGCGCGATCTCGACCCCGTCCCGCCGCAGCCGCGAGGCTGCGAGCTCGGCCTGGATCAGCGCCAGCCGCGAGCCGCGCGAGCCGACCCGCAGAAGCGTCAGACGGAGACCTTCTCCCGCTCGTCCGCGTGCTCGGCCCGCCGCCGTGCGAGCTCGGTCAGCTCCGATGCGTCCCGCTCGAGCCGCGCCAGCTTCGCCGCGATGATCGCGATCCAGGCCAAGACCGCTACGAAGACCACCAGGTAGGCCGCGGCCACGTACTTCTCGGACGCGCTCACGCCAGCAACTCCCGCAGCTCGCGCAACCGCGAATCGAGCCGCTTCCCGGCCAGCTCGACCCGGTACATCGTCCCGGCCAGTGTCAGCAGCGCCGCCCACGAGACGCAGAACGCGAGGAACATCGAGCCCGACATCTGCGGCCCGTTAGTCGTGAACACCGTCGGGTGGATGTAGTCCTTCGCGATCCGGATCGAGAGCCAGCTGACCGGGATCAGGACCACGCCGAAGAGCGCGTAAACCGCGCACATGTTCGCCCGCGCCGGCCCGGGCTCGACCGAGTAGCGGAGCATGAAGTAGGCCGAGTAGAAGAGGAACAGGATCAGGAACGTCACGAGCTGGTTCGAGCTCCACGCCCACCAGTGGCCCCATGAGATGCGCGCCCAGATCGACCCCGTCAGGAGCGTCAGAGCGCCGAAGATCACGCCCTGGTGGATCGCGACGTAGCTCTCCAGGTCGGCCCCCGGCGGCCGCTTCCAGAGGTGCAGGAAGGCCTTCCAAGCTCCCCACGCGAAGCACGCGTACGCGGTCAGCGCGATCGGCACGTGGATGTAGAAGATCTTCTGAGAGAGCCCCTGGTCGGCGTCGATCGGCGCGTAGAAGAAGATGAGCGCGAGCGCCGTGCCCATCAGGACGACGGCGGCAACCGCGAGCGCGGGAAGCGGGATGTTGCGCAACCGGAGGAGCACGAAACCGCTGCAATGATCGCAGAACAGCCCCGGCCCCACGCGGCTAGACTCGCTGCGTGGCTGACCTCGGCCGCGCGGCCCTGCTCCTCGCCCTCGGACTCGCCCTCTACGCGGCGATCGCCGGAAGCTTCGCCGCCCACCGCGGCCGCAGGCGCCTGCACGAGTCGGCCCGCAACGCGCTCCTCGGCACCTTCGCCGCAACCGCGGTGGCCGCGCTCGTCCTCCTGAACGCCTTCCGGACGCGCGACTTCTCCTTCACCTACGTCGCCGACCACTCGAGCCGCAAGCTCCCCTTCCCCTACTCGTTCACGGCGTTCTGGGGCGGCCAGGAAGGCTCGCTCCTGCTCTGGCTGCTCGTGCTGACCGGGCTCGGCTCCGTCGCCGTGCTGCTCAACAAGGCACTGATCCGCCAGCTCCTGCCCTGGACGGTGCCGGTGCTCGGGGGGGTCGCCGCCTTCTTCGCGATCGTGCTCACCTTCGTCGCGAGCCCGTTCGCGCGGGCCGTCGCGCCGGCCGACGGGTCCGGCCTGACGCCGAGCCTGCAGAACCCGTACATGATGATCCACCCGCCGCTGCTCTATCTCGGCTACGTGGGGATGACGATCCCGTTCGCGTTCGCCGCGGGCGCGCTGCTGTCAGGCCGCACAGACGAGCGCTGGATCGTGGCCACGCGCCGTTGGACACTGCTGGCCTGGACGGCGCTCGGGATCGGGATCCTGCTTGGCGCCAAATGGGCCTACGAGGAGGTCGGCTGGGGCGGCTACTACGGCTGGGACCCGGTCGAGAACGCGGCGCTGATGCCGTGGCTCGCGTCCACCGCGTTCCTGCACTCGGTGATGGTGCAGGAAAAGAAGAACATGCTCCGGGTCTGGAACGCGGTCCTCGTCTCGCTCGCGTTCTGCCTCTCGCTGTTCGGCACCTTCCTGACACGCAGCGGCGTGCTGAGCTCGATCCACAGCTTCGCGCAGTCGTCGATCGGGCCGTGGTTCCTCGGCTTCATCTGCGTGGCGGCCGCCTTCTCGACCGCGCTGATCTTCTGGCGGCTGCCGCTGCTGCGGGCCCGGACGCGGCTCGAATCGCTCGCTTCCCGCGAGGCCGCCTTCCTCTACAACAACCTGCTGCTCGTCGCCTTCGCGCTGACGGTCCTCTGGGGAGTCGCGTTCCCACTGCTTTCGGAGGCCGTGCGCGGCGAGCGGATCACCGTCGGTCCGCCCTACTTCGACTTCTTCTTGCGCGTATTCGGGCTGCCGTTACTGCTGCTGATGGGCATCGGCCCTCTGGTCGCGTGGCGTCGCAGCTCACTGCGCGCGCTCGGCGCGAGCCTGCTTTGGCCCGCGGTGGTTGCCGTCGTTGCCGGGGCCGGGCTGATCGCGCTCGGTGCGGGCTCGAACCTCGGCGGCCTCGTCGCGTACACGTTCTCGGTCTTCGTGCTCGCAGCGATCGTGCTCGAGTTCACGCGTGGGACGAGGGCACGGAAGGCGCTCGGCGAGCGCACCTGGTTCGGCGCGTTCTCGTCGCTCGTCGGCCGCAACCGGCGCCGCTACGGCGGCTACGTCGTCCACGCGGCCATCGTCTTGCTCGCGGTCGGCGTCGCCGGCGGCGCCTACGGCGCGACGAAGGTGCAGCACCTGAAGCCCGGCGACTCGATGACCATCCGCGGCTACCGGCTCGACTACCTCGGCGCCGTCGAGCGGAAGGGCCCGAACGACCTCGAGGAGCGGGCACGCCTGGCGGTCTCGCACGGCAACGAACGCGTCGGCACGATCATGGCCGGCAAGAACCAGTACCCGGCGGAGGGCCAGGTCTCGAACGAGGTCGCGATCCACACCGACTGGCTGCGCGCCCAGGACCTGTTCGTGATCGGCGACCAGTTCAACAAGGACGGCTCGGTCGTCCTCAAGGTGCTGGTCAACCCGCTCGTGCCGCTCGTCTGGCTCGCGGGGCTCGTCTTCCTGTTCGGCGCGCTGATCGCGATGTGGCCGGACGCGCGCGAGCAGCGGCGCCTAGCCCGGCGTACTGAACCGATACCGGCCGCGACGTGATGTTCATCACAGGCTAGGCGTGCCGATCATCACGGTGAGTCACAAGGACGCGGCGACTGAAGCCGTACTCGAGACTCTTCGGCGGGAGCTGCCCGCGATCGTGTCGAGGGCCCTCGCTTGCCCCGAGGAGCCTTACGACGGGGATCTGCGCCCCGGGGACGCCAACCTACGTTTCCTGGCTGCTCTGCCTGTAGAGGAGAGGTTGGACTTCCTGGTCGAGATCCGGACCAAGTGGACGCGATCGCGCAGCGCGAACCTGCAAGAGCGATCAGACGACATTCGAGGCGCGCTGGAAGGACTCGGCCTGGCGGGCTTCGGCGTCTGGATCGAACTACCGCACGCCGCTTGGTCGCAGGTGTGAGCGACCGCTATCCGAGCCAGCCGCCGTAGGGCCCCGCGGCGGCTTCGAGCGGCGCCTCCGGGACCATCACTCGGTGACGACGTACTCGAACGAGGCCCAGGCGAGCAGCGCGAAGATCGCGTCGTAGAGCGCCAGGAAGCCGAGGTACTTGCCCGGTCCGTGCGCGACGCTCGCGCCGACGCCGCCGATCACGATCGGAAGGGCGAGCGGCAGGAAGAGCAGCGGCATGAGCAGCTCGCGCGCCCGGCCCGCGGCGGCCATCGCCGAGAGCAGCGTCCCGACCGCGCAGATCCCGAGGTCGGCCAGCACGACGCCTGCGATCGTCGCCCAGCCGACCGGCCGGAAGAAGAGCGCGAAGGCGGGCAGCGCGACGATCTCCGCGACGGCGAGAAAGGCGAAGGTCGCGATCCCCTTCGCGAGCCAGATCGCACTGCGGTCGCACGGCGCGAGGACGAGGGCGTCCAGCAGGCCCTGCTCCCTCTCGGCGACGAACGCGCGGCCGAGCCCGAGCAGCGCCGTGAAGACGATCGCCACCCAGAGCAGCCCGAGCTCCGCGAGCCGCGACGAACCCGACGGCAGCGCGAAATGGAAGACGGCGAAGATCGCGAGCACGAAGAGGAGCATCGCGGGAAGCGTGTCGCGCGCCCGAAGCTCGAGACGCAGGTCCTTGCGCGCCAGCACCGCCGTATCGCCGAGGTATCTACGCAAGGGCCAGCCTTCCGCTCGCAAGAGGCGCGACACGCTCCGGGTCGTGCGTGGCCACGAGCAGCGTCCGCTGCCCACGCATCCCTGCCAGCTCGCGGTCGAGCAGCTCCGCGCCGTCCGCGTCGAGCCCCGAGAACGGCTCGTCCAGGATCAGCAGCTCGGGCTTGTGCAGCAGTGCGCGGCAGAGCGCGAGGCGCTGCAACTGCCCGCGTGAGAGCGCTGACGCCCGCTCGCCCCGCGCCTCCCAGAGGCCGAACCGCTCGAGCAGCATCCCGATCCGCTCGCGGCGCTCGGGCACGCGGTAGAGCCGACCGTAGAGATCGAGGTTCTCGAGGGCGGTCAGCTCGCGGTAGACGAGCGGCTCGTGGCCGAGGAACCCGATCGCGCTCCGGTCGGGCTCGACCTCCAGCGTGCCGCTGCTCGGGATCGCGAGGCCCGCGCACATCCGCAGCAACGTCGTCTTCCCCGCGCCATTCGGGCCCGTGACGACGAGGAACCCACCGCGCTCGAGGTCGAAGGTGAGCCCGTCGAGCACGCGCTTGAAGCCGTAGCGCTTCGAGAGCTCGCGGGCCGCGATCACGGAGCCACCAGCTCGTGCCAGAGCAGGCTGCCGCCGGTCTCCAGGTCGGCCTCGGCCTCCTCGTCGTAGCAGGCGACCTCCGTGAACGGCGAGGCTGCGATTGTCTTCCGCCACGCGTCGACGGTCCAGAAAGCGCTCAGGTGCTCGTCCTCGACGACCTCCCCTGCACGCGGCCCGGCGGTGATCTCCACGCGCGAACGGGACCGCTCGTGGTCCAGCGCCTCCCAGACGATGTGCAGCTTCGTGCCGCCGCGTTCCGCCTCCCACTCAGAGCGCCAGAGCTCCGCCTCGCTCGCGAACACGCCCTGCTGAACGAGATACCGCGCGCCCGGC
>Ga0066710_100003600_pt1 | contig 13310 bp, 9 predicted proteins | sample GraSoiAngelo_159_FD_79666 | JGI IMG/M metagenome (GOLD analysis project Ga0066710, IMG submission 79666) | Grasslands soil microbial communities from the Angelo Coastal Reserve, California, USA - 14_1009_16_40cm | ecosystem: Environmental > Terrestrial > Soil > Grasslands | place: USA...
TCCGGCAGCGATGGCTTCCCCGGTGACGAGTGTTCACCGATAAACTTCATGAGCTTCAGTGTGGAGCCGGCAGAGAGCTGCAGGCTTTCGAACTGATCGAACCAGAACGCCTGGCAACTGGCGCACACATCCATGGTGACCTGTGCGCCTAAGTGGCCGTCCAGCATCATGGCAGTCATTTCGGTTCTGCAGCCGGGGCACTTCATAGACAAACATTGTAGCCGGTCGCCTGGACCAGTGCCATCGATTGGGAAGGAAGTTCCGCGAAATGCTTGCCAGCTTCCGGTCCGGTAGGGACCGCAATCGCTGCGCCCTCGCTTCCGACAAGCTGCTTTCGACGAAGTGGGCTCGGGGCACAGGCCTTAGTTTACGCTGAACCCTGCCGCCATCCTGGGAAATGGCGGGCTGCTGATTCTAACTGATTCTTGCTGAACCTGTTGCGGGCTTGCTTTGGAGGCGTCGGAAACGAGAGGAAGATACTTGCTGCGTCCAGCGGAGGTTTTTCTGGCGCGGAAATCGAGCAAGCCATTGTGGCGGGCCTGTACAGGGCGTTCATCGCGAAGCAGCAGCTCACGACCGAGATTCTGATCACGGAGGGGGTGCTAATAGAGAAGCGGGGCTCTCAGATTATGCGAGAGCAGAAAGTGCACTTCGGGCACGCAGGCGTGCTGTAGTCCAGCGGCAATCTATTCGTCAGCGCTACCAATTTCTACCTGTGCGCAAACTCCGCGTCGATTCGTTCATGAAGGCGTAACTTGACCGCGAGGGATTGCTGCGCTAGGGTGTAAAGAGTTTCTCCCGGAGTGGTTCTCGAAGCGGCCACGCACAAGCAGGAGGAATCCCATCGGCCACCCGGTTCCGGTAACAGGAAAACCTTCCAATTGGATGCGGCGTACCGTTCACATTTCCGGACAAATCGAACCCTTCTTTGGCACGCTGGATGAAAATGTGCGCGTGCTCGAGGATTCGCTGCGGGTGCGCACGCATCTGCATGACACGCGGCTGACCATCGAAGGCGAGCAGGACAGCGTCGACCAGGCCGTGAAGATCGTGGAGGAGTACAACCACCTCACGCGGCACGGGCGGACGCTCTCCGCTGCGGAGGTGAAGTCGCTGATGCGCGTGGCGACGGAAGAACCGCACGAATCGCCGCGGGGGATGTTTGAGCACGGGCGGGTGCGCTCGTTCGGGAAGAAACAGGTCACTCCGAAGAACGCCAGCCAACGCCGCTACATGGAAGAGATCGAGAAGCACGACATGATGTTCGGCATCGGACCGGGCGGCACCGGGAAAACCTACATTGCCGTGGCCATGGCGGTTAGCGCGCTGCTCACAAAACAAGTCAACCGCATCATTCTGGCGCGGCCTGCAGTGGAAGCAGGAGAGCGGCTTGGCTTTCTGCCGGGGACGCTTCAGCAGAAGATCGATCCGTACATGCGGCCGCTGTACGACGCGCTCTACGACATGCTGGACGCGGACAAACTAGAGCGCTTCTTGGAAAAGGGAATTATCGAAGTTGCGCCACTGGCGTTCATGCGAGGCCGCACGTTGAATGATTCGTTTGTCATACTCGACGAAGCGCAGAACACGACGAGCGAGCAAATGAAGATGTTCCTCACACGGCTGGGCTTCAACTCCAAGGCGGTGATCACCGGCGACGTGACGCAGATCGACTTGCCGCAGGGGAAGAAATCCGGGTTGATCGAAGCGCTGGAGGTTTGCGGGAAGATCGACGGGATCGGCGTGGTCCAGTTCGGTGAGAAGGACGTGGTGCGGCACAACCTGGTGCAGCAAATCATCCGCGCCTATGAAGAGTATGATGTAGCGCAACCCCAGCGCGGCGGAAACGCCGCGAACGGCAAAGCCGGAACGCCAACGAGAGAATCCAGTAAAGAACGAGAAAAAGAAACGCGACAAGGATGATTCTGAACCGCCAGCGAGCGGTGCGCCTGGTGCGGCGTCCACTCGAATCGTTTCTGCGCCACGTGAAAAATGAACTGGGGCTGGAGGAAGTGGGCCTAACGGTTTGCCTGGTGAGCGATGCAGAGATCGCGCGGATGAACGAGACGTTTCGCAAGAAGAAGAGTCCTACCGACGTGCTCTCCTTTCCCATGGTGGCGCGCCGAAAATCGGTCCAGCTGCGGCGCGGCCCCAAGACGATAAAGGCCGCTGGATACCTGGGTGACATTGCCATCTCTCCGGCGACGGCGCAGCGCTACGCGAAGAAATACGGACGGAAGCTTTCGAGTGAGCTTCGAGTCTTAATTCTTCACGGCGTCTTGCATCTGCTGGGCTACGACCACGAAACCGATCGTGGCGAAATGGGCCGGATTGAGCGGAAGCTGCGAAAACGACTCGGACTGACGTGATGGACCTGAGCTGGCTCTACGCGCTAAGTGTTGTTCTGGTTGGACTGACGCTGCCCATTTTTTCCTACCTCACTCTGATCTACCGCGAACTCGGCCGCATGACCACGGGCCGCATCCACGAGCATCTGGAAATCTTCGAAGCGGAAATCGAACCAAAGCTGAAAATCAAGCGCCAGAGTGGCGGCCGCACGTTTCGCATCCTCGGCCATTTTTGGCTGGCGTTCCTAGTGCTGGAGACGACGCGTGGGGTCGTGTATTTCGTCCGGGGCACCTGGGAATCCTTCGTGGAGATCACTGTATTCGTCGTCCTCGAAGTGGTCTTTGCGATGCATTTTATTCCGGACATGCTGTTGTATCGCACGACCGGGCGATGGCTGCGGCCGCTGCTGCCATTGATTCGCGGGGCAATGTGGTTCGTCTGGCCGGTGCGTGTTTTTCTGGAAGGCGCGGAATCCCTGGCGCGGATTTCGGAGCACGAGCTCGAGAAGTCCGAAGAGCAGCGCACGGAAGAGGGAATTGAAGCACTGGTGGAAGCAGCGGAAGAAGAAGGGATCATCGAGCCGGAACAGGCGGACTTGATTGAGCAAGTCGTGGAATTCAGCGACAAGCGTGTTCGCGAGGTCATGACGCCACGGCCCGATATTGTGGCCTTGCCGGCGGATGCTACGCTCGAAGAATTGCACGCCAAAGTGGTTGAGACGAAACTAAACAAGATTCCCGTGTATGAAAAATCGCTCGACGATATTTTCGGCGTGGCCTACTCGCAGGACCTATTGCAAATCGCGGACCAGGATTTGTTGAAGCGCAAGGTGCGCGAGCTGGTCAAACCGGTTCTCTTCATTCCGGAGACAAAGGTTGGGTCGGAGTTGCTGCGCGAAATGCGCCAGAAGGGGCAGCCGCTGGCAGTGGTTATCGACGAGCATGGAACGGTGGCCGGCATCGCGACCGTGGAAGACTTGGTGGAAGAGATCGTGGGCGAAAGCGGAAACGAGGGAAAGCCTCCGACGCCGGATGTCGTACGCGAACCGGATGGCGGACTGGTAATGCGCGGCAGCATGCCCATCGGCGACGTCGAGGAATTACTTGGCGTGAAGTTCGGCGACAAGACGGATGAGGCGGTGACCACCCTAGCGGGCTTGTTGAGTCATGTCTCCGGCAAAGTGCCCGCACCAGGTGACAAGATCGATCTGGCGGATCATCGCTTCGAGGTCCTGGAAGCAAACCAGAGAAAAGTGTTGCGCGTGCGAATTCGCAAACAGATGAAGGCTGTTCACACAAAGCCGTAGATTTTGAGGATCCTGAGTCAGGGACCACAGCGGAAAAGCAATCCATCGAAGTGCAGGGGTAGAGGTGCTCGGTTTGACGTTGAGAGTGGTTTGTACAGCCGCAGGATGGGCGCTGCCCATCCTGCTGGGGACGGCCATGGCGAGTGCGCAGCAAAAGCCTGCCGCCGAAGAGCCGACCATCGACATGCAATGGGCGGTGAAGATTCCGGCGCGGGACGGAGTGAAACTGAACGCGACGGTGTTCATGCCACACGGCCAGAAAGAGCCGCTGCCGGTCATATTCACGTTCACACCGTACATCGGAGATTCATACACAGACCGCGCCGTGTATTTTGCTAAGCACGGGTACGTGTACGCGCTGGTGGACGTGCGGGGACGCGGAAATTCCGGCGGCGAATTCGAGCCGTTTGTGAATGAGGGCAAGGACGGATACGACGTCGTGGAATGGCTCGCTAGGCAATCGTATTGCAATGGCAAAGTGACGATGTGGGGCGGCTCGTACGCAGGATTCGACCAGTGGACGGTGTTGAAGGAATTTCCCCCGCACTTGGTGACCATCGTTCCAGCGGCGGCGGCGCATCCGGGGGTGGATTTTCCGTTCCAGTACAACATTTTTGGGCCGTACGACATGCAATGGCTGACGTTTACCAGCGGTGTGACGGGCAACGCGAATCTTTTCGGGAACGGCGCATTCTGGTCGTCTAAGTCGCGCGAGATGTACATGGCGCATTCGGCGTTTCAGGATTTCGACAAGCTGGTTGGGAACAGTTCGACGGTGTTTCAGAAATGGCTGAAGCATCCGACGCCCGACGCTTACTACGATGCGATGGTTCCGAATCCGGATCAGTACAAGAGAATGAGTTTGCCGATCCTGACGGTTACTGGACATTACGATGGAGATCAGCCGGGGGCGTTCACGTTTTACAAGCGGCATATGCAGTACGGAACGGCAGAAGCGAAGGCGAATCACTACCTGATTATTGGGCCGTGGGACCACGCGGGAACGCGCACGCCGAAAGCGGAAGTGGGAGGATTGAAATTCGGCCAAGCGAGCGTCCTCGACCTGAACAAGTTGCACACAGAATGGTACGACTGGACGATGAAGGGCGGGCCGAAACCGGAATTTCTGAAGAAACGCGTCGCCTACTACTTGGTTGGGGCGGAGGAATGGAAATACGCGGACAGTCTCGAGAGCATCTCGAACGCAGCAAAGACGCTATATCTCGGTTCGAATGCCGACGCCAGCGACGTGTTTCGATCAGGGGTGTTGACGGAGAGGAAGCCCGGCGCATCAGCAGTGATAGATTCGTGGACTTATGACCCGCTTGATACGAGGCCAGGCAGTGCGGAGCCCGAGGACGATGGCAATTCCCTGACGTCCCAGCGGGCGGTGTTGAATCTGTTTGGCGGCGGGGTGGTGTACCATGCCGAGCCCTTCGCCGAGGTCGTCGAGATCGCCGGATTCCCGAAGCTGACGGTATGGCTCAAGATGGATGTGCCGGATACCGATCTGGAAGCAGATCTCTACGAGATTTTGCCGGATGGTGGGTCGGTGGCGCTTGCGAGCGCATCGATGCGAGCGAGGTATCGCGAGTCGCTTCGCGAAGCGAAGGCGGTGGTGGCCGGGAAAATTGAAAAATATGTGTTCGACAATTTCACGTTTTTCGCGCGGCGAGTGGAAAAAGGCAGCCGGCTGCGACTAGTGCTGCGCAGCATTAATTCGGCGGGTGCCGAAAAGAATTACAACAGCGGCGGCGTTGTCGCGTCGGAGACGGGGAAGGATGCCAAGACTGCGCATGTCACATTGATACACGATGCGGAACATGCCAGTGCACTCGAGCTGCCGGTCGCGAAACCTTGATGGCTACAAATGAGAACAGCGCGGGAAAGCGGAATTTTCGATCCGGATTTGTGGCCATCGTCGGGCGGCCGAATGCTGGGAAGTCCACGCTTGTGAATCGCTTGGTCGGGCAGAAGATCGCGATCGTTACTTCCAAACCGCAAACCACCCGCAATCGCATCCAAGGAATTGTGACCAAACTGCAAGGGCAGATCGTATTTATCGACACCCCGGGTCTGCACGAAGCCGATTCGGTGCTGGGACGGCAGATGATGCAGGAAGTGGCCGCTGCGCTGGAGGGGATCGACGTCCTGCTGCTGATGGTTGATGCCAGCCGGATGCATCCTCATGCGGACGATTTGCTGCTGGAAAAGGCAAGGCGGTTTCACGGAAAAACAATTCTTGCGCTGAACAAAGTCGATCGTTTGCCGAAGCCAAAGCTTCTGCCGCTGATCGATGCTTTTCGGAAGGCATTCGAATTTGCTGCGATCTTGCCCGTCTCCGCGCTGAAGGGTGGTGGATGTGAAGAGCTGCTTGAGGAGATTCTGAAACAGTTGCCTGAGGGAGACCCATACTTCCCGGAAGATCAGGTGACGGACCAGCCGGAACGCTTTCTGGCCGCCGAAATCATTCGAGAGAAGGCCATTCAGGTGATGTACCACGAAGTGCCGTACGCGCTGGCGGTGGTGGTTGAAAAATACGAAGAGACAGCCAGGTTGCTGCGCATTGAAGCGGTCATGAATGTGGAGCGCGACTCGCAAAAGAAAATACTGATCGGCCGCAAAGGCGAGATGCTCAAGAAGATCGGGACGGAAGCCCGCAAGGAACTCGAGATGATTCTCGGCGGCAAAATCTTCCTGGGACTGTTCGTGAAAGTCGCACCGAATTGGCGGGAAAATCTCCAAAAGGTGCGTGAACTCGACTGGCGCTATCAACTGGAAGGACTTAGCGAGGAGCGGGACGACCAAGAATGAGGGGCGCTCGTCCGCGGAGGATCGCGAATTGCCGTCTCGCCACCGTGAAGAAGCCCAGGGGCTCAGATTACCTATTAATGCTCCGACGGAGCACTCTGGTGTCCATAGCCGCCGAAAGACCAGCGCACGCCAAAGGTGGCATAAAGACCATTTGGACCATTGGTGCGAAGGTCCGCCGTGCCGAGGGACGTGCCATATCGCCCGAGCCAATCCACTTGATGTTGCGTCGCGCGCAGTTCGAAATTTCTCGGCAATTGGAAGCCGATTCCGATCGAACGATCGTATGCAATCGGCATCATGGATGCGGTGTACGTGAGCTGAGGGATATTTCTTCCAAAGCTGAACCGGGGTTCAAAGAACAGAAAGAAATGCCGCGCCGGAGTGCGGCCCAGCGGTTGAAACTCAATATATCCGCCAAAAAGATAGCGCGCGTAGGCCGTGCAAGTGGAAGCTGTCCCGCCGGCACTGGCAGGTTGCGGAAACATGCAACGCCCGAGATCCGGTTCGTTGTGCGACGGCGCGACCGAGAAATCGGTGTAGCCGCGGACCCAGTCGTGGGGAAAAAATGTTCGCGATTGAGGTGCGAACTGAGATACGCGGCTAGATTCGGCGGCGGTCTGTCCATGCGCGGCAAGAACCGAGACGGTCAAGCATGCCGTCAAAACAATAACGATTCTCATCATCGGGACTCCCCCAGTTTCCGACGTGCGTCTTCAAGCGACTGGCCTGCCGGTGAAGCTGGTTCAGAATTCCAGTGAATGAAGCGGCGGTGGACCATGAGCGTCCGGGTGAGATCCGCTGTTCCAGTCAGTGTTGTGAAATGTGAGACACCGGTTGGGCAAATTCTACACGAACTCGGCGTTTCGCGGCAAAGAGAGAAATGGACTGTTGCGAACCGGCAACTCTACGGGGTCAACGAGTTTTAATCAGGGGCAGCGATTCCCAGAGACTTCATTTTGCGGTAGAGGTGGCTGCGTTCCAGGCCGAGAGCCGTAGCCGTTTGCGTCATGTTCCAGCGGTGCTCCTGCAATTTCCGCAGGATGAATTCCCGCTCGTAGGCGCTGCGGGCTTCGTGCAGCGTCGAGTAAGGGTGGTGGGGACTTTCCGCGACGCCTCGGAAGAGTTCGGGCGGGAGGTGATGCGGCTCGATGCGCGCCTGAGGGCACACGATGACCAGCCGCTCGACGAGGTTTCGCAGTTCTCGAACATTTCCCGGCCAGGGGTAGCGCATGAGAATTTCCATGCCCGAGTCACTGAGCTCGCGCATTTTCTTTCCGTAGGCCGAGCTGAATTCCGTCAGGAAATATCTTGCCAGCGTGGGAATGTCCTCCTTGCGGTCGCGCAAGGCCGGCACGTAAAAGGGGATCACGTTCAGGCGATAGAAAAGATCCTGCCGAAAGGCGCCGCGCGCAATTTCCTGTTCGAGATGCTTGTTCGTTGCGGCGATGACGCGCGCGTCCACGCTCAAGGTTTCGTTGGAGCCCACGCGTTCGAAGCGCTGTTCCTCGAGAACCCGCAGAACTTTCGATTGCGTGCGGAGGCTCATGTCGCCGATTTCATCGAGAAAAAGCGTCCCTCCGTCGGCCTTTTGAAATTTGCCGATCTTGTCTTCCGTCGCGCCGGTGAAGCTGCCCTTGATGTGCCCGAAGAGCTCGGACTCGATCAGCTCCTCAGGAATCGCCGCGCAATTGACTTCCACGAAAGGGCCCTTGCTGCGAAGGCTCGCAGCATGCAACGCGCGAGCAACGAGCTCCTTGCCCGTGCCGCTCTCGCCGTAGATCAACACGCGGCCGTTGGTCGGCGCGGTAACGGCAATCTGCTGGCGCAGCGCCTTCATCGGAATACTGTCGCCGATAACCTGGTAGCGGTAACCCAGTTCGCTTCGCAGCAGCTGGTTCTCATCTTCGAGGCGGCGCTGCTGAATGGCGTTGCGGACCAGAACAATGATCTTCTCAAGCGAGAGGGGTTTCTCGATGAAGTCGAAGGCCCCGAGTTTGGTGGCCCGTACGGCTGTCTCGATTGTGCTGTGACCGGAAATCATGATCACCGCGGGCGGCCGCGGAGACGCCTGTAAGCGGCTTAGCGCTTCGAGGCCGTCGATCCCCGGAAGCCAGACATCCAGGAGAACGACCTCGAAATCGCCGGCAGCGGCCCGCTCCAGGGCTTCCTCAGCGGAACCCACAGCCTCAACTTGGTAGCCCTCTTCCTCGAGAATCGAAGAGAGAGACTCGCGAATACCAGCCTCGTCGTCCACGACGAGGAGATGCGTGCTGGAGGTCATCGAGTCGCGTCCGATCCATTGTGGTCGGCAAGGGAGGTGGGCGTCAATTCGGCGACCGGAAGTTCAACAAGGAATCGCGATCCTACCGGAAGATTGTCCTCGACGTGGATGCTGCCGCCGTGTTCGGCCACAATGCGAGCGGCGATGGCGAGGCCGAGCCCCGTTCCGCGATCCTTGGTTGAGAAATGCGGCAGGAAGAGTTTGTCCTTGTCTTCCGGAGAAATACCGGTGCCCGTGTCCGAGACGCAGATCACGACAGTCTCCGCATCCGAGTGGGCCCTGGTGGAAACCAGGATTTCCCGGAATGCCGAGTTCTCCAGTGCCTCCGCGGCATTGTCAATGAGATTCACGACGACGCTGCGGAGCAACCCTCCGTCGGCGCGCACCGCCGGCAGATTCTCGGCAAAAATGGTCTTGAGCGTGATGCCATCGAGCCGCCCGGAGAATACTTCCACCGCCTGATGGACGATGGTGTTGGCATTGGTTGGCACAAGTTTGGCGGTCGGGAAGCGTACGAATTGTGAGAACTCGTTGACCAGCGCGGCGAGTGTGGAGACCTCCCGCTCGATCAGGCGTGAACACTCTTGAACCAGCTTGACCAATTCCGAGTGACGAGTAGCCGCTGATTGGGTGGCGTCGCGACGCTCGAGGAATCGCAGCAGGCGCTGGGCTGAAAGCTGAATCGGCGTCAGTGGATTCTTGATCTCGTGAGCGATTCGCCGCGCGACTTCCTGCCACGCGGCCGATTTTTGCGCACGGAGCACTTCCGTCAGATCGTCGAGGACAAGAACGTAGCCGGTGTTTGCGCGACGCGGCCCCAGGGAACTTACCGTGACGGCGACGTGCAGCACACGTCCGGCGGCGACCGTCTCGATCTCTCGGGAGACCACTCCCATGCGCAACGATCTGCGCATCAGGTAATGCACGATGCGGGCCGCATCCGCTCCGACAAGCCCTTCGAGAGAGTGAGATTCAGAGCTACCGACCCCGAACATCCTCGAAACGGAAGTGTTCACGCGAAGAATGGCTCCCGCGGCATCGAGCGAAATAACCCCCGTGGGAATGTTCTCAAGAACGGTCTCCATGAGCTGGCGGCGGCGCTCCAGCTCCTGCACCGCCTGCTGGAGATTCCGGGTGAATTGATCGATTTGAGAGCGGCTGTCGCGCAACTGCGTGGTCATGGTGTTAAAGGAGCGTACCAGGATACCCAACTCATCCTGAGCTTGCTCCGGGACCTGGTAATCAAAGTTGCCGGATGAAACCTCCCGCGTCCCCTCCGCGAGGGCCTGAATGGGGATGGTGACCTGCTTTGCCAGAAACAACGCCACCCACATGACCGCGGACAACAGCAGCACGGTGAAAAGAAGAAGAATCAGAAGCATCTGCCGCTTTAGCGCGCGCAGGTCCTGTTTTTCCTGGTAATACTCGTGCGTCTGGGATTGAATGGCTGTCAGACGCTCGAGAACGTCGGGGCTCGTACGATATGCGGCAACGACAAATCCCCCAGCCTGGCTTTCCTGGGAAGCCGAGACGCGAGCGGCGAAGTAGCTCCTTCCGCCGGCTGCCCAAACTTCCACTCCACTCGGCAACGATCGCAAATACTGTCCTGAAACATCGGGCTGCGCACAAATCGCGCCGGTGCGATCCTCCGGCTGGTTGTCACAGACAATGCCACCTTGCAACACTTTGCCATCCCGATCCAAAACCCAGACTGCATCGGCGCCCTTCGCGAATACATGTTGCAGGAAATCTGTGCTGGGACGAGTTGCCTCTGCTTGCGCCTGCAGAGCCATCCCGCGAAGCCGCGGCAACTGTGCCCGGCCCAGATCGTTCAGGAGTTTTTGCGTCTCAGCGGAGGCGACCTCGAGCGCTCTGGGGAACCACAGCAACAGGCTGCGATTGATCAACGAGTAGCTGACGATAAACATGAACACGATCGGGAGAAGGGAAATGGCCATTGCGCCGATGACCATCTTCGTCTTAAAGCGAGCGCCAAGTTGCTCTCTACTGCGTTCCACCCAGAGCCTCAGGGTGGTGCGCGCGAGGATAAGGCCAAAGACGAGAAAGGCGGCCGTGATAAAACTGGAGACAGCGTAGAGCGCCATCACAGCGCGCCAGCTCCTTGGTTCAAATGGTACGTTGAGCGATCCGAATGTGAAGACGGCGGCTAGGAGCAGCGTCAAAAGTATTCCACCGATGGCGAGACCCCAGCGCTGTTTGTTGTCCAGGCGGCTCATGATTCGGCCATCATCGAATGACGTGGTGAAGCGTGCGCTTGTGCTGGAAAGCCGCGAGTGTCGCATGCGCCGTGGACATTTTTCGTCAGCGCCATCGGGGCACGCGCAGAATGTGTCGGTGTTGTTCGTCGAGACATCTCTTTGGCACGATAGCCAGCGTTCGGAGGCATGTCAAGATTTCTACTTGTCCTCTTCTCGTGGGACCTGTCCTCCTGGGCAGGTATTAGCCATTTCAGAACGGCGCGCGAAATTCTGGCTACCTTCCCCTTCCGCATTTGTTAAGGTGAGCGCTGGGTGCAAACCCAGCCTGGAGTACTGTGGATGTCCGTCCGTTTGGGCGAAATACTAGTTAAGGAAAGCCTCATCACGCAGGATCAGCTCCAAAAAGCGCTCGAGTTTCAGCGCGCCAATGGAGGTAAGCTGGGAAGCTGCCTGACGAAGATGGGCTTCATTACCGATGATGACATCACCGGCGTGCTCTCCCGTCAGTATGGCGTTCCTTCCATCAACCTGAAGTATTACGAAATCGATCCCAACGTCATCAAGCTTATTCCCCAGGACACGGCATCGCGCTACCAGGTGATCCCGCTGTCGCGCGTCGGTTCTGTTCTCACCATCGCCATGACAGATCCCACGAACGTCTTCGCCATGGACGATATCAAGTTTATGACGGGGTTCAACGTTGAGCCCGTAGTGGCCTCGGAGTCGGCCATCGGCGATGCCATCGTGCGTTTTTATGGCGGGTCGTCGACGAATCAAGAAGAAATCAGTAACTTGATGAAAGAACTCGTTGATGAAGACAACGAGCTGGAGTTGGCCGCCGAAGAATCGGAGCTGGACACCGCCACGCTGGAGAAGGCGGCGGAAGAAGCTCCTATCATCAAGCTCGTCAACCTGATTTTGACGGACTCCGTCAAGCGTGGAGCGAGCGATATCCACATCGAGCCTTACGAACTCGAAATGCGCGTGAGGTTCCGCATTGACGGACAACTTGCCACGGTGATGACCCCGCCCTTACGCTTGAAGGACGCAATTACCAGCCGCTTGAAGATCATGGCCAAACTGGACATCGCGGAAAAGCGTTTGCCGCAAGACGGCCGCATCATGATCAAGTACAAGGCCGATGGCAAGAAAAAGGAACTGGACTTCCGCGTTTCGACCGTGCCCACCCTCTACGGCGAAAAGGTCGTCATGCGGCTGCTGGACAAGGAAAACCTCCGGCTGGACATGACCAAGCTCGGCTTTGAACCTGAGTCGCTCAAGAAATTCGAACGTAACATCTTGAAGCCCTACGGCATGGTGCTGGTGACCGGTCCAACGGGTTCTGGTAAGACAAACACTCTATATTCCTCCGTTGCAACGTTAAACACCGTTGACACCAACATCATGACCGCGGAAGACCCCGTCGAGTTCCAATTGGCAGGCATCAACCAAGTGCAGATGAAGGAGCAGATCGGCCTGAACTTCGCTGCAGCGCTACGAGCATTCCTGCGGCAGGACCCCAACATTATTCTGGTCGGCGAGATTCGCGACTTCGAAACGGCGGAAATCGGGGTCAAGGCCGCGCTCACCGGCCACTTGGTGTTATCCACGCTGCATACCAACGACGCGCCGTCGACCATCAGCCGCCTGATGAACATGGGTATCGAGCCCTTTCTCGTGGCTACCTCGGTGAACTTGATTTGTGCACAGCGTCTTGTTCGGCGCATATGTGGAAACTGCAAGGAAGAGCTGGAGGTTCCGCACCAAGCTTTGATCGACGCCGGCTACACCTCCGAAGAAGCCAAAACCACCAAGATCTACCACGGTAAGGGCTGCACGACCTGCAACAAGCGCGGCTACAAGGGCCGCACAGGTCTCTACGAAGTCATGGAAATTAATGATGAGCTCCGCGAATTGATTCTTGTTGGCGCCTCGGCCCTGGAATTGAAGAAGAAGGCGATCGAACAGGGCATGATCACGCTGCGCCGCAGCGGCTTGATGAAGGTTGCGCTCGGACAGACCACCATGGAAGAAGTCCTGCGCGAAACGGTTTTATAGGATTGAAGGTGACCGATGGCTGGAATTACGCTAAGTGAATTGCTGAAGAAGATGATCGAGATGGGCGGCAGCGACCTCCACATTACGACGAACAGCGCGCCGCGCGTGCGCGTTCACGGTCGGCTCCGGCCTCTCGACATGCCCCCGTTGACGGCAGCGGACACCAAGTCTCTTGCGTACAGCGTTTTGACGGATGCGCAGAAACACCGCTTCGAAGAGAACCTGGAGCTGGACTTCTCCTTCGGTTTGAAAAACTTGGCCCGCTTCCGCGGCAACGTTTTCA
>Ga0066710_100003602_pt1 | contig 13305 bp, 11 predicted proteins | sample GraSoiAngelo_159_FD_79666 | JGI IMG/M metagenome (GOLD analysis project Ga0066710, IMG submission 79666) | Grasslands soil microbial communities from the Angelo Coastal Reserve, California, USA - 14_1009_16_40cm | ecosystem: Environmental > Terrestrial > Soil > Grasslands | place: USA...
CTTGCATCACCGCAAGGAGGGGTGGCTGCGTCATCAAGTAAATTTCGCGCAGCCACCGAAGCTGACGCAGCCGGGGTGGTTTTCCTTTTGTTCTCATCGGAAAACCACCCCGGCCTCGCGATCCAGCGGAGGCTTCGCAATAATTTTTTTGATCGCTCGGCCACCCCTCCTTGCGGTAATGCAAGGAGGGGCATAACGCTTGATCCAATTTCTTCACAACTCCTGTGGCCGCCCACGATGTCGAAATTGCGAGATCGCGGGCGGTCATAGACCGCCCCTACAGTTGCGAACTTCGGATCCGGCGATTCGTTGGGCAAAGCCGTTAGGAGGGGAGTTTTGGGTTTTGGCTCCGCTGCGCTATGTCTTTGTGGCTCGAATATAATGGGCTTTTTCGGAGAGGGGCGTCATATGCCAATTCGGATCGGTGTTTTGGTATTGGCAACTGCTCTGGCAGGCGCGCTGTTTGCCCAGGAACACAGCTACACACCAGCCGACATTGAAAATGGTGGACGCCTCTATCAGGGCAGTTGTGCCGGTTGCCATGGCACGGCGGGCGACGGTGTTCCCGGCGTCAACTTAATGCGCGGCCAGTTCCGGCGGGCATCGTCCGGCGGACAGGTCTCCGCAGGCCCGATGTCGTATTCCGGTGGCAAACAATACATTGCGATCGCCGCCGGCAGCGCATTGTTTGTCTACGGCGTGAGGCAATAGGCGATCCCATGCCGATCGGAACTGCGTTCCACGAAAGAACTTTCCCACTCTGCGAGAGCCTGAACTATCGCGAATGGTCGGGATATTACACCGTCAGCGCCTACGAAACCCACCACGAGCATGAATACAACGCCATCCGCAATGCCGCCGCGCTGATGGATATCTCTCCTCTGTTCAAATACCTGATTACGGGCCCCGATGCCACACGGTTAGTGGACCGAATCGTGACGCGCGACATGCGAAAGGTTGCAGACGGACAGGTCATCTACACTCCATGGTGCGATGAGCATGGGAAGGTCATCGACGATGGGACCGTGTCGCGGCTCGACGAAAACACCTACCGCTGGACCGCGGCGGATCCGAATCTGCGCTGGTTTCGTCAAAACGCTGCGGGCATGGACGTGCAGATTGAGGACATCTCGGAGAAGGCCGCCGCGCTTGCGCTGCAGGGTCCGACATCGGGGCAGTTGCTGAAGAGTTTGGTGAATGGAGATATCGAAAACCTGAAGTACTTCCATGTGATGCCGGCCAAAATCGCAAACGTGCCCGTAGACATCTCTCGCACCGGATATACCGGCGATTTGGGCTATGAAATCTGGATCCCATGGAATGAGGGCGTGAGAGTTTGGGACGCGCTGATCGAAGCAGGGCGGGCTTTCGACATTTGCCCCGTAGGCATGCTGGCACTTGATGTGGCTCGCATCGAAGCGGGGCTTCTCTTAATCGATGTCGATTTCAACAGCAGCAAAAAGGCAATGATTGACGCGCAGAAGTACTCGCCATTTGAGATGGGCCTCGGACGTCTCGTCCATCTCGGTAAGGAAAGGTTCGTCGGAGAAGCGGTTCTCCGCAAGGAGCAGGAACGAGGGTACGCGCGCCAGATCGCCGGACTCCAGGTCAACTGGCCGGAGGCCGAGCGCATCTTCGAAAAGATGGGGTTGCCTCCAACGATACCGGCGGCCGCTTCACGTGTCGCCGTCCCGGTTTACAAAAACGGGCGCCAAATCGGCAAGGCGACCTCAACCACCTGGTCGCCTACCTTGAAGAAGCTGATCGCTCTGGGTACAGTCAAGCGGGAATTCGCCAGGCCAGGAACGAATCTCGAAATAGAAATCACGATTGAAGCCGTTCGACATCGTGTTGGCGCGGTCGTTGTAAATACACCGTTCTTCAATCCGAAAAGAAAGACGGCAACACCGGTCTAGGTCTCAACTGTAGGCGCGGTCTATGACCGCGCGCTTTTCCCGACAAGTGGAGCAAAACGTCGAATTTGCGGCGCATGAGCGGAGCGCGCGAAGCGCAAGGCCGGCAGGCCGCAGCCGTAAATAATGCAAGCCCGACAGGGCGCAGCTATCAAAAGAAGGCGCGCGGTCATAGACCGCGCCTACAGTTGACGGAATATCGGCTCAAATAAACATGGATCCTTCACTCAGGAAAATCATCGATAAATATGATCCTGCCGCGCCGCTCGCCGAAGCCTGGACGGCTCCAGCGTCCTGGTATGTGGATCCGAGGGTTTTGGAACTGGAGCGGCAGACCGTGTTTGCATATTCGTGGCAAGCTGTTGGACGTGTCGAACAGGTTCAAAAGGCGGGCCAGTACATCACCTGGGACTTGGCGGGTGAGCCGCTCGTGGTTGTGCGCGGAAACGACAACGTCCTGCGAGGATTCTTCAACGTTTGCCGTCACCATGCGGCAGCGGTGGTTACAGAATCCTCCAGTGAAGCCGGTCATTTCAAGTGTCCGTACCATGGTTGGACATACTCTCTGGAAGGAGCACTAAAGAGCACGCCCGACTTTTCCGGTGTGCGCAACTTCGACCCGGCATCGGTGAGTCTGGCGCCGGTGGAAACGGCGATATGGGAGAACTGGGTTTTCGTTAAGCTCGAGGCCGGCGGTCCGTCACTGGAGGAATTTCTCAGTGATGAGCTCAGCCAAAGGTTTCGGCCCTTGGAACTGCGAAATCTTCACTGGTTCGAACGCCGGGTTTACGGCTTGGAGTGCAACTGGAAAGTCTTCGTCGACAACTACCTTGACGGCGGATATCACGTCCCTCATTTGCACAAGGCCCTCAACAGTGTTCTGGATTACGGCGAATACACGATCGAAAACGGTGGCCGCTTCTGCCTGCAATCGAGCAGAGTCGTCAGCGGAAAGGGAGACCCCGAAGCCGGCGCCGTGCGCACGGGCGATCGCGCTTTCTATTACTGGATTTACCCCAACTTCATGATCAATTTATATGAGGGAGTGATGGACACCAACCTCGTCATGCCGCGCGGCGTGAACCGGACCGAGGTGATGTTTGATTTCTACTTCGCCGGCAATTCCGAACAGGCGCGGAATCTCCGAAGCGTCCAAGTGGCCGAACGCATACAGGATGAGGACGCGGCCATATGCCAGTCTGTCCAACGCGGCCTCGCTTCGCGATCCTACGCGGCCGGGCGCCTATCGGTTCGGCGTGAGGCAGGCGAGCACCTCTTTCACAAACTTCTGCATGCGGATTTACAGGGGGGATAGAACACAAAGACACAAAGGCACAAAGACACAAAGAAAGGCCGCATAAATGACTTTCAAAAGCGGCCTTTCTTTGTGTCTTTGTGCCTTTGTGTCTTTGTGTTCACTCTAACTAACGTGCGGGGAGTTTCCCTCTTTTCGATTTGCCGATGGCGTAAATCGCGGCGCCAATGGCAACCATCAACAGAGAAGAGCCGACGATTTTGACGACGCTGAGGACCTTGTTCGGTTCATCCTGAGGTGGGATGCAGGTCACAATGCTCGAAAGTGTCGTCGTTAGGAGACCTAAAACGGCAAGGAGCACCGCCACAGGTTTGCCTCCTGGAACGCGGCGAACCTCGGGTCCAGCCGGTTCTCGCTGCAGTCGGATCATAGCCGCGAACATATAGAAAAATGGAACGAAGTAAGAAAGGATGCCCATGCTCACGAGCACGTCATAGGCGCCTTTTACGGAAGTTCCGGCCTGACTGAGGAAGATGAAAACCGCGGCAATGACTGCTTGGACGATCAGTGCAACGTACGGCGTGTGCCATAGAGGATGAACGCGGCTGAAAGCGGGGGGGAGAAACTTGTCGATGCCCGCGACAAATGGAAGGCGGGCGGAAGCCGCGAACCACGCAGCCACTGCCCCAACGCTACTGATCGTCACTAGAAGCGCGACAAGCGGCACAGCCGGTTCCAGACCGACACGGCCGGCCACTTTGCTGATCGCCTGCATGAAGCCCTGCAGGCCCGTCACTTCGCCGGCCGGCAGAGCCGCAAGCACGCTCGCAGTTCCGGCGAGGTAGATAAAGGTAATGACGGCGCCTGCCGTAAGGATGGCTCGAGGAATATTGCGGCGTGCATTTTCGATTTCTTCGCCCATTGTGGAAGCGCCTTCAACGCCACCAAAGGCGAATGCAATCGTGGACAAGAAGAACAGGTTCTTCAAGCTTGCGGTTGGAACGAGCTCCGATACAGTGATCGCAGTCGCCGAACCAAAACGCAGCCACGCCATCGAACCCATCACGATCAGTAAGAAAGCCGGCAACCACGAGCCAATCGCCCCCAGGTTATGAAGCCACTTACCGACGTTGAGCCCCAGGACGTTCAATACCAGACCGAGTATCAAACCGCCAAGAGCAAACAGGATGAAATAGGTGCGATTGTCCGTCAGGTGTTGCCATCGCTCGGCGCCAATGAACAGTGCGTTCGCCGCTGCAAAATAGAAGACGCCGGGATAGTAGGGAAGATTCGCTGCCCAATACAGAAATCCAGTCATGAAGCCGGCGAATTCCCCGAATGCGCGCTTGCTCCAGACGTAGATCCCACCTTCATCGGGATAACGAGAGGATAACTCGAGAACGCAAAACACCAACGGGACAAAATACGTGAGACAACCCACGATCCAGATGAGGATCGAGCTGGGACCGGCTGCCGCCGCCGTAGCGATCCACCTGAGGCTGAGCGCCGTCACGACATAGAACAGCAGCAGGTCGCCAAAACCCATCGCTCGACGGAGTTGTTTCGTGCTCACCCGCGGTATTTTAATCTGCTAAGATGCGCCCCGTGGACGAATTCATGAAAGCCGCTCTCGAAGAGGCGGAAAAGGGACTGCGAGAAGGTGGGATTCCTATCGGCTCGGTCATCGTCCATGGCGGGAAGATCATCGGGCGAGGCCACAATCGGCGCGTGCAGAGAGGAAGTGTGGTATTGCACGGCGAGATGGACGCGCTCGAAAACTCCGGGCGCCAGAGGGCAACGGTGTACAGGCAGTCCACGATCTATACGACGCTCTCACCGTGCACGATGTGCAGCGGGGCCATTCTTCTATACGGGATTCCCAAAGTCGTCATTGGAGAAAATCGGACCTTCCTCGGAGAGGAGGCGCTGCTTCGGTCGCGAGGCGTCGAGGTCGAGGTGCTTCAGGATCAAAGCTGCATCCGGATGATGACAGACTTCATCCGTTTGAATCCCACGCTCTGGAATGAAGACATTGGAGTCTGAATGAGCGGCTGCGAATGCAAGCACGACGCGAAGCGCAAGCGCGATAGCGCGCAGCCTCAACAGAGGGCGCAGCCATCAAGTAATGAGCGGCTGCGAATGCAAGCCCGACGCGAAGCGCAAGCGCGATAGCGCGCAGCCTCAACAGAGGGCGCAGCCATCAAGTAATGGACCGCTCAATTGGAAGTGTAAGCCGTTCCCTGTCCCAATGTCTGTTCACTGACAAGGAACCGCAATCGCAGCTTTCCTTCTTCTTTGTCGCTGTCGAGCACGGCATCGAATTGCTGGCCGCTGAAACCACCGATCACTTTCCATTCGCGGTTGGTGTAGAGGACGCCTTCGTATCCATCGCCTGATATTTCTGAACGTTCCTCGCCATTCAAGTACAAGAGCGTGGCCTTGGCGATCAATTCGAGTCGTTGATCGTTATTTAGAAGGGACGTTCCGATAAGAAAGGTGAAGCCCCAGCGCACGCCAGTCATGGGTATAAGGTAACACAACCCGTTGGTCCGCAAAGCTCTCGTCCCTGTAGCGGCGGTCTATTTGTTTGAGGCTGCGCGCTGTCGCGCTTGCGCTTCGCGGACCGCCGACGATGTTGAAATTGCAAGACCGTCGACGGTCATAGACCGCCGCTACAGTTGTGCAAAGCCACCAGGAGGGGACTGCGTTTTTCTCTTGGGAACACAGGTCAACCGTAATGCGAAAAAATGCATTCTGAAGGGGTGCGCATTTTAGCTTGAGTCCATGAATTTACGCCATTTACCCCCCCAAGGGGTCGCAATTGGGGGCGCCATTGTTGTACGCTGTTTTGGATCGGTTTTATTTCAGAGAAGAATGGACGATGGCTAAAAAACGACGCTTATTGATCGATACAGCAGCCTTCACCAAAGAGCGAGTGTGGGACTTCGAGCAGCCGGAACTGGCGCATCTTTACCTCAGCGCCATTGTCGAGTCGGCCGATGATGCGATCATCAGTAAGACTCTCGACGGTGTCGTTACGAGTTGGAATCGAGGCGCCGAAAAAATGTTCGGATATACCGCCGAAGAGATGATCGGCCAGAACATTACGAAACTGATCCCAGCCGATCACCCCAATGAGGAACCACAAATTCTCGCCCGTCTTCGCCGTGGAGAACCTATTGGACACTACGAAACGCAACGCGTGCACAAGGGCGGCCGGATCATCGATATTTCCCTCACGGTGTCTCCAATCAAAGACAAAAATGGTGTGATCATCGGCGCCTCCAAAATCGTGCGGGACATTACAGAACGCAAGAGGGTCGAAGCTCGTGAACGTGATGCGCTACGTCAGGCGGAAATCGCCAGATCGCAGGCAGAATTGGCGAGCCAGTCCAAGGACGTGTTTCTTGCAACTCTGAGTCATGAATTGAGAACGCCGCTGACCGCCATCCTGGGCTGGGTGAAGATACTCGGCGCCGGAAACCTGGATAGCGCGGCGCAAAAGAAAGCGATCGAAGTGATCGAGCGCAACGTCAAGGCTCAGGCGCAACTCATCGAAGAATTGCTCGACATTTCTCGAGTAATCTCAGGTAAATATCGTATCGAGGTCAAATTCATCGATCCCGCCGACGTGATCAACGCCGCCCTGGATGTCCTACGCCCCGCGGCGGAAGCCAAGAATATCCATCTCCACACCATTATGGATTCCGCGGCCGGGCCGGTCTCGGGTGATTTCCAGCGGCTTCAGCAAGTCGTATGGAATTTGATGTCCAACGCGGTCAAGTTCACCCCCCGAGGAGGACGCGTACTCGTGAAAGTGGCGCGCGTTCGCTCTTCTGTCGAGATTTCAGTCACCGACAATGGAATAGGCCTCCGAAGCGATTTTCTACCTTACATATTCAACCGGTTCAGCCAGGCCGACGCCTCGACCACCAGGATGCATGGAGGTCTCGGCCTGGGACTGGCCATCACCAAATCCATCGTCGAACTGCACGGGGGAAGTATTACGGCCGACAGCCCCGGTGAAGGACAGGGCGCCACTTTCACAATAAAGTTGCCGCTTGCGGCAACTCGCAGGGCCTGGAGTGAAGATTCGGATCCGGCGCTCCCCACCAGTCTGGAAGGACCTAAGGAGCTTGTGGGTTTGAAAATCCTGGTGGTCGATGATGAAACCGACACATGCGACATGCTTCGCTTCCTGTTCGAACGTTGCGGCGCGCAGGTCCAAACCGCAACATCGGCCAAAGAAGCGTTTGGAATCGCCGAAGTGTGGAATCCTGATGTGTTGGTCTCCGATATCGGTATGCCCGAAGTCGACGGCTACGAATTGATTCGCCGTATACGCGCGCAAGGTTCCGGCCGGAATACCAAACTTCCAGCCGTGGCCCTAACCGCCCTGACACGAACCGACGATCGCGTTAAAGCCTTAGCTGCAGGCTATCAGATGCACGTCGCAAAACCCGTCGAGCCTGTAGAATTGCTCAGCGTTGTGGCAAGCCTTGCCAGGGAAATTCGGCGAAAAGTAAGCTAACTAGTTTCTGTCGCGAAACTCGAAATTCCCGAAACTGTAGGCGCGGTCTGTGACCGCGCGTCTTTTCCGCAATGCGCAAAACGTTGGACTTGCAGGAAAAACGCGCGGTCACAGACCGCGCCTACAGTTTTTATTCGCGTAACGGACTTGTTCCAGAAAAAGACCGGAAGCCGGAGCAGTCCAAGCGGCCACGTCAAAACCCAAATCCGGCCGGGCATTCACCAGCTTGCCAAAGTCCTGCTCGCTGAGTTCGCCCTTTCCGACCTTCACCAGAGCGCCCACCATACGCCGCACCATTCGCCATAGAAAATGAGACCCTTCGATTCGGAATGAAATAATGTCTTCCTCGGTTTCGATCTCTGCATTCTCGACAACGACAATCGTCGATTCATCGGGCTTCGATCGATCCGCCGCCCGGAAGCAAACGAAATCGTGCTCGCCAATCAGCAGCGATGCGGCCCATGCCATGACCTGCACGTCAAGTTCATCCTTGATCCACCAAACGTATTTCTTCATGAATGCCTGCTTGCGCCGCGATATCTGATAAATGTAGACACGGCTGAGCGCGTCGTGACGGGCGTGAAAGTTTCTAGCTGCGGGCTCGAGCCGGAGAATGACGATATCGGCAGGCAACAGATCGTTCAGGCGCCGTTGAATGACGTCGACGGGCTGCCGAACTTGGGACACAACTTTGATGTGCATGACCTGACCGAGTGCATGCACACCGGCGTCGGTCCGGCCGGCACCCTGCATTTCGACATCGATCCCGAAAAGCTCTTGCGCCGCCTTGCGCAGCTCACCCATCACGGTTCGGGCGTTCTTCTGTTCTTGCCACCCGCTGTAGCGTGTGCCGTCATATTCGAGAATTGCTTTGAACGTGGTCACGGCTAAACCCTCTATCGTCCTTTGTTCAGGATACTAGCGCGAAAGGCGTAATTCGGGGACGGAGACCGAATTTCTGAAGTACAAGAAATTCGGTCTCCGTCCCCGAATTACCCCCTTTTTCTGTGGTATCTTCCCGCAGCATGCAAACCGCTGATAAGTGGAATGTAGTTCTGCTGTTCGGTCCGACATTATTTGTCAGCGCGTTCCTGCTTTTCTGTTTCGAGCCGATGGTAGGCAAGATGATGTTGCCGCTACTTGGTGGAGCGGCCTCCGTTTGGATTACCTGCCTGCTGTTTTTTCAGCTCACGTTGCTGGCTGGATACATCTATGCCCATCTGCTGGAACGCTTCGTCCAATTGCGAGGTCAGATTCTGTTGCATGCGCTGCTGATGCTGGCGGCGCTGATTTTTCTCCCGATCCATTTTGCAGGGCGGCCGAACGAAGCTGCGGTCGGCCATCCGATCCTCTGGCTGCTTGGACAGTTGGTGGCAACCGCCGGCATTCCGTTCTGTGTTGTGTCGACAACGGCTCCTTTGCTACAGAATTGGTTGTCCAAGACTTCAACCGCCTCCGCCCGTGACCCGTATTTCCTATATGCGATAAGCAACGCAGGAAGTCTCATTGCTCTTCTTGCCTATCCGCTCTGGATCGAGCCCCACATGGGTGCTCATGTGCAGAGTTCGCTCTGGCTCGCTGGTTATGGAGTGCTGGTGTTGATGGTGTTTGGGACATCCGGGATCGTGTGGCGGCACTCGGAGGGCTCCTCCCAACCGCACCCGTCTCCTATTTCCGCACACGCCAGCGACGACTCACCATTGAACGCGCCGCTTTGGAAAACGCGAATCTACTGGTTGGCCGCCGCCTGTGTTCCGTCGGCGCTCATGTTGGCCGTCACAAATCATATTCTCCTGAATCTGGCGTCGGTTCCATTTCTCTGGATCATCCCGCTCGCGGTCTATCTGATCACTTTCATGCTCGCATTTGGGCGCCGCATTCGCGTTTCGGCCGATGGGATGTCGCGAATCGCGCCTGTGGTTCTGCTTCTGCTGTTCCCACTTGTGGCGTCCAGCAAATCTGCCGGTGCGCGTTTGAACTGGGTCATCATGGCGGGACACATTGTGATCCTTCTGGCCGGCGCGCTGCTTTGCCACAGTGCGCTTGCCGCCAGCCGCCCCGCCCCGCGATACCTGACCGAATTCTACTTTTGGATTGCTCTTGGCGGCGCCGCCGGCGGTACATTTACGGCCATCATCGCGCCATTCATCTTCAACACAGTATTCGAGTACCCGCTGCTGGTTGCAGTGATCGCGTTTTTCCGTAGCACACCGAATACGGACGATCAGATCAACTGGCGCGACTGGACCTATCCGGCCGCACTGGGGGTGTTGGTGGGCCTGACATTCCTCCTTTTCCGCTGGGCTCGCGTCGACATTACCGAAAACGTCACCTTGCCCGTAGCGGCCAACGCGGTAATGGTGCTCGTTGCCTACCTGCTTCGAAAACGGCGATTCCGGTTTGCGTTAGCCCTCGCGGTGCTGATCTTCGGATATCGCCTCGCATTGCCGCCGTTATTTGAAGACGACGCCGAAGAGCTCTACGTGGGACGGAATTTTTTTGGCATTAAGAAAGTCGTCTTTGACCTGGATTCCAATACGCGAAAGCTACTCCACGGCGACACGATGCACGGCCTGGAGAGTCTGGATCCCACCATGGCCGGCCAGCCGCTGTCCTACTACCATGAAACCGGTCCTGTTGGCGACGTGATGAAAATGATGCACGATAGGCCCAAGCAGCACATCGGCGTTGTCGGACTCGGCACAGGCAGCATCGCTGGATATACCGAGCCGAACCGGCGAATCACTTTTTTTGATATCGACCCACAGGTTTACACGATCGCACGCGGCTTCTTCACGTTCTTGCGCCGCTGCGGTAAGAACTGCGACGTTGTCATCGGAGATGGCCGCTTGGCCATCGAAAAAGCCAGGGATCAAGAATTCGACCTTTTGATATTGGATGCCTTCGACTCCGACTCCATCCCAGCCCACCTTGTTTCGCGTGAAGCCATACGAACCTATCTGGCCAAACTAAAAGCAGACGGCTTGCTGCTTTTTCACGTGTCCAATCGGTATATGGATGTCGAAAGCCTCGTGGCGTCTGTGCTGACGGATGCAACGCTACAAGCCCGCGTTCGATACGACGACGACGAGGAACCGCCCGGAAAAAGTACGTCCGATTATGTCGTCGCCGGGCGACGCGTCGAGGACCTGGGCTCGCTGGCCGAAGACGAAAATTGGTCGGAAGTCACAAAACCTCAACAGGTCGAACCCTGGACGGACGACTACTCCAATATGCTCACCATTATCCGCTGGGAATGAAGTCAGATCTCCTGATCGAACCACAGCACGCACGCGCATCGGTTGTTCAGCCGCGAAGCGGCGTCAGAACGTAGCCACGGCCGACGGCCGTGGAAAGCATTTATCGCGGAGGACGAATTTTGATCGCTGCGCGCTGTCGCGCTTGCATTCGCAGCCGCTCATTGCCCCGGCAGGGGCGAAAGACTGTCGGGCTTGAAGAATCTTTCGCCCCTGCCGGGGCTTTGTTTTGCCGTAAACGGAAACCACGGCCTTTCGGCCGTGGCTACGTTCTGACGCCGCTCCGCGGCTAGCGGCTCATGCGGCTGGTGCCCGCCTGATTGGTCGAGAGGCGCTGCCGGCCCCACCGCGTAGGCACGCACCTTCCAGTGCCCGCCTCCGGACGGCTCACCGCGGCCTTTCTTTGTGGTTTCGTGCCTTGGTTTTTGTGTTTCATACGATGCGCTTAGGGAGGGAGAGCGTTGCGTGATTGCCGTTTCGTCGTCAGGTTTGCTCTCCTTTAGCGGCAGGCGTAATCTCTTCGACATCGATTCATGTGAGGGAGGTTATGAAACTGACAAGACGCAAGCTCTTGAAATCGAGTTGTGCCATGGCCGGAGGTTTCCTTCTTGCCAATCGTGAAAGTGTCGAGGCGCGCCAGGATGGCATTCAGCGCCTCCGCATCAACTTTCAAAAAAGCGCCATCGAAGACCTCCATCGCCGGATTGAGCGGATCCGGTGGCCGGAAATCCCTTTCGAGACGGGGTGGTCGGCCGGTACAAACGGGAATGTGCTGCGTGATCTGGCGCGGTATTGGCGTGAGAAGTACGACTGGCTTGCCGTGCAGGACGAGTTAAACAAGCTCCCGCACTTCCGAACTGTTATCAACGGCGAAGGAATCCACTTCATGCACTATCGCGCCGCTGATTCCAGGGGACGCTTTCCGATACTCCTGCTGCACGGATGGCCCGGTTCATTCGTGGAGTTCATCGATGGCGCCAGGCGGTTGCACGCGGGAATTGACGGCAACAAGGGCTTTGATCTGGTCGTACCGTCGCTGCCGGGATTCGTGTTCTCCGACGCGCCGAAATCGCCCGGCATGCATGGCGGCAAGATCGGCGAACAGATGCATCTGCTGATGCAGAAGGTGGGTTACGAGCGCTACGGCATTCAAGGCGGAGACTGGGGCGCCATTATTGCAATGGAGATGGCGCGCCGCAACCCGGGCTCGCTGGTGGGCCTGCATCTGAATTTCTGCACGGAAGCGCCGCAGCCCCCCGAAGGAGTAACCCCTTCGGACGAGGAACGGGCCTATCGCGCACGCATCGCCGCATGGCGCGCAACGGAGGCTGCCTATCTCGATCTGCAGGGCACGCGCCCCCAGACCCTAGCCTTTGGTCTTCAGGATTCTCCCGTGGGCGCCCTGGCGTGGATGTTGGAAAAGTTCTGGGCATGGTCGGAGCATGGCGACGATCTGTGGAAAACCTTCTCTCGCGACAAAGTGCTCACGAACGTCAGCCTCTATTGGCTTTCAGGCCACATTCTCTCAGCGGCCCGCGTTTATTACGAACAACGGCAGCGCCCCGCTGAGCCGCGCGCGCAGGGCAAGATTTCGGTTCCCACCGGTTTTGCGCGGTTTCCAGCCGAGTTCGCCGCCCCGCCGCGCCAGGTACTGGAGCGCGTTTTCAACCTGGTCCGTTACACGGAACTGCCGAAGGGTGGGCACTTCGCGGCCATGGAACAACCGGAACTGTGGGCGAAGGATGTGGCGGCGTTTTTCTCGAGTTTGTGACTTTGTGTCTTTGTGTCTTTCATATCTTCTCGATTTTGCTGATTGTCATGAACAAAGGCAAACGGCTTCGATTATCTCCTTTCACAGTCCCTGATCTCTCCATCGGTCGCGCGCCCTTGACACCTCAAAACAGCCAGTTTGATTCAAGGCGCGTGCAGTATTTAGAGGGAATGGTTGTATATCTCAATAGTCTGTTGGAAGACCTCAAAGAACGTTATTCCCCGCCGGACGCACTCTCGCGTCTTGAGAAATTCCTCGTGCAATTGCCATATTCGGAACTCATTCAGATCGACAGTAATGGAAAACCCGCGGTTACCGAAATACCGACCGCTCGCGACAGAATCGGATTTCACCACGAACGCTTGAAGATCACTTTTCTGGATGGTCTGTACCGTCGCGCTCAGAGCCCGTCTATTCCTGCAGGACGCTCCTCAGCGGACGTTTCTCATGTCATTTCACATCTCTCACGCGGAATATCGGAGGAGGACCTATCGGGTATTCTTGAGGAGTGCAAGGTGGACCTTTCATCGGTGATCGAGGGCCTGCGTGAAGCCCAATTCATTGAAGAAGTCGATTCA
>Ga0066710_100003605_pt1 | contig 13303 bp, 10 predicted proteins | sample GraSoiAngelo_159_FD_79666 | JGI IMG/M metagenome (GOLD analysis project Ga0066710, IMG submission 79666) | Grasslands soil microbial communities from the Angelo Coastal Reserve, California, USA - 14_1009_16_40cm | ecosystem: Environmental > Terrestrial > Soil > Grasslands | place: USA...
ATACACCGGATGTTCCAGGCGGCGGCTCGCGATGCGGCCGGTCAGGACCTCGAGGCCGTTCAAGCCCTCCCCTTTGTTGGCGAGGAGCGGCTCGACGTCGTCTCCGATGAGCTCGATCACCATTTCGTCGGGGGAGCTCTTGCGGCGGGTCTCGACTAAGAACCCGGCCGCCGACAGCAGCTCGGAAAGCGTCGACTCGACGGCGGCGAAGGATTCTTCGTCGAGCGGCGACCGCTCCCCGCGGCGGGGACGCGGCCCGCGGCCCGCCGCCCGGGTTTCCCCGGCGCTGTTCGCGGAAGCGCGACCGGGCGCAAGGGCTTCGACGTCCGGCGTGTTCGCGGGAACGCTGGCGACTTCGGGCGCGATCGCGCCGGCTGGCGTGAAGCTCGGGGGTGGTCCGACGGCTTTCGCGCCGGCGGCGGGTTCGTCGACCTCGATCTCCACGATCCGGCCGCCCCAGAACGATTTCTCGTCGCGGACGACGCGGTAGCGCACTTCTCCTGCCGGTTTGCCGGCGGTGCGCGCGGCCTGCTCGACGGCATCGGCTTCGGTCTTCGCTTCGAACCTCATCGCTCCATCTCCTCGAGCTTCTCTCTAAGCCCTGGCCATCTTCACGCGTGCGGGCTTGCGCGTTCCGGCGTCGTCGTCCCGCCCCATCCGGTTGATCAACATCTGCTGGAGGATCGTCAGAACGTTCGAGAAGAGCCAGTAGAGGACGAGACCGGACGGCATGTCCTTCAGCATGAAGCCCCACAACAGCGGCATCGCCATGAAGATCTTCTTCTGCATCGGGTCGACGGTCGAAGGCGTCATCGCCTGCTGGATGTACATCGTGACGATCATCAGGATGAGCAGCAGGTAGCTGCGGTCCACGGCCGAGAGGTCGTGAATCCAGAGCACGAACGGGGCGTGGCGGAGCTCGACCGCGCGCGACAGCACGTTGTAAAACGCGACGAGGATCGGGAGCTGCAGCAGCACCGGAAAGCAGCCGCTCATCGGGTTGTAACCCTCGGCCTGATAGAGCGCCATCAACTCCTGGTTCATCTTGGCGCGCTGCGCCGCGTCGGTCTTCGCCTTCTTGTAGCGGTCCCGGATGGTGTTCATCTTGGGCGCGAGTTTCTGCATCTTCTTCATCGAGGCGTAGCTCTTGTGCATCAGCGGGAAGAGGAGGATCCGGATCAGGAGCGTGACGAGCAGGATCGCGAGCCCGAAGTTCCCGGACCACGCGTACGCCTTCTTCAAGAGCCACAGGAGCGGCCGCGCGAGGATCCCGAACCAGCCGAAGTTGACGGTGCGTTCGAGGCCGAGGCCGGTGCTCTCCAGGATCGCGACGTCCTTGGGTCCGAAGAAGGCGCGCGCCTCGAGCGTCCCGGAGGAAGACACGCCGGCGGAGACGATCGGTTCGGGCTTCTCGGCCTTCGCCGCCGGCTCCCCCGACGCGACCGGCAGGGCCACCGGGAAGAGCCTCGCCGTCGCGGCCTGCTTCGGAACCAGAGCCATCAGGAAATAGTTGTCCTCGATCCCCACGAACCCGTTCGGCGGCAGCGGCAATGCGGTCTCTCTCTCCAGCTTCCGGGCGGGGATGCGCTCGATCCCTCCGCCGACGCTCGCGATGCCGGTCGGCGGCATCACGTAACGGGACGCGCGCTCGTTCACCGTTGGGTTGCGCAGCCCCGTCCCGACTAAGAGCGCGAACTCCGGACCCGCCACGGAAACCCGAACGTCGAAGAGATATCCGTCGAGGAGCCGCACCTCTTTCGTCACCGTCAGCCGCTCGTCCCCGTACTGGAAACGCACGGTCCGGCCGGGACCCGACTCGACGGCGTACAGCGCACTCGAAGAGAGCCGGGTCAGGTCCGGTTTCGACGGGAAAACGACGGCGAGCGGCTTCGCGGCCGGATCGGGCAGGTTGCGGACGAGCTCCAGGGGCCGCTTCTGCTCGTCGGTGTGTTTGAGCAGGACGAAGGACGTCAACACCGCTCCGCGGTTGGAGAACGTTGCTCGGGCGACGTCGTTCTCGAGTGTCGTCAGGCCCTCCTGCGTTCCCGCGATCCGCACGGTTCCGGGAGAGGGAGACGGCTCCGCAGAGGCCGCCGGGGTCGGAAGGACGAGGGCCCCCGGCGTCGGAACCGGCAGCGGCGCGCGCCGGGGCGGTCGCGGCCCGATCCACTCCCAGAGCAGGAGGATCCCGAGAGACAGGAGAGCCGCGAGCAGCAGGCGTTTTTCCACGTCGTTTACGCGCGCCCGATTCGTCCGGAGGCTTCCGCGCTCACGGGACCGGGTCGAACCCGCCCGGACGGAACGGGTGGCAGCGGACGAGCCGGGAAAGCGCGAGCCACGCGCCCCGCCGGAAACCGTAGCGATCGATCGCCTCGCGGGCGTAGACCGAGCAGGTCGGCTCGTACCGGCAGGCGCGCGGCAGGAAAGGCGAGACTGCGGCCTTGTAGAAACGCAGGGCCGCAGAGGCGGCGCGGGCGCCCGCGCTCATCCGGAGCGTCGATTCCGCGGGGGGCGGGAAAGGCTCTTCGCGAGGAGCGTTCGGTACTCGTCGGACAGCTCCGTAAACGTCGCCTCGGAAGCCGACGGGCGCGCGTTGACGACCACGTCCGCGCCCCGGCCGCCGAAGAGCTCCCGGCTCCGCCGGAAGATTTCCCGGATCCGCCGGCGCACCCGGTTGCGGACGACGGCTCCGCCGACCCGGCGCGGGACCGAGATCCCCAGCCGCGCGCGGTCGGTCGCCGCCGCGGAGGCCGCGCGGGAGGCCGTCCCCGTCCCCGAGGGCGGAAGCAGAAAAAGCTGGAGATGGCGCCCGGAGACGCGCACTCCGGAGGCGTAGCACTCTTCGAATTCCCGTCGTTTCCGAAGGCGGTCGTCGCGGGAGAACGTCTCCCGTCGGCGATCCGGGCCCGAGTTCACACCGAGAGCTTCTTGCGTCCCTTGCGCCGCCGCGCGGAGATCACCGCGCGTCCCGAGCGGGTCCGCATGCGCACGAGGAACCCGTGAGTGCGCCGTCGCCGCCGGTTGTTGGGTTGATAGGTCCGCTTCATAAAAAACGCGCCATGCTAGGTGCGGGGGTCCGAGAAGTCAAGCCGATGCGGAGTGCATGGACGGCCCGCCGGCGGGGTGTATACTCCGCCGCCTTCCACGGCAGCGGCTCGCCGACAGGCTTTCCACAGCTGCGGAAAACTTGCGGAAAACCGGGGTCCAGACATGACCGAGATCTGGTCTTCGATCGTCAGGAATCTCGAGGGGAAGCTCGACCCGAAGGAGCTGAAGACGTGGTTCGCCCCGACCCGGCAGGTCTCGTTCGAGCCTGCCGGCGACTCGAAGGCGGCGTTGACCGTCTCGGTTCCGAACTCCGCGTTCGCCGACTGGATCCGGGCGCGACACGGAGATCTCCTCGCGCGGGAGGCGGCCGCGGCCGGCTTTCCCGAGCTCGATTTCCGCTTTCAGGCCGCGTCGATCGACGTCCCCGCAGCGGCGCCGATGCCACCGGCGGCCATTCGGGAGCCGCGCGGCCTCGTGCTGAACCCGCGCTTCACCTTCGACACGTTCGTCGTCGGCTCCTCGAACCAATTCGCGCACGCAGCGGCTCGAGCCGTCGCGGAATCGCCGTCCCGCTCCTATAACCCGCTCTTTCTCTACGGCGGAGTCGGGCTCGGCAAGACCCACCTGGTTCACGCGATCGCGCACGAAGTCCTGCATCGCTCTCCCGGCGCGCGCGTGATGTACCTCTCGGCCGAGCGGTTCCTGAACGAGCTCATCAACGCGCTGCGGTTCGAGAAGATGCACGAGTTCAAGAGCCGTTACCGCGAGCTCGACGTCCTGCTGATGGACGACATCCAGTTCATCGCGGGCAAGGACTCGACGCAGGAGGAGTTCTTCTACACGTTCAATGCGCTTCACGACGCGCAGAAGCAGATCGTGGTGACGTCCGACGCGTTGCCGAAGGAGATCCCGACGCTCGAAGAACGCCTCCGCTCCCGGTTCGAGTGGGGTCTGATCGCCGACATCCAGCCACCGGACCTGGAGATGAAAGTGGCGATCCTGCGGAAGAAAGCGGCGGCCGAAAAGACGGAGATCCCGAACGACGTCGCGCTCTTCATCGCGGGAACCGTTCGATCGAACGTCCGGGAGCTCGAAGGCCGCCTGAACCGGGTCCTGGCGTTCTCGTCGCTCACCGGAAAGCCGGTCTCGGTCGAGCTCGCGCGCGAAACGTTGCGCGACATCCTCGGGCGGGAGGAAAACCGGGCAATTCCTTCGGAAATCCTCAAAACCGTGGCCTCGCACTACGGGCTGCGCGTGTCGGACCTGAAGGCGAAGACCAACGCGAAGCCGATCGCTTTTCCCCGGCAGGTCGCGATGTACCTCTGCCGGCGCCTGACCGGTCTTTCGTATCCGGAAATCGGAAGGCTGTTCAACGACAAGCACCATTCGACCGTCATGCACTCCGTCGAGAAGATCGAGAAATTAGTCGAGGACGACCCGGATTTCCGCAAGGTGATCGAGGCGTTTCAGCAGCCTTACCGCTAGACGGTTCGCCTTCGCGCATCGTTCTTCCTCTTCGCGTTTTTCCGCATCGGTTCGAGCGCGTTTCGCGGCGTTCGGCAAGTCCCCGTTTCGGACCGCCGGGCACAACTGCGCGCAAGCGCGCGACGAGCGTTTCAGCCCCGTTTTTCGGGCCTTTTTCCGAGGTCGCGCGATTCCTCCACAGCACTGTTACGACAATTACATGTGATAGACTTTTCTCTCAATTCGGAGGTGGGTTTCCCCGATGGAATTGACGCTCAAACGGGGCGATTTTCTGAACGAGCTTGCGCTCATGCAGGGCGTCGTCGAGAGGAAAAACACCATTCCGATCCTCTCCAACATCCTGCTCAAAGCGTCCGACGGACACCTGGATCTGACGTCGACGGACCTCGATCTGACGCTGCTCTCTTCCGCGGAGGCGCGCGTGTCGCGCCCCGGTTCCGTGACGGTGCCGGCGCGCAAGCTCTTCGACTTGATCCGCAACCTTCCGGAGGCCGACGTCCGCCTGAAGCTGATGGAAAACCACTACCTCGGCGTGACGTGCGAGCGCTCGAACTTCCGGCTGGTCGCCCAGCCGGCCGAGGACTATCCGACCGTCCCGAAAGTCGAGGGAAAGGGCGGGATGACGTTCCCGCTCGATGACTGGAAGCGACTGACCCGTAAGGTCTTGTACGCGGTCTCGTCGGAGGAGACGCGCTTCCAGCTCATGGGCGCGCTGCTCAAGGAGAAAGGGAAGGAGTTCGAGCTCGTCGCGACCGACGGACACCGCCTGGCGCTGGTCGATTTCGCGCGCGAGAACGGAAAGGGAACGCTGCCGAACGTTCTCATCCCGAAGAAAGCGCTCGCCGAAATCCTGAAAATGGACGCGGGCGAGGGCGGCGATCTCGAGATCCGGCACTCCGAAAACCATCTCCTCTTTCGCGTGGGCAGCCGGCAATTGATCGCGCGACTCCTGGACGTCAACTTTCCCGACTACGAAAAAATCCTCGGCAAGGGAAACGACAAGGTCGCCATCGTCCCGCGGATCACCTGCCAGTCCGCGATTCGACGCGTCGCGCTCTTCTCGCCGGAGCGGGCGCGCGGCGTCCGCCTCTCGTTCGAGAAAGATCTCTTGACGATCGCGTCCGCGAGCCAGGAGCTCGGTGAGGGGAGCGAGACGCTCGACATCCGCTACGACGGAGAGCCGCTGTCGATCGGGCTGAACGCGCAATACCTTCTCGACTTCTTCGACGAGGCGGAGACCGAGAGCGTCCGCCTGGAGCTGAAGGACGAGAACACGCAGTGCCTCTGCTCCCCCGAGGGCGGGATCGACGGCGCGTCGCGCTATCTGTACGTCGTCATGCCGATGAGGCTTTGAGGCACGTCCGGCAGTCGTCCGACCGGGAACGATCTTGCGCCTGCTCGAGCTGACGACCCGCGGCTTCCGTAACCTCTCGTCCGACATCGTCTCCTTTGGCCCCGGCTGGAACCTCGTCGTCGGCGAGAACGGACAGGGGAAGACGAACCTCTTGGAGGCGGTCGCGCTCCTGTGCGGACAGAGGTCGTTCCGTCGCGCGAGCCCGTCCGACATGTCCGCCGACGGCGAGAGCTTCTCGATCGAGGGGACGCTGCGGCGCGGGTTCTCGACCGAGGATCTTTCGGTCGAGTGGTCGTCGGGCGCCGGCCGACGGTTCTGTCGGAGCGGGAAGGAAATCTCGTTCCGCGAGGCGTCCGGTCTCGCGCCGGCCGTATTCCTCGCGCCCGAACACCGCGCGATCGTGACCGGCCCGCCGGAAGCCCGGCGGCGTTTTCTCGACCGGCTCCTCCTCGGCTACCGGCCCGCGGCGGGGGCGGACCTGGCCGCCTACGACCGGGCGCTCAAGGAGAGAAACGCCCTTCTGAGTCGGATCCGGGATGGGGGGTGGGGCCGCGAATCCACCGCCGAGCTCGAGGCGTGGACCGAAGAGCTCGCCCGGGCCGGAGACGCCGTCCGGCGGCACCGCCGGGAGGGGCTCGCCGCCTTTTCGGCGGTCTTTTCCGAGCTCGCGAAACCGGCCGGGAAGGAATATGCCGAGATCTCCGTAAGTTATTTACCTGGAGAAAGTTCGGATCTACTGGAGACCCTGGAAAAGATGCTTCCGATCGAACGTGCGAGGGGCCGGACTCTGGCCGGCCCTCACCGGGACGACCTCCTCTGGAGCCGACACGGCCGGCCCCTGGAAGGCCGGGCGTCGGCGGGAGAAGTCCATCGCCTGGTCGCCCTGGCGAAGACGGCCGAGTGGCGGGTCGTCCGCGACGCGGCCGGCGAGGCTCCCCTGTTCGGGATCGACGACTTCGACGCCGGGCTTTCCTCGGCGTCGCTCGACCGCTTCTTCGACGGGCTGCCGGAGGGGACGACGGTCGTGCTGACGACGGCTTCCGACGTCTCGCGCTTCCCGGCCGTGCCGGCGACCGTTCTCCACATGAGCGCCGGCCGGACGACTTCGGACGGGACGCGGGCGGCGGAGTCTCACGGGGAGTCTCACGGGATGGCAAGGATTTGACGGATCGGACGGATCGCACGAGATGAGCACCGCCTACACCACCGACTCGATCAAGCTCTTGAAAGGGCTCGAGGCCGTTCGCAAGCGGCCCGGGATGTACATCGGGGACACCGACGATCTCTCCGGTCTTCATCACATGGTCTTCGAGCTCGTCGACAACTCGATCGACGAAGCGCAGGTCGGCCACGCGGACCGCGTGTCGGTGACGATCCATTCCGACAACTCCGTGACGGTCGAGGACAACGGCCGCGGCATCCCGGTCGGGATGCACAAGGAGCACAAGCGCGAAACGCTCGAGATCATCCTGACCGACCTCCACTCCGGCGGGAAGTTCGACGACAACTCCTACAAGGTCTCGGGCGGCCTCCACGGCGTCGGCGTCTCGGTCGTGAACGCGCTCTCGAAGCGGCTGGACGTCGAGGTGCGCCGCGAGGGGAAGGTCTGGGCGCAGTCGTACGAGCGCGGAGTCCCGCTCGCGCCGATCCGGCCGACCGGCACGTCGCGCAAGACGGGCACCCGGATCACGTTCTGGCCGGACCCCCAGATCTTCTCGGTCAACGAGTTTCACTTCGACAGCCTTTCGCAGAGGCTGAGGGAACTGTCGTTCCTGAACCCCGGCGTCGCGATCTCGATCCACGACGAGAGGACCGACAAGAAGCACGACTTCGCGTACGAGGGGGGCATCCGGTCCTTCGTCGAGCTGCTGAACAAGACCAAGCAGCCGATCCACGACAAGGTCATCTACTTCCAGGACGTCAAGGACTCGACGGGCGACCCCAAGCGTGACGCGGACAAGGAGAGGGTCGAGGTCGCGCTCCAGTGGAACGAGGGATACACCGAGACGATCTTCACGTTCACCAACACCATCAACAACCGGGACGGCGGAACTCACCTCGAGGGATTCAAGACCGCGCTGACGCGCGCGTTGCAGCGCTACGCCGAGCAGAACGCGCTGACGAAGTCGTTGAAGGAGACCAGTCTCTCGGGCGACGACTGCCGGGAAGGCCTGACCGCCGTCGTGTCGGTGAAGGTCCGCGATCCGAAGTTCTCCTCCCAGACGAAGGACAAGCTCGTTTCCTCCGAGGTCAAGACGTGGGTCCAGCAGGTGGTCTACGAAAAGCTCGGCTCGCACCTCGAGGAAAACCCCCGCGTGGCCCGCCGCATCGTCGACAAGATCGTGGAGTCCGCGCGGGCGCGGGAAGCGGCGCGCAAGGCGCGCGAGCTCGTGCGGAGGAAGGGCGCGCTCGATTCCGGCTCGTTGCCCGGCAAGCTCGCGGACTGCCAGGAAAAGAACCCCGCGTTCTCGGAGCTCTTCATCGTCGAAGGAGACAGCGCCGGCGGTTCGGCCAAGCAGGGGCGTGACCGGCGCTCGCAGGCGATCCTGCCGCTGCGCGGAAAGATCCTGAACGTCGAGAAGGCGCGGCTGGACAAGATCCTCGGGTTCGCCGAGATCCGGTCGTTGATCACGGTCCTGGGGACCGGGATCGGGCAGGACTTCGACATCTCCAAGATCCGCTATCACACCGTGGCGATCATGACCGACGCCGACGTCGACGGCGCGCACATCCGCACCCTGCTCCTGACGTTCTTCTTCCGCCACATGGCGCAGCTGATCGACCGCGGATTCCTCTACATCGCCCAGCCTCCGCTCTTCAAGATCGTCGAAGGGAAGAAGGAGTCGTACTTGAAGGACGAGAAGGAAATGTCGAAGTTCCTTCTCGATCGGCTCGGGGACGACCGCTCGCTCTCGTCGGAGATGTCGGGAGCCAGGGCGTCCGGCGCGCGCCTGGTCGGAGTCCTGGAGAAGATGGAGGAGTACCGCGGCCACGTGGCGAAACTCTCGAACCGCGGGGTGCCCGAGAGCCTCGTGCGGGCCTTGATCGACCGTGGGATGCTCTCGAAGAGCGACTTCACCGAAAAGAAACGGGTCGAGGAGCTCGAGCGGGCCGTCCGGGCGTTCGGCCTGGAGCGCGCGTCCGTATCGGCGGACGAAGAGCACTCGGCGTGGGCGCTTGAGGTCACGTCGCTCGTCAACGGAGTTCCCCGCTCGGCGCGGATCGACACCGATTTCGTTTCGGCGTACGAGATGCGACGGATCCGCGAGATCGCGAAATCGATCGGGCCCTTCCTGGACGGGCCTTATCTCGTCACGAAGAACGGCGACTCGGCGCGGCACGACAGCCTTCCCGCGGTCGTGGATTCGATCTACGAGTCGGCGAAGAAGGGGCTCACGGTCAGCCGCTACAAGGGTCTCGGAGAGATGAATCCCGAGACGCTCTGGGCCACCACGATGAACCCGGAGACACGGCGATTGCTGAAGGTCACGGTCGAGGACGCGGTCGAGGCTGACCAGATCTTCTCGATCCTGATGGGCGACGCCGTCGAGCCCCGCCGCGAGTTCATCGAAACGAACGCGCTGAACGTCAGGAACCTGGATATTTGACCCGAAGGGTCATCCCGAGCGCAGCGAGGGATCTCTTACGCCGACGAGATTCCTCGTCGCTCCGCTCCTCGGAATGACAAATAGGAAATGAGCAGCAACCTCTTAACCCCCGAAGAACGCATCCCCGTCACGATCGAGGAGGAAGTCCGCCGGTCCTACCTCGACTACGCGATGTCGGTCATCATCGGCCGCGCTCTCCCCGACGTGCGCGACGGCCTGAAGCCGGTCCACCGCCGCTCCCTCTACGGCATGTGGGAGCAGGGGAATCTCCACAACAAGCCGCACAAGAAATCCGCGCGGACCGTCGGGTACGTGCTCGGCAACTATCACCCGCACGGAGAGGCCCCGGTCTACGACACGATCGTTCGCATGGCGCAGGACTTCTCCATGCGTTACCCGCTCGTCGACGGTCAGGGCAACTTCGGGTCGATCGACGGCGACAGCGCGGCGGCGATGCGGTACACCGAGATCCGTCTGACGCGGGTCGCCGCGGAGCTGCTCGGCGACGACATCGACAAGGAAACGGTGGATTGGGTCCCCAACTATGACGGATCCACCCGGGAGCCGACGGTCCTTCCGTCGAAGTTTCCGAACCTACTCGTCAACGGCTCGACCGGAATCGCGGTCGGCATGGCGACCAACATCCCTCCGCACAACCTGGGCGAGGTCGTCGATGCGACGATCGAGCTCATTCGGCGGCCCGACGCGTCGCTCGGGCAGCTGATGCGCAAGCTGCCGGGCCCCGACTTCCCCACCGCCGCTTTCATCCACGGCGCCGACGGAATCCGCGAGGCCTACAAGACCGGCCGCGGAATCGTGCAGGTCCGCGCGCGCGCCCTGATCGAGAAAGCGGCGCGCGGCGAAAAGGAGTCGATCGTCATCACCGAGATCCCTTACCAGGTCAACAAAGCGAAGCTGGTCGAGCGGATCGCGGAGCTCGTCAACGACAAGAAGATCGAAGGCATCGCGGATCTCCGCGACGAGACGAGCCGCGAGGGAATCCGCGTCGTGGTCGAGCTGAAGCGCGGCGAGAACGCCCAGGTCGTGCTGAACCAGCTCTACGCGCTCACCCCGATGCAGTCGACTTTCGGGATCATCTTCCTCGCGATCGTCGACAACCAGCCGAAGGTCCTGCCGCTCGTCGATCTGCTCCGGTACTTCATCGACCATCGCCAGGCGGTCGTCATCCGGCGCACCCAGTTCGACCTCAAGAAGGCGGAGGAGCGCGCCCACCTCCTGCGCGGCCTGGCGCTCGCGCTGGCGAACATCGAACTCGTGATCAAGATCATTCGCGCGTCGAAGGATCCGAAAGAAGCGAAGGAGCGGTTGATCGCGGAGATCTCGATGAGCCGCGCCGGACTCGAGAAGTTCACCGGAATGAAGCTTCCCGAGCCGGCGAAGGGGAAGAAAGAGGAGATCGTCCGCCTCGACGACGTCCAGGCCCAGGCGATTCTCGAGATGCGCTTGCAGCGGCTGACCGGCCTCGAGCGGGAAAAGATCGTCGCCGAATTCAAGGAAGTCCTGACCCTGATCGCGAAGCTGCGCGAGATCCTCGGCTCCGAGAAGCTCGTCCTCGACATCATCGTCGACGAGCTCTCCGAGGTGAAGAAGCAGTTCGGCGACGAACGGCGCACGGAGATCGTCGCCGAAGCCTCCGACATCGACATCGAGGACCTGATCGTCGAAGAGGACATGGTGATCACGGTCTCCCGAGGCGGTTACATCAAGCGCTCTCCCCTGTCGCTCTATCGAGCGCAACGCCGCGGCGGCAAGGGGCGCATCGGAGCGACCACCAAGGAAGAGGACGTCGTCGAGCATCTCTTCGTCGCCTCGACGCACGCGTACATCCTCGCGTTCACCTCGCGCGGCCGGATGCACTGGATCAAGGTCTACGAGGTCCCGCAGCTCGGTCCCGCCACGCGCGGCAAGGCGATCGTCAACCTGCTGAACCTCGACCCAAACGAGCGTGTCGTCGCGCTGGCTTCGACGAAGGATTTCCCGGAAGACCGGTTCCTCGTGTTCGCGACCAAGCAGGGGCTCGTCAAGAAAACGGCTCTCTCGGCGTACTCGAACGTCCGATCCGGGGGCATCATCGCGATCAACATCGAGAAGGGGGACGAGCTCCTTTCGGTTCGCGTCACAGACGGAACCCGGCAGATCTTCATCGGCACGCATCTCGGCCAGGGCATCCGATTCGCCGAGAAGGACGTCCGTTCCACGGGACGCGACACGACCGGCGTCTGGGGAATCGACCTGAAGAAAGAGGGGGACTACGTCGTCGAGATGGAAGTGGTCGAAGAGCACGGCCACCTCCTCACGGTCACCGAGAAGGGGTACGGCAAGAGATCCGAGGCGTCCGAGTACCGCTTCCAGGCGCGCGGCGGCTCCGGCGTCATCAACATCAGAGTCACCGAAAAGAACGGTCCAGTCGCCGGAATCAAGTCGGTCACCGACGCCGACCAGCTCCTCCTGATCACGCAGAGCGGGATGCTCATCCGGATCAAGGTCAGGGACATCCGGGAGACCGGCCGCGCCGCGCAGGGCGTCAAGCTGATCAACCTGGAGGAGGGCGACTCCGTCGTCGCGGTCGCGAAGCTCGCCGAGCCGGAGGACGGAGACGAAGAGCCGCAGGCTACACTGCCGGTGCCGGATGCGCCGGACGGCGGGACTCAGGGTCCGAGACCCAAAGGGGCGGGCGAGTCGACGCCGTTCTTGGAAGACGAGGAATAGCCGGTAAATAGGGGACAGACCCCAATTTTGCTCTCGGGCGATTCTCTCCGCGAGAGACGAGTCAAAATCGGGGTCTGTCCCCGGATAGAATCCCGCGCCACCCATGCGGTTTTTTCTCGAGAGCGCCGTCGCCGACGAGGCGAAAAAGGTGCGCGAATGGGGCCTTCTCGACGGCGTCTGGCTCTCGGCGGCCGCCGCGGAGAAGGCCGGAGTCGACTATCGCCGCGCCGCCCGCGAGCTCTCTTCGCTGACCGACGGTCCGGTCTGCGTCGGCCCGGTCTCGACCGACGCGAAGGGCATGTACAAGGAGGCGCGCGAGCTCGCGAAGCTCGGGAAGGACATCGTCGTGCAGCTTCCGGCGCAGCCCGAGGCCATGCGGGTCGCCCGGCTGCTCGCGCAGGACCAGGTCGCCGTGTGCGCCGCCGGCTGTTACTCCGCGGCGCAGGCGCTGATCGCGGCGAAATCGAACGTCAGCTACGTCGCTCCGGCCGTGGGTGCGCTCGACGACGTCGGCTCGATCGGCATGGATTTAGTCGAGCAGATCATCCGCGTGTACGACAACTACGGCTTCCAGACGCAGATCGTGGTCGCGGAGCTGCGCAACCCGATCCACGTGCTCGACGCGGCGCTGATGGGCGCCGACGTCGCGGCGATTTCGACGGCCGTCATCGAGCAGCTCTTCCGCCATCCGCTCTCCGACGAGCTCCTCGCCGGACGAGAGAGATGAAGCCTTCGCCTGACCGCGTTCTCTACCTTTCGCGCATCATCGCGAAGAAGCTGAAGGACAACCTGAACCTCGTTCAGAAGGCGGACGACGAAACGGTGCGCCGGGCGATCGTGCGGGACCTGACGGAGGCTTACAAGGAGCTCGACGCGATGGAGGAGAAGGTTCGCACCGCGCTCGCGAAGCGCAAGAACGTTTCGCGTCGCGACGAAGAATTCCTCTTCGTCCGGAACCTCGACGACGAGCTGAGGAAACACGGTGCTTGAAGAGTTAAACTACTGATGGAGTAGGACGTTATCTCATTTCCCGGCCTACTCTCCGCCGAAATCCCGCCCAAAGGACTTTTCTCCTTTC
>Ga0066710_100003606_pt1 | contig 13302 bp, 13 predicted proteins | sample GraSoiAngelo_159_FD_79666 | JGI IMG/M metagenome (GOLD analysis project Ga0066710, IMG submission 79666) | Grasslands soil microbial communities from the Angelo Coastal Reserve, California, USA - 14_1009_16_40cm | ecosystem: Environmental > Terrestrial > Soil > Grasslands | place: USA...
ACCGGGCGGCGCGAAAGCCCCTTAGTTCTGGGAGCCGGAGGGCCACTGGAAGAACTGGCCGTTGGCGAAAATGATGTCGCAATCGAAATCGCCCGTCTGGCCGCCCGTGGAGGCGCTCACGATGCCGTCCTTCCCGTAGCTGATGAGGGTGTAGTCGATCCCGTTGGTCGTGTCACCCTGGAAGACCCAGGGATGATTCCACCCGTCGGACGCGGAAGTGGTCCGGATGTAAGTCGGCTGGATGAGCGGCTGGAGGCCCCCATAGCTGGCGACCCGTGGATAGGTATTGTTCTCCACCGCGTACATCTCCACCGCGCTCCCCAGCGTCCTGAGGTCGGCCATGGTCCGCTTCTGCTTGCCTTTGTCGATGGCGTTCATCAGGTTCGGGATGGCCATGGCCGCGATGATCCCGATGATCGCCACCACGATCAGGAGTTCGATCAGCGTGAAGCCTCTGTCGCCTCGCATCCGGCTCTCCTCTCCGTCCGCGCCGCGGGGTTAGGGAACCCTCCTCTCGAAGACGCGTCCTATCCTACCGCAGAAAGGGATGGCCCGGCGAGGGCTTCGGGCCGGAGGTCAGTAAAGGCGGAGAAGGCCTCTCACCACTCCCTGGATCCTCACGCCGCTGCCGGACACCAAGAGTGGGGTAAGAGCGGCGTTGGCCGGTTGGAGGCGTATTCTCCCCTTCTCCCGGTAAAACTTCTTCAGCGTCACGTCCCGGCCACCGAGGAGGGCCACCACCATCTCGCCGTTGGCGGCCTCTCGCCGATCCTCCACGACGATGAAATCCCCATCCTGGATCTGCTCCTCGATCATGGAGTCTCCCGAGACCTGTAAGACATAGCTCTGCCCCTTCCCGGCCATCGACTCCGGCACCGCCAGCGTCCTCCGATCTTCCACCGCCTCGATGGGCCTTCCGGCCGCGACGCGTCCCAGCAGGGGCAGATCGACCGCACGGGGCGGGATTTCCTCCGGCACGAGCTCGACCGATCTTCTTCCGTGGGGACTGCGTCGGATCTTCCCCTTCGCCTCGAGGCGGAGGAAGTGCTTGTGGACCGTTGCAGGGGAAGTGAGGCCGAAGGCGCGTCCAACCTCCATCAGGCTCGGCGCATATCCGTTCTTTCTCAGGAAGGCGGCGATGAAATCGAGAATTTGCCGCTGGCGGCGGGTCAAGGACATGCCGCGAGCCTAGGCGGAAATAAGGCGAAAGTCAACCGAGCGAGGGGTCCGCCCCGCCGCCTCGGCCTACTCTCCGTGGGCGCCGAAAGCTTCGGCCTTGTCTCGAAAGAGCACATTGAAGGTGGTGAGACTACCGTAGCACCGCGTGATGTACTGCTGAAGAGCAACCTTCTCCTCGTCGCTCAGGTTCGGGTGGGCATTAATTTTCTGCTCGAGGACGCGGAGCTGATCCCGAACCATGACGATCTTGTGGAAGAAAGCCTCGAGAGGCACCTCCTTTTCCTGGGTCCCCTCCTTCCCCGGCCGCAGCACCAGGGTGCCACCGCTCCAGCGGCCTCCCAGTTGGACCTCCTGAAGGCCGAGCAGGTCCCCAAGCGCCTCCCTCAGCGCTTCGCGGATTTCCTCCCGAATCATGGCGTCCTCCACGGTCTGGGGGTCCCTCGACCCCGCGACCTCCTCGTCGGGTCCCGCCTCCTCGCTTCGCAACGGGATGGAAGAAGGAACTTCCTCTTCGATCCGGTCCAGCTGGAACTGCTCCGGGTGGAGGATTCGGATCGTCCCTCCTTCGAAGCGCACCCGGACCTTCGTAGCTTCCCCGTAACCCTCGGCCTCCAGCACCTCCCCCCGGCCAAAGAGGGGGCTGTAGACCCTGTCCCCCGGTCTGAGCTGGTTCATGGGAGCCTCCTGAGGACCAGGCGCGCGCCCTCCGGTCCGCGAAACCGGATTATAGCATTCCCCGCGGAGCCTTCCGGGTTGAACCGGTGCGGAGGGCCGTGGATAATATGCCGTCTCGTAAAGGAGGGTCGCGCTGGGAACCTTTCACGCCCACCCGCCCGTGAAGCTGATCGCGGCGCTCTTGTCGCGGGACCTGGGTCTTCTGGGGGAGCTGGAGCGCCGCATCGAGAAGGCGTACGGGAGCGTCCAGGAACGCAGCGACGTTTTCCCCTTCACCTTCACCGACCATTACGCGCACGAAATGGGGCGCGACCTGAAGAAGATCCTCGTGGCCTTCCGGGATCTTCTCCCCATCGAGCGGTTCCCCGCCGTGAAGGCCTTCACCAATGATCTGGAGTGGGAGTATCGCGAGCATCTCCCCCAGGGAAGCCACCGGCTGGTCAACATCGACCCGGGATACATCACCCTTTCCAAGGTGATCCTGGCCTCCACGAAAAACTACGCCCACCGGATCTACCTCCAGGACGGCGTCTATGCCGAGCTGACTCTCCGGTACAGCCGCGGCAGTCTGCGCAATTTGCCCTGGACCTATCCCGACTATCGCACTCACCTGGCACACAGCTTCTTCACCCGCATCCGTGAGAGCTATCACCGCCAGCTGAAGGAAAAACTCCGCCACCGAAAGCAGGAGTGAAGGCGGACGTTCTGGATCGGAAGCCCTCCCGGGGATTCAGGGTGGATCCAGCGGAAGGTACGGGAGGAGGTCCATCAGACTGTCCCCGACGCATACGGCGTCCGCGGATCTCGACACTTCGCTCTCCCGGGGATTGAAGGCCACGGAGTAACCCGCGGCGCGAAACATGGAGATGTCGCCGTCCGAGTCTCCCACAGTGATGACCTGTTCCGCCGGGATGCCGAACTGCCCGCAGAGTAGCGTCACCGCTTCGTCCTTGCGTCCGTGTTCCACGCTGATTTTCACGCTCCCCGTCACCCGGCCGCCGCGACTCAACAGGCGATTGGCGATGGTGAAGTCCAGGTCCAATTCCCGATGCACCCTCTCCGCCAGGAGCGTCAGCCCGGTGGAGATGACCCCCACCTTCAGCCCCCTCGCGCGGAGGTGCCCTCGGAGCTCCACGGCGCCCGGCCGGAGGTCCACGGAGTCGGCGACCCGCCGAAGCTCCTTCACGCGCCTCCCCTTCCATCGCTGCGCGTCCAGGAGGCAGAAAGTCGCATAGTCGATCTCGCCCGAGGCGAACCGTTCCTGATCCATCTCCGCGTCTTGCTTCCAAGCGGAGAAGCTCTCGTGGATGTGCTTCCACAGGCTTTCCACGCGGGTCAGGGTGCCGTCCAGGTCTAGAAGGAGGGCGAGGTAGGGGCGGGGCATCATCAGCGCCTCGAGCGCAGCGCGGGCATGCGGCGCCCTGTCACGCCTTCAGCTCGCCCTTCTCGTAGAGTCGCGCGAGCGCCGCCACCACATGGGGGTCACAGGCGCTTCCGGACATCTCCTTAAGACGAGCCACGGCCTTTTCGAAGGACATTGACTTCTGGTAAGGACGGTTGGTGGTCATGGCATCGAACGTGTCGGCCACGTTCACGATGCGGGCGATGAGAGGAATCGCGTCGCCGCGAAGCCCCCCGGGGTAGCCGCCGCCATCCCACCGCTCGTGATGGTGGCGCACGGCCGGGTTGATCTCCTTCATGTTTTTGATGGACGCGAGCATGGAGGCCCCCTTCTCCGGGTGCTGCTTCATGTAGCGGTACTCGTCCTCGGTGAGCACCGTGGGCTTGCGGAGAATCCGATCGTCGATTCCAATCTTCCCCACGTCGTGCAGGAGCGAGCCCACCTGCACCCGGCGGACATCGTCCGATCCGAGGCCCAGGTCCTTCGCGAGAAGGACCGCGTACCGGCTGACCCGGTCCGAATGTCCGCGAGTGTAAGGATCCTTCTCGTCGATGGCCGCCGCGAGAGCCTTGATGGTCCCCAGGAACAGCTCCTGGTTCTCCTGCGCGGCGGCGCGCAGTTTGCGGATATGATCCTGGATCTGATCGGACATCTGGTTGAAGGTGTCGGCCAGCTCCCCGATCTCGTTCCGGGAGTGGATCGCGACCCGCGCCTCGAAGTCGCCCCGCGCGAAGGCCCGGGCGCTCTCAGCGAGCAGGTTGATGGGGCGCGCCAGCGACGCCGCCAGCCAGACGCCGAACAGAAGCGCCAGAGCCAGCGCGACCACCGCCCAGGTGATGGTGCTCCGAATCATTTCCTGGACCGCCGAGTAGGCCAGGCGCCTCTCCACCTGCACGAAAATGCCCCAGCCCGGGTCGGTCAGATCGACGCTCGCCAGGAATTCCCGCTTGACTCCGTCCAGCTCTACCGAAAAGACGGAAGTCTCCTTGCTCTTGGTGGGATTGGATAGGAACTTCCGGACTATATCGAAGCTGCGGTAGTCGGTCCGTCCCAGCATCCCTTCCTCGTCCAGGGCCGCGAACAGATTCCCCTTGGCGTCCAGACCGTAAACGGTGTACCCGAGAAGGCGGGGTCCCACCGCCCGGTCCCACAACGTGCCGACATCCAGGAGGCTTTGGAGGATGGCGTAAGTACGGCTCCCCTGCTTCCCGCCCACCGGGTTCGATAAGGCCACCACGAAGCTCCGGCGCTCGGGGTTCAGCGGGATCGGATCGGAGAGCGTGGTTTCCCCCCGGCTCGCCATGACGGCCCCCCGCTCCAACATCTCCTCCACGGCCGGCGGAAGGACCGTCCCCTCCCGGAGCGAGTCGAACCGCCCTCCCTCCATCGGGCGATAACGTATCAAGACGAAATCCGTGCCCAGGTACCTCGACAGGGCCGCTCGATCCTGGAGGATCTCCTTCAGGGAATCGGGACCGTGCCGACGGATCACCGCGTCGAACAGGTCCGCCAGTTTCGAGAGCTGCACCTTCGCCCCTTCGAGGCTGCTGCTGATGGAGCGGGCGATGGACGCCGCCAGCATCAGCTGGTTCTCTTGAGTCGACGTGATCAGCGATTCGCGCGAAATGGCGATCTGCTTCCAGGCGGCGATGCTGAGGGGCACGAGGCCGGTGATGAACAGGACCAGGAGAAGGGAGTAGACGATGCGGGAGCGGCGACCGCCGACTCCCGATGCGCCCGGATCGGGTGCCTTGGTCTTGACTGGCATCCGTGGGTGGCCTCCCGGCCGATTCGATTATCACGCCGGCGCCGCACCGGCGGGGAGCGGAGCGGGGTGGGTCCTCGGGGCAGGCGGATTATAGGGTCGTGCCGAGGAGGTGTCAACGAAAGGGGTATCGTCGCGCAGGGAGCGGGGTGCCGCGGGGAAGCGTCGGACGGAACCTACCCGGCGGCGATCTGCGACTGAGGTTGGCCGGGTTTGTTCTCCCGTGCGAGGATCGCGACGAACGCCTCCACGCACCGGCGGTCGAACTGAATGTCCGCGCACCGCTTCATCTCCTCGATGGCCTCCTCCAGAGTCCGGCTGGTCCGATAAGGGCGCGTGGAGGTCATGGCATCGAACGAGTCGGCCAGGCAAACGATCCGGGCCGTCATCGGGATCTCCTCCCCCTTAAGACCATCCGGATACCCGGTGCCATTCCAGCTTTCATGGTGATGCTTGATCCCCGAGATGTGGTTCTCGAGGGCGCGGACCGGTGTAAGAATCTGGGCTCCGATGACCGGATGGGTCTTGACCATCTCCATCTCTTCCTGGGTGAGCCGATCGGGCTTGTTCAATACCTTGTCGTCCATCCCGATCTTGCCGATGTCGTGGAGCAAGCCTATCTGGCCGATGATCCGGACCTCGGTCGCGGCCATGTCCAGCCCCCGTGCGATCATCATGGCGAAGCGGGACACACGCTGGGAGTGGCCGGCCGTGTACCGGTCCTTGGCCTCGAGGGCCACCGCCAGGGACTGGATGGCGCTGAGGTAGCTATTCTCCACCTCCTGCTTGGCTTCTTTCAGTTCGCGGAGCGCCTCGCGAAGCTCCATGTTCCTTTTCTGGAGATCGACCAGAAGCCGCTCGTTCGTCCGCCCCATGGCCGCCTGGCGGAGAAGGGATGTCACCGTGAACTTCAGGTCCTCCGGTTGCCAGGGCTTGGCGATGTAGCGGTCCAAACCGGCATTGTTGAAGGCATAGATGGCCTCCTCGAGGCTCGGCCTGTCGGACAGAAGGATCTTGATGACGCCGGGGAACTGGCTGTGGATGATCTCTAGGAAACGGGTTCCAGGGATCCCGGGAAGCGACTGATCGGTGATGACGATGTCCAGTTGCCGGTTCTCGGTCCGGATCCGATAGAGAAGACCCAGCCCCTCCTCGGAGGAGCCGGCAGAGGCCACTTCCACCTCGGATCCCACCACTTCCTCAACGACCCGCCGGAGCTGCTCCAGAGCCTCTGGATCATCGTCGACCAGAACGATCGTGCTTCTGCCCAAGGTGGTCTCCGTGATTTCGTGAAGTCCGTTGGAGAATATAGGGATGGATGGACCCCCCTCGCAAGAGAATTTAGGGTCAATCTGCTGTCATTCTGTTGGAATCAACCGGCTCCAACATCATGGAGGACAAGCACTTCTCGCTCTCAACCACACCAGTCGTGCCGTTGACACCCCCTCGGCACTGAATTATACTCACGCCCCGCTGCTCCGCCGGGCCGCGGAGAGGGGGCGGATCGATTGATTTATGTCTACTCCACTCTCGTGGTCTTGGCCGCCGCCGTAGCGTTTCCCCTCGCTCTTCTCGGGAGTCTCCGGGAGCCGGCCCTCCGGAACAACTGGCATGAGCGCTTGGGCTACCTCCCCCCTTGGCCGGCCGCCTCCCCGTCTCCCATCTGGATTCAGGCCGTCTCCGTAGGCGAGGTGCAGGTCGCTCGGCGCCTGATACCCGAGCTTAACCCTCTTCTGCCGGCACAGCCCTTCCTCATGACGACCACGACGCCAGCCGGGCGGCGGCTCGCCCAGGCGGCGCTTCCCCCGGGAACCCCCGTCCACTTCTTTCCCGTGGATCTCCCCGGTGTGGGCGGTCGGGCACTGGGCCGGATCCGTCCCCGGGCTCTCGTTCTGATCGAAACCGAGATCTGGCCGAACCTCCTTCGGTCCTGCGCCGCGACGGGGGTTCCGGTCATCGTGGCGAACGGCCGGATTTCGGATCGGACCTATCCTCGGTATCGCCTCGTCCGCTCCCTCCTCCGCCGGGTCCTTTCCGGGATAGGGCTCTTCTGCATGCAGTCCGAGCGAGACGCCGAGCGCATTCTGTTTCTCGGCGCGCCCGAGGACCGGATTCGGATTACGGGAAACGCGAAGTGGGATTTGGACGAGGCGGGTCCTCCACCGACCGCCGTTCGACGCACCCTGGGAATTCCCGAGGATTCCCCGGTCCTGGTGGCGGGGAGCACGGCTGCGGGCGAGGAGGAAATCGTACTCGCGGCGTGGCAACGTCTTCGCGCCCGGTATCCGGATCTCCGTCTAGTCCTCGCCCCGCGCCATCCTGAACGATTCGGGTCTGTGGCCGATCTTCTGGAAAGGCGGAGGGTTCCCTTTGCACGACGCTCCGAGGGTGCCTCCGGCCCTCACGCCGGAGTCCTTCTCCTCGATACCCTCGGGGAACTCCGCTGGGTCTACCACGCCGGGACCGTCTGCTTCGTCGGTGGAAGCCTGAGGACCCGTGGCGGCCAAAACCTCATGGAGCCGGCCGCCGCGGGAAGACCCGTTCTCTTCGGTCACCGAACCGAGAACTTCTCCGACGCGGCGTCAAGCCTCCTTGAGGCCGGGGCCGGATTCAGGGTGGACGACGGCCCTTCCCTCGAGGCGGCGGTGCTGAGACTCCTCTCCCATCCGGACGCCTCCCGGGAAGCGGGCGCTCGCGGAAGGGAAATCGTGAGGTCCCACCGCGGCGCGACCCGCAGGACCGCGGAAGCGATCGCCTCGCTCCTGAGCTCGGGTGTCTGATTGCACTATCTCGAGAACCGCTGGCTGCGCGCCCTGGCGACCCCGCCGGGACTTCTATTCGCCGGAGGTGTAAATCTCCGGAACGCTCTCTATCGCCGGGGATGGTTTAAGGCGAAGCGGATAGGCGTGCCGGTGGTCAGCGTCGGAAATCTCAACTGGGGAGGATCGGGGAAGACTCCGTTCACCGTCTTCCTGGCGGCACGTTTCCGAGACGCGGGGCGCCGGGTGGCGATCGCCACGCGCGGGTACGGAGGATCCCGACGGGACATCCCCGTTACGGTTTCCGACGGTTCCGGCCTTCTCGCGGACGCCGCAGCCGCCGGAGACGAAGCGGTTCTCCTCGCGTCCTTCCTGCCCTCCTGCGTCGTCGTGGTGTGCCGGGACAGGGTCGCCGCCGCCCAGTTCGCCCGCGACCGTTACGGATCCGACCTAATCCTCCTGGATGACGGGTTCCAGCACCGCCGGCTGCATCGGGACCTGGATCTCCTCCTGATCAGCGCCAGCCACGGACTGGGGAATGGTAGAATGATTCCGTTCGGACCTCTTCGAGAGCCGGCGGACGAGTTGCGTCGTGCGGATGCCGTCGTGCTCACCGGCACCGCCTCCGAGCTGTCCGCCACATCGCCGCGACTCCGCGATGAGATGTCCCAGCGCCGGCTCCGTGTTCCGCTCTTTCGCTGCGTACGTCGCCACGATGGCTTCCTGAGGGTCTTCACCGAGGAACCAATTCCCGCCGCCGCATTGAAGGGGATGAGGACGCTGGCTTTCTCCGGGATCGCCCATCCTGGGTTTTTCGAGTCCGATCTTCGCGCCCTCGGCCTGGAGGTCGTCTCGGCTGTCCGTTTCAGGGACCACCAGGCCTACGGACCGGCCCAGCTGGACCGGATCCGCGCGGCCGCCCGCTCCGCCCGGGCCGACCTGCTGGTGACCACCGAGAAGGACCGAGTTAGACTCGGCTCGGACCTCTTCCCGATCCCCCTCTACGCCCTGAGGATGCGCCTGGTGGCGGAGGACGAGGAGAGCCTCTGGAGTTTCGTTTCCGGCCGCCTGTTCGACTCCTCGGCCCCCTCCCTGAGCTCGAGGGCCTGAATGGCTCGCAGGAACCGCACCTTCCGCAATCGCGCCGAGGCCTTCCTCGTGCGATCTCTCTTCGCTTTCATGCGACCGATGCCACGCTCGCTTCGCCTGGCGTGTGGCCGGTCCCTCGGCCGCGCCTTCTATTACCTCTCCCCGCGCCACCGGAAGGTCGCTCTGGCCAATCTGGATCGGGCTTTCGGCGAATTGAAACCCTCGCGGGAGAAAAAGCGAATCGCCCGCTCCTCCTTCGCGCACTTGGGACACCTCCTCTGCGACAGCCTCGCCTTCGGCCAGGTGGATCCGCGCCGTCTGGAGGACATAGCTGTCTTCGAGGGACTCGACCATCTCCGACATGCCTACGCCCGGGGCCGGGGCGTCTTCGTCTTCTCGGGCCACTACGGCAACTGGGAGATGGTGGCCCTGCTCCAAGGTTACTTGGGTTTGCCGCTCGCCATGGTGACCCGTCCCCTCGATAATCCCTATCTCGAAAACACGCTTCTCTGCTACAGGAGGCTCTCGGGGAACGAGGTCATCCACAAGCACGGCGCCGCCCGGGAAATCCTCCGGGCCATCCGGCGCGGCTGGGGGGTCGCCATCGTCATCGATCAGAATGTCCGTGGAGAGGAGGGGATCTTCGTGGACTTTTTCGGGGCTCCCGCCTCCACCACACCCGCCCTGGCCACCCTGGCCATCAAGACCGGGGCGCCCATCGTCCCGGTTTTTGGGGTTCCCCTCCCGGACGGACGCTACCGGATCCGTTATCTGCCCGAAGTGGACTTCCGCCGCACCGGCAATGCGAGGTCGGACATCCAGGCCCTGACACAGCAGTGCACGCGGATCATCGAAGAGACGGTTCGGTGCGAGCCGGAGTTCTGGGTGTGGATGCACCGGCGGTGGCGAACCCGTCCCGCCGCGCGCGCGATGGCCCCCGCGGGAGAGGAGGTCCGGGTTTGACCGGAGCGCCCCCGAACCACAGGGCGGTATTCATGGACCGGGACGGAACGGTCGCCGAGGAGGTGGGCTACGTGAACCATGTCTCGCGTGTCCGCCTCCTCCCCGGCTCGGCGCAAGCCATCCAGAGGATCCGGGCATCGGGATTTCTCGCCGTGATCGTGACGAACCAATCGGGGGTCGCCCGGGAGTATTTTGACGAGGCCCTGATCGGGCGCGTGCACGAGCGGCTCGAGGAGCTGCTGACGCGGGAAGGAGCGGCTCTCGACGGGATCTACTACTGCCCGCATCATCCGCGGGAAGGCAAGCCTCCCTACCGACGGGAATGCGACTGCCGTAAGCCGCAGCCCGGTCTTCTCACCCTCGCCGCCGCCGAGCGCCAGATCGACCTCGCCCGCTCCTACATGGTCGGAGACGGCATCGTGGACGTCGGCGCGGGAGCCTCGGTCGGAGCCACGACCATCCTTGTCCTGACCGGTTACGGCCGCGGACTCCTGGAGCACCGGAGGTCCCGATGGACCGTTCAGCCCGATCACATCGCCGAGGACCTTCCCTCTGCGGTGAGCTGGATCCTCCAACGGGAGGAAGGGCGAGCATGACAGTTCCGCAATCCCAGACGGATCCCCGCAGGCTCCTGGACCTCATTGGCACTTTCGGATCCATCGGAATGGTCGTCCTGGCCGATCTGGTGGTGGACGAGTTCCGCTACGGCGAAATCTCCCGCATCTCGCGGGAGGCCCCGGTGTTGATTCTCAACCACCGAAAGACCGACCTCCTCCCGGGGGGTGGGGCGAACGCCGTCAACAACTTGAAAGCGTTGGGGGCCCGTCCCGTCCCGGTCGGCCGCGTGGGCGACGACGCCGCGGGGGACGCGCTCCTGCGCGTCTTCGAGAAGCGAGGCATCCCCTGCTCTCTCATCTGGACCCACCAGGACTACGGCACTCCCACGAAGACGAGGATCCTGGCGGGAGGGCCCCATTCCGTCCGGCAGCAGGTGGTCCGCATCGATCAGGGCGCGCCGGTGCCCCTTTCCCCGGGAGAAGAGGATCTCCTCCTGGCCAACCTGGAACGCGCGGCGAGCGGGGCCGCGGGACTCCTCATCTCCGATTACGGCTACGGCCTGGTCCATCCCGGAAATGTCGAGAGGATTCTGCAGATGGCGCGGGGGGCCCGCTGGCCCGTGGTCGTCGACTCCCGCCGGCAACTCCCTTTCTTCCGCGGGATCACGGCGGCCGCGCCCAACCTGGAGGAGGCCGAACAAGCCGCGGGCGAGCAGGTCGATCGGGATCCCCGACGTCTGGAAAAGGTCGGAGCCAGGGTTCGGCAGATGACAGGAGCGGAAGCGGTGATCGTAACGCTGGGCAGCCGGGGCCTGGCCCTTTTCGCGGAGGGAATGGAGCCGGTCCACCTGCCGGTTTTCGGGAGCGACGAGGTGGCGGACGTGACCGGGGCTGGCGACACCGTCGCCGCGACCTTCAGCCTGGCCCGCTTGGCGGGCGGGTCGTACCTGGAAGCGGCCACCTTGGCCAACATGGCAGGAGGAATCGTCGTCATGAAGCGGGGGACCGCGACGGTCTCCGGGGATGAGCTCGCTCGCGCCGTTTCCTCCCCTCCCGGACCTTGAGACGAAACGATGGCGGCGGGGAAGGTGCTGGGGCGGGAGGCGCTGCGGACGGCCCTGAGAACGAAGAGGGCCTCGGGGGAAAAGATCGCGCTGGCGAACGGCGTCTTCGACCTCCTCCATGTGGGTCACGTTCGCCACCTGGAGGCCGCCCGCCGGGAGGCGGATATTCTCATCGTCGCGGTCAACAGCGACGCTTCCGCGCGCTCCCTGAAGGGAGAGGGGCATCCTCTGATCCCGCAGGAAGAGCGGGCCGAGATAATCGCTGCGCTGGGATGCGTCGACTACGTCACCGTCTTCGACGAAAGGACGGTCGCGCCGCTCATCAAGGATCTGACTCCCGACGTCCACTGCAAGGGCACCGACTATCTTCCGGGCACGGTCCCGGAGCGGGAGCAGGTGCGACGGGCGGGGGGCCGCATCGCCATCGTCGGCGATCCCAAAGACCACGCCTCGCGCGATCTGATCCGCCGGGTCCTGCGACGCTTCGGCCGTCGTCCTCCCCACTGAGCGGCCACCCTTCTCACTTCCTTCCGCAGGTTCCTCAGGGGAACCCTCCGGGACGTCCGGACAAGGAGGCCCCCGGGCGCGCGGCATGGAACTCCTGGAGCGAGGAAACCTCGAGGTCCTCCTGCTGGAGCGCGCGGATCCCCTCCACGGCGGCGGCGCCGCCCGACAGCGTCGTGATGCAGGGAACCCCGTGGGCCGTTGCGGTTCTCCTTATCGCTACCTCGTCGAAGTGTGATTCCCGGCCCAGCGGCGTATTCAGAACGAGGGCGATGTCACCGTTGAGGATCCGGTCCACCACGTTAGGCCTCCCCTCGTTCACCTTGAAAACCACCTCGACCGGGAGGCCCGCCCTTTCCAGCCTTCGCGCGGTGCCCGACGTGGCCACGAGCCGGAATCCCAGTTCCGCGAGGCCGGCGGCGATGGGAACCACCTCCTCCTTGTCGTTGTCGTTCACCGAAATAAAAATCCTGCCGGAGATCGGGAGCGAGAGCCCGCAAGCCATGTGCGCCTTAGCGAAGGCGTACCCGAAGCGACGCGAAATTCCCATCACCTCCCCGGTGGACTTCATCTCGGGGCCCAACACCGGATCCTCCCCGGGAAAGCGGACGAAGGGGAAGACGACTCCCTTCACGAACACCGCGGGCGGCACCGGCTCGTCCATCATGCCCAAGTCCTTCAGGCTCCGGCCCACCATGACCCGGGCCGCCAGCCGGGCCAGGGGGATCCCCGTGGCTTTGCTGACGAACGGGATGGTCCGAGAGGCTCGGGGGTTCACTTCCAACACGTAAACCGTCGAGTCCTTGATGGCGAACTGGACGTTCATCAGCCCCACGACCTTCAGGGCCGCTCCCATCCGGCGGGTCTGCTCGCGCATCGCCTCCAGGTGCTCTTGCGTGATGCGGTAGGGGGGAAGAACACAAAAGGAATCCCCCGAGTGAATCCCCGCCTCCTCGATGTGCTGGAGAATACCGCCGATGACCACCCGCTCGCCGTCGGCGATGGCGTCCACGTCCACCTCGAAAGCGTCCTCCAGGAACCGGTCGATGAGGATCGGCCGACCCGGGGAAACCCGGGCCGCCTCGGAAGCGGTCGCCACGAGCTGCGCCTCGTCGAGGGCGATGGTCATGCCCCTTCCCCCCAGGACGTACGAGGGCCTCACCAGGACCGGATAGCCGATCTGGGCCGCGATGGCCAGAGCCTCGTCCACGACACCGGCGGCACCCCAGGGAGGCACGGCAATCCCCAGATCCAGGACGAGTCCCGCGAAGCGCTTCCGGTCCTCCGTCCGAGCGATGGAATCGGGGGACGTACCCAGAACGGGCAGTCCGGCCCTCTGCAGGGA
>Ga0066710_100003608_pt1 | contig 13299 bp, 11 predicted proteins | sample GraSoiAngelo_159_FD_79666 | JGI IMG/M metagenome (GOLD analysis project Ga0066710, IMG submission 79666) | Grasslands soil microbial communities from the Angelo Coastal Reserve, California, USA - 14_1009_16_40cm | ecosystem: Environmental > Terrestrial > Soil > Grasslands | place: USA...
CGCACGGTGGCGGCGAGGGCCGCGTAGTCGGGCACGTTGCGGCCGCCCTGCCACCGTCCGAGCAGGCGGGCCAGTTGCGGCCCTTGCAGGACGGTCGTCATAGCCACTCCTGAAATTGGCCCTATCAAGGTCTCCGATTGGCCTTCAGAGTGGCACTCGTGACGGCGATCCGCAACCGGCGTGGCCGCGGGCCGCCTGGGCTTCCGCTCCCGTCGCATAGGGAGGACAGTGAGGCTGTCGACTCACTTGGCGGCGGTGTGCGATGGCGACGACGATCGTGCAGGACCAGGCTCCCTCCACTGTGGACATCTCTCCGGCCCGGCCGGCCCCGGCCCGGCGGCGGCGCTGGACGCGCCGGATCCCGACCGTGTTGAGCGTGATCCTGACCAGCACCGCGCTGGTCTCCGCGATCGGCGCGGTGGTCGGTGCGCTGTCGGTGCGGATGGGACCGGTACGCGACATCGCCGCGCTCCTGCTGCTGCCGGTGCCGGCCAACCTCGGGTACGCGGCCTTCGTGGCGATCCTGGCGGCCGGCGTCGCCCGGCGCAAACGGGTGGCCTTCTGGTTCCTGGTCGTCTACGTCGCGGTACGGCTGCTGCTCGACCTCGCCGCCCTGGTGCTGTTCGGGATCACCCGGCTGTTCGACGCGAAGAACATCGACGTGCAGCTCGATCCGGTCGGGATCGTCGTCATCAGCGTCCACGCGGCGGTCATGGCGCTCGTGCTCGTCGGGCTGAAGCTGTCGTCCGGCGAGTTCTCCGCGCGCACCCAGCGGGCCAGCCTACCCAAGGCGTTGCTGACCCTGGTGAGCCTGCTCGCGCTGTTCACCCTCGCCGGCTGGGCGCTGCTGGAGGCGTTTCCGGGCACGGTACCGCGCGGGATCGAGGGGCTCGGGTACGCGGCCGGCAAGGTGATCGCGGGCGGCACGTTCAACGTCCAGCCGGCCGGTCGGGCACCCGGACCGGTCAACCTCGTGCTCGGCCTGCTCGGCGCGATCGCGCTGTTCGCCACGCTGTACGTGCTGTTCCGCTCGCAACGGGCGATCGCCTCGCTGTCGGTGGACGACGAGCGGCACATCCGGGCCCTGCTGGCGGAGTCCGGTGACCAGGACTCGCTGGGGTACTTCGCCACCCGGCGGGACAAGGCGGTGGTGTTCTCGCCGACCGGCAAGGCGGCGGTGACCTACCGCGAGGTGGCCGGGGTGGCGCTCGCCTCCGGCGACCCGCTCGGCCCGCCCGAGGCGTGGGAACCGGCGATCGCGGCGTGGCTGGCGCACGCGCAACGGTACGCCTGGACGCCGGCCGTGATGGGCGCCAGTGAACAGGGTGCGACCGCGTACGCGCGGGCCGGGCTGCGGGTGATCGAGCTGGGCGACGAGGCGATCGTCCACGTTGGACAGTTCAATCTGGACGGTCGGGACATGCGGCCGGTACGACAGGCGGCCAACCGGGTGCAGCGGGCCGGGTACACCCTGCGGATCCGGCGGCACACCGACATCACCCCCGAGGAGATGCAGCACATCATCGGTCTCGCCGCGCGGTGGCGGGACACCGAGACCGAGCGCGGGTACTCGATGGCGCTGGGCCGGCTCGGCGACCCGTCCGACGGCCGCTGCCTGCTCGTCGAGGCGCTCGACCCGCAGGGGCAGGAGGCCGCGCTGCTGTCGTTCGTACCGTGGGGTCGCGCGGGCCTGTCGCTGGACCTGATGCGCCGCGACCGGTCCAGCGAGAACGGGCTCATGGAGTTCATGACGGCCGGCCTTGTCGAGGCCGCGCCGAAGCTGGGCGTGGACCGGATCTCGATGAACTTCGCGGTGTTCCGCGCGGTGTTCGCCGAGGGCGGCCGGATCGGGGCCGGGCCGGTGCTGCGCTCCTGGCGATGGCTGCTGCTGTTCCTGTCCCGGTGGTTCCAGCTGGAGTCGCTGTACCGGTCCAACGTCAAGTACCGGCCGGAGTGGGTACCCCGGTTCCTGTGCTTCGACGACCTGCGCGACCTGGCCAAGGTGGGCCTCGCGTCGGCGATCGCGGAGGGCTTCGTCGTGGTACCGAGCCTGCGCAAGCTGCTGCGCCGGGCGGCCCCGGTACCGGTCGAGGAGCGGCCGCCGCTGCTCGACGAGCCGCAGGCGCCTCCCCCGACGGTTGACGCCGCCGTGCCGGAGCAGACCCGTGTGCGGCTGGCCAAGCTCGACGCGCTGCGGGTCGCCGGCACCGACCCGTACCCGCCGGCCTTTCCGCGCACCCACCGCTGCGGCCTGGTCCGCGCGGCGCACGCAGGGCTGCCGCCGGACACCGCGACCGGCACCGAGGTCACCGTCGCCGGGCGGATCGTGCTGCTGCGCGACCACGGCCGGCTCTGGTTCGCCACCCTGCGGGACTGGTCCGGCGACGTGCAGGTGATGCTGACCGCCGACGTGCTCGACGGCTGGCGGTCCACAGTGGACATCGGCGACCACGTCGGGGTGACCGGCGAGGTGGTCACCACGAAGCACGGCGAGGTCAGCGTGCGCGCCAGCGCCTGGACGCTGACCGCGAAGTGCCTGCATCCCTTACCGGACAAGCATCGCGGGCTGTCCGGCGAGGCGCTGGTGCGGCAGCGGCACCTCGACCTCATCGTCAACCCGGCCGCGCGGGAGATGCTGCGGGTACGGTCGGCGGCGGTGCACGCGGTGCGCACCGCGCTCATCGAGCGCGGCTTCCTCGAAGTCGAGACGCCGATCCTGCAACGGGTGCACGGCGGCGCCAACGCGCGCCCGTTCCACACCCACATCAACGCCTACAACCTCCCGCTGTACCTGCGCATCGCGCCGGAGCTGTACCTCAAGCGGCTGGCCGTCGGCGGCGTGGAGAACGTGTTCGAACTCGGCCGCGACTTCCGCAACGAGGGCGCCGACGCCACGCACAACCCCGAGTTCACCATGCTGGAGGCGTACCAGGCCTACGCCGACTACACCGACATGCGCGCGCTGGCCCGCGACCTCGTCATCGCCGCGGCCACCGCCGCGTTCGGCGCACCGGTGGCGCGCGACGGGTTCGACCTGTCCGCGCCGTGGCGCGCGGTGACCGTGCACGACGCGGTCTCCGACACGCTCGGCGCGGCGGTCTCCCCCGACTCGACGCTGGACGAGCTGCGCAAGCTCGCCGCAAGCGCCGGCGTGCCGGTGCACCCCGACTGGGGGCCCGGCGCGCTGGTACTGGAAATGTACGAGCACCTCGTCGAGGGCCGGACGGTCGCGCCGACGTTCTACACCGACTTCCCCACCGAGGTTTCGCCGCTGACCCGCGCGCACCGCACCGATCCGCGCGTGGCCGAGCGGTGGGACCTCGTGGTGTTCGGCATGGAGCTGGGTACCGCCTACACCGAGCTGATCGACCCGGTGGAACAGCGGCAACGGCTCACCGCGCAGTCGCTGCGCGCGGCCGGCGGCGACCCGGAGGCGATGGAGCTGGACGAGGACTTCCTGCGCACGCTGGAGTACGCGATGCCGCCGACCGGCGGAATGGGCATGGGCATCGACCGGCTGGTGATGCTGCTGACCGGCCGCACGATCCGCGAGACGCTGCCGTTCCCGTTGGTCAAGCCCCGCTGAGCGGGTCCGGTCCGTCCAGCGGGCGGTAGTTCACCTTCAGCACGTCCAGCCGTGCGAGGTGCGCGGCGAGCCGGCCGCGGAACTGCGCGAAGTCGCGCGGCTGCGGGTCCGTCCAGCCGACCTCCGCCACCGCGGCCAGCCGCGGGTACGCCCGCCACTCGACCAGCTCCGCCGTCGGCAGGTACTCCGACCACAGCTGGCCCTGCACGCCGTACACGCCACCGGGTTGGTACCCGTAGACCTTCGCCAGCGGTAGCGGGGCGTGGATGGCCAGCGGCTCGTCGGGCGCGTCGGTCTCCGCCCAGTCGAGGTACAGGTACGGCTGCGGTACCGCGATTACGTCATGCCCGGCCGCCTGCGCCGCCGCGACCTTGCCGGCGTGGCGCCAGGCGAAGATGAGCGACCCGGCCGGTGCGCCGTGGTCGAGCAGTTCGTCCCAGAACGCCGCCCTCCGGCCGTGCCCGGCGAGCTGGCCGGCGAGCCGCCGGGCCCACCAGCCGAGCAGACCCTCTACTGTGGACAGTCCGGCCGCCGCCGCCCGGTCCCGCGCCGCGGGGCTCGCCAGCCACTCGTCCGGAGGTACCTCGTCCCCGCCCAGATGCACGTAACCGAACGGGAACACGTCGACCAGCTCGTCGAGCACGTCGGTGACGAAGGTGACCGTGGACTCGGCCACGTTGAGGATGCGGCTGGAGATGCCCCACGCGGTGCGCACCTCGACCGGGGTACCCGGCTCGTTGCCCAGCTCCGGGTAGGCGGCGATGGCGGCCTGCATGTGTCCGGGCACGTCGATCTCGGGCATGATCCGCACGCCCCGCCGCGCCGCGTAGGCCACCAGGTCGCGCAGCTCCTCCTGGGTGTAGAAGCCGTTGTGCGGTACCCCGTCGAAGCGGTCCTCCCGGGCGTGTCCCGCCGCGGACTCCCGGCGCCACCCGCCGACCCCGGTCAGCCGCGGGTACCGCCGCACCTCGAACCGCCAGCCCTGGTCGTCGGTCAGGTGCAGGTGCAGCGTGTTGAGCTTGTGCAGCGCCATCAGGTCGACGAACCGGCGCAGGAACCCGACCGGGTGGCACCAGCGCGCCACGTCGAACAGGCAGCCGCGCCAGGCGTACCGCGGCACGTCCACGATGTCGACGCACGGCACCGCCCAGCGTGCGTCACCCTGCGCCGCGGTGCCGTACGCCGCCACGGGCAGCAGCTGCCGCACCGTCTGCACCGCCCAGCGCAGCCCGGCCTCGGTGCCGGCCGCCGCGATCCGCTCCGGGGTCACCGCCAGCCGGTACCCCTCGGTGCCGAGGGCCGGCTCGTCGACGACTTCGAGCACGATGTCCGGGCCGGGCGGGAACCCGAATCCCGTTGCCGGGCCGAGCAGTTCGCGCACCAGGTCGGCCACGGCCGGCGGGGCGGTCAGGCCGGTGCCGGCGGACAGGACGAACTGCCCCGCACGGGGTACCAGCGAGGTCGGCTGAGGCAGCAGAGCCGGCATCCGGCCAGCGTACGGCACCTGCGGAGCGGGTCAGCCGCGGCGGGCCGCACCGGGCGACAGCAGCACGCTGACGCCGGGGTACTCGACGACCGTCCAGCGCGCCGGTGCGTGCCGCGCGCAGTCGGCCGCGTCGAGGGTGCAGACGGCGGCGTCGACGGTACCGATGCCCGGGGCAGGATGCTTCGGCAGCGCGGAGTCCAGGCTCACGATGGTCGGCGCAAGGCCGGCCCGGCGCAGTTCCACCCACCACGCGTACTCCAGCCCGACGCTGCTCTGCAGCAGCCCGACCCGGCGCGCTCCACTGGCCGCGATCCGTTGCGCGGCAAGCTGGTACGGCACCTCGTCATCGCGCGCGCGCACGTACCGGTCGTGCTCCCGGCTCACCACGAGCACCGAGTTGGCGGTACCCAGCGGGCGCGGCTGCCCGGCCCACACCGTGTACGCCGCCCGGGTACCGGCGAGCACGAGCACGGCCGCCACGAGTACCGCACCCGCCCGGCGCGACACCACACGGCCGGCCGCCCAGCCGACCAGCGGTACCGCGGCCACGAACGTGGGCAGAATCAGCCGGTTGACCCACGGCTGCCAGGCGATGAGCGCGGCGGTCAGCACGAGGCTGACCCCGGCCGCCCCGGCATACGCGCGCGCGGGTCCGCTGCCCCGGCTCACCAGCCCGTACCCGATCGCGAGCAGCACCGCGAGCGCCTGGATCGGGTACGCCGCATGGTCTTCGTCCGGGTACGGCAGCGCGACGGAGTCGAACCGCGCGGCACCGAAGACGAGCGTCTGATCGTCGGCCCGCACGCCGAGCAGATCCCCGAAACCGTCGACCGCCCGTACCATCCCGGAGTTCACCGTCGCGGAGGTGGTGGCGAGCACCGTGGCCGCGATCCGCGCGCCGTTGACCGCGACGGCGGCCGGGTCGTGGCGTGGCAGCGCGATCGCGGTCACGCCGGGATCCCCGGTGAGGCCGCCCCACTCCCGGTCAGCACGGACGACGAACGGTCCGGCCAGCAGCGCGGCGGTGACGGCGAGCGCCGCACAGCGGCCGAGCAGCAGCGGCCACCGCCGCACCTGGCCGGCCATCCGCACCTGGCCGGCCAGCCAGATCGCGAGGAACGGCGCCAGTACCGCCAACCCGTTGATCTTCGTCACCGCGGTCAGCCCGGTCGCGAGCGCCAGCCACCAGACCCGCCCGCCGTCCAGCGCGAGCGACGCGCCGCACGCCACCCAGAACGCGACGACCAGGTCGGTCTGGGTACTCGTCGCCTCCAGCGCCACCATCGGCGCGGTGAGTACCGTCGCCGCCGCGATCAGCTGCCCGGACCGCCCGGCGCCGAGCCGCGCGGCGATCCGCGACACCACCACCGCGCAGCCGAGCGCGGCGGCCCACTGCAGCACGTTGGTGAACTCCTCGAACCCGGCCAGCAGCCGCAGGTGCAGCAGCAGGTACTCGGCACCGGGCGAGATGCCGGCCTGGCGGTGGATGCTCGTCGGGTAGAGCTCGACCGACCGGTTCTGCGCCCAGTTCTCGATGCGCGGCAGGTGGTAGCTCAGCGAGTCGGCGTTGTTGGGCGCGGCGACCAGGGCCACGACGAGCTCGGCGAGGACCAGCGCCGCGAGCCCGCCGACGAGCAGCCACGCCGGCCAGCCGAGCCGGGCCGGCGGCGCCGGCCGCAACCGCCGCAGCGCCAGCGATCCGGCCACCACCACGGCGAGCGTCCACGCCGCCCGTACCGCCGCCGGCGTCAACGCGTGCAGTGCGGACAGCGCCTCGGTGGCCAGTACCCCGAACGCGCCGACCGCCAGGGCACCGCGCATCAGCGCCAGCCGGAGCGCAGCCGTCGACGCGCCGGCCGGGTACGCCGCGACGCTCCCGAAGACCAGCGTCAGCACCGGCAGCAGCGCGAACCAGGCGGTCATCGCGACGCAGCATACCCGCGCGAGTTCAGCGCACCGGGTGACCCGCCTCGCGCAGCGCCTCCTTGACCTCGCCGATGGTCAGCTCGCCGAAGTGGAACACGCTCGCGGCCAGTACCGCGTCGGCGCCCGCGGCCACGGCCGGCGGGAAGTCGGCCACCGCACCGGCGCCGCCCGACGCGATGACGGGTACCTCCACGACGGCCCGTACCGCCCGGATCAGCTCCACGTCGAACCCGTCCCTGGTGCCGTCGGCGTCCATCGAGTTGAGCAGGATCTCCCCGGCGCCGAGTTCCGCACCGTGTGCCGCCCACTCGACCGCGTCCAGCCCGGCCCCGCGCCGGCCGCCGTGCGTCGTCACCTCGAACCCGCTCGGGGTACCCGCGGCCCGCCGCACGTCCAGCGACAGCACCAGCACCTGCCGGCCGAACCGTTCGGCGATCTCACCGATCAGCGCCGGCCGGGCGATCGCCGCGGTGTTCACCCCGACCTTGTCGGCACCGGCGCGCAGCAGAGTGTCCACATCGGACACCGAGCGCACTCCCCCGCCGACGGTCAGCGGGATGAACACCGACTCGGCGGTGCGCCGTACCACGTCGAGCATCGTGCCCCGGTCGTCCGACGACGCGGTCACGTCGAGGAACGTCAACTCGTCGGCACCGGCCGCATCGTAGGCGGCGGCCAGTTCCACGGGATCGCCGGCGTCGCGCAGGTCGACGAAGTTGACCCCCTTGACCACCCGTCCCGCGTCGACGTCGAGGCACGGAATCACCCGCACGGCAACGGTCATGCAATCCTCCGGGTCGCTCCGCTCATGATTCCAGTACCGCCAGGGCCTGCGCGACGGTGAACGCGCCGGCGTACAGCGCCTTCCCGGTGATGACCCCCTCCACGCCGTCGTGCTCCAGCGACTTCAGCGCGCGCAGATCGTCCAATGTGGACACTCCGCCGGACGCGATGACCGGCGCGTCGGTGTGCGCGCAGACCTCGCGCAGCAGCGCCAGGTTCGGCCCGCGCATCGTGCCGTCCTTGAGGATGTCGGTCACCACGTACCGCGCGCACCCGGCCTTGTCCAGCCGGGCCAGCACCTCGAACAGGTCGCCACCCTCCCGCGTCCAGCCCCGGGCGGCGAGCGTCCGGCCGCGCACGTCCAGCCCGACCGCGACCCGGTCGCCGTACTCCCCGACGACCCGGTCGCACCACTGCGGGTCCTCCAGCGCCGCGGTACCGATGTTCACCCGGGCGGCACCGGTCGCCAGCGCCGCACGCAACGACGCGTCGTCGCGGATCCCGCCGGACAGCTCCACGTTGACGTCCAGGCGCCCGACCACATCGCGGAGCAGCCCGGCGTTGGTACCGCGACCGAACGCCGCGTCGAGGTCCACCAGATGTACCCAGGAGGCGCCGTCCCGCTGCCAGGCCAGTGCCGCCTCCAGCGGGTCGCCGTAGCCGGTCTCGCTGCCGGCCGCGCCCTGGACCAGGCGGACCGCCTGACCGTCGGCGACGTCCACGGCGGGAAGCAGGGTGAGCATGGATCCTCCGTTGCGGGTTCAGGTACGCCGGTCGAACGTCAGGACGACCGCGGCCGGTGCGGCGACCGCGACGACGATGGTCAGCGCCAGCCGGGTGGCCAGGTCCTCGAACTGCCACCAGACGAAGCCGATGGCGAGCACGCCACCCAGGCCGATGGCGATCCGTTCGGCGACCCGGCGCCGGGCGTAGAGCCGGCCGGTGTGCCCGCGGCGCGGGGTGAGCCGGCGCACCAGCGCCCGCCGCGCGGCGCGACGCCGATCGAGCCGCTCCCGGCGTACCCGTGACCGCTGCGCCTGCGCCTCCCGGGCCGCCCGCCGCAGCGCCCGCTCCTTACTCACAGCGGCCCCCGGCTCGCTTCGCGATGCGCTCTGGTGCGCTCACAGCTGTCGTACCCAGTTGTGCAGCAGCACGGCACCGGCATCGCCCGACTTCTCCGGGTGGAACTGGGTCGCCGCAAGGGTTCCCCGCTCCACGGCCGCCACGAACGGTGCCCCGTGCCCGGTCAGCGCGACGAGCCCCTGGCCCTCGGCCGGCGTCGCGGCGTACGAGTGGACGAAGTAGAACCGGGCATCGGCCGGCAGCCCGGCGAACAGCCGTGATCCGTCCGGGGCCGCGACGGTGTTCCAGCCCATGTGCGGTACCCGTTGCGCCGCCAGCCGGGTCACCGCACCCGGCAGCAGGCCGAGGCCCTTGGTCACCACGCCGTGCTCCTCGCCGTACTCGAAGAGCACCTGCATACCCACGCAGATCCCGAGTACCGCAGCGCCCGCGGCGACCCGGGCGGCGATGACCGGCCCGGCGCGCAGCGCCTCGATCCCGGCCATGCACGCCGCATAGGCGCCCACGCCGGGGACGACCAGACCGTCCGCCGAACCGGCGGCGTCGAGGTCCGGCGTCACGGAAACGTCGGCACCGGCCCGTGCCAGCGCCCGCTCGGCCGAGCGCAGGTTGCCCGAACCGTAGTCCAGCACGACAACGGAAGGGCTCACAACACACCCTTCGTACTGGGTACCACGTCGGAGAAACGCGGATCCGGTGACGCCGCCTCGCGCAGCGCCCGCGCGAACGCCTTGAACTGTGCCTCGACGACGTGGTGCGCGTCCGGTCGGGTACCGGGCCGGGCCGCCCGCAGTACCGACACGTGCAGCGTGATCCGCGCCGAATGGCCGAGCGACTCCCAGATGTGCCGGGTCATCGACGTCGGGTACACCGGCCCGATCGTCGGCGCGAGCGGCGGCTCGTCGTGCACGACGTACGGCCGGCCGGACAGGTCCACCGCCGCCCGTACCAGTACCTCGTCGAGCGGGATCAGCGCCGACCCGAAGCGGCGCAGGCCCTTCTTGTCCCCCAACGCCTCCGCGAGCGCCGCACCGAGCGCGAGCGCGGTGTCCTCGATGGTGTGGTGCGCGTCGACCTCCAGATCGCCGACGGTCTGCACGCGCAGGTCGACCGCGCCGTGCCTGGCGATCTGGCCGAGCATGTGGTCGAAGAACCCGACCCCGGTCGAGACGTCGGCGGTACCGGTGCCGTCGAGATCCAGCTCGACGAGTACCTTCGTCTCCCCGGTGGCCCGCTCCACCCGTGCGACCCGACTCATGTTGACTCCCGCATTGCATCGAGGAACGAAGATGTCTCGTCGGGCGTCCCCGCGGTGACCCGCAACCAGCCGGGCAGTCCGACGTCGCGGACCAGCACGTCGCGGTCGAGCAGCGCCTGCCACACCGCCTTCTGGTCGGGGAACCGGCCGAACAGCACGAAGTTGGCGTCGCTGTCGGCCACCATCAGGCCGTACCCGCGCAGCGTTTCGACGATCCGGTCCCGCTGTACCTTGATCGCCTCCACGGTCGCCAGCAGTGCCTCGCGGTGCGCGAGCGCCGCACGCGCCGCCGCCTGGGTCAGCGCCGACAGGTGGTACGGCAGCCGCACGAGCTGTACCGCGTCCACCACCGCCGGATCCGCCGCCAGGTACCCGACGCGCGCGCCGGCGAACGCGAACGCCTTGCTCATCGTCCGGGTCACCACGAGCCGCTGCCGGCCGGGCAGCAGGGACAGCGCCGACGGGGTACCGGGCCGGCGGAACTCCGCGTACGCCTCGTCCACGACCACCATGCCGGGTGCCGCGGCAACGGCAGCCTCCACAATGGACAGTGCCAGCGCCGTCCCGGTCGGGTTGTTCGGCGAGCAGAGGAACACGACGTCCGGCCGGTGCTCGGCGATCTGTTCAGCGACAGATGAAGCCGAAAGCCCGAAGGAGTCGTCGCGCCGCCCGGACACCCAGCGGGTACCGGTGCCGACCGCGAGCAGCGGGTGCATCGAGTACGCCGGAGTGAACCCGAGCGCGCTGCGCCCCGGCCCGCCGAACACCTGCAGCAGCTGCTGCTGCACCTCGTTGGAGCCGTTGGCCGCCCAGACGTGCGCCGCGCTCAGGTCGTGACCGAGGTACGCCGCGAGATCGGCACGCAACGCCACCGCGTCGCGGTCCGGGTACCGGTTGAGGTCGCGCAGCACTCCGGCGAGCGCCTTCTCGACCCCGTCGACCACGTCGTCGGGCAGCGGGTAGGAGTTCTCGTTGGTGTTGAGCCGTACCGCGACCTCCAGCTGCGGCGCCCCGTACGGCGTGAGCCCCCGCAGGTCCTCCCGGATCGGCAGGCTCATGATGAGAACCGTGAGAACCGCGCGGTCAGCGCCTGCCCGTGCGCGGGCAGGTCCTCGGCGTGCGCGAGGGCCACCACGTGCGGCGTGACATCCCGCAGCGCCGGCTCGTCGTACTCGATCAGCTGCACCCCGCGCAGGAACGTCTGCACCGACAGCCCCGACGAGTGCCGCGCGCACCCACCGGTCGGCAGCACGTGGTTGGAACCGGCGCAGTAGTCGCCCAGCGACACCGGCGACCACGGCCCGACGAAGATGGCACCGGCGCTGCGTACCCGCTCGGCGACGGTACGGGCGTCGCGGGTCTGGATCTCCAGGTGTTCGGCGCCGTAGGCGTCCACCACGCGCAGGGCGGCGTCGAGGTCGTCGACGAGTACCACGCCGGACTGCGGCCCGGTCAGCGCCGTGGTGATCCGCTCGGTGTGCTTGGTCGCCGCGACCTGCCGGGTCAGCTCCACCTCGACGGCGTCGAGCAGCGCCTCGGACGTGGTGACCAGGATGCTGGTCGCGAGCGGGTCGTGCTCGGCCTGGCTGATCAGGTCGGCGGCGACGTGCCGGGGATCGGCGGTGTCGTCGGCGAGGACCGCGATCTCGGTCGGGCCGGCCTCGGCGTCGATGCCGACCACGCCGCGGACCAGCCGCTTGGCCGCGGTCACCCACACGTTGCCCGGCCCCGTGATGACGTCGACCGATGGACACGACTCTTCGCCCGGCCCGCCGGAGCCGGCCGAGAAACCGTAGGCGAACATCGCGATCGCCTGCGCGCCACCGACCGCGTACACCTCGTCGACGCCGAGCAGCGCGCAGGCGGCGAGCACGTACGGGTCGGGCAGGCCGGTCTGCTTCTGCGGCGGGCTGGTCACCGCGATCGATTCGACGCCGGCGACCTGGGCGGGTACCACGTTCATGACCACGCTGGACGGGTACACCGCCAGTCCGCCGGGCACGTAGAGGCCGACCCGGGCGACGGGGCGCCAGCGCTGGGTCACGGTACCTCCGGGTACCACCTCGGTGGTGACGTCGGTGCGCCGCTGCGCGCCGTGGACCAGGCGGGCCCGCTCGATCGCGATGCCCAGCGCGGCCCGCACCGCCGGGTCGAGCGCCTCGCCGGCCGCGGCGATCGCGGCGGCCGGCACGCGCAGGGACGGAGGGGTGACCCCGTCGAACCGCGCGGTCGCCTCGACCACCGCCGGTGCGCCGTGCTCGCGGACCGCCTCGACGGTCGGCCGGACCTGCTCGATCGCCGCCGACACGTCCAGCCCCGCGCGGGGCAGCAGGCGGCGCAGGGCAGCGTCGTCCGTCAGCGCGGGGCGGGCGGGTATGCGCAGGTCGACGCGGTTCAGCACGGTCGCAAGTCTAGGCGGCCGCGGCACCCCCTGGAATCGGACCATCCAGCGGCTGGGACGCCCGCCTGGGTAGGCTCGGCGGGTGGGCGACGCGCTACCCCTCTTCCCGCTGGGCACCGTGCTGTTCCCCGGCCTGGTCCTGCCGCTGCACGTGTTCGAGGGCCGGTACCGGGCGCTGGTCCGGCACCTGATGGCGCAGCCCGCCGATGCCCCGCGGGAGTTCGGCGTGGTGGCCATCCGGCGCGGCTGGGAGGTCGAGCAGCGGGCCGCGCCGACCCTGCACGAGATCGGCTGTACCGCACAGGTGCGCGACGTCACCGAGCGCCCCGACGGCCGGTTCGACCTGGCCACCGTGGGCAGCCGGCGCTTCGCCATCCGCCGGGTCGAGGCCGGTCGCGAGCCCTACCTGGTCGCCGACGTCGACTGGCTCGACGAGGCGCCCGGTGACCCGGCCGAGGTGGACCGCCTGCTGCCGACCGTGCTCGACCTCTTCCAGCGGTACCTGCGGGAGATCCGGCCGGGCCTGGCCGGCGAGCAGGTGCCCGACGACCCGACCGTGCTGTCCTACGTGGTGGCGGCGACCGCGGCGCTGCCGCTGGGCGAGCGGCAGGCGCTGCTCGCCGCGCCGGACACCGCGGCCCGGTTGCGTGCCGAACGCCACCGGCTGCGGTTTGAGATCGCGCTGTTACGTCAGGTCCGGGCGGTTCCGGTACCCCTGTCCGAGCTCGCGGTCACTGGTAGTCCGAACTGAGCTCGCCGCCCCTGAACTCGCCGCC
>Ga0066710_100003609_pt1 | contig 13297 bp, 11 predicted proteins | sample GraSoiAngelo_159_FD_79666 | JGI IMG/M metagenome (GOLD analysis project Ga0066710, IMG submission 79666) | Grasslands soil microbial communities from the Angelo Coastal Reserve, California, USA - 14_1009_16_40cm | ecosystem: Environmental > Terrestrial > Soil > Grasslands | place: USA...
ACCCCGATCACGAAAGAGGCAGACCACGAGCGCTGGTGAAGATTACGATTGCCTCGATCCAACTTCCGGCGCGAGTTGACGAAGCTTCTTGAGAGTGGCTTTGTAAACCACCGGTTCCGGGTTTCAGCCCCGGGGACGGCTCAGAACGAAATCTCGAGCAATATCAAGAATTTGTCGTGCCCGCACTGAGCATCTGAGCCATACAGACCACCATCGTGTTATCGGATTGGCGGTCTTGGCGGCCAGCGAACAACGTGGCTGGAGAATCGCGAAGACCGCGATTCGAGAAATTGCTAGGTGGATTCGACCCGTCAGCGCAACGCATCGATGATGCGGCCGCTGAGCGGGAGGGATCCAAATGGCGCAGCTGGGTTGGGGCTTGTCGCGGCGCAGAAGCGCGAGCTATGGCAGCGCTGCAAAGCCGGGCAGTCGTTCGACGAGATCGGCCGGGCGCTGGCGAAGCGTCACAGCTCGATCCGCTTCGTAGTCCGCGCGACCACGCGCACGCGAGAGCAATGGTCTAGACAAAGTCATCGTGGAACGCGTCCGATTGATTCGGTCGTAGCAAACCCAGGAGAACGACGCGCGCCATCAGTTGCGGCCGACTTACGCAGGCGAACTGTTCTCGGAGCCTCATCACATGAGCGCGAACGCACCTAACGCTGATCCCGAGCCGCGCCGCAATCAATTTGTCGGGGAGCCCATCGGCCATTAGGTCCAAGATCTCGAGTTGCCGGCTTGTCGGTCGATCGACCACCGTCTCGGTCGCTGCATAAGACATACCGAATCGCTATTTGAACTCCGCGCTCAACTCCTAGGGTCGCGGACAGGGCGACGCCGACAAGAAGCCCAGATTAGCGCGATGGTCGTGAACGAATCACGTGTCTAGGGGGCGACGATCCTCGGGCACTATCGGCTCTCCGTTCCAGCAAGCGGCACTCAGACTGACGCGCATGACCGGAGATTCCGAAGACCAGCGCTCCCGTACGCGTCGATAGCTCCAATGGACAGCGCGAACATGCGCGAGGCTCCCTGACCAGATGAGCATGGCTGTCCGATCTCTCCATAGAGACACGTTCACGACTGTCCAGAGACCCGCGGCAGCAACTGTGCCCCGCAGGAATCCGCCCGTACCCGGAAGGTCGCGCTAGAGTGCGCAATAACGCCGAAGGACGATCGGCGTGTCCCAACAATGTCGCATTCGTAATGGCGTCACTGCGATCACCGCTTGGCCGTCGTCACGCTGATACGGTGCCGCACGCAGGCGGGGGTCAGATTCCCCCAGCGACACCACTCACTCCATCGCCAAGATTTCCGCGGAGGAGTCGCGGTTCATAAGACCGCTCACGCGACAGGACGAGTAGTTGACCACCGCCCTCGGGCGTCGCGACGAGCAGGTTCCCGTCCGCAAGAACAGCCATACCGGCGACGCTGACGTCGGGCACGGCATGAGTAAGCGTGCGTCCGTCGCGATCCAGCACGTATACGCCCCGACTGAGAGCCGTCTCTGGATTCGTTGCGATGTAGATCCTGTCATCGCGCTGATCAACAAGCACCTGGTTTGGCGCCGGCGCCAGCTTCGCCGGCGTTGCCACGTTCGGTCGCACGCCATAGGACACCTGCCAGATCAGCGAGCCATCTAACGCATTGAGGGCGTACGCCTCCTGAGTAAGCGGGTTCGCCGCGTAGATCCGGCGCCCATCGTGAGATACAGCAATTGGTGTTTCCGACCGTCTGAAAGGGACGTCGAAGAATCGCGCCTTGCCGCCTTCAATTGCGAAGATCCTGAGGATCGGCTCTGCCTCGGCGACGCTCCTCGAACGCCCGCACAGCGGATACGCGATGTAGAACCTTTCGGGCGTCGTGCGAATTTGCGGAGGAACGCCGCAGGGGCTCAGGCCGTCCTCGCTCGCGCGGAGGCCAATACGCTGGATGCCCATTCTGGCATCGACGCAGATCGCGTCTATGCCGGGCGGCGCAGAGGACCCCGTTTCTCCGGGCGGGATGGTTGGTCCGTGTACGAGAGCAACTCTGTCGGCATCAATGAGCACGACAGCGGCGGCGGCTAACGAGTCCGCTCCGGGTTTGAAGCTACCTCTAGTGCGGTCACGCAACGCATCCGTCGCCACGAAGCCCCGCCGCGTGAGGTTCTGTGCGTCAAGAATCTCGATTCCGGTGATCGGGCCATCGAGCCGTGCGGGCATCGCCGGCACAAAGCGCGCGACGCCCATAGGTCCTGGGGCAGCACCGACGCCAAGCTCGCTAGTGCGCGCGCGCGTGGCACCAGTCGCGGCGTCGAGGCGAATGATCTGGGTCGGTCCGCGCTCCTCCAGGTCGACTCCCCAACGGCGGAGGACCTGGGCCCCAACGCGCGGCCACTGCGACTCCAGAACGTAAATCGAGTCGGTCGTACTGGCCGTCTCTGATGGAAGACAACCCCACGGCTGCTGGGGCGCGGTGCGCGGAGTCATTTCCGCGCACGCGCCTAGAAGAACGCCGATCACGAGGACAACGGCGGCCTTCCCCATCACACCGGACCGAGTACTGCCATAAGCACCATGACCAACGCCGCGCCTCCGCAAGCGCGGCGGAGAAAAGATCGGGGCCAACCGAGGGGCCATCGGCCAATCATCCGATCGTCGAAGCCAAGCGCCATAAGTGTCGAGCTCGCGAGGACCGGCAGGGCGCGTGTGAAGCCGTACGTCGCGCCAATCGCTGCGGCGTTCATTGGCCCCTGGCAAGCTGCAGCAAGAAGAAGCGCGTAGAAGGTTGCGACGGGTACGAACGTTGTGACTCCCAGACCCAGAACACTGCCGTAGGCAAGGGCGGCGCGGCTAGGGCCGTATTCGATCCACCAGTGCTGAGGCACGCTTCTTTGCAGCGTCGGGACTCCCACGGGCAGCAATCGGAGATCGACGACGGCACCGATTCCGGCAGCGATGCTAACCACAAGAGGTAGACGGTCAGCTTCAGCCGGCAGTCCAAGAACACGACCGACTGCGGCAGCGAGAAGCATGACAACGATGCCTGCACCGATGCTCCCGCCGAAATACAGCGTCGTGCTGACCAGCCACTGCCGTTTCGCCACCTTCACGAGGGGCGCGATGGTTCCCACCATCGAGCACCCTCAGGCGGTCGTCGCCTTAGCCAGTCCGACAATCGCGGCGAATGCGATGAGTGCCGTCATAACCATGGCCTGATCCGGAATCTCGCTAACAGGAGCCGATCAGCCCCTTGCTCGTGCATTGCCGTGTACCGCCGACACAGCAGTCCTGGCAGATGTACAAACCCTCAGGCTTGCAGCAGTACCACCACCGCCCGTCGGCGGTTTCCGACGGGCACGTGCCCCCTGTTCCTTCGCAGAAGGGGCCAACGCAGGGCCCAGAGCAGCACCCTTGGTCCTGCGAGCCGCAGGGAATGCTCGGCGAGCCACAGCCTCCGCACAGTGAACAGTTTCCTCCGCCGGGACAGCACTCTGAGTCCGGGCGCACGGGTGGAACCGGGCCCTTCGCGTCGGCCGGACGTGCGATGACGGCGAACGTCGCCGCAGAAATGAGGCCCGTGCCCATGCGCGCAAGGATGCTGCGCCGCGATGTCCTGGATGCGAGCTGCCGAAGCCCCTGACTGATATCGAGCATCGCTTGTCCTCCTGAGCTGAAGCGCTACGCCGTCACGTCCGCTGGTCCGGCAACGCGCACCCAGCTGTCCGCTGCTGCCTGCGTCATCTGGCCCTCGAGCAGGCTCTCGAGATGGTCGCGGTGATTCACGACGCCCTTGGCGACGACCTTGCCATCGGCGACGAGGATCGCGAACGGGGTGCTCTCCACCTTGAAGAGCGCGTGCGCGTCGCCTACCGGGTCGCTCAAGACCGTTAGACCGGGGGCGAAATGCGCGAACACCTTGTTCTGATCGTTCGTGCCGTGCGCGATGAGTACGAGGCGCGCGTTCCAGTGGTCTTCCGTCTCGACGCGGCCAGCGTCACGAGCAAGCTCCCGGCACGAGCCGCAGCCAGGGCTCACGAAGAGCAGGCCCCAGCGTCCGAGGCTGAGATCAAAGGTGACCAGTCGGCCGAGGCGAAGATCGAAGCCGGTGAGCACGGGCGCATCGCTGTGCAGGGCCACGCCCTCACCCGTGTGCAGCGGCCCTGGTGCTGGACCGAGCCGGATCTGCATGAGGCCGATCGCGCGCGCGAGCGCGAGGATCGCAATCCCCTCGAGCACAACGAAGACGATCAACAGGACGAAAGCCAACTGCCACCCAAGAGTCATGTGTTCGAACCTCCAACTCGTCGAGGCTGGCGCACTTTGATCACCGAAATCACGCCGTACGCGGCGACGCCCGTGGCAATCAGTAACGCAGCGGCGATCACGCGCTCAAGCGGCTCGTCGAGGGTCGCAGCGACGAGCCGCGTTGAGGCCCGACCCACGGTGTCCGCACTCAAGCCGAGCATGAGCACGCCGTTGCGAATGAGCGTCGGCCATCCGATGGGCTCGTCCTCTTCAACGCAGTGACACGAGATGTCGAGGTGACGCAGGAGCGCGGACCCAATTGCCGCCATGAAGAATGCGAGCAGGACGAGTCCAAGTGCCGAGCCGATTGGCACGCCAAGGACCAAGAGGACACCGGCACCTAGCTCCGCGATTGCGAGGGCCGTCGCGACTGGCCGTGCGACGGCGGCGGGCACCAGTCGGTAGTCGAGCAGAGCGATCTCCGCGCCCGGCAAATCTCGGAGCTTGCTGTAGGACGATGCCAGGAACGCGCCTGCCGCGATGAGACGAATGACGACTAGCACGAGCGCGATGAGCTCCGCCGTAAGGTCCGCCTGTCCCACGCCAGCGAATGTGTCTCTCCGTCCCGTACGCGTCGAGATAGGACTAGAGGTAGCCGCCTTCTGCACGAACGAGCGTGCGGTCGTGCCTAGCCGGCAGAACACGGAGGGACGCTGGGCGGATGCGACGGCACGAGAAATGCGCCACCGCAGAAGTCTGAACGGACGCGTGATGTGACGATCATGGAGAACGAGATCATCGCAGGCGCAAGCGAATCCGTTCTGATCGTCGAAGCAGACGCTGGATCCACTCGGCCAACGTCGCTGGTGTTCACGGTCGGCGACCGCACCGTGGGTGGCAATGTCACCTGGCTCACGGACATGCACTCGCCGCACACGATGGCGGCGCTCGCCCGAGTGCGTTTGTCGTTCGTCGTTCGCGGCGACGCGGGCCAACGTGAGGCACTCGCGCTGGAGCGAGTCGCGCGAGACACCGGCGTACGCTGCGCGCCAGCACCTGGAGTCCCCGCCAGCTGGACGGTCCTCGAAACGACCGTCGCGAGCAGCGGACTTCCGCCCTTCCAACCGTTCCGCCACGAGTGGGAGCTCCTCGAGCGCGAGCCACTGCACGCGTACGCCCTCGTGATGAACGGAGAACGTTTCACCACGCGCGGCTACGCCGAGATCCTCGCGCCAGCCGGTCTCGTGATCGTCGCACTAATCGCGACCAGAGAGCGCACACACTTCGCGCAAATGATCCGCGACGGCGACGCGCTCTCGATCGTGCGCGAGGGTGTGTCACGCGATGTTCGCGAGATGCACCTCGAGTACTTCCTGTGGTCGGACGCGGCAATACCGGTCGCGCTCGTACAACTCGCGGAGCGCGATCCGGCGAGCGCTGCCGACAACGACGGGCTGTCACGCTGCGAGGCGCACCGGCTTCGGCGCGACCTCGCGTGTTTGCAGGCCGCGCACGACGCCCTGCTCGATGCACTCGCGTCGCAGTCCACACCGACCGCGTCCGCAATCGCCGCCAAGGCGGACCTGTCATGGCCTGAGGTCTTCCTGCGGCAAACGCACCGAACGCGACTGCGTCCCGATCTCGCGATGCATCTCTCAGCCTCAGCGTGACGCGAGGAGGTCCGTGTGTAGACCGTCGGACCGCGGACTTCCTTCCTCGGCAAATGCACGCACAGGGCATGTGCGGATTCGATACGGCCCGCCGCAGTCCTGGCCGTGGGCAAAGAGCACTGAAAGTCGTACTTCTAGTCCGGATCGGTCGATCGATGAGGGCTGGATGAGTGCGCGGCCTGCCCGCCGCACTCGCAAGACTGAGTTGAAAATGGGCGCGCCTCGGCGGTGCGCGAGCGATCGTATGGATCATCGAGGTCGTGGTCATGCCGTCGCCGGCATCGCTTCGAGGGTGACCTTGTGGCCGAGGCGCTCCAGCTGGCGCACGAGGCGATGGGTGTACGCCTCGGTGCGTTCACGCAGCAGGAGGTAGTCGGGACCGAGCTCGGCGTACGGGACCTCGCGGCTCAGCAGGTGGTAGCCGATCACAAGGATCGAGTGGGCCATGGCGACGACCGCCTTCTTGTGGCCGCGCCGGCCTTTGAGCCGCGCGTACTGCGAGTGCAGGTAGTTCGGCTTGCTGCGCGAGGCGGCCTCGGCCGATTCGATGAGCGGGCCTCTGGCGAGCGAACGGCGGGAGCGTTACGCGGGGCTGACCGCCCGCGTCTGATGAGCAGGTCACTACGAATCTCGGCGAGATCCAACGTGGCTGTGACGATCGCCGAAGCCACGCGGGCCGTCATGCGGCGACCAGCGCGTGACGGAACGCTGCTGGAACTGCGCGGGCGACCGACGGCGGACGGAACGCGCGCGTTCTTCGTGAACCTACACGCACTCCTACGAGGCGGCCGACGCTCTCTCTTCGGTTCGCAGCCATGGCTCGCGGTCGAGATTGCCCGAGGGGAGAGGGCCCTTCGTTATCAGGTGTGGATCCCCGACAGTGAACGCGACCTTGTCGAGCGATTGCTGCGGGCCTGCTATCCAGACCTTGAGCTCGTGCCGGCGCCGACGTCCTCGTTCTCGCAGCCCGCGGTCGCAGTTACCGAGCTTGATCTCGCGTTCGGCCGGTATCTGCCGATCGGAAGCGGGCACGCGGCTGAGCCACTTGAGGGACTGCTTGCGATGCTCGCCGCCGTTGAACAAGAGGAAGTCCTCGTCCAGCTCCTGCTGAGTCCATCCGTCGCGTGGACCCGGCTCGCGCACTCCGAGGTGCAACGGATGCGAACGCGATCGACCGGCATGATTCGCGCGCGCCGCTCGGCGAGCGGCGGCGAACGCGCGGCGGCGCGGGTGATCGAAAAGCGGGCGCGATGGCTGGGTTACGACTGCGTCCTGCGGATTGCCGCAGCCGCAGCCTCACCGCGCGATGCGCGTGAGCTCCTGCGCGCGCTGTCCGCGACCTTCGGTGTCTATCGGGACGCCAACGGCTTCGTGACGCGTCGCGCGCGCTACGACGGGAGCGCGGCGAGTGACGTGCAGCGGCGCGTGTTTCCCCGTCTTGGAAACGGACCTCGTGGCTCCCGGTGGACATGCGCGCGAGCGTTTCACCCAACGCGAGCGCGGCTCATATCAATTCTGGTGTCATTGCGGCCCGGTCATCGTGCGCGGCCGGCCCGCGCTCGTGGAGTGGTCGGCCTGCGCGACCAGGACAGCAGATGCCCCTCGACTACGAGACTCTCCGCACCTGCCGGCGATCAGGCGACCGGCCGTTGGCTTAGCGCAGCGTCGAGCAGCACCTCATCGCCTCGTCGGTCGCTCACGTCGAGTTTCGCGCGGATGCGCGTGAGGTGCACGCGCAGCGTGTTGGGCGAGACATCGAGACGCCGGGCCAGCGCCGCGCGATCGAGATGCGTGCCCTCGCGGGAGAGCAGCTCCATCTCACGCAGGATCGCAATCTCCCGCCAAGTGAGGCCCAGCGTGCGCAGGAAGAACGTCACCTCGTCCAGCGCCGACGCGGCCACCAGTCTTGCGGAGTTGGACTCGGTGCGCGTGAGCGCGACGTCCGCGCGCGCCCGGATGGTCCTCGCGAGATCGCGCGCCATCGGGTCGCGCTCCCCGGCCCGCCCGAGCCAGGTGGCGACCTCGGGCAGGTAATAGGCGAAGCCCTCGCCTCCGCGAGCACCCAACTCGCGAAGGAGTGCTGGGGCGCGTCCCGCACCGCCGCCGCGGACGCGGGCCTCTCGCCAGTACGCAGCGTGCACGCGTACGCCGAGGGCCCAATGGATCATGCCCTGCGCCGCGAACTCCTTGGCAGCGTCCTCAAGGACGCGCACGCCTTCGCGGGGGTCGCCCTTCTGCGCGAGGACGATCGCTCGCAGCACGTTCCGAAACTGCTCGTCCTCAGGAAGTCCGCGCGGCGCGCGCGTGAGGATGCGGTCCGCGACGTCGGGTTCGCGGCGAAGCAGCGCGAGGTGCGCTTGGTCCTCGGGCGTTCCGGTCGCACTCTGCCGAGCGAGCCGATCGCCGTCGGCGATCTCGCCCCGCTCCATCCTCGCCCGCGCGAGGCACAGGCAGCTGTACCGCCACACCGATGAGCCGTAGGCACGCAGGGTGAGCTCGGCCCGCGTGAACTGGTCGACGGCGCGATCGATGCGACCAGCCGTCCAATCAACGAACCCGATGGTGTACGTAGCCCACGCGCTCTCCCACGGGTCGCCGACACGCGCTGCCGCGCGAACAGTCGCGTCCGCTGCCATCGCAGCGTCCACGTAGTCGGCCGAGTGGGACAAGAGATGCGCGAGTTGGCGCTGGACGCGCGTCACGACGATCTCGCGCGTGCGACCTCTCGGCGCGGCTTGCAGTGCATCTTGGGCGCGTCGCGCGCTGGCCAGCGCCTGCGTGATCTCGTTCTGCGCCGTGAGCACGATGGAGGCACCCAAGTGCATCTCTGCGAGGAGGAGTGGATCCTGCGCGGCGTCCTCTGCTGCCACGGCGAGGAACCTTGCGGAATCGTCGCGTCGCACGAGGTAATAGGAGAGGTGAAGCAGATCGACCGCGACGCGAGCTCTCAGCAACGGATCGCGTACGAGCGGGAGGATATCGGTGAGTTCTGCCCACGCGAGGTCGAAGCATTCCAGGTACTTGAGGCAGCGCGCGCGCAAGATGCGCCGCTCGAGCGTCTGCCGACCGCTGCCGGCGACGGTTGGCAGAAGCCGATCAGCATCGACGCGCGAGAGTGGAGCCAGCGCTTGCTCGCGCAAAGAGCCCATTGCGATACCTACTACGCTACGCCTAGGAGTTCCGTGCGCCCTACCATCGGCTCGGCGATCTGGGCACCTCTGCGATGTGCGTCAAAGACGACTTCTGCGAATGGTAAGCGGCGCTTCAGGAACGTCACGGCACTGCCGCATCACCGCGCGTAAACTCTCGCGCTGTGCCGACGCACGCCGCATCGGCTGCTACGACGCTGCGGTTCATCCCAGCCACCATGGATGACGCGGAGCTCTCTGCGGATATCGACACTGCGCTCTACCCGGACACACCAGCCGACGCGGCGACGATCAGACACTGGTGGGAGTCGCAGGACCTCGGTTGGACGTTCGAGAGGTTCGTCGCGCTCGCCCCGAACGGTGAGCGCGTCGGCCTCTGCTGGCTGCGGCACCAGACGTGGTCGGCCGACTCCGAGCGCAGAGGCTTCATCAACGGCGACTTCCTCCCCGCGTATCGCAGTCCGCTGCACCTCGACGCTATGTTCGAGTTCATCGAGGGCCGCGCGGCGGCCGACGGCGCGAAGGTGGTGCTGTCCGATTGTCGTGATGACGATCGCCTCGCGCTGTCGTTGCTCGCCGCGCGCGGCTATCGTGAGATACAACGCAGCGCGAGCTTCCGAATCGATCTGCAGGGAACGAAGCAGCGACTGCGCGAACTTGCGGCTGACGCGCGCTCGCGCGTCGCGGCTCGCGGTATCCGTGTCATTCCGCTGGACCGCCTCGACGATCCGCGCAAGGCCGAGAAGCTCTGGCGCCTTACCGTGCAGGGGTGGCGTGACACGCGCTCCTTCGTCCCATACACGTACTCGACGCTGGAGCGCTTCAACGCATGGCTCGCGTCGCCGGCGTTTCACCCGGACCGTTCCTGGGTCGCCGTGAGTGCGGAAGAGACGGTCGGCGTGTGCATCATGTCGTACCAAGCGAATGCGAGAGTGGATGTCGCCTGGTTGACCACGGCGCGCTCGGTGCGCGGAGCGGGCGTCGCCCACGCATTGCGCATCGAAGCGTTCCTGCAGGCTGCGGAGCTGGGGGCTGCGCATATCCTCCTCGGCGGCGTGTGGGCGGAGTGGATGGACATGCGTTTCTTGACGTCGCTTTCTGCGGTCCGCACGCCAGCGACCGTGCAGTTCGCGCGATACCTGTCGATCGGTAAGGCCCATGTTGGATGCTGACGAGGGGTCGACGCATATGCGTGTAGGCGAGCGGGTCTGCGCACCGTCGTTCGCGCAGGAACGGCTGTGGTTCCTGACCCAGTTGGACCCCGAGGGCTTCGCCTATAACGTCCCTGGCGCCTCTCGACTACGCGGCCGCCTTCAAATCGAGGCGCTGTCGTTCGCGTTTCGCGAGATCGTCCGTCGCCATGAATCGCTGCGCGCGACGTTCCCGGCGCGCGATGGTCGACCAGTCCAACTCATCCGCACGTTGGACGAGCAGATCGGTGAGCCCCGCATCAAACTCGTTGACCTCAGCGCGCAGCCGGCCGTCCAGCGCGAGCAAGATGCGCTTCGCTTTGTCCAGGAGGAGGCGCGTCGGCCGTTCGACCTCACGTACGGTCCACTGCTTCGGACGACGCTCATCCGACTCGGAGAGGCGGACCACATCCTGATCGTCGTCACACATCACATCGTCACCGACGGCTGGTCGAGCAGGATCTTTCGGAAGGAGTTGTCCGAGCTATACGCAGCCGCGTGCGAGCACCGGCCTCCGCAGCTGCCGGAACTCGACTTCCAGTACGGCGACTATGCGATGTGGCAGCGTGAACATGTCGCGGCCCGCGTCTTGGCCGGGGACCTCGCCTACTGGACTGAACAGCTCAGGGGCGCGGCGCCACTGAACCTGCGTCCGGACCACCTACGCATGCAGCGACGCGGTGCACGCGGGGCCGTGCTGCCGATCCGTTCCGACGCACGGCTCCTCGACGCGCTCGAGCAGCTGGCTCGACGGGAGCGCGTGACGCCGTTCATGGTCCTACTGACCGCGTTCGTCGTCCTCCTGCACCGGTACACACATGCGACCGACATCGCGGTGGGCACGCTGATCGCAGGGCGTACGCACCTAAAAACCCATGAGCTAATCGGGCTCTTCGTCAACACGCTGGTGCTCCGGGTGGATCTCGGAGGCGATCCGACGTTCGCGGAGATGCTTCGCCGGGTTCGGGAGGTCGCCCTTGAGGCATACGCTCACCAAGATCTGCCGTTCGAGCGGGTCGTCGAAGCCCTCAATCCCGAGCGCGCGCTCGGACGCAACCCACTCTTCGATGTTGGATTCAACTCTCGCGCGGACTTCGGGGAGTCCTTGACGCTGTCCGGACTCGTTGTCGAGCGAATGCCGTTGCGGCCAGGCGGAGCCGTTCTAGACCTCATGCTCGGCTTAGGTCGTACGCGCGAGGGGTTGCGCGGATCGTGGGAGTACTCGACCGACCTCTTCGACCGGGAAACGATTCAGCGGCTCTCGGCGCACTATCTCTCGCTGCTGGAGGCGGGACTTCGCTCCGTGGAGACGCGCGTGTCGCGCCTCGCGATGATCAGCGACGACGAGCGACAGCAGCTCACTGTTGAGTGGAACGCCACCGGGCACCCTCTTCCGCGTGACCGCTGCGTGCACCAGCTAATCGAGGAGCAAGTGGCTCGGACGCCGGACGCGACGGCGGTCGTCTCGCGCGAGGGCACGCTGACGTACCGGGAACTCGATGCCCAGGCGAATCAGCTCGCACACCACCTTCGGAAGCGTGGCGTCGGGCCCGAGATTGCGGTCGGCGTCTGCTTGGAACGCTCGCGTGACATGCTGGCTGTGCTCCTCGCCATCCTGAAGGCCGGAGGCGCATACGTGCCTCTCGACCCGGAGCACCCGATCGAGCGACTGGCGTTCATACTCTCCGACGCTGGCGTGCGTGTCGTCTTGACCCAAACGTCGATGACCGAGCGCCTCCCGCGAGACATGAAGAAGGTGTGCGTCGACGACGAGAGCAGCACCATTCGTGCGAATCCCGCGGAGCTTCTCCGCACCGGTGTACGTGGGGAGAACCTCGCCTACATCCTTTATACATCGGGATCGACGGGTCGCCCGAAGGGCGTGATGGTTCCGCACCGCGCCCTTGTGAACTTCCTCGGCGGCATGCGAACGATCTTGGGTCAAGCCCCAGTAGGCGCGTCCCTCGGACTCTCGTCACTGTCCTTCGACATCGCGGCACTCGAGTTGTACCTGCCCCTCACCGTGGGCGGTCGGGTGACTGTCGCACCGCCCGATGCGCTCGTCGATCCGGCGTCGCTGTTCGAGACACTGACGACGCACGGCGTGGGTCTCGTGCAAGCGACGCCCTCGGTGCTTTCACTCCTCGCGCGTAGCGGTTGGCGGCCGACCGGCATGACCGTGCTGTCGGGCGGGGAGCCACTGCCGCCTGAGCTAGCCCGACGCTTGCGAACCGCCGGTGCGTCTCTATGGAACATGTACGGTCCGACGGAGACGACGGTCTGGTCGACGGCCACGCCGGTCGTCACGGACACGATCCACATCGGCCGACCCATCGCGAATACGGTCGCGTACATCGTCGATCGGTTCGGTGAGCAGGTGCCTATCGGCGTCGCCGGGGAATTGTGCATCGGTGGTGCCGGCGTTGCGCGTGGCTACGTGGCGCGTCCTGACCTCACTGCGCAACGCTTCGCTCCCGACCCCTTCGGGCCGCCGGGCGCGCGCCTTTACCGGACAGGTGACCTCTGCCGCTACCTCGCGAGTGGGAATATTGAGTTCCTCGGCCGCATCGATAGTCAGGTGAAGATTCGCGGCTTCCGCATCGAGCTCGGTGAGATCGAGTCCGTGCTACGCGAGCACCGATCCGTCCGCGAGGCCGTCGCAGCCGTGCGCGACGAGGCGGGCACGAAGCGTCTCGTCGCGTGCGTCGTCCTGCGCGAACATTCGACCACTGCCACAAGCGAACTCCGTGCGCTGCTCGCGCAACGTCTCCCCGCGCATATGATCCCGAGCGCGCTCGTCGTCGCGCCCGCGCTCCCGCTGACGCCGAGCGGCAAGGTCGACCGCAATCTTCTCGCTGCGACGATCGATGTCGCACCCGACGAGGAAGTGGCGCTGGAGAGCGCCTACGTGGCGCCGCGGTCCGAAGCCGAACGAGTCCTGGCCGACCTCTGGAGGAGCGTCCTTGGGGTCGAACGCGTCGGCGTCCACGACAACTTCTTCGACCTCGGAGGCGATTCGATCACCAGCATGCTTCTGGTCGCGAGGGCGAACGCGGTGG
>Ga0066710_100003610_pt1 | contig 13296 bp, 12 predicted proteins | sample GraSoiAngelo_159_FD_79666 | JGI IMG/M metagenome (GOLD analysis project Ga0066710, IMG submission 79666) | Grasslands soil microbial communities from the Angelo Coastal Reserve, California, USA - 14_1009_16_40cm | ecosystem: Environmental > Terrestrial > Soil > Grasslands | place: USA...
AATCCAAATACCGTCCTACGCGTCATGTTGGGCATCGTGATCTCTCCTGTGCAAAGCGGCAGGCTGAATTATCGCCACCTCTAAGGAACTAGACCTGCGATCGACGAGCTTTATTCCCGCGCGAGCAAAGATTTACTCTGGAAGCTCCAACGGGCAGCATTTTTAGAAACCGAGTGGGGGCACCATTTTGGCCGGGCGGTTCGGCCGAATGCTGAAATATCCGCATTTGTCTTGCCTCAGGCCTGCGCTGGCTCCTCGACTTGCTGCATCCGCCGGCCTTCCTTGATCGCGGCATATGAATAGATGGCGAGCGCCACCCACAGAAGAGCGAAGGACAGCCAGCGCCAGGCATTCATCGGTTCGCCGAAGATGAAGACGGCGGTCAGGAAGACGAGCGACGGCGAGATATACTGCATGAGCCCGGCGGTCGAATAGCGGATGCGCTTTATCGCGGCGGCAAAGAACAGGAGTGCTGTAGCCGTCACGACGCCGCAGCCCATCAGCATCAGGGTGTAGAAAGGTGTGGTGAGAAATGCGGCCTCGCCTTGGCTCCCCATCCAAATTGCGATGGTGAGTGCGGGCGGGAAGATGATCAGAACCTCGATGAAGAAGCCCTGCGTCGCGCCGACATCGACGGTCTTGCGGATGAAGCCATAGAGGCAGAAGGTCGAACCCAGCATCAGGCCGAGCCAGGGCACGACGCCCGCCGCAATGGTCTGGAGCAGGACGGCGATCACCGCGAGGCCGATTGCCAGCACTTGCAGGCGGCTAAAGCGCTCGCCCAGGAAAAGCGCGCCGGCGACAACATTCAGCAGCGGATTGATGTAATAGCCCAGACTCGCCTCGATAGTGTGGCCGTTCTGGATCGACCACACATAGAAGCCCCAGTTGAAGACGATCAGCAGGCTGGTGAACACCAAGGTCATCAGAATGCGCGGTTTGGCCATCGCCTTCTTCACATCGTCGAACTGGCCGAGCAGCCAGATGACGAGGCCGGCAACAGCGAGCGACCACAGGCCGCGATGAACGGCGATCTCGACCGGCGATACCCCCTCGATGAGCTTGAAGTAATAGGCCATGACGCCCCAGACGAGATGGGCGGTGATGCCACAGGCGACGCCCTTTTTGGCTTCAGAGAGATGGGCTGAGGAAACCGGCGGATCGAGGACGGACATTGGCGTGCTTTACCGGGCCCAAGGTCCCCGAGCCACCGGCATGCAAGCATGGGTCACATGTGAAAGGCGCACGCATGCCCCCTATGCCGCCTGCGCCACCGCTTCGCGCAAAAGCTTGAAGACGATCGAATCCGACAGCGCCTGGAAGGAGGCATCGACGATATTGGGCGATACGCCGACGGTGAACCAGCGATTGCCCTTGCCGTCGCGGCTTTCGACCAGGACCCGGGTCGTGGCTCCCGTGCCGCCATTGAGGATACGCACCTTGTAGTCGGCGAGCTCGAGATCATCGATGAAGCGCTGGAACTTGCCCAAATCCTTGCGCAAGGCAACGTCGAGCGCGTTCACTGGGCCATTGCCTTCGCCGGCGTTGATGAACACCTCATCGTCGACCTTCACCTTGACCACCGCTTCCGACATGGTGACGAGTTCCCCCAGCGCATTGTGGCGATGTTCGACGATGACGCGGAACGACAGGACCTCGAAATAATGCGGGACGGTGCCCAGCATGCGGCGCGCCAGCAATTCGAAGGAGGCATCGGCCCCGTCATAGGCATAGCCTTGAGCTTCGCGCTCCTTCACTTCGCGCAATAGCGCGTCGAGCCGGGTGTCGGATTTGTCGACGCTGAGGCCGATGCGTGACAGCTCGGCCAGGAGATTGGACTTGCCCGCCTGGTCCGAGACCAGCATTCGGCGGCGGTTGCCGACGCTGTCCGGTGGCACATGCTCGTAAGTCTCGGGCTCCTTGATGATGGCCGAGGCGTGGATCCCGGCCTTGGTGGCAAACGCACTGCGGCCAACATAGGGCGCCTGTCCGTTAGGACTGCGGTTGAGCAGTTCGTCGAACGCGCGTGAAACATGCGTCAGCGTTGCCAGTTTTTCTGACGTCACACCGGTTTCGAAGTGCTCGGCGAATTCCTTCTTGAGCACGAGCGTCGGGATGATCGAGACGAGATTGGCGTTGCCGCAGCGCTCGCCGATGCCGTTGAGGCTGCCCTGGATCTGGCGTGCACCGGCGAGGACTGCGGCGAGCGAGTTGGCGACCGCCTGCTCGGTGTCGTTATGGGCATGGATGCCGAGATGATCGCCCGGCACCGTTCGGCTCACGGCGCCGACGATGTCGGAGACTTCCTGCGGAAGCGTCCCGCCATTAGTATCGCAGAGAACCACCCAGCGGGCGCCTGCATCATAGGCGGCCTTTGCAACTTTGAGCGCATAGCCGGGATTGGACTTGTAGCCATCGAAGAAATGCTCGCAATCAAGCAGAACCTCGCGCCCGAGTTTCCTGGCATTTTCTATGGATTCCCTGATAGTTAGAAGATTCTCCTCATTCGTAGTCTGAAGCGCCACGCGGACATGGTAGTCCCAGGATTTGGCGACGAAGCAGATCGCCTTGGCTTTCGCCCGTAGGATGTCCTGGAGGCCCGGATCATTGGACGCCGAACGCCCCGGCCGCTTCACCATGCCGAAAGCGGTGAAGGTGGCGCGCGTGGCGCGCTCTTCGGAAAAGAGTGCCGTATCGGTCGGGTTGGCCCCCGGATAGCCGCCCTCGATATAATCGAGGCCGAGACTGTCCAGCATCTCCATGACGACCAGTTTGTCATCGAGCGAGAAATCGACGCCCGGTGTCTGCTGACCGTCGCGCAAGGTGGTGTCGAAGAGATAGAGGCGCTCGCGTTTCATCGCTTCACCTCCCAACTCGTCGTGCCGTCCTTGTTGTCCATGACGACGACGCCCAGCGCTTCGAGCTCCTCGCGCAAACGGTCGCTCTGCGCCCAGTTCCTGGTGCGGCGGGCCTCGAGCCTGGCCTCGATCAATTCATTGACCCGGTGCTCGTCGATCTTCGCCGCCTTGTCCTCGACATGCTTGCCGGTGAAGCCCAGCGCATTGAGGGTGGCACCGAGCTCCATCTGGAAATTCGGCCGATCGAGGGCATGCAATTCGGCTATGGCGCGTGGCGTATTGAGATCATCGCACAAGGCCTCGAGCACTGAAGGCGACAAGCCGGCCTCCTCGGCGAGGCGCGCGGTGCTCGAGTTGTAGAACCCATCGAGGATGCGCCGGCTTTCCTCGAGCCCCTTCACTGTCCAGTCCATCGGCTGGCGGTAATGGGTGCGCAGCATATTGAAGCGCAGCACCTCGCCCGGCCAGTCCTTCAAGAGTTCGTTGATGGTCAGGAAATTGCCGAGGCTCTTCGACATCTTCTGCCCATCGATTTGCAGGAAGCCATTGTGCATCCAGACATTGGCCATGACCTTCCGGCCGAAAGCGCAGCGCGTCTGCGCCAGCTCATTCTCGTGATGCGGAAACAGGAGATCGATGCCGCCGCCATGGATATCGAAGCTTTCGCCGAGATGCTTCCAGGACATCGCAGAGCATTCGATATGCCAGCCAGGCCTGCCCCTGCCCCACGGACTGTCCCAGCCCGGCAGATCGGGCGTCGAAGGCTTCCACAGGACGAAATCCATCTCACCCCTCTTGTACGGGGCAACATCGATGCGGGCGCCGGCGATCATGTCGTCGAGCGGTCTGCGCGACAGCTTTCCGTAATCCTTCATCGAGGGCACGTCGAAGAGCACATGGCCTTCTGCCACATAGGCGTGGCCGTTGGCGATCAGCCTTTCGATGATTGTGATGATCTCTGGGATCGTCTCGGTGGCGCGCGGCTCATGGGTTGGCTCAAGAACGTTGAGAGAGGCAATATCGGCTTGGAACTGCCTGGTGGTGCGCCCGGTCAGGTCGCCGATCGGCACGCCCTCCTCCTTGGCCCGCGCATTGATCTTGTCATCGATGTCGGTGATGTTGCGCACATAGGTGACGTGCTCGGCGCCATAGAGATGGCGCAGCAGCCGGAACAGCACGTCGAAAACGATGACGGGCCGGGCATTGCCGATATGGGCAAAGTCATAGACCGTCGGGCCGCAGACATAGAGGCGCACAGCCTTCGGATCGATCGGCTTGAAGACGTCCTTGGCTCGGGTCAGGGTATTGTAAAGTCTCAGCGTCATAAGGTTCTCGGGGCTTGCCGGCCCGGAGGATCGCTTCGACTAGAATTGAAGAAAAGCGGCCGCCAGCCAGCGTTTGTGCGCTAGATGCAGATAATAATGCCGCGCATGTGAACGGCATATTTCCAGACGGTGCTCATGGGGCGGCAAAATGGCGGAACTGCTCCCTTCCGTCAAGCCCGCCCTCATCCGCAAGGTTGATATGACCTTTCCGGCCTAGCGGGGCTCCAATCCCCCACCTATGGTCATCCGGGGTCAGGGGAGAGAATCGGGTTTGCCGCAGCAGTCGACAGGAAAAGCCGCCATCTGGATGGCGGGATGGCTTCTCAATACGCTCGCCCTCACCGTCGCCGGCCGCGAACTCGGACATGACATTCCTGTCTTTGTCGTGATGAGCTTTCGAAGCCTCATCGCCATGGCGATCCTGATACCGATCGTCCTCTACCAGGGCAATCTCAGCCTGCGCTTCGGCAATCTCCGCCTCAACATCATCCGCAATATCGTCCATTACGGCGCGCAATATGCCTGGTTCTCCGCACTCCTTCTCATCCCGCTGGCCCAGGTCGTCTCGATCGAATTCACCATGCCGATCTGGGGCGCCCTGATCGCCGCCATGTTCCTGGCTGAGAAGCTGACTCGTCTCAAGCTGGCCGCCATCGCTTTCGGCTTCCTCGGCATCCTGATGATCGTGAAGCCCGGAACATCGCTCATCGATGAAGGCCATGCGGTAGCGCTCCTCGCCGCCATCGGCTTCGCCATCTCGATCGCGCTGACCAAGGTCATCACCAGGACGGACACCGCTCTCACCGTCATCTTCCTGATGTTCGCCATCCAGACGGTGATTGGCGCCGTACCGGCCTGGCTCACCTGGAAATGGCCCGAGCCCCATAACTGGATCTGGGTCGCGGTCATCGGCCTCACCGGGACCTTCTCACATTATTGCCTGTCCAGGGCGATCTCGCTTGCCGACATGACGATCGTCATGCCGATGGATTTCCTGCGCGTGCCGCTGACTGTGCTCGCCGGCTACTGGCTCTATCAAGAGGGCTTCGACCTCGCTTCGATCGTCGGCGCGCTCCTCATCCTCAGCGCCAATGCACTCAACCTCCTCACGGCGAAGCAGCCCTCATGAATGCTGTGGCCTCCTCCTCTCACCGTCTCGGCCTCACGCTGGTGGCGCTCGCGGCACTGTTCTGGTCGACATCCGGCATTTTCGTCCGACTGATCACCGCCGACCTGATGACGATGCTGTTCCTGCGCGGCCTCTTCTCAGGCTCAGCGGTGATGCTCGTCTATCTCGTGCTCGAGGGCAAAGCGGGATTGACGCGGCTAAAACGCCTGCCGGCGCCAGTCTTCGCCGTGGCCGCGCTCTCGACCATGAGCATGATCTCAGGCATCGGATCGATGCGCTATACGACGGTGGCGGAAGCACTCATCATCTATGCGACCGTTCCATTCGTGACCGCGGCCTTCGCCTGGATCTTCGTCGGCGAAAAACCTGGCGGGCGCACCCTGATCGCCAGCGCGATCGCACTTGGCGGGGTGGCGATCATGCTCAAGGACGCGTCGTGGGACGGCAGCCTGTTCGGCAAGGGCCTCGCCGTTCTCATGACGCTTGGCATGGCCGGCATGACGACCATCATGCGCGGCAACCAGAATGTGCCAATGCTGCCGGCAATGGCCTTGTCGGCGTGGCTGTGCTCGTTCATCACCTTCTGGTTCGCTTCGCCTCTATCGATCGGAGCTCAGGATCTCTTTCTCGTCGCGCTCTTCGGCGTCGTGCAGAACGCCACCGGGCTCGTCCTCTATGCGATCTGGTCGCGCAAGATCCCGGCCGCCGAGGCGACGCTCATCGCCGCACTCGAAGTGCCTTTCACGCCGCTCTGGGTGTGGCTGTTCCTGGGCGAGGTTCCAGCAGGTGCTGTGCTCATCGGCGGCATCGTCGTGATGGCCGCACTGTTCGGCCACATCCTCACCGAAATGAGGCCCAGGAGAGCCCTACCGCCGCCGATATGATTACCGGGGCCACGGCTTGAAATGTTTAGCGAGCGCGACGCCCTGGCCTTGATAATTGGATTTGATATCGACGCCGTACAACTTGGTGGGCCGACTTGTCGCAATCGGACTGTAGCGAAGCCACCCGACGATCTGGCCGTCCTCCAATATGAACGGCACGCCATGGGCTCTGACTTCGAGGACGGCCCGGCTCCCCTTCGCCTTGCGGTTCACCCATCCAAAGCCCGGATCAAAGAAGCCCGCATAATGCACGCGATATTCGCCTGAAGTCGCCTCATAGGGTATCATCTCTGCTGCGAGCTCCGGAGGAACCCCGACATCCTCTCGCGTGGCGAGGATGTAAAATTCGCCAGGTTCCAATTCAAGTGCTCCGCCGGTGTGGTCGAGTTTTTCCCAGAACTCTCGGGGATCATAGTGGTTGACGCGATCAACGTCGATCTCGCTCGTTGTTTCCTTGGCTTTGTATCCGACAATGCTGTTGTCGCGGCCCATCAAGTCGACCGTGACCGGGATCAGCTCATTCCACGGCGGGATGCGCTCTCGGTCTTGGTCACCACCGTCGACCAATTGTCCTGCCGCGTAGTATTCCTTCAATTTTTTCGGCCCAAGGTCGCTTTCCCCGCGCTGTAGCCGGACTTGCACCAAACGAGAGCCCTGACGAACACGGACATTGAATGTCAGGGGAGCGATCTCGACATATAACGGCCCAAGATAACGCTTCTCGATTTGATCGAATGCCGTCGCCTTGTCGGTGATGAGGCGAGTGAGGACGTCGAGTCGTCCCGTTGAGCTTTTGGGATTTGCTCGCCCCTCGACCGCACCCTTAAGTCCGACCCGTTCTATTATCTCAACGACATAGACCTTGTTGCGCTCCAGAACAGCGCCTTCTGGCGATGAAAGGTCGATCGGCGGGCCCTTTCTGAGAGCCTCAACCCGACTCATCACGCTGTTGCCTGGCCCGGGCAGGAAACTCGCGTGCACGCAATGGGCAAAGCCGCCAAGCCGAAGATCAAGACTGGCAGGCTGTATCTGATCTTCCGAAATCGCCGGCATATTCGGGGAGCTCGGCGCGATTTCCATGCGTTGGATCATTTCGCGCAATTCCTGCGCAGGGAGAATGCCCTTGTCGCGCAACTGGACTACGTTTTCAGATGGCTGATCATTATCGTCGTCCACGGGGAACAGTCCCGGCAAGCGGTAATTTCTCCCAATATACCATACCATCCGCTTCGCCCCGTCTATTCTTCATTGAGCCTACACTCTTATTGGGTGGGCCTAGTCAGACAAGCCCAGCCTCCTGTGGATATCGTGGATACTCATACGATAAGCGATTCGGCCAGCATTTCGATACGGGCACTGTTCACTCCCGCTGCCGAACCACATGCGCAGGCAGCGCGCGCTGGCTGCGTCATGATGCGATAAAGGATTACTCGGCGGCTTCGGCCGCCTCGTCATCATCATGGCGCGGGCGCAAGGACTGTTCCTTCTTCAGTTCCTCCGCCACCAGGAAAGACAGTTCCAGCGCCTGGGCCGCGTTGAGGCGCGGATCGCAGAAGGTGTGGTAGCGGTTGTTGAGGTCCTCATCCGACAAAGCACGCACGCCGCCCGTACATTCGGTGACGTCCTTGCCGGTCATCTCGACATGAATGCCGCCGGCATGGGTTCCTTCCGCCTGATGGACCGCGGCGAAGCGGCGCAATTCGGCCAGCACTTGATCGAAGGGCCGCGTCTTGTAGCCCGAGCGCGATTTGATGGTGTTGCCATGCATGGGATCGCAGGACCACACGACGATGCGGCCTTCGCGCTTCACCGCGCGGATCAGCTCGGGCAGATGCTTGTCCACCTTGTCGGCGCCGAAGCGGGTGATCAGCGTAAGGCGACCTGATTCATTGTCCGGATTGAGCACATCGATCAGCCGGATCAATTCATCCGGCGAGAGCGAAGGCCCGCATTTGAGACCGATTGGGTTCTTCACACCGCGGCAGAATTCGACATGGGCGTGATCGGGCTGGCGGGTGCGGTCGCCGACCCACAGCATGTGGCCGGAGGTGGCGTACCAGTCGCCGCTCGTCGAATCGATCCGGGTCAGCGCCTGCTCATAGCCGAGCAGCAGCGCCTCATGGCTCGTGAAGAATTCGGTCGAGCGCAATTGCGGCGCCGTATCGGGATTGATGCCGCAGGCGCGCATGAAGCCCAGAGCTTCGGTGATGCGGTCAGCCAGCGCCTGATAGCGCTCCCAGGCCGGACCGTCCTTCAGGAAACCAAGCGTCCACTTATGGACATGTTCAAGATTGGCGTAACCGCCTTGGGCGAACGCGCGCAGAAGGTTCAGCGTGGCGGCCGACTGCCGGTAGGCCATGATCTGGCGTTCGGGATCGGGACGGCGCGCCGCTGCCGTTGTGGCGAAATCATTGACGATATCACCCCGGTAGATCGGTAGTTCCTCGCCATTCACTACTTCCGTCGGCGAGGATCTGGGCTTGGCGAATTGCCCGGCGATGCGGCCCACCTTCACCACCGGCTGGCCGCCGGCGAAAGTGAGGATCACTGCCATCTGCAGGAAGACGCGGAAGAAATCGCGGATATTGTCGGCGGAGTGTTCAGCGAAGCTTTCCGCGCAATCGCCACCCTGGAGCAGGAAACCCTTGCCTTCCGAAACCTTGGCCAGTTTGCGCTTCAGCTTGCGCGCTTCACCGGCAAAAACCAACGGCGGATAGCCGGCAAGCTGCCTCTCGACGTCCGCCAGTTGGGCAGGATCGCCATAAACAGGCAGCTGCTTGACCGGTAGGTCGCGCCACGAGTTCGGTGTCCAGGCCTTAGCCATAGTCTCTACTCCACTTCATCCCGGAAACCCGTCCGGAGGCTGGCGGCTTATACACAGCTTGGTCCACCCATGCCAGTTCCGCCTGCCCTCGCCAAAGGATCATTAAACCCTCTCTGCCATAGTCAGCAAAGAGATCTGATCGAGGGCCGTCAATGCAAGATATTTTCGTCCAATCTCAATGGGATACGCTCTGGGCGTTCCTTCAGCGAGGGCGCCCGCCCTTGTGGGTGCTGCTGGCGATCGTCAATGGCGGCTTCCTCGCCTTCTGGATCTATACGCGCCTGGTGAAGGACCGGCCGCTGAGGCCCGCCACCATTGGTTTCCTCAGGGCGCTTTTTATTCTCCTGAATACGGCCGTCGTATTTCGCGACGATACGCTGAGGATCATTCGCCCATTGCTCAGATATTTTATTTGAGATCGGATTCGAGCAAACGGCGAAAAGCCGCCTCGGCGGAGATATAGGCCTCCTGGCGCGCCACGCTCCAATAAGTCAACTGCTCGATATTGATCGGCAAACCGGTCACCGCGCAAATGACGTGGTCGCCCTCGCTCAGCACCTGAAAGTCAGCGTCGAGATAGCGAAGCTTTGCCTCGCGGCCACGCGGCAGAAAGGGTTCGTGCCTGTTCATTGGTTTTCAAATAGCCTCTCCCGTTTCTCAGAACAATGACCCCTGGCCGCCTTCACGCGTTTTCCCAGTCTTGGTGGGTGAATGGGACGGGCCGCCATGGGCCTGGGCTGCGACCTCGCCATCGCGGAACTCTATGCGCAGATCCTGACCGGGCTTGACCTGCGCCGCGCTGCTCAAGGGTATGCGCTCATGGCTGCGCACCAGGGCATAGCCCCGCTGCAGGACCGATTTGTAGGAGAGCGAGCCCAGGAGCTTGCCGCAGCCGGCGAGGTTGGTGCGGCGCTGCTCGATGATGCGCCTAAGATCACGGCGCAGTTCAATGCCATGACGAGCGAGGATACGTGTCTGCTCGGCCAGATTGCGCCGCAGGGGCATGGGCGTCAGACGGCCCGCAGCGCCCTCGAAATCACGGCGATGCAGCAGCGTGTTCTTGATCAGTGCCGAGCGAAGCCTTCCCGAGATGTTGTCGAAACGCTGGCGCGCCAAAGCGAGAATGTCGTCCGGGCGCGGCAGGGCGCGCGCCGCGGCGCGTATGCGGGTACGCCTTTCCGCCATCAACCGCCTGAGGCCACGGTCGTGACGCGCCGCGAGCGAGGCGATCTGGCTCACAAGATCGGCGCGCACCGGGACGGCGCGTTCGGCGGCGGCCGTCGGTGTCGGCGCCCGCTCATCGGCCACATGATCGATGAGAGTCCAGTCGGTCTCGTGACCGACGGCCGAGATCAAGGGGATGATGCTTTCCGCCACCGCGCGCACGACGATTTCCTCATTAAAGCTCCATAGATCCTCGAGGCTGCCGCCGCCCCTGGCCACGATGAGGAGATCGGGCCGCAGCGCCATTGCATTGAAACCGCGTATGGCGGCGGCAACTTCTGCGGCCGAGGTCTCGCCCTGCACCCTGACCGGCCAGACCATCACATGGCGGGGGAAGCGATCACTGAGCCGGTGCAGGATGTCGCGAATGACCGCCCCCGTCGGCGACGTCACGACGCCGATGACCCGCGGCAGAAAGGGCAAGGCTTTCTTGCGGGCCGCATCGAACAGGCCTTCGGCGGCGAACATGCGCCGGCGCTCGTCGAGCAACGCCATCAGCGCGCCGGCGCCGGCCGGTTCGAGATTTTCGACGATGATCTGATAGGACGACTTGCCCGGATAGGAGGTGATTTTGCCCGTTGCGATCACCTCCAGGCCCTCCTGAAGCCTGGACCGCAGCCGGTTGAAGCTACTGCGCCAAACCACCCCGTCGAGGCGGGCACCCTGATCCTTGAGGCAGAAATAGCAATGGCCGGAAGAATGCGCGCCGCGAAAACCCGAGATTTCACCTCGCACCCGCACATGACCGAAGGTGTCTTCAAGCGAGCGCTTGAGTGCGAAGGAAATCTCGGAGACGGTGAATTCCGTCACGTTGGCCTTTTGGGCCTCGCGGAGCTCGCCAGTTTCGGGATCATGATCCATCATGCCCCGACACTTGCCACGTCACGCCGCGCTGTCAATCGGCAGTTTGTCCTTACCGACAGGGCACCGATTCGCCCGTATAGGTCACATACATGCCGGTGTCCGGATCAAAGGTCCGGTACCTGCCCGAGCAATAAGTCACCCATTCCTCGGTTCCGACCGCCGGATGCACACCGACAACGACATGTGCGCGCCGCGGCACCACATAGGCGACGCGTTCGCTGTTCATGCAGCGTGTATAGGCGTCATCATAAGCATCGCGATAGCGTTCATCGGCGCCCGCACCACCCGTAAAGACGGCGTCAAGCGTGCCGATCAGCACGCCATCGATCAGGCCGCGACGCGGCGCTTCGCTTGCTGCTACGTCGCGCGCGTAGGCTGAGCAGGACGCTGGGCCTGCATTTGCAGCCGAAGATGAGAAAACGGCGGTCAGCGCAACCAGCGCCGCCGCGCCGAGGAGAGGCTTGACCAAAGGTCGCTTGAACATGAGTTTCTCCTATTTCTATGCACCACCGCCCCTTCTGATGTAACGGTTCGCGTTTCCTCCTGTTCCGCAAAATTAATGTTTCCGCCATCGTTGAATCTCGCCATAGGACTTCCACAAGGATGCCGCAATGACGCCACTCAATGTTCTTCTGATCGGGTCCGGTGGGCGCGAGCACGCGCTCGCCTGGGCCATTGCCGCAAGCCCGCTGCTCGGCGCTTTTTATTGCGCGCCCGGAAATCCGGGCATCGCCGAGCATGCCACATGTGTGGCACTCGATGTCGGCGATCATCAGGCGGTGATCTCGTTCTGTCGCATGCATTCGATCGGCTTCATCGTCGTGGGGCCGGAAGCGCCTCTGGTTGCGGGCATTGCGGATGATCTTCAGGCAACAGGTTTCAAGGTATTCGGTCCCTCCAAGGCTGCCGCCCGGCTCGAAGGCTCGAAAGGTTTCACCAAGGATTTCTGCGCCGAGTTCCATATTCCGACCGGCGCCTATGGCCGGTTCACAGAGCGAGCGAGAGCGATTGCCTATGTGAGGGCAAAGGGCGCTCCCATCGTCATCAAGGCCGACGGGCTTGCCGCCGGAAAGGGCGTCACCGTCGCCATGACTGTGGATGAGGCCCAGGCGGCGATCGATGACATCTTCGCTGGCCAGTTCGGCACCGCCGAATGCGTGATCGAGGAATTCCTTGACGGTGAGGAAGCGAGCTTCTTCGCTCTGTGCGATGGAAAGCATGCCGTGCCGCTAGCCGCGGCACAGGATCACAAACGCGTTGGCGATGGCGACACTGGCCCCAATACCGGCGGCATGGGCGCCTATTCGCCGGCCCCCGTCGTGACGGACGCGATAGCTGAACGCGTCATGGCGGAGATCATACAACCGACGGTCGCCGGCATGGCGAAACGCGGCGTTCCCTTCACGGGCGTTCTGTTTGCCGGCCTGATGATCGGAAAGGATGGACCGAAGCTCATCGAATACAATGTCCGCTTCGGCGACCCGGAATGCCAGGTGCTGATGATGCGGCTCAAAGATGACCTCCTGACGCTGCTCCTCGCCTCAGCCGACGGCACGCTCGACAAAGGGTCGGTGGGGTGGTGCAACGAAGCGGCGCTCAGCGTCGTCATGGCAAGCCGAGGCTATCCGGGCGCTTATGCCAGAGGCAGCGAAATCAGGAATATCGTTGCGGCAGGCGAAGGCCGCGACGTCGAGATCTTCCAGGCCGGAACGGCACTGAAGGATGGCAAGCTCATTGCCAATGGCGGACGCGTGCTCAATGTCTCGGCCCTTGGCAAAAGCATTAGAGAGGCGCAAAAGCGCGCCTATCAAGCGGTCGATCTCATCGACTGGCCGGAGGGCTTCTGCCGCCGTGATATCGGTTGGCGGGCCATACGAGCCATGACGGTTTGTTCTGACGGAGACTGATGTGCCCCTAACCGGAGAATTCGCCGACTGGCTGATCGAAATAGCGGTCGGAGAAAAGACGGTTGCCGAACTGCATCGCGAGCTTTGCGAGAAGCTCGTCAGTCTGGGCATGCCGTTGTGGCGCTCATCGCTTGGCCTCGAGCTGCTCAACCCCGAGATCGAAGGCTCACAGTTCCGCTGGGTCGCACATGAGGTGAAAACCCTGACACTGCCACGCGGCTTCGATGCGTCGGACTACGACAACAGCCCGGCGAAGATCGTGGACGATACGCGCAAGCCAT
>Ga0066710_100003611_pt1 | contig 13296 bp, 15 predicted proteins | sample GraSoiAngelo_159_FD_79666 | JGI IMG/M metagenome (GOLD analysis project Ga0066710, IMG submission 79666) | Grasslands soil microbial communities from the Angelo Coastal Reserve, California, USA - 14_1009_16_40cm | ecosystem: Environmental > Terrestrial > Soil > Grasslands | place: USA...
GACGCCGTGCAGCCCGTTGCGGTCGAGAATCTCTCGTGCCACCTGGGCACCGGTGAGCCCGTTCCCGACCGGAACCGTCATCTCCTGCGAGACGGTCTTCTTGAGCCACGCCTGGACCGCGAAGCCCAGGAGCAGCGGCGGAATGAGGAAGACGAGATAGAGCCCGTACCCGCCCATCGGCGAGAATCAGGCTAGCGCACCCGCGTGACGGGCTTGTTTCGGCAGGGTTAAGTCGCCATTTGCGGGTGAGATGTGGGGATGCCGCCGCGGTGCCCGCGTGCCCGGTGTCAGAGCTGGGACATGACCTTTCGGGGGGATGCGGCGCCTAAATGCCCGGGGACCGCGTGCCGATAGTCGGGGTGGAGCCCGGTTCGGCTTCCGTCGGACCCGCGCACGAGGCGGCGCCGTGGACACAGTTGATGCACATATCCCGAGCGATGACGGCGTGCCCGCTCCCCACGACGGAGTGGCTGCGTCGGACGTCGAGCGCCAGTTCCAGCGCCTGGTCGAGCACATCCCCAGAATCGTGGCCTATATGGACCTCGTCCAGCTGGACAACCCCGGATCGTCCATCCCCCTGTACATCAGCCCGCAGATCGAGGATCTGCTCGGCTACCCGCGCGACGCCTGGCTGACAGACGACGAGCTCTGGCTCGACGTCCTGCACCCCGAGGACGCCGAGCGCATGATCGCCGCCGATGCCGAGGCGCGCCGCACCCTCTCGTCCCTCTTCGCCGAGTACCGGATGGTCGCGCGCGACGGCAGCATCATCTGGGTGAGCGAGAAGGCCGCCGTCGTCAAGGATGCGATCAGCGGCACCGCCTACTGGCAAGGCGTCATGGTCGACATCACCGACCGCAAACGCGCCGAGGGAGCGCTGGCGGCGAGCGAGCGTCAGTTCCGGTCGATCTTCGATGCCGCCGCGATCGGCGTCATGACCGTCAGTCTCGACGGGCGCATCCTCGAGGCGAACCCGACACTGGAGAAGGTCTGCGACTACCCAGCGGGCGCTGTCCACGATCGGCCCCTGCACTACTACCTCGAATCCAGTGACGGATCGACCATGGAGCGGTTCAACGACCTCGTGTCGGGCGGCCACGACCGCTGCCAGCTCGAGCATCTCTTCAGGCGCAACGACGACTCGCTGATGTGGTGTCGCACGGTTATGGCGCTGGTGCGAGACGACGCCGGCGACCCCGCGCACGTGACGGCGATGCTCGAGGACATCAGCGACCGCAAGCTGGTCGAGGCCGACCTCGTGCATCGGACGCTCCACGACTCCCTGACCGAGCTCCCGAATCGCCAGCATTTCGTCGAGCGACTGCGCCAGACGCGAGCGCGGCGGTTCGCGGCCGGCTCGGGCGTGGCCGTCGTGTTCATGGACATGGACGGCTTCAAGGAGGTCAACGACACGCAGGGGCATCACGCCGGCGACGAGCTCCTGCAGGCGATCGCGCGAAGGCTGCGTGGCGCGGTCCGGCCGTCCGACACCGTGGCCCGCTTCGGCGGTGACGAGTTCGTCGTTCTCGCCGGCGAGGTCGATTCGCTGACGGACGCGACGCAGCTCGCGTGGCGGCTGACGAACGCGCTGCGCGCTCCGTTCTCGCTCGGCGGCCAGACGGTCGTCCTGACGGCGAGCATGGGCGTCGCCTACAGCGCGCACAGCGAGGACACGGCCGAGGACATCGTCCGCTACGCCGATACCGCCATGTACGCGGCCAAGCAGCACGGCCGCAACCGGGTCGAGGTCTACGAAGCCGCAGCCTGAGCCGCTCCGACGTGGGAGGATGAGCCGTGCCCACGATCCGGAACGGAGTCGACTACACGGTTGCGAAGGGCCTGCGCAGCCGCGAGTGGTTCGACCGCTCCGACCTCGACGGCTTTCTCCATCGCTCGTGGCTGAAGTCGGAGGGCGTCAGCGACGAGGCGTTCCGCGGCAAGCCCGTGATCGGGATCTGCAACAGCTGGAGCGAGCTCGTCAACTGCAACGTGCACCTGCGAGGACTCGCCGAAGCGGTCAAGCGCGGGGTCTTGCAGGCGGGCGGCTTCCCGCTCGAGTTCCCGGTGATGTCGCTCGGCGAGTCGCTGATGAAGCCCACGACGATGCTCTACCGGAACCTGATGGCGATGGACGTCGAGGAGTCCATCCGTTCCTACCCCCTCGACGGCGTCGTGCTCCTGACCGGCTGCGACAAGACCAACCCGGCAAGCATCCTGGGCGCGGCGAGCGCCGACATCCCGTCGATCGTCGTCACCGGCGGCCCGATGCTGACCGGCCACTGGCGCGGCAAGGAGCTCGGCTCGTGCAGCGACTGCTGGCACTACAACGAGGAGCGACGCGCCGGCCGGATCACGGCCGAGGAGTTCACCGAGATCGAGAACTCGATGTCCCGCTCGAACGGCCACTGCATGACGATGGGAACCGCTTCGACCATGGCCTGCGTCACGGAAGCCCTCGGTCTGACGCTGCCCGGCGGGGCCGCCATCCCTGCCGTCGACTCGCGGCGTGCGCAGCTGGCAGAGGCGTCTGGCCGCAAGATCGTCGAGCTCGTCGAGCGGGACGTCAAGCCGTCCGACATCCTCGTTCGCGACGCATTCGAGAACGCAATCCGCGTCCTGCACGCGATCTCCGGCTCGACGAACGCCATCCTGCACCTGATCGCCTACGCCGGCCGGGTCGGCGTCGACCTGCCGCTCACGCTCTTCGACGAACTGTGCGAGTCGACGCCGTGGCTGGTCGATCTGAAGCCGGCCGGCCGCTTCCTGATGGAGGACCTCTTCTATGCGGGTGGGCTCCCCGCCGTCATGTCCCAGATCGCCGACCTCCTGCACCTGGACGCGCTCACCGTGAGCACGCGGACGGTCGGCGAAAACATCGCCGGTGCGGAGATCATCAACACGGACGTGATCAGGCCCGCGGACGACCCGCTCGATGCCGGCGGATCGCTGGTGGCCCTCTACGGGAGTCTCTGCCCGGACGGCGCGGTGATGAAGATCACGGCCGCCGATCCCCGGCTGCACCAGCACGAAGGCAGGGCAATCGTCTTCGAAGACATCCACGACCTCGCCGACCGGGTCGACGACCCCGACCTCGAGTGCGACGAGACGAGCGTGATGGTGCTGCGCAACGCAGGTCCGATCGGGGCGCCGGGCATGCCCGAGTGGGGCCACCTGCCGATCCCGGCGAAGCTGCTGAGACGCGGCGTCACCGACCTGCTGCGGATCTCCGACGCGCGGATGAGCGGAACGTCGTACGGCGCAGTCGTCCTCCATGTCGCCCCGGAATCGGCGATCGGCGGCCCGCTCGCCCTCGTCGAGGACGGCGACGCCATCCGCATCGACGTCCCGGCCCGGCGCCTCGACCTGCTCGTCGACGAGCAGGAGCTCTCGGCCCGCCGCGAGGCGTGGACGCCGCCGGCGCGGAAGGACGAGCGCGGCTACCGCAAGCTTCACGTCGACCACGTGCTACAGGCCAACGAGGGCTGCGACCTCGACTTCCTGCGGGGACGCTCGGAAGTCGTCTCGGACGCTGTGACGTATCTGTAGCCCGAGCGCGGGCGGTGCCTGGGAACGAACACCGCCCGCGAGCGAGTCGGTCACATGCTCGTCGAATACGCCGTGTTCGAGCTCGACCCCGAGGTGGAGCCCATGTGTGGGCAGTTGGAGTGGGAGTGCAGTCGTTGGTGCTGCGTCTTCGGGGATCAGACCCAGGGGTCAGGACTTGTCCTGACCCCGCCCTTGATTTGTGAGCTTCGAAATGCGGGTCAGGTCATAGACCTGACCCCTACGTCCGCGCCGCCATGATCACGTCCAGCTCCTCGAACGTCATCCCCTCGCTCGCCGCGACCTCCTCCGAGATCGCGTAGAGGCGGGCGTCGTCGAGCTCGCCGAGGCTGGACGCGCCGGAACGCGCGAGCTCCTCCGTCAGCCGCCCGTAGACCCGGGCCTTGATGGCGGCGGTGTCGGGACGTCGCGCAAGCATCGAGCGGCGTCGCTTTCGGCGCGGCAGCAGTTGGTCGATCACCCTCATCCACCCCTTTCGGTCTCTTCGCAGTGCATGTGTCGCCGTGGTCTTCGACCCCGGAGCGGGATCTCCGGCTCACGGATCCGCGAGCCCAGACGTGCGCAGAGAGACTCGCCGGTCACCTTCGGACGATGAGTGGGCCCCACCGGCCCGCCATCCCCCGAACGAGTAAGCGCCTACGGCCCCGGACGGGTCCCGGCCACGGTTTTCCTGAGCGCTGACGCGCCGTGCCGCACGTACAGGAGGACGAGAAGGACTGCGACCGCCGTCATCGTTCTGCTCGCCGCCGACCCACGATCTCGTGGAGAAGCGCCACTCCCATGATCAGTGCAGGCCAGCTGACCGCCGCCAGCAGACCTACGGCGATCCAGCGCGCGACCATGCCCACAGCATCGGCATTTTTCGCGCGACGTCCACCCCGCGTTCGTTACCGACTTCTTCGGCTGCTCTCGCGCGCCAGGCGTTGTTCGGATAGAGAATGCGTCCTGGTGGACGGGGTCGGATGGACGCGGCGTCGGTTCCTGGCGGCAGCTGGGACCGCCGTTGCCGCCGTCGCGTCGCCGGTCGTGCCCGACGCCTGGGCGGCGCGCCGCTTCGTCGACGGCGTGCGCGGGGCGGGGGACGTCGGCGCAACGGTGCGCGCGTTCGCATCTCGACCGGATCTGAGCCCGCCGGCCGTCACGATCACGAGCGGCCCGGATGCACCGGCGGGCGACCACGTCCTGGTTGCACCGTTCACGGGTGACGCCCAGCACGGCCCGCTGATCGTCGACCTCGGGGGCGAGCCGGTGTGGTTCCAGCCGATCACGGACGTCACGGCGATGAGCTTCCGCATCCAGAGGTACCGCCGCGCGCGCGTCCTCACCTGGTGGGAGGGAAAGGTCGTCGGCGGTGGCTACGGCGGCGGCACCGGCGTGATCCTCGATCGCGCCTATCGTGAGATCGCCCAGGTCAAGGCCCAGAGGGGCTACCAGAGCGATCTCCACGACTTTGTCGTCACGTCGCGCAATACGGCGCTGATCGCGATCTACAACGCGGTGACGGCGGATCTCACTGCGTTCGGAGGCCCGTCGGACGGCCGGATCATCGAAGGCGTCGTCCAGGAGATCGACATCGCGTCCAGGCGCCTGCTGTTCGAGTGGCACAGCCTCGACCATGTGCCGCTCGACGAGTCGTATCGGACCTACCCGACAGAACCGGGGCAGTTCGACTACCTCCACCTCAACTCGATCGGCGTCGACCGGGACGGCAACCTGCTCGTGGGCGCACGGCACACCTCGACCGTCTACAAGCTCCACCGCCGCACCGGCGCCGTGATCTGGCGTCTCGGCGGCAAGCGAAACGACTTCCGCATGGGGCCGGGCGCCGGCTTCAACTTCCAGCATGACGCGCGGCGTCACGCCGACGGGGCGATCACGATCTTCGACAACGGCGCGTATGGCGCGGATGGGGTCGTCGAACCGGCGTCGCGCCCGCTCCAGCTGGCGATCGACGAGCGGGCCAAGACCGCAACGCTCGTGCGCAAGTACGAGGCGCCCGACCCGCGCCTCGCTGTCGCGATGGGCAACGTGCAGCTCCTGCCGGACGGCAGCGTCTTCGTCGGCTGGGGGACGAAGGGCTCGTTCTCGCAGATCGGAGCCGATGGGGCGCTCCGCTTCGACGGGCGGTTCGCGGGCGCGGGGATCAGCTACCGCGCGTACCAGGAGACGTGGGTGGCGAAGCCGACAACGCCTCCGAGCGTCGTCACGTCGCGCGACGCGTCTGGCACGACGACCGCATACGCCAGCTGGAACGGCGCCACTGACGTTGCCCGCTGGCAGCTCAGCACCGGGGCACGCTCCGACCGGCTGCGCCCCGTCGGCTCGGTACCGAGATCCGGCTTCGAGACCGCCTTCGCGGTTCCCTCGGTTGCCGGCTACGTCGCGGTCACCGCCCTCGACAGCGCCGGCCGGCCGCTCGCCACGTCCGCGCCGGCCAAGCTCTGAGCTGGAGATCAACCATCTAGAAGAAGCCGGTCGACTCGCAGTGGGTCGGCCCCCAGATCAACCGGAGGACTGCCCACATCAGGGTCAGCGTGACCGTATAGCCGGCGGTGAGCGCGACCAGGAGCGCGACGACGTAGCGGAGGCGCGCCCGACGCTTCCAGGCGACCGCGCCGAGCAGAATCAGCTCGCCGACGCCGAAGAGAAACGCCAGCACGGCGAAGAGCCCGCCCTCGTGCTTGCCGGCGCCTGCCGTCGCTGTCTCGAAAAACCCGCACGCCGACGTGAGCGCGAAGACCGCTCCCGCAGCGAAGCCGCCGAAGATCGCCGCGACCGCCGCCACCACGAAGGTCACGACGCGAAGACGTCGCCGCCTCGGCGAGAGCGAAGCCGGCTCTCCGCTCGGCGTGACGTCTCGGACGTCGCTCACTGAACTCGAACTGTACGAACTCAGGGCTCGATCAGACCGCGGCGGATTGCGTAGCGGGTCAGTTGCACACGGTCGCGCATCTGCAGCTTGCCGAGGATGTTGGCGCGGTGGCGTTCGACGGTCTTGACGCTGATCACGAGAATGCGTGCGATCTCCTTTGACGCGCTGCCTTCGGCTATCAGCTTGAGGACCTCCAGCTCGCGCGGTGTCAGAGGCTCGTAGTCCGCTCCGCGCTCAGCCGCCCGGTCGATGTAATCGCGAACGAGTGCGTCGATGGCGGAGGGGTAGAGGAACGACTCTCCACGAAGGGCCGCGCGGCAGGCGTCGACGATGTCCTGGTCAGCTCCGGACTTGAGCACGTAGCCGGATGCGCCGGCTTTGAGCGCCTCGAAGAGGAATTGCTCGTTGTCGTACATGGACAGGATCAGGAGGCACAGCTCCGGCCGACGGCGCCCGAGCTCGGCCGCTGCCTGGAGGCCAGTCAGGCGCGGCATGCTGATGTCGAGGATCGCGAGGTCGACGTCCGGCTCGAGCGCGCGTGCGATCGCCTCCGCCCCGTCCTTCGCTTCCGCCACGACCTTGAGATCCGTGGTTGCGTCGAGGATGCGCTGCAGACCGCGACGGACGATCGCGTGATCGTCCGCGACGAGGATTCCGGCCCGGAGAGGAACGGTCACCGGCCGACCGGGACCTCGAGTCGTATCTCGACGCCGCCACCATGGTGGCGCTTGATGGCCAAGGCGCCGCCCACGATCAGGGCTCGCTCGCGAATGCCACGCAGGCCGCCGCGTTCGGTCACCGCATCCTTGAACCCGTGCCCGTCGTCAGTGACGCGAAGCACAACACTGCCGGCAGCTCCGGGCTGGAGCGATACGTGCGCGTGGGTGGCTTCGGCGTGGCGAGCGATGTTGGTCAGGCTCTCCTGGGTGACGCGATAGAGAGCGAGTTCGATGTTCGCATCGAGCTGCGGCAGACCGCGTGCGATCTCCCGGTCGACGGCGATTCCCGTACGTCGCGAGAACGCGGTGCACAGGCTCGTCAATGCACTCGCCAGACCGAGATGATCGAGCAGCTCGGGCCGCAGCTCCTGTGCGATGCGGCGAACCTCGTCGAGACTGGCTCGCACCGACTCTTGAGCTTCTCCGAGCTCGCCGCGTTGCGCCGGTGAGGCATTGTCGGCGAGGCGCTTGAGCTGGAAGAGCACCCCCGTCATCGTCTGGCCGACCTCGTCATGCAGACCGAGCGCTATCCGCCGTCGCTCGTCCTCCTGCGCCACGAGCGCTCTACGCCCGGCCTCTCGACGCTCGTCTCCAAGACGCCTGAGCATGAGGTTGAACGCTCTCTCCAGCGCCTTCACTTCGGAAGGGCCACCGACGGGGATCTCCTGGCCGGCCTGCAGGACGTCGACGTTCTCCATGCGCGCGGCAAGACGCTCGAGCGGTGCAAACAGGGGGCGCAGCAGGATGAGGTTGGCAGCGACGAGGAGCAGCAGCCAGACGGCGAGCACGAGAGCTTGCCGCCACGCGATTCTGGCGCTGATTTCGATCGGCGCGAAGGCGAGAACCAGCGTCCCCAGGACCAAGAGAGCCGAGTTTGCGATGAAGACGCGTCTCAGAAGCGACATGGCCGCGAGCATTGTCGCCGACCAATTCTTTCGTCAAGGCGTCGGTGGGACGACCACCACGGGGCATGACGCAGCCCCGGCCAGTTCGCCGGCGAGGGCGCTCTTGAACCCGCTGCGACGGCGACTGGCCCCGACCACGATCATGTCAGCCCCTTCCTCGGCCGCAACGCGAAGGATCAGGTCGGCCGGCGTGCCAACCTCCGCTCGCCGCTCTGCTTTGTCCTGGAGACCGTGCCGCTGCACGACCCGCTCGAGGAGACGTTCAGCGCCTTCTCGGGCGAGCCGCCCGTTGACTCCGGCGTAGCCCTCGACCAGGCGGTGGCCTGATGCGACGTGAGCGAGCACGAGACGAAGTCCGAGTCCCTCGCTGAGCTCGATTGCCCTCCGCACGGCTTCGGCCGCGCCTGCGGATGCATCTACCGCGCACACGATGGTGCCCAACCGCTCTCACGGCCTCCTCCCGATCTCGAGGACAGTGTCCCGCGAGCCCCGCGAATGCACCATCGGGGCTAGCGCCCATCCGTGCCGTCAGCGGCGTCGTCCCGGGCTTCGCTGCGAGCGCCGATCGGGGCTCCGAGATGGGGTGACGAGCCCATTGCCCGTGGCGTCGGCGGACGATCAGCCTCCCTCCTGAGCGATGGAAGCGGCGCTCGGATCGGGCGCCGCTGCCGCGAGGAGGTTCCGCTGACACTCGGGCAGCTCGCAGCGACGATCGCGGTGCTCGGTCTCCTCGGGCTGACCGCGACGCGGATCGGCCTCTCGTCGATTCCGGCCTACCTCCTCGCCGGTCTCCTGCTCGGCCCGAACGAGCCGAAGGCGCTCAGTCTCGTCCGCCCGTCCGAGGTGACCCACTTCGTCGCCGACCTCGGCATCGTTTTCTTGCTCTTCTTCCTCGGGCTCGAGTTCACGCTGGGTCGGCTGGCGCGGACGCGAAACCACGTTCTCGTCGGGGGCGGGATCGACCTGGCGATCAATGCCGGGCTTGGCCTGGCGATCGGATTCGCCGCATTCCGGTTCAGCTTCGCCGCGCTCATAGTGGCGGCGGCCGTCTACATCTCGTCGAGCGCGATCACCGTCAAGGGCTTGATCGAGTTCAAGCGTCTCGCCGACGACGAGACCGATCTCGTGCTCGCGATCCTCGTCGGCGAAGACCTGGTGATCGCGTTCGTGCTCGGGTTCGCAGCGGGTGGAGGCGCGACTCTTGGTCAGACGCTGACGATCGCCGGCAAAGCCCTCGGGTTCATCGTCCTCTCGCTTGCCGCGTCGTCCTGGTTGCGTCGTCCGATCGACAGGTTGCTCACGCGGCTTCCACGCGAGTTCTTCCTGCTCGCCGTCTTCGCCTTCCTCACCGGGATGGCCGCGACAGCGCGCGCGCTCGACCTCTCGGAAGCGATCGGAGCCCTGATGGCAGGCGTCGTCCTCTCGGAAACCTCAGCGCGCGAGGAGATCGAGGAGCGCTTCTTCAGCTTCCGCGACGTCTTCGCCGCGCTCTTCTTCTTCGTGTTCGGCCTCTCGATCGACGTCGCATCGATGGGCGACGTCGCCTGGATCCTGATCGCGGCGACCGTCGTCGCCCTTGCCGGCAAGACAGTGGGCGGCTATACGGCCGGCCTCCTCGGTGGCCTCAACCGACGGCAGAGCTTCAACGCCGGCGTCGCACTCATCGCTCACGGCGAGTTCACGATCATCATTGCCCAGCTGGCATCAGCGAATACCGCTATCGCCCGCGGCGACCGTCTCGAGCTGGTCGCGTTCGCCGGCCTCTACGTCCTCGTCACGGCCACGATCGGGCTGGCCCTGATGAAGCAATCGAAAGCTCTCGGGCGTCGCGTGTTCGCGCTGCCGTCGGCTGAAAGGAGCTGAAGTTGCCCCTCGAGATACGGGAGACACGACTACCCGGCATCGCCTCGAAGTTCACGATGTCACTCGCGTCCGGACGACGTCTCGTCGTCATCGTCCACACCGACGGGAAGCGCGAGCTCTACTTCTTCCGCAACGCCCGCGCCGACGAGCCCGCCGCTGTCCTCGTCCTGGACGACGACGAAGCGCGCCAGCTCGGCGCGATCGTCGGCGGCGCGTACGAGCGACCAAAGATCGTCGAAGACCTCGAACTCGCACTCGGCGAGCTCCAGATCGACTGGATCCAAGTGCCCGACGACAGCCCGACCATCGGGAAGACGCTCGCCGAGTGCGCGTTTCGCGCGAAGACCGGGATCACCGTCATCGCCATCCTCCGAGAACCGGAACCGATCTCAGGGGCACGCCCCGACGATGTCATCAAGACGGGCGACACGCTCGTGACCGTCGGCAAAGCCGGGCAGTATCCCGCTTTCAACCGGTTACTCCGAAATGGGGTGCCGCCCCCATAGCGCATCGTCCCCCTTCCCGACACGCTCCACGAAACCGCCCGGGGAGGATTCGATGGGTCATACAGCTGACGCACGCGACGCGTCACACGCACCTAGCCAAGAGTTCAGCGCGGCAGTTGCCGGGTACGGCGTGATCGACCGAAGTGGCGAGCGGATCGGGAGCGTCCGCGACATAAGCCTCGACCGCACGTGCATTCTCGTCGAGACGCGCCGGACGTTTGCGCGCAAGGAGATTCACGCCGTCCACATCTGGGCGGTCAGAGAGATCGATCGCGAAGCGCAGACCATCTCCCTTGCGGCGAGCCAGGCAGAAGTCGCCAGTGCTCCCGAGTACCGGCAGCTCGACAAGGAATCCGAGACCGATATCGCACGCTATTACTACGCGCGACTCACCGGATTCAGCGACCCCGGTCGAGATAGCTGAGCGCCGACGCCCGGGCTCGAACCGGGGGACCCGCGGCTACGGGTAGTGCCAGCGGCCGCTTCCGTGCGAGCGAGACCCGATGGTGAAGAGGGTCAGCATTCCCTCGGCGAGGTGCCCGCCGTCGAGGAGCGTGCAGACGACGACGTAGGCGCCCGGCACGAGCCGCACGGTGAGGAGCGACATCGAACCCGGAGCAATGACGGGGCTGCGAAACCGCACAGGCCCGTAGATCGCGGTGAAGTCATGAGGGAAGCCGCCGCGGTTGCGAAGAACGAACGTGGTCAACCCCGGCCGCAGCTTGGTAGGGAGCACGATCGCGTACTCGCGTAGCGTGACCGCGACCGGTCTCCCGGCGATGTGCGGCGACGGCCGGGCAGCGGTCGCGCGGACGGGTGCGGCCGTGGCGGCCGCGACGAGCACGGCCACCACGAGCGGTGTGTGAACGCGGACTACCCCCAACCGCCGCTTCTACCGCCGCCGGAGACGGCTTTCTTCACCAGCGCGCCTTTCGCGTCGACCAGGTACCACGTCTTCTCGAAGCCCTCACCCTTCACGTCGCCCGACTTGCTGTCTCCGGCGTACGTGTAGAGCGGGAAGCCTGCGTAGGTGACCTGCCGAGCGCCCGGCCCACGCTTGATCGTTCCGAGCAAGCTCGCCTTCGCGCCCGGGCCCGCGGTCGGCTTGGCAGTGCCCTTGAGCGTGAGCGCCGGCCAGTACTTGGCGCAGGCGCCCTTGCAATTGCTCACGCCCTTCTTGTCGAGCGTGTAGCGGTAGAGCGTCCGCCCGTGCGAGTTGACGAGCACCGTTCCGTACTTGCTGCTCTTGGCGGTCTGCACCGTGCCGCTGCCCGAATGCCCCATCGTCGTCGCCGCCATCGCCGCGCCTACGCCCAAGACCGTGACGAGTGCGCCGGGCAGCAACCAGCGGATCAGTCGACCCCGCATTCCGACTCCCTTCGTAGTTCCTCCGTGACGCTATACGCCGGCGCATGGGGTACCGGATTTGGAATCCGACCGGCGATGCCCCCCGTAGCATGCGGTCGATGGCGATCAGCGCGGCCTCGCGACCGCCCGACGGCCCTCCCGGCGCTGGGAAGGCTCCACTGTCAACCGGCCTTTTCGCCGGCTTCGCGATCGCCTCGATCGGCGGCCCGATCGCGCTCGTGACGCTGCTGCCGGGAACCGCCGGCGAGGGCATTGACTCCGCCGGCCTCGTCGTCGTGCTCGCGCTCGCCGTCTTCGCGGCGCCTCTGGGAATCTGGCTCGTGTACTCGCGCTCGGTCGTCTCGTCGGGTGGGCTGAGCGCCTTCGTCGAGGCATCGATCGGGAGACGCGCTGCGATCGCGCACGGCTGGATCTGGGCGGGGGCGTACTTCCTCTATCTGCCCTACACGGTGACGTTCGTCGTGTACGACCTGCTCCCGCCCGTTTTCCCCGGCATCACGGCGTACCGCGACACCCTCGAGCTGGTGCTGCCAGTCGTGCTCGTCGCCATTGCGCTCGCACCGGTGCGCTTCGTCCTGGCGGTCCTCGGCGTGCTGGCGGGGGCGCAGCTCATCGTCATGGTCGTCCTGGCCGGCGCCGAGTTCTCGCGCACGAGCGCCCCGTTTGCGTCTCACCCGGGGCTGAATGCGACGGGCCGGGCGACCGGCGGCACCGCGCTGCTGTTCATCTGCGCCAGCCTGCCGCTCTACCTGGCAGGGGAGGTGCGCGGCGGCAGCCGCACGGTGCGGCGCGGTCTCGTCGCAGCGGTCGCCGTTGTCGGCGCAGCCTTTCTCCTCACCTCGATCCCTCTCGCGGGCGTGCCGGACGACCTGCGCGACGCTGCAGTGCCCGGTGCCGCCATCGCCGAGGCTTACAGCGGACGAGGTCTTGGCGTCACGGTCGGACTGCTAACCGCCGCGAGTACGTTGGCGCTCATCGTCGCCGAATACCTCGCGCTGGCGCGGCTCCTGCACTGGTTGCACGGACCACCTGTACGCAGCATCCTGCGCTGGATCGCCGTCCCGTTCGTCGCCGCCGATGCGATCTCGCTCGTGAACCCCGACCGTTTCTACTCCGATCTGCTGAAACCGTCGCTGGGGATGCTCTTCGTGTCGCAACTCATCGTCTTCGTTGCGTTCCCGCGCTTCCAGCGGGGCGCCCTCGCCGTCGGCGCAGCAGCAGTCGCCGCGACGCTCGCCGCGTGGGGCCTGTACACGCTGATCGCCGGCGGCGTCTCGACGTAGCTCTCCGTTCTGAAGATCGACAGGCGCGCGAGTCTGTCTTGTCGGTAGGCGGCGGACGTACGGGCGAGGATCGCGTGCGCGGGCACCATCACCCATGCCGCCTCGAGGCGCAGGAAGCCCCAACCCGAGGCTCCAGCCCGCTTCTATCGGGCTGTTGGTTACAAACGTGATGGCTGGGCGCTTCGCTCCTCGCGCGGCCCATGGACCTCAGCCCTC